>Ga0137403_10003517_pt2 | contig 14298 bp, 10 predicted proteins | sample CZOMad2_1_16fung_FD_122057 | JGI IMG/M metagenome (GOLD analysis project Ga0137403, IMG submission 122057) | Vadose zone soil fungal communities from Angelo Coast Range Reserve, California, USA - CZOMad2_1_16fungal (Hybrid Assembly) | ecosystem: Environmental > Terrestrial > Soil > Vadose zone... | reverse complement strand
AGCCCAGGCCCGTGCCAAAACTTTTCAAGCTGTCGGTGACGGTCAGCGAGGTGATGAATTTCACGCTTTTGTAGCCGAGTTGGCGAGGCACCCGCAGCCGCAGCGGGCCGCCGTTCCCCACCGGAAGTTCATCGCCATTCATTCCATAGACCAGAAACGTTTGCGGGTGCAGTGCATCGGCCATGTCGATGCTTTCCCACCAGTCCGGTTCGATCGAACGGTAGACAACGTATCTGGCTTCCGGAAGTGCCCCGGCTACTTCGAGGACGTGAGACAGCGGCACGCCGATCCACTCGGCTATGTACGAATGCCCGGTAAATACGCAAGAGGGTTGCAGACGCGAACAGCTCACGGGTTGCGGAGGATCTTGATTAGTTGTGATGGGCCGCGACTTTGTACGGGGCTCTCTCGCGCTTCAGGACGGCTAGTGCGTTCAGCGTTTTCACCACCGCGCGGCGTTCTTCGTCGTCGATAGCGATTTGGATTACGCGCTGGCCAATTGCGTTTTGGGCGGCTTCGATGCGACCGGGTAAAACGAGAGGATCGGTTTCGAGGACCGCGGCTTCGTAGAAAGTCAGCCAAGGGTAGTGCGTGTTCATGACTTCACCTTCCATGGGAGCGGGAAGGATAACAATTGCCACTAGACCGGTATGTTAGAAGCGGGAAGGGAGACTGCAAGAGTTATTTTTCATTGCTCGCATTAAGTACGGTGGCGTACAGACTATAGGTATCCGTTCCGTTGGACCCGAACTCAGGAGGACCGGCCGGTTAAGCTAGCGGCCGAGGACCAGGTGGGCAATCGTCGGTACGGCAGCGATGCCGATGAGAAGATAGGCGATCGCGCAGAGGAAATAGTCCCAGCCGTTGAATGGTCTCAGTGGCATTCTTCGATCACTATCCCTTTGAAATGTTTCGCGCGCGTTCGGCTGGGGGAAATGTTGCGAGAATCCTACCGAAGGGCATCATGACTGGGAAAAGGCGCGGAGGTCCATACTGCGAACTATTTATTTATATGCGAGAACTCAACGCAGGGACGCAGAGTCTCGGACTCTCGCCGAGACTCGAATGCTTTGCCGCCGGGGCGAAGGAGTTTTTCTACGCTGCTACTTTGCGGTGACTTGATCGCGAATTTTTTGGTAGGCCGCGCCGGAGAGAACGCCTTTATCGAGCAGATCATGTTTATCGCGGTACGGGCGGCCGTCGATGATTCTGCGGGCGGCGGGGCGATCGATGCCGGGGAGATCCAGCAGCTGGGTTTCGGAAGCGGAGTTGAGATCGACAAGCGGGTGCTGGCCATTGTTCAAGCCATCGCGAACGCCCTCGGCGGCAGCGCGAGCTTCGTGGGCAGCCTCGTGAGCGGCTTCGCCGATTTGTCTGCCGGCGTCCTCGATGGCGGGTTTGGCGCGCTCCGTGGCCTTGGCAACGTCGTCGCGAATTTTTTCATCGCGCGCTCGCTGGTCGCGATCGCTGGAGTTACAACCGGCGGATCCCGTAAAGAAAATCGCGCACATAATTCCAGAAATCAAAATCGAGAATTTGGGGAACGACGGCATAGGTAGCTCCTGAGACTGGCGCACGACTTCGCGACACGATTTAGTTTCCAACGATTCGGTCGACTATCGGAGCAAGAAGCCAAGGGCCGGAGAATCCGGCCCCTGCTCCAGAAAAATTCAGTCCCCAATGACGATCGAAAGTCGGAAGCCGGGATGGACCGTATCGATGAGGTAGTACTCGCCGTCGATTTCGTCCACGTAGACGTCATCATCGTAGCTCCATTCCGAGGGCCATGGGTTGTTGTAGACGAACCAATAGCCGCCGTAATTAAAGCGGCGATCGTCACGGCGGGCGACGCGGAAGTGGTGTTCACGTCCGAAGTGAGTGCGGAAGTCCTCCTCGCGAATGCGGCGACCGTTGTGGTTTCCGCCATCGCGTTGCGCCTGTTGCGCGTGGTTGTGGTCGTCGCGCTGAACTTGCTGCGCGTGTTCCTGGCGCTCGCGGTTCTGTTTAGCGCGCTCTCTTTCCTCTTGCTGCTGTTGCTTGTCCGCTTGCCGGGATCGATCGGTTTGTTCTTGGTCTCGTTTGTGAGTGTCACGATCGGGTTGTTTTTGTTTGTCTTGCTGTTGCTTTTCTTGTTGCCGTTCTTTTTCAGGGGGTTGTTGGCGATCGGGTTCCTGTTTCTTGGGTTCCTTCTTGGGTTCGTCTTGTCGGGGTTTGTCTTTTTCCTTCTCGGGCTCTTGCGTTGCGTAGGCCGGGGTGGCCACAAACAATGCAAGCAGTGCTGCGCTGATTACGAGTTTCATAGTTTCTCTCCTGAGAAAATCGCTGCACCAGAGCAGGGTTGACGATGCCGTTCGATGGTCTGGGTGGATCCGCGGCGGTTTCGACGCGCGGGGGAAACGCGCCAGCCTGGTTCAGGCTGCTGCAGATGAGATGCAGGATGCGGACGGAAGGTCGCGAATCGCGGGGAAAGGATGCGTGAGAGGCGTGAGCACGCAAGCAGTAAAAGCCGCCCAAATTTTATTTATTTTTTTATTAGAGAACTGCCACCTAAGTGGCCCTTCGCTTCATCCAAGGTCTGAGCGTGCCCGAAGTGACCGGACTCAAAGCGTTCGAGGTGTGGCCAGTCCGCCCGAAGCCCGAGGAGTAGGATGTGAGGGTTGAGATACTTGGTGCTCGAAACCCTTGTCAAAAGCCGTAAGCGGGCGTTGTACCTCGAAGGGACCAGACGAACGTCACAAAGGGAAATCACCAGAGGTGCAAGCCGGCGACGCGCAGGAAAGCCTTGCGAAAATGACGAAGTGTAGAATACCCTGTGGTCACCGCGCTTTGCTGCTTCTTGTGAAGTAAACCCCTGGGTGACGCTCCATCAATCCGGGGAGTTTTGCCGACGGGGTTCAGAAGAAGCAAAGTACAGGCTGCATGCGTCTGACGCAGTCCACCGGCAGCAGCGCGGAAAACCCGGTGGGCGCGTGAATAACAAACATGATTTCGATGAAAGAGTCTTTGGAGGACTACGATGCGCAGGTTGTGTCTGACAGTGGGATTGAGCGCGATGCTGGCTCTGCCGGTTTGGGCCCAGCAGGGACAGAATGACACGCGGGACGGCGCGCCGGCGCCAGGCGACAGCACCGTAGCGGCTGCGTCGGAAACCACGAATGCGGTTCCGGCTGCGTCGCGAAGCAGCTTTGCCGTGCCGGCGGTACCGCGAGCGACACCGTTTCCGTCTCCAGCGCCGTCTTCAAGCAGTGACGAAGGCGGGCCGGGGAAATTGACGCCCAGGTTCGAACTCGCGGGCATGTACAGTTACATTAATTTTCATCCGGGCACGGGCTTCGATTCCTGGAACAACAACGGCGGAAGCGGTTCATTTACCTACAACGCCAACCGTTGGCTGGGCCTGACGGCCGAATTCGCAACCTACTCATTTTCCAGAACGATTCCGACGGGCAGCGCCGAAGGCGGCTTTCAGACCTACTTGTTTGGGCCACGCCTGAACTTGCGCCGCAACTACTTCGTGCCGTTTTTGGAATTTCTGATCGGCGGAATGCGTGCAGACGGCCAGGTGACTGGCGACGCTCGACAGAGTTCCTTCGCTCTGGCGGCCGGCGGCGGCGTCGACATCGTATTTACCAAGCACATCGCCTGGCGATTTGCGCAGATCGACTACCTGATGACCAATGCGACGGGCATCAATTTGAATGCCAGCGGGCGGCAAGACAACTTGCGAGCAGGAACTGGTCTCGTGCTTCGGTGGGGTTTCCCCCCATCGGCGCCGCCACCGCCGTCGGGCCCGCCTACCGCTTCGTGCTCTGCGAATCCGAGTTCGATGTTTGTCGGATCCAATGACCCAGTGGCGATCCATGTGACGGCCAGCAGTCCGGCAAGTCTTCCGTTGACCTATGGCTACACAGCGACGGGCGGCGCGGTGGAAGGCACCGGGCCGGACGCGCGATGGAACCCATCGGGCGTAGCTGTAGGTACCTACACCGTGACCTCGAAGGTGGATGATGGAAAGGGCGGCACGGCTTCGTGCACGGCGGATATCTCCGTCCAGGAGAAGCCGCATCACCCGCCGACCATTTCCTGCTCGGCGAACCCGAGCACCGTTGCTCCCGGAGAAAAATCGACGATTACTTCGACCGCCAGCAGCCCGGACAACTTGGATCTGACCTACAGTTATTCGGCGGCCAACGGTCAGGTGAGCGGAAACGGTACGACCGCGACATTCGATTCGACCGGTCTGCAATCGGGCAGTTATAAGGTCAACTGTTCGGTTACCGATTCGCGCGGCGACAAGGCCGACAGCCAAGCCAACATCGATGTGCAACAGCCGCCACCGCCGCCGCAAGCGACCAAGGTGGGTGAATGCGGCTACATCAAGCCCGGCCAGGCACGCTTCGACAACCTGTGCAAACGCGTCGGAGACGACGTGGCCTTGCGTCTGAAGAGCGATCCCAACGCCAAGGTTGTTATCGTGGGCTACGCCGATCCGAAGGAACCCAAGGCAGCCAAGCTGGCTCAGAGTCGCGCCGACCTGGCGAAGGCTTATCTCGGCGAGAAGGGCATCGACGCGTCGCGCAGCACGACGCGGACGGGCCAAGCCTCCACGGAGAAGGGCGCGGAGAAGGAAAACCGCCGCGTCGAATTCATCTTCGTTCCGGAAGGCGCCACCTACTAACCGGCGACTGGCAACACGCCGGGCTTTCTCGCCGGCGCGTCGCTAGACCCAAACAACAACTGCACCGATTGAGCGGGCCCTTCGAGGTAAACCTCGAAGGGCCCGTTTTTCTTTTTTTCGCCGAGGCAAATCGCTGCGTTTGGGGCGAATTCGAGCCCGAAAAAGGATTCCCGCGAAGTCCGCGTTCCCTTTCGGCAAGCAACTCAGGACCGGATGGTTATGAATCGTAGGACGAGAATTGGAGTTAGCGTCGTTCCCAAAATGGGAGATGCATTTTGAGTACAATATGGGTAATATACTGATTTATGAATGAATCGAGGTGTTCCTGAAATGGAACTGCGGATGCAACAACTGGTGGTGCGACAGCGATAGGGGGATGAACATGGCCACGATGAGTGAAGAAGCGGTTGTTCTGCGCGAAACAGCGCCAATGAATATTCTGATCGTCGATGACGAGCCTACCATTCGCGAAGCCTGCGGAGAAGTGGCGCAGATGACGGGCATGAAAGCGACGATGGTGGCCACGGCCGAGGAGGCCATGGAAGTTCTGGAGAACTCTTCTGTCGACATTGTACTGACCGATCTGATGCTGCCGCACACCAGCGGCCTGGAACTTTTGAAACGCGTTCACGATATGCACCCGAATCTGCCGGTGATCGTTTTAACGCAATACGGAACGATTGATTCGGCGGTGGCGGCCACGCGGATGGGTGCGATCGACTATGTCACGAAACCGTTCCGCATTGAGGAACTGCGCGCCCGGCTGGAGCGAGCTTCGCGGGCCGTTGAGCTGCAGCAGGAGAATCAATTGTTGCGGGAGCAGTTGCGGACCCGGCCGGGATTCGGTGGCCTCATCGGATTGTCCGAGAGAATGCAGCGCGTGTACAAAACGATTCAGAAGGTGAGCCAGCACGAATATCCGGTTTTGATTCTGGGAGAGAGCGGGACCGGAAAAGAGCTTGTTGCGCGCAGCGTGCATTATTCCGGGGCGCGTAAGGAGCGCACCTTCGTGCCCGTGGATTGCTCGTCGCTGGTGCCCACGCTGATCGAGTCCGAGCTGTTCGGCTATGTAAAAGGAGCGTTCACCGGGGCGCTCCACGGGAAACAGGGGCTGCTGGAAGCGGCCAACGGGGGCACGCTATTTCTGGATGAAATTGGCGAAATGCCCGTGGATTTGCAATCAAAACTGTTGCGGGTGCTGCAGGAGCGCGAGGTCAAGCCGGTAGGCTCGACCGAACGGCGGCGCATCGACGTGCGGATTATCGCGGCCACCAACCGGGACCTGGAAGTGGGCATCAAGTCCGGAAATTTCCGCCAAGATCTGTACTTCCGTCTGAACGTGGTGCAAATCAAGCTGCCCGCCCTGCGAGAACGCAAGAGCGACATTCCGCTGCTGGTCACTTCGTTTCTGGAGAAATTCTGCGATCCCCAGCGGCCGGCGCGCGCGATTTCCGAGGATGCCATGCGGAGGTTGATTTCGTACGACTGGCCGGGAAACGTACGAGAACTGGAGAACGCCATCGAGCGCGCCGTGGCCCTGGGCTCGGGCCCCATCCTCCACGTCGGAGATTTGCCGTCGAACTTGCAATACCCCACCAGCGAACGTGCGCCGGAAAAAGACGAGTTACTGCCGCTGGAGGAACTGGAACGGCGGGCGATCCTGCGCACCTTGCGGCAGACGACCGGAGACAAGCTGGCGGCGGCGCGGATTCTGGGCATCGGGAAGACGACCTTGTACCGCAAGCTCAAGCAATATCATATGGAGCCGGTGGCGCAATAGCGCGCGATCCTCTCCGTCGGAATCTACCGTCAGGTCTGCGACGCCGATAGTAATCAAATCTATGTATTGATAATAATCTATATATAGACGTCACTTTTACAGTGCGGATCCGCCGGACGAAAACTCGCAACTGAAATCGCCATTCGGCCACAGCATTCCCGCTTCCTCAAAGACTCTTTCACCGTGTACCTCCGTTGTTGAGGGCACACAACTCTCCCAGTCCAGTTCGGAACGCCAGCGAAATCGAGTTTCGACATGGGCTGGCGGCCTCGTGGCGTCCCTTTTCCTAAACGTATCTAACTCTCTGGTTATAAAGGGGATAATCTGCCCTGGGATTGGGCCTGCCAATGCAAGGGGAGAGTGGGGGACGCGGTCGGTAAGCTGCCCAGCGGTGAAAGGAACCGAAGCAGGAAACTGCAGCTTGTTGTCGGTTCCTACGAGAATCCTGAATACGGATTGTCATGCCTTATGAGGTTTAGGCGAGCACAAAACGAGTACGGAACAGCAGTGCGAGGGGCGCCGCGCACCGCGGCGATGCCAATTTCACGACACGACTTGATCCAAGACGCGGTCCAATTCCTTTTCGCGAATGCCAAAGCCGATCGCGTTGGCATATGGCTGGACAGCACCGACGCGGAACGCGTGCCTGGTTGTGCGTTCGCCCCATTTCGCGGAGCGGTGGCCGATCGCGACGGCGAAACAACGCCGCCGGAATGGCAGAAATTGTCGCCGGAGTCTCCATTACCGGTGGAACGAATGCACGGAGGAAAGAGCGTGGAGCAGCATCTGAACGGTGCGCCGGACCAGATGATCCTCGGGGTATTGGTAGAGATACGCCGGGCGGTTTGGGTACCTGTGGTGATTCGCGGCCGGTTGCGCGGCGTCCTGCTGGCGGGCCTGCGAAAGAAACATGGCGCGCTGCCAGTGAGGTTGCTGGAGGCGGTCTCGGCGGATTTGGCGCTGGCCGTGGAACTCGAAGAGGAACGGGAGTTGGCGCAGGTCCGGCAAGCAGACCTGGCTTTGACGAAGGAGTTTATCGACGAACTGGTGCGCACGGGTCCCACCGACGCTTTGCTCACGCGACTGGTCGAAAGCTGCACCGCAAGTGGTGCGGACGGCGATGGACTCGGCGCGGTATTCGCGGCCTTGCGCCCGAGTACAAATGCAACCAAGTGTTCCATACCCGAGCCTAGCCACGAGAATAGCAAGGCACTGGAGCCGCATTCCGACGTGATCGCGCAAGCTCCGGAGCGACCAGGTCCACCCTTGCAGAGCGGCGATTTCGCATGGTTGCAGTCGCTCGAAAGCGAACCGCTTGCGGGCATCCTGCAACGAGCGCGGGAAGGGCATTGTACGATCACCGTCCGAACCGGGGCCGGAACGGCTTGGCCGCGCGGCGATGTGGCGCGGCTGGTGGCGATTGGTTTGGAAGCCGCTGGCGAAACCATGGGTGTGCTGGCGGCGGGATTCCGGCATGAGTCTCCCTCGCGGGCGGTGATTGCACGGCTCGAGCTGCGGGCCGGCCTCGCGACTACCGCGCTGGTTCTCCGGGAACGCAATAATGAAGATGCGCGGCAGGCAGCCAGGCAGCGGGCGTTACTGCAAGCCAGCGATGCTGCCACGATACTCGTTGACGGCAGCGGTGCCATCGTGGGGCTGAGCCGCGGCGCTCGGGCGTTGCTGGGCGATGACCCATTGGAATCGCCGCTATCGGACGGTGATGAGGGCGCGACGCCCACGCGACAATTTGTGGAGTTGTTTCACGCCCGGGCACAGCAGCGGGTGGAAGACTGGTTGGGCTGCGTGCAGGGACACGCGCACCTCGCAATGGGAATCCATGACGATGCGCCGGAAGTGGAATTGCGGCGTGGAGGTCGCGTAAGGTTGCAATGCGTCCAGCCTGACTGCGGATTCGCGGCGGTCTCTCTCGAGCCGTTGGCGGCACCCGACGCTGCACTTCGTCGGAACCGCACCGAGGCGCAACTCTTCCATCTTATGGAGTGGCTGGAGGAAGGCGTCGTGCTGTTCGATGCGCAGAACCGTATCCAGGCGATGAACAGCCGCTTCGCGCAGATCGCGGGACTTCCGCCAGAAGAGTCCGGACGGATCGCAACACTCCATAGCTTGATCGCTCGCCTATCCGATCAGGCTGCGGAGCCCGAGAAATTCGCGCGGCGGTGGCGCGACCTCGCACGCGGTTTGGGTAGCGGTGTACGCGAAGAAATTCAGCTGGCGCGCCCGGCGCAACGCGTTTGGGAGCGCATTGCTCGGCCAGTACTGGATACGGACGGAAGGTTCATCGGTCGAGTGGAGATTTACCGCGACTTGACGGCGCAGCGGGCGTTTCAGGCCAAGCTGCTGCAGACCGAGAGACTGGCCGCCCTGGGTCAGATGGTCACGGGAGTGGCGCACGAATTGAGCAATCCCCTGACCAGCATTCTGGGTTACGCGCAACGATTGTTCCTGCGAAGCCAGTCTGAGGGCCCCTCGGACGAAGTGCGGCAGATTTTGCAGGAGGCCGAGAGGGCCAGCACTTTTGTGCGCCAACTATTGATGAGCGCGCGGGAATCGCTTCCGGAGCGTCGCAAGGTATCCCTGAATCAACTCGTGTCGCGTACTGTCGATTTGCAGAAAATTACGTTGGCGGCCGAAAAGGTGGTTGTCGAATTGGATCTGGATGAGACGCTGCCGTTGGTTCTCGGCGACGCCGGTCAATTGCAACAGGTGCTCTTGAATCTGGTTGGCAATGCGCGCCAGGCCATCGAGCAGCGCGGCCGTGGCGGCACCATCCGGCTCAGCACGAAAGGCGTTGATTCCGGGCGCCGCGCGCGACTGGAAGTACGTGACGACGGCGCGGGAATCCCCCAGGCGATTGCCTCGCGGATCTTCGATCCGTTTTTCACCACTAAACCTGCGGGAATTGGAACCGGTCTGGGGCTGGCGATTGTGCTGGATGTCGTGCGCGAACACGGCGGCCAGGTGAAGGTTGCCAGCCCCCCGGGAGGCGGTGCGACATTTTCCGTCGAGTTTCCGGCGGCACCGGCGGCACAAGCGCCCGCGGTACCCGCGACGGTGCCGGGCCGGAACCTCCTGCCCGCGTGGCAACAGGGCGCGGGGGTGCCGGCACTCTCGCTCGGGAACGACGCGCGCGTGCTGGTCGTGGAAGACGAGCCGACGGTCGCGCGGCTGATCAGCGATGTGCTGGAGGATGAAGGATTTCAGGTCGACGCGCTGGTGGACGGACACGAGGCGCTCGCGCGGGTAGCGGGAGAATCCTACGACTTGGTGATCTGCGACATGCGGATGCCCGGCCTGGATGGGGAGCATTTTTATGAAACGCTTGCCAGCGCCGGGAATCCCCTTTGCAAACGATTTCTCTTTGTCACCGGAGATGTACTTTCGTCGCATACCCATGAGTTTCTGAAACGCCATAACCTGCCGCATGTGGCGAAACCCTTCCGAGTCGAAGAACTCACCGAAAAAGTTCGCCGCGTACTCTCGGAAGTGGGGCCGGGCGAAACTCCCGAGAATTCCAGTGGACCGGTAACACGAACCAACGCAGCGAGAACCTGGGTCACGAGGCAATAGCATGATGGAAAATCTGGAACAAACTGTTTTGTTGATCAGCGACGACGCGGCGTTCTGTGCGACGGCACGCGTGGATCTGGAAGGCCGCAAAGAAGGACTACGGGTCGCGGCGGTAAGTACGCTGGAAGCGGCGCATCGCATCGTCGCCGACGCGGCTCCCGCGGTCATTCTTTTGGAGGAGACCTTGGCGGCAGCGGAGCCTCTGGAACAATCGGGGGCGGGAGCACGGCTGGAGTCGGCGGCCTCGGCGCTGGCTGCCTATGCGCCCGTGGTGATCATCGGTCATGCGAGTCACCGCGGCGCGCTTTCCGCGTTGGTCACCGCCGGCTTGGCGGATTTTGTGGCGCGGTCCGGCGGGTGTTTGCTGGTGGCCCTGGACTTGGTCGAACGACGGCTGCTGCGGGCCGAGAAGTTCGCGGGCGTTGCGCTGCCACCGGCTTTGCTCGAAGACGCGACGGAGGAGGCTTTCGGCGAGGTGCTGCGACACGAGCTGAACAATCCGCTAACGGGAATTCTGGGCAACGCCGAGCTGCTGCTCGCGGAGGTTCGCCGGAAAAATGATGGGCAGCTCCCCAATGGCGGACAGCAAAGATTGGAAACGATCGCGGCATTGGCGGTGCGTTTGCGCGAAACGGTGCGCCGTCTGAGTCAGGACTGGGAAACGCACAATCGCATCCCGCAACGATCCGCGCAGCCGCGCATTGCGCACTGACTTTTCCATTTTTCTCCGCTCGCTCCGCGGTGAACGTACTTTCCAACCGGGCCGCACTCCTGCTAGGCTTACGCACCGGCGCTGCAATCCCCCGTCCGAGCGCCAACTCTTCATGAGCGAATCTTCCGCCCGTCGCGCCGCGTCCGAGCTCTTCCCGGAGTTGCTGCAGGGCCTGCGTCAGCTGGAAGGACGCTTTCCCTCGAAAGAAATCGCCGCGCGCATTGTGAATGCCGCCATGGCGCAGCCGGACGTTGCCGGGGCGCGTTTGTGGCGGATCGATAAGGGTGTAGCAGAGGTCTGGGCGCAAGGCGGCAGCGTGCCGCCAATAACCGAAGGCGAGACCGCCGCAGGACCCCTGCGCGATACCGCCACCGACGCCACACTGTGGACCGGAGCGCTGGGGAGCGATGACTTCCGCATTCGCGTGCTGGAGGCGCACGGTAGCGCGCCGCTGACGGATGTCGCCCGCACGCAGCTGGATTTCTTGGCGCGATTCGCAGCGGTGGTCCTGGCGCTAGCGGAACGTCGCGGCGCTATGGATGAGCTTTCCTGCATTGTGGAGGCTACCAAGCGGTTGAATTCCACGCTCGATCTCGGCGAACTGATTCATATTATTCTGCAGATTGCCACGCGGCAGACCGGCGCCGAGCGCGGCACCGTTTTCCTGATGGATCGTGAGCGCGGAGAGATGTGGTCGCTGGTCGGGCTGGGCCTCGATCAGCACGTCATCCGCTTCGCGGCCGACCGCGGTATTGCCGGGTGGGTAGCGCGCGAAGGAACCGCGGTGCGGCTGGAGAATGCTTACGACGATACGCGGTTCGAGCCGGAGTTCGACCGGCGGCTGGGTTTTACGACGCGGCGGGTGATGGGTTTGCCGATCCGCAACGAGTCCGGCGCGATCGTTGGCGTGCTGGAGCTTTTGAACAAGGCCGAGGCTTTTACCTCGGAAGACGAAGCGTTTCTCGACGCCCTTTCCGCGCACGTAGCGTTGGCGCTGGAAAAGGCGCAGCTCCATCGCGAGCGCATCGAGAAAGAAAAGATGGAGCGCGACCTGGCACTTGCGCGTGAGATTCAGGCGGGATTTTTGCCGGAAGCTCCTCCGGTGTGGAAGGGCATCGAGATTTGTGTTTCGCACCGGGCGTCGCAGATGGTGGGAGGCGACTATTACGATTTCCTTCGGGTGCAATCGGGCGGCAAAGAGGCATTGCTCGTAGTAGTCGCGGACGTGGAGGGCAAGGGCGCGGCCTCGGCGCTGGTGATGGCCAACGTTCAAGCCACCTTGCATGCCCTGGCCGATCACGCGGAGCCGCTCGACAAATTACCTGCGACGATCAATCAGAAAATTCTGGAGAGAGCCCGCGGGTCGCAGGCGGCCGGGCGCAATACCAAGTACATCACCATGTTCATGGCGTTCGTCGAAGACGAAGGGCGTGCGTTGCGCTACGTCAACGCCGGGCATGTGGCACCGGTAGTAATCCGCGCTGACGGAAGCCAGGAGTGGCTGGAAACGGGCGGCATGGTCGTAGGGCTATTGCCCGATGCCTGTTACGAATGTGGGACCGTCGCGCTCGGGCCGGGCGACCTGCTGATCGCGTGCACCGACGGCATCACCGAAGCGATGGACGCGGACGGCAATGAGTACGGCCATGAAAGGCTGGCGGCGTCGGTGACGAAGTGCCGCACTCAGAAACCGGAACAAATTTTGCGCTGTATTCTCGACGAAGTGGATTTGCATTCGCGCGGCGGGGTTCACGAAGACGACCGAATCCTGATGGTATTGCGGGTGACGTGATTTAAGCCGTCAAGTCGAGAAAATTAGTGGCGGCCGCTGTCGAGGCGGCCATTTTTCTTTTCAGAACAAAATTCAACGTACGGAATCGTAAAAGTCGAGAACCCGCCGCCGGAATTCCGCGGGCTCGTAGCCCAGGGCTGCCGTGTGAAAGGCGCCCGGGACTGTCCACATCTGCTTCGGTCCCCGCGCGGCGTCGTAAATGCTCTTCGTGTGACGGCAAGGAAGGGCCACGTCGGCGCCATCACAGATCAAAAAAACCGGGAACGCCCGCGCAGCGACAGCCTTTTCCGGCGAGACTTCGGCGGCGGGGAGGTTCGCGAGGCGCTCGGCGTGGTAAATCATCGTCCAGGTTCCTGGCGCGAAGAGCGTCTTCCCCAGCCAGGGATAACGTCGGAGTCCCGCGTAGTCGTACGAGGCTTCGCGAAGATTCGCGAAAGAAGCTTCGGCCACGACCGCTTCGATGCGCGGCTCGACGGCGGCGGATTGCAGGGCGATGCCCGCGCCCATCGACTCGCCGAGCGCGAACAGGTGTCGCGGGTGCTCGGTGGTTTCGAGCGATTCGACGATCGAATGGGTGTCGTTTCTCTCGAGCCATCCGTAGGTGGCCATCGCGCCTTCGCTTGCGCCGTGAGCGCGAGCGTCCATCATGACCACGTCATATCCGTCCAGTAGCAGGATGCGCGCGTGCTCCAGAACGCCCATGCGATTGTCGGCGACGCCGTGAAACACCATCACCCAATCGCCCCTGGCTTGCACGGGACGCACTTTCCAACCACGAAGCATTGCGCCGTCGGCAGCCCGAACGTCGAATTCTTCGCTGCGCGCGTGCAGTTGTGAAAAAGTGATGTTCGCTTGCTGCACCATCTCCGGCGTAAGCTCTCGCCGCACGGGCTGGAGGAACCAGGGCGCGACGATCCAGCCGGCGATCGCCGCGATAAAGGGAGGGACGAGAAGCAGCTTCAATAGAAAGCGGACTGGGCGGCGCATTCTCACTAAGAAGATACGCCAAAGTCCGCGCGGAAGTTCCCTGTGCAGCAAGCGAATGGCTGCCCAGCAGTGAGGGCCACGTGAATTCGCTACGATGAGAACAACACGGATTCTCGCTGAAACATTTTCACCGCAAGGAACAGGGCGATACCGGCGTAGAGGCAGGTACAGAAAAAGATCAGCGCGATGTAGTTCCAGTGATACGTACCGGTGACCAACTCTTTGCAAAGCAGGCTCACGTTCAGAATCGGAACCAATGCGAGTTTCGATGTCAGTTCGATCCCGGGCAATACCGCGGCGATGGCAGGAACGATGACGACAAACGTCATAGGGGTAAGGTAGCTCTGTGCTTCCTTGAACGTTTTGGCGAACAGGGAAATCGTCATCAGCACGGCAGAGAACAAGACGGCCACCGGCAACGCCATGACGAAAACCGCGACAATGGTTTTTGGATGAATGGTCAATATCGGGAAGCCCTCCCCCATGCTTTGGTCCCTGGCAAACCGGGAGAGAATAGCGAAGGAGCCTCCCATGGAGATTGCCGAGAGCGTCGCGGTAGCCAGGGAGGCAGTCAGCACTACCAGAAATTTTCCGAGGACGAGGTGCGTTCGCGCGATCGGGCTGGACAGAATCGTTTCCATCGTGCCTCGCTCTTTTTCGCCTGCGGTCAAGTCCATCGCGGGATACATCGCGCCGGTCATGCACATCAGAACGACCAAGTAGGTGATCAAGCCGCCGTAGGACTCACCGGCAACTTTTTC
>Ga0137403_10005773_pt1 | contig 14302 bp, 9 predicted proteins | sample CZOMad2_1_16fung_FD_122057 | JGI IMG/M metagenome (GOLD analysis project Ga0137403, IMG submission 122057) | Vadose zone soil fungal communities from Angelo Coast Range Reserve, California, USA - CZOMad2_1_16fungal (Hybrid Assembly) | ecosystem: Environmental > Terrestrial > Soil > Vadose zone... | reverse complement strand
GGGCTGACGCGCACGTTCCAGATCGTCAAGCCGTTCGGCAACCTCTCCGTCGCCGACAACGTGATGATCGGCGCGCTGACGCGGCTCTCGCGCGTGCGCGACGCCCGCGTGGAGGCCGAGCGGGTGATCGCGCTGTGCGGGCTCGGGCCGCACGCGCCGGCGCGGGCGCGCGCGCTGCCGGTCGGCTTGCGCAAGCGGCTGGAGGTCGCGCGCGCGCTGGCCACCCGGCCCCGGCTGCTCCTGCTCGACGAGGTCATGGCCGGCCTGAACCCATCGGAGCTGGCCGGCATCATCGAGCTGGTGCGCCGCGTGCACGCCGAGGGCGTCACGCTGATCGTCATCGAGCACGTCATGGCGGCGATGATGCGGCTCGCGCAGCGCATCGTCATGCTGCATCACGGCGAGAAGATCGCCGAGGGCACGCCCGCGGAGATCGCGCACGACCGTCGCGTCATCGACGCCTACCTCGGCGACGAGTTCAATCTTGCTGAGGCTTGAGGGCGTCGACGCATTCTACGGGGATCTGCAGGCGCTCTTCGGCGTCTCGCTCGAGGTGCCGGCGGGCGGGATCTTCGCGCTCGTCGGCGCCAACGCCGCCGGCAAGAGCACCACGCTCCGCGTGATCTCGGGCCTGGTCGGGCCGCGGCACGGCCGCGTGCTCTTCGACGGCAAGGATCTGGCGCGCGTGCCGGCGGCCCGGCGCGTCGACCTCGGTATCGTGCAGGTGCCCGAAGGCCGCCGGCTCTTCCCGTTCATGAGCGTGACGGAGAATCTGCTGCTGGGCGCGCACACGGCCCGCGCGCGCGGCGAGCGCGCCGCGACGCTCGCCTACGTCTACACGCTCTTTCCCGTGCTGCAGGAGCGCGCCGGCCAGCTCGCGGGCTCGCTGTCGGGCGGCGAGCAACAGATGTGCGCGATCGGCCGCGCGCTGATGGCCCGGCCGACGCTGCTGATGCTCGACGAGCCGACGCTCGGGCTGGCGCCCGTGCTCGTGGGCCGGATCTTCGAGACCGTGCGCACGATCAACGCCGACGGCGTCACCGTGCTGCTCGTCGAGCAGAACGTCCGCCAGGCGCTGACCCTGGCCACGCGCGCGTGCGTGCTGGAGTCCGGCAAGCTCGTGCTCGAGGGCGCCGGGCGCGAGCTGCTCCGCGACGAGCGGCTCAAGCGCGCCTACCTGGGGATGTAATCGTGCCGGTCTACCACGTGCGCGGCCGACGAAAACGCCCGGCGCATGCCGTACCGGCCCGCGCACCTCGCCCAGCTCACCGGACTGCGCGACAACGGCCGCGTCGTGGCCGGCGGCCCCGAGCCCGACGGCGGCGCGGCGCACATCTTCTATCGCGTGGCGGACCGCGCAGCGCTCGACCGGCTCATCGCCGACAACGAGTCCCAGCGCGCCGGGCTGTTCGCGGCGCACGAGGCGCGCGCGTTCGACGAGTTCCTCGAGCCGACCGAGCGGTTGCCCCCCGACGCCGGTTGGAGGGTGACGCTGGTCGAAGGACCGCCGTCGGACCGCGCTCGCGCGCGCGAGGCACTGACAACGCTCCGCGCGCAGAAGCTCGCGAACCTGGGCGGTTTTTTCACCGACGGCAGCGCGCTGCTCGTCGTCCGCCTGCCGGAGCCCGACGCCGCCATCGCCGCGCTCGCCGGCGCCGGCGGCTGGGAGCCCGCCCACCTCACCGCCCGCCCCTGGAGCCAAACCCTCTAAGCGTCGGGCACGATAGCCACGGGGCCGCTGTCGGGGACGGCCGCGGCGGTGGGCCGCGAGACCCGTGTTTCGGGTACTGCGTCGGACCCGGCTAGACATCGGTGCACGTTCACAGGCGCACCCTGTTGTCGATTTGCGTGGTCGAGCGGCCCGCCGCCGTGGCCGTCCCCGACAGCGCCCGACGGCTACCGCGTGCTGAGCGCCTCGGCCTCGTCGAACGCGTTCGCCGCCTGCTGCTTGAGCCCGATATGGTCGTAGACGTGGCCGAGGAGCAGGTAGAGCGTCGGCTCCTCGGGCGAGGCCGCGATGCCCGCCTCCAGCTCGCGGCGCGCGTCGGCGTAGAAGCGCTGCTGCAAGAGCAGGCCCGCGCGCATCAGCGAGAGCGTGGCCGGGGTGTAGCCCTTGGCATTGGCCGACGTGAGGACGGCGAGGGAGTCGTTCACCGCCGCCGCATCCGTCGCCGAGGCCACCTCGAACTGCGCGGCCTGGACGCCGTGCTCCTTCGTCTCGAGCTCCCAGACATAGCGGCCGCCGGGCGCCAGCGCCGGCGCCGAGGCGGGGTACGTCAGCGGCTTGCGCTCGACGTCGTCCCGCTTCCAGATCACGCCCTGAGCGCCGACGAGCCGGACGTTGTAGCGCAGGCGGTCGGAGCCCGCCCACTCGAAGACGACGTTGCCGGGCAGCACGCGCGTCTCGCGCGGGCCCAGGATCGCGGGCGGCTGCGAGCGGACGCTGCGCACCGAGAGCGACTGGAAGGTGCGCTCTTTCTGCTGGCCGAGCAGGAAGTTGGTCACGCCGCCGATGACGGCTCTCACGCGGTCGGTGGCGCCGGCCTCGACCTTCGCGGACACGCTGTAGGGCGAGTTGCCCTGGGTCACGGTCTCGGTGCCGCGGCCGCCGATGAAGACGAGCACGGCGCGGCCGTCGCCGACGACGCGCACCTGATCGCCGGGGCGCAGGGACTGCAGCGGCTTGGGCACCGACCAGTCGCTGTCGCCGACGGAGCGGACGTGGACCTGACCGCGCCGTACCTGGATCTCCGTCAGCACGGCCACGGGATCCGCGGCCCACGCCAGCGCCGGCAGCAGCACGACCATCGCCGCGCACGCGATCCCCACACGACCTCTCATCGCGCCCCTCCCTCGACGGACAGCACCTCGTAGACGCGCACTTCCTCGACGCGCCCCTTCACGTGCATCGGGCCGTGGTCCTTCACCTGCACGCGGTCGCCGACGACGGCGTACGTCTCCGCGGTGATCAGGATCGTCGTTCCGAGCTCCTTGTTCAATCCCTCCACGCGCGCGCCGACGTTCACGGGATCGCCGATCACCGTGTACTTGATCCTGTCGTGGCCGCCGACGTTGCCGGCGAAGACGGAGCCCGTGTGGATGCCGATGCCCATGTGGAACAGCGGCAGCCCGCGCGCCGTCCAGCGCTGGTTGAGCTCGGCGAGGGCCCGGTCCATCGCGGCCGCCGCCTGCACGGCGTGCAGGGCGTGCTCGGGATCGGCGACGGGCGCGCCGAACACGGCCATCACGGCATCGCCGATGAAATCGTTGATCATCCCCTGATGCGCGAAGATGGCGGTCGTCATCGCGTCGAAGTACTCGTTCAGGTGCGCGGCGATCGCCTCCGGCCTCATCGTCTCCGACAGCGTCGTGTAGCCGCGCAGGTCGGAGAACAGCACCGAAACCACGCGCCGCTCGCCGCGCAGGCTCGGCGCATCGTCGATCACGCGCGCCAGGAGATCGCGCGAGAGATAGCGGCCGAATTGGTCGCGCATCCGCTGCCGCGCGAGCATGTCGGTGCCGAAGCCCATCAGGCACGTCAAGATCACTGGCAGCAGGAAGTCGATCCAGTAGCCGCCGCGGTCGAAGGCCAGCCACGCCGCCGGAACGCCGACGAGCAGGCCGCCCGCCACGCACACGAGCGTGCCGGGCAGCGGCTTCATGGCCAGCAGCACCAGGCTCGCGCCCAGCACCACCGCGGCGCTCACCGCGAAGCCGAGCGCCCAGCTCGAGGGCTGGATGAACCGCCGCGTCGTGAGCATGTGGATGATGTTGGCGTGGATCTCGACGCCCGCCATCTTGCCGTGCGGCGTCCGGCGGACGTCACCGCTCTCCTCGAACGTGCCGCCCACCATCACGACGCGGCCGCGCAGCGGGTTGTCGGCGGCCGGCTCCTCCGCGCCTGGCTCGGCGAGGCGGGCCACGCTGTCGGACGGGACGGGCTGGAAGCTCCCGGCGGGTCCGACGTAGTTGATCGGCCACATCTGGTCGACCCCGACGGCGACGGGCGGCGCCGCCTCCATCGTGGTGGCGCCCGCGCGAGTGCGCGGGATGGGGACGCTGCCGCCGGTGCGCACGGCCGCCGCCAGCGTCGCCGCATCGACGCCGCCAAGCCGCGCGGCCACCGCCAGCCCGAGGACAGGCATCGGCCCGTCGCGCCCGGGTACGACGGGCGCGACGCGGCGGTAGTAGCGGTCGTCGTCCATCGGCACCTGCGGCGAGCCGACGAGGACAGCGTGGCCGATCGCGGGCGCGCCCAGCGGGCCGCGCGCCCCGAGCGGCCCTGCCACGACGACGCGGCTCAAGCCGTCGTCGCTGAACTCGAGCATCGCGCGCGCGAGCGCGGCGTCGGCGGCCGGCTCGGTGGGCGTCGTCAGCGTGATGTCGAGGCCGACGGCGGCCGCGCCGCTACGCTGCAGCCCCTTGATCACCTTCGCGAGGTAGTCGCGCGGGATGGGCTGGCGCTTGCCGAGCCCCTCGAACGCGGCGTCGTCGATGGCGACGACGACGACGTCGTACGCCGTGCGGTGGCCCTGCAGCCACAGGAGCAGATCAAGGCCGCGCGCCTGCCAGCCCTCGAGGTGGCCGAGCGCGGAGGCGGCCGTGACGAGCGCGCTCGAGACGAGACCCACCGCCCAGAGCTTCAGCAGGCGGGCGCGGCGCGCGCGCCACCAGCTCACCGCGCGACTTTGGTCAGCGGGAGCACGCCTTCCATCTCGCCCTTCATCACGGGATGCTGGTTGCCGCCGACGGCGCGCGACTTCGTCGTCACCTGCTGCTCGAGGTACTCGTAGAGCTCCTGCAGCGACACGATGCCGTCGCGGTTCGCGTCGGCGGCGCCCTTGAGGCCCTGCACGAGGTAGTAGGTGAAGATGCCGTGGCCGAGCTCGGGCAGCTCGATCGACACCTCGGTCGGCCGCGACGCCGTCACGATGGCGCGCCCCTTGGAGCGCGTGAGCCGCTCGAGGAACAGGTCGTCGACGGTGCCCGCGCGCGTGCGCTTGGCCGAGAACGTCCGGCCGCCGGCGGCGCCGCTGTAGCAGGCGTCGAGGAACGCGACGACGCGCTCCGCCTCGATGCGCGCGAAGATCGTCTGCAGCTCGTCCATCGGCAGCGCCGTCGAGTAGAGGTCGTCGGGATCGGCGTCGCTCGGGATCAGGTACTTGGCGAGGCCGTCGCGCTCCATGCCGCGCGTGTCCACCTCGGGCGCGCCGTGGCCCGCGAAGAAGATCAGCACCGTGTCGTCCTTCTTCGCCGAGCGGCCCAGGAACGTGCCGAGCGCCCACTTGACGTTGCGCAGCGTCGGCTTGCGCTCGCTGCGGTCGGTCAGCAGGAGCACGTTGTCCTTCTTGAAGCCGGCCGGGCCGATCAGCGTCTGGTGGATCGCCTCGGCGTCGGAGACCGTGTACTTCAGGCGCGGAATCGACGCGCTCTCGTAGGCGCCCACGCCGATGACGACGGCCCAGCGCTCGTGCGCGGAGGCAGCCGCGGGCGGCGGTGGCGGTGGCGGCGTCAGCGCCAGCCGGGGCGGCTCGTAGACGACGGTGCGGATCTCCTGGCGCACGGTGCCGTCGGCCTGGGTGGCGGCCACGACGATCGCGTTGGCGCCCGCGCGCAGCGTCACCGGCGCCGTCACCAGCAGCGAGCGCTGCGGCGCGCGCTCGGTCTGCGCGTGGATCTCCTTGCCGTTCACGACGATCCTGGCGGCGCTCACGCCGCGGCTCGATTCCACGATGGCGGCCACGAGGCTCGACTCGTCCGAGACCTTCGCGCGATCCTCCGGATAGCGGAAGGCGATCGCGAACGGCACCGGGCGCTCGTAGGCGATCGAGCGAATCTCCTGCTCGATTGCACCGTCGGCATCGGTGACGCTGACCACCAGCGTATTGGCGCCCTCGCGCAGCTTGAGCGGCAGGTTCAGCGGCACGGCGCGTGCCGGCGTCTTTTCGTCCTGCTTGAGCACCTCGAACCCGTTCACGGTGACGACGACGCGGCTGATGCCGCGTCCGCCGGTGGCGAGGCCCGCCAGCGCGATCGTCTCGTGCTCGACCCTGGACTTGTCGGACGGCGACGCCAGCCGCACGGCGAGCGGCGGCGCCGTTGCCGGCGGCACCGACGCAACGACCGGCGGCGGAGTCGGCTTCGGCTCGGGCGTGACGACGACGGCGGGCGGCGGCTTCGGTGCCGCGACCACGGGCGGCGGCGGCGGCGCCGGCTTCGGCTCGGGCGTCGCGCCCACCACAGCCTTGTCGGCGTAGACGACGCGCGCCTCCTGCAGCTTCTGGCCGCCCTTCTCGGTCGCCGTGAGCAGGATGACGTTCTTGCCGTCTTTCAGCTTCACGGCCTCGGACGTCGAGTAGTCGCGCTTCCCCGGCTGACCCCTGAACACCTCGACGCCGTTGACGCTGATGCGTACGTCGCTCACGCTCGTCCTGGCGCGGATGCGCGCCGACACGCGCGTGCTGTCGCCGCTGATCCGCTCCTCGTTGTCGGGCCCGGTCAGCGCGATCGTGATCGGCGCCTGGACCGGCACGTCGAAGACGGTGAAGTTCCTGAGCGGCAGGGTGCAGTCGGCGTCGCCATCGCCCTTGACCCACTGCCGCGCGTCCGGCGCGTACCAGAGCGAGATACGCTTGCCGATGTTCGCGCACTGACCGAACTGGTGACGGACTTCCCAGTCGACGCGAAACGCCTTGTAGGTCTTGCCCCCGACGCTCACGTCCTCGAAGGCCTTGACTTCCCACTGCAGGCGCGCGGGGCTGCCGACGGGATAGCCATACCACCGCCACTTCACGTTCCCCGAGCCCCACTTGCCGACCTCGAGCGGCCACTTCAACGGCACGTATTGATCGAGCTCGACCCAGTATCCGCTGACCGAGAGCTTGAGCCACGCCAGGTCCCTGGCGAGATGCACCTCGCGATTGTTGGACGCGGTGAAGACGTACCGGTCGGGCTCGATGCGCGTGAGCTCGAAGAGGCCGTCGCTGCGGAACCACTGCTCGCCGAGCTCGTAGGCGGGTAATTCGGCCCGCGGCTTCTGCGCGAAGGCGCCGGCGGGAGCGCACAGGAGCAGGGCGGCGGCGATGCCGACCACCGCACGAATGGCTTCCCGCCCACTCACCCGACAAGGATAGGTTGGCGTGGCGGCTTCGGTCAACGACGTTATAGAGTTAGGGGCCATGGCCTCACCCCCGGAGAACATCGACCGCAAGCGCCTCGAGCACTCCATCGAAGAGCTCGGCCGGATCGGCGAGACGCCGCGGGGCGGCCTCACCCGGCTGGCGCTGACCGACGAGGACAAGCGCGGGCGCGACCTCATGGTCCGCTGGATGCGAGAGGCGGGCCTGCGCGTGATCGTGGATCAGATGGGCAACATCTTCGGCGAGCGCGCGGGGAGCGAGGCCCTGCCGCCGGTCATGATGGGCTCGCACGTGGACTCGGTGCCGACCGGGGGCAAGTACGACGGCCAGCTCGGCGTGCTCTGCGGGCTCGAGACGATCCGCGCGCTGAACGCGCAGAAGATCCGCACGCGCCATCCGGTGACGCTGGCGATCTTCACCAACGAGGAGGGCGCGCGCTTCCAGCCCGCGATGATCGCCAGCGGCGTGATGGCGGGCAAGATCGCGCTCGAGGACGCCTACAACGCGCGCGACAAGGACGGCATCCGGCTGGTGGACGAGCTGGAGCGCATCGGTTACCTCGGCGCCGAGCCCTGTGTCCCGCGCCCCTTCCGCGCCTACCTCGAGCTGCACATCGAGCAGGGGCCGTTCCTGGAGGAGGAGGGCCTATCCGTCGGCGTCGTGGACGGCATCGTCGCCATCTCGTGGGCGCGCCTCACGATCCACGGCGTGCAGGACCACGCGGGGCCGACGCCGATGCGCATCCGCCACGACGCGCTGGCGGCGGCGGCGGAGGTCGTGACGGGCGCGCGCACGATCGCGAACGAGCTCGGCGGCGATCTCGTGACGACGGTGGGCAATCTCGTCGTGCATCCCAACATCGTCAACGCGATCCCGGGCAAGGTCACGATGTCGATCGACATGCGCGACCCGCGCGACGAGACGCTGGAGGTGGCGCGCCGCTGCCTCGACGCCGTGGTCAAGACGGCGTGCGAGCGCGAGGGCGTCCGCGGGGAGCTGGAGCACTACTGGCGCGTGCCCTACACGCCCTTCGCCCCCGACGTCGTGGCCGCCATCGAGCGCGCGGCGAAGAGCGTCGGCGCGCGCTTCCGTCACATCCTGTCCGGCGCCGGCCACGACGCGCAGTACATGGCGGCCATCGGCCCGGCCGGGATGATTTTCGTGCCGTCGCGTGGCGGCCGCAGTCACTGCGAGGAGGAGTTCACGCCGATGGACGACATCGAGCACGGCGCCGCCACGCTCTTCCTCGCCGTCGTGGACCTCGCGGGCCGGGGCTGATTACGAGGAGCGCCACGGCTCCGCCGGGGCGCTTCCGAGCGTTGGGGGTTTGGGGGCCATATCGGGGCCCCCAATAATATGGTCAGCCGCGCAGCAACAGCAGCACGCCGAGCGCGGCGGCCACGTTGTTGGCGACGTGGGCCGCCGTGTTCGGCAGCAGGCTGCCCGTGCGCTCGTAGGCGATCGCCCACAGGAACCCGCTCAGGAACACGCTGCCGAAGCCGGCGGCGCCGTAGCCGTGGGCGATCGCGAAGATGGCCGCGCTCAGCGTGGCCGCGATCGGCCACGCCAGCCGCCGGCGCAGCGTGGCGTAGAGCAGGCCGCGGAACACGATCTCCTCGAACACCGGCGCGAAGACGACGGTACCGAGCACGCTCACCGCCGCCACGGCCGGGCTGCCCCACGCGAGCTCCTCGTCGAACCACTCGGTCCAGTGCGCCGACATGTTCGTCGTCTCGCTCAGCAGGCCGAGCGCGAGATCCGTCGCGGTGCCCGCGCCCACGAGCAGCGCCGCCGTCCAGATCAGCGCGCGCCGCCCGCCGGGAGCCGGGAGCCAGCCCAGGCCTCGCACGAGCCCGACCCCCGCCGGCGCGAACAGGCGCCGCCGCGCGAGCCAGAGCAGCGGCACGTACATCAGCGGCATGCTGAGGGCGCCGAGGAGCGGGTCGTTCGGGCCGCGCCACCGGCCCAGCGCGTACACGACGACCAGCACGAGCACGCCGGCGCCGGCGCCGCGCACGAGGACCTCGAGGCCGTCGCGCACGCGCCATGGCGGCGGCACCAGCGCCGAATCCACCCGCACCGGCCGGCCGCGCAGGACGAAGAGGAGGCCGGCGACGCCGAGGCCGAGGGCGATCATCTCGGCGGCCGTCAGCGCGCGGACGCGACGCAGGAGCGGCGCCGTGCGCGCGCGCGCCTCGGCCAGGATCGCCTCGCGTGCGGCGGCGTCGCCCGCGCGGTCGGCCAGACGCAGCAGGAGCCGGTCGCGGAACCAGCCGCGCTCGACCATCTGCGCGGCGGTCGCGCGCAGCCGCGCGAGGTCGCCGTCGAGCGGCGCGTCGAGATACGCCGCGGCCAGCACGTCGGCCCAGGCGCCGTCGCCGCGGGCGCGCCAGCGGTCGACCGTCTCGAGCACCTCGTCGATGCGTCCGCGTTCGCCGTACAGCACGGCGAGCCGGACCTGCACGCCCGGCTCGCCGGGCACGGCATCGGCGACCTCCTCGTACCACGCGATCGCCTCCTCCAGCTCGTTGCGGCCGTCGCTCACCGTCAGCTCGTAGAGGCGCCGCTCCCACGTCGTGGCGCGCGCCAGCGCGTCCTCGAGGTCCATCGTGCGCTCGACGATCAGCGCCAGCGCGCGCGGCGGGTCGTCGATGCTGTCGAGCCGGCTGCCGCCGAGGTGCACCCGCACCGCCAGCGCCACGAACGCCAGCAGCAGGCAGGCGGCGCCGCCGGTGACGAGCGCGCCCGGCCAGCGGCGCGGCCGCGGCGGCGCAACGATCGCCTCGGGGGTCTCGGGGAGCGGCGGCAGCGCGTCCAGGCGTTACTCGGCCGGCGGAAGCGCGTCGCCCGTGACGTACGGCGTGGCGGCGCGTCGACGGACGCGCAGCCGCACCATCACCGGCAGGTGGTCGGAGGCGACGCGCGCGAGGCGGCTCCGGTGGACGTGGAAGGCCTCGCCCTCGAGCTCCACGTCCCAGTAGATGCGGTCGAGCCGGAAGAGCGGAAAGACGGCGGGGTGCGTGCGGCGCATGCGCCGCATCGGCGACTCGAACTCGAGGCGGAGCCCGCGCGTGACGGGACCGCGGTGCCACTCGTTGAAGTCGCCCATCACCACGCGCGGCCCCGCGCACGAGCCCGCGCGGATGAAGCCCGCCAGCAGCTCGAGCTGCGCACGCCGCTCGCGGAAGGCGAGGCCGAAGTGGCAGTTGAAGACGTGCAGCGTGACGTCGTTGACGGCCAGGTCCACCCGCAGGCAGCCGCGCGGCTCGCGCAGGCCGTGGCTCAGGTCGTGGCGGACGGAGCCGACCACGGGCAGCCGCGTGAGCACGGCGTTGCCGTAGATGCCGGCGCCGTGCGGGCGCGTCTCGCCCATCACCAGCTCCATGCCGAGCTTGCTCGCGAGGTACGCGGCCTGGTCGGCCGTCGCCATGACGTTGCCGTCCTCGCGGATGACCTCCTGCAGTCCGACGACGTCGGGGTTCATCTCCGCGATGACGACGCCGATGCGGTCGAGGTCCCGGCGGCGGTCCAGACCGACGCCGCGGTGGATGTTGTAGGAGGCGATGGTGATCGGCGTCACGCCGCCGACTCGCGCTCGGGGACCTCGAGATAGCGCACGAAGTGCGGGTAGAGCTGGACCGGATGGTGGAGCGGCTCCGGAAGCCGGGCGTCGGGCGGCGCCACCACGAACGCGTGCAGCTCCTCGGGCGAGGGCCCCGCGTGGGCGCCCGCCTCCGCGATGTACGAGACGTGGCCGGGCGCCGCGTCGATGCCGTAGATGACGAAGTCGCCCGCGCTCGGCATCGCCATGAGGTCGGCGATGGCGGAGACCACCAGGGCGGCGTCCGCGCGGCCGCTGAACGGCCCGGGGTCGGTGGACGTCAGCGTATAGCGCTTGCCGCGCCAGAAGCAGACGGGACCGGCGGCGCCGCGCACGAACACGTAGCCGACGCCGGGATGGCGCGAGAGCCCGTCGGCGAGCCCCGGCCAGCGCGCCTCGATGCGCTCGATCGGAAGCGGCGCATCGTCGTCCACGAAGTAGACGAACGCGTTGGGACCCGCGGAGATGACACGGACGTTGTCGCGCTCGCGCGCCTCCTTCAGCTCGCCGAGGATCCACGGAAAGCCGTCCTCGATGTAGTTGAAGAACCGCTGGAAGAAGCCGGGCGCGCGGCCCATGCGGAAGGCCTTGATGCCGCTGGCGAGGTGATGGCGCCCGGCCGGGCGCTCGGGGCCGACGGGCCGCGCCCCCTGCGGCGTGAGGAAGTCTTCGAACAGCACGCGCTCGAAGCGTCGGCCGCCCGCGAGGTTCGCGAACGGCGTGGTGGACGCCTGCCCGTGATCGGCCAGCACGTACAGGTCATAGCCGTGCTCGGGCACGCGGCGGCACACGCGCCAGAGCTGCTGGATCGAGGCGTCCAGGTGGCGCAGCGAGCGGATCGCGCGCCGATGACGGGGCCCGTAGGCGTGCGAGACGACGTCGTAGTCGAGGAAGTTGACGTAGACGGCGGGCACCCCGGCGTACAGGTCGCGCGAGACGGCGAGCGTGAACAGCTCGCGCACCCACACCGAGAGGCCGACCTTGATGGCCAGCCACTTCCAGCCGCGTGCCCACTCCCCCACGGGATCGGCGAGCAGCCGCAGCAGGGCACGCATGAGCTCGACGGCGGTGATCACCGTGCTCTTCACGATCACCCACGCCAGCACGACGGCGGCGGAGAGCGCGGCCAGGAGCCCGGTGCCGCTCGGCCGTTTCAGATTGGCGAACGTGAAGAGGTTGTCCACGGCGCCACCGGTGAACACGCAGCCGTAGCTCGCGCCGCCCTCGAGAATGCCGCGCCGCCCGGCCGCCTGCTCGCGCTCGACGTGGGCGGCGTCACCCGCACGCGGGAAGTACACGTCCTCGCGCCGGCGCTTCTGATGATAGTGAAAGCCGGGGATGTCGGGCCGCACGCCGTACATGGTGGCCATCTGGAAGGCGGGGGTCGACGACGGCAGCCCGACGAACAGCGGGTGCACCGACCAGCCGCGACGCTCGATGAGCCTCCGCACGAACGGCATGCGGCCGTCGGCCAGCGCCCGGTCGAGAACGTCGCGCGAGAGCCCGTCGATCTGCACGACGAGCAACCGCCGGCGCCCGGCCGTGGGCGCGCGCCCGCGTCGCGCGCGCCGGATCAGGCGGTCGACGAAACGCTGGAGTCCAAGCACCAGGTCGTCGAGAGGCATCGGGGCATTGTACTATCCCACTCGCGATGAACCCGGAGCCTAGCGTCGTCGGGGTCGTGCGGCGCTTCGTCGAGCAGGAGGTGCGGCCGGCGGCGGCGGCCCTCGAGCACGCCGACGCCTACCCGCACGCGCTCGTCGCGCGCATGCGCGAGCTCGGTCTCTTCGGCGCCCTCGTACCGCGCGAGCATGGCGGCCTCGACCTCGACGTCACCACGTACGCGCGCGTGATCGAGGAGCTGTGCCGCGGCTGGATGTCGCTGGCCGGCGTGATCAACAGCCACACGATGGCCGCGCTGATCGTGCTCCACCACGGCACCGAGGAGCAGCGCGGGCGCCTGCTGCCCCGCTTCGCCGCCGGCGAGGCGCGCGGTGGCCTCTGCCTCACCGAGCCGCACGCCGGCTCCGACGTGCAGGCGATCCTCACGCGGGCGCGCCGGGTCGGGGAGGAGTACCGCATCAGCGGCACGAAGATGTTCGTGACCAACGGCCGCGAGGGCAACACCTTCGCGCTGCTCGCCGTCACCGAGGCCGGCGCGCAGCCGCGCCACCGCGGCATGTCGTGCTTCATCGTCGAGAAGGGCGGCGCCGGTCTCACGGTGGTGAAGTCGATCGGCAAGCTCGGCTACAAGGGCGTGGACACCGCCGAGCTGTTGTTCGAGGACTTCGCCTGCCCTGCCGCCAATCTCGTCGGCGGCGTCGAGGGCCGCGGCTTCGGCCAGGTCATGAGCGGGCTCGAAGCCGGACGCATCAACATCGCGGCGCGCGCGGTCGGGGTGGCCCGGGCGGCGTTCGAGGAGGCGGCCGCGCGGGGCGCCTCCGCGCCGCGCCTCGACGACATGGCCGCGCGCGTCGACGCGGCGCGGCTGCTGACGTACTGGGCGGCCGGGATGAAGGACCGCGCGGAGCGGTGCGACCTCGAGGCGGGCATGGCCAAGCTCTTCGCGTCGGAGACGGCGCACGAGGTCGCGCTCGACGCCGTCCGCCTCTGTGGCACCTCCACCGCGCTGGCCATCGAGCGCTGCTACCGCGACACGCCGCTGATGATCATCGGCGAGGGCACCAACGAGATCCAGCGCACGATCATCGCGCGTCAGCTCGTCGAGCGGCACGGCGAGCGCGGCGGCGGGCTCGTCTCGCGCGACGGCGAGCCCGAGGAGCGGCGGCGCATGCTGCTGGCCGTGCGTCAGGTCGTCGAGAAGAGCCTGGCGCCGGTGGCCGCCGAGCACGACCGCGAGGGCCGCGTGCCCGACGAGATCGTCGCCGAGCTGGCCGACCTCGGCGTCTTCGCGGCGCTGGTGCCGCCGGCCCACGGCGGCCTCGGCCTCGACCCCGCGACGTGGACGATGGTGATCGAGGAGGTCGCCCGCGTCTGGGCGGCGCCCGCGCTGCTGGCCGTGGCGCAGGGCGGCGTCGCCTTCGCGCTCGGCATCGCGGGCGGCGACGCGGCCCGGCACCTGCCCGCCCTCGGCCGGGCGGAAACGCTCGCCGCCGTCGTGCCGATTCCCGCCGCTCTCACGCGGCGGGAGGGTGCTGCGTGCGTTCTCGACGGAGCGACGGCGCCCATTGCCCACGCCGCCCGCGCCGGCTTCCTCGCGCTCACCCTCGCCGACGGCACCGCGTGGTGGCTCGTCCCCGCGTCGCTGGCCGGCGTGACGGTCGCCGCGGCCGCGCCCGATCTCGGCGTGCGGGGCGCGCCGCCGGCGGTGATCTCGCTGCGCGGCGTCCGGCTTCCGGCGGTCCAGCCCTCGTCGTCGGCGCCCAGGCTCCTCGCCGTGGTGGATCTCGGCCTCGGCGCCGTCGCCGTGGGCCTCGGCCAGGCGGCGTTCGAGGCGGCGCTGCGCTACTCGCAGCAGCGCAGCACGTTCGGCAAGGCGATCTGCCAGCACCAGGCCGTGCAGCTCAAGCTCGCCGACATGGCGACGCGGCTGACCGCCGCG
>Ga0137403_10005772_pt1 | contig 14304 bp, 14 predicted proteins | sample CZOMad2_1_16fung_FD_122057 | JGI IMG/M metagenome (GOLD analysis project Ga0137403, IMG submission 122057) | Vadose zone soil fungal communities from Angelo Coast Range Reserve, California, USA - CZOMad2_1_16fungal (Hybrid Assembly) | ecosystem: Environmental > Terrestrial > Soil > Vadose zone... | reverse complement strand
TGGCGGTGTCGAACTGTTCCTGCAGCGAAACGAAGCCCACCTTGATCGAGCGGAAGGTCTCGAGGGCAGTGATGAGGTGCTTGGTTGACCGGGCGAACCGATCGAACCGCCAGACGACGACCGCGTGGAACTGCCCCGCCCATGCCCCCTTCATCAGCCGGTCCAAGGCTGGCCGCCGTTCTTTCGCGCCGGAGAACCCCCGATCCACGAACTCGCCGGTCACCTCCCAGCCTCGCTGCGCGGCGGGCGCGCGCAGGGGGACGAGCTGGAGCTCAGGGTCCTGGTCGCGGGTGCTGACCCGGCCGTAGAGGCAGACCTTCATCGCGCAGGGGCCTCACCGGGCCTGGAGGGTGAGCGGAGCCCAGGGCTCGTGGGCGCCGTGGTGCCAGAAAGCCCGGCAGAGGGTTTTGCCCGGCCGTCAGCAGCACGGGGCGCCTCGACGTGCGCCATGCGGGCGCCGGCCCGGCAGTGCCCGCGCTCGGTGGTGATCTCGGTCCCCGGCCCCCGCTCGTGTGTCATGGGTCCTCCCCTTGATGGGAATAACCGATCGAGCGGCCAAAAGCGGAAACCAAAAAAAACGCCCCGCTGGGCAGGCGGGGCGCACGGGCTCGATGAGCCGGCGTGCGTTAGGGTCCGGTCTCCTCCCCCGCGACCCGCCGCAGCCGCGTGATCCAGTACCGGACCATCCGCTCGCTGACACCACAGCGGGCCGCGATGTCCTTCTGTGTTTTCGCCCCGTCCTGGATGGCGCGGAGCATCGTCTGGAAGAGCGGCTGGGCCTCAATCGCCGTCCGGACCCGCTCGTGCTCTCCCCGCTCGGCCTCGTGGGACAGGACCACCTCCGGGTCGGGCTCCGTCGACCGGAGGGTCTCCTCGGGTCGCCGCTCGTCCGGCTGATCGCCTGCCCGGGACTTCTCGACGGATACTTCGAACCTGTCGATGACCTGGTGATGCCGAAGCCGATCGATCAAATCGGACCGGATCGCCAGCGGGAGGACGTCGAGCCTCCCCTCGAGCGCCTCGACGAGCATGGCGGCCACGGTCCGGCTCCCCTGCCTCTCCACCAGCGTGAGCAGCGTCTGCACGTCGAGCTCCTGGCTCCTCTCCTCGCGTGTCATCCCACTCGTGTCGCGGCGGAGCGCCCGCAGGATGCGCCCGCTTCGCGGCGCCGTGTGCCTTCGGAGCTCTGTCAGGATGGCTGCCGCCGCCGCTTGAGACGCCAGCCCCCCGTCTGCGTCCTCGTGGGCGGTCGCGTCCATCGCGGCCAGGAGTCCCACTCCACAGTACCCGGCGGGGTGCTCCCGACCCCGTCGGGCAATTTCCGCCAGGGCGAGGGGGCTGGCAGACACAAGCCACAGCCGACCGACGGGCGCGAAAAAGTTCTCTGGAGCATCGGGATCGAGGGCGGCGCGGATCCAGCGGAGCAGGCTCGACCCGGCACTGAGGGCGGCCGGGGGCTCCCCACCCATGAGCAAGAGGGCGAGGAGCACCGAGACAGGGACGAACAGGGCATACAGGGAGGCGCGGAGCTCGAGCGAGAGACGCTGGCGAAAGGGCCCGGGCAGGAAGGTGTAGGCGGCGACGGCCAGCTCCGCCGGTAGCCGGCGGTCGCAGAGGGCGAGGACCTCGGATCCTTCCGAGAGCCGGACGATCAACTCCACGAACTCGACCGCCGCCTCCCGATCGAGCGGGCGCAATCCCCAGGGCGAGGGTCTGTCGCCAGGGATCGTCAGCCAGTTCAGCGGGACTCCGGCGTGCGTCATGCGGCTACGGTGCCGGCGCCCGCGGGACCGCCGCCCCCGCCCCGGCCACGCCGTCGGGACACGGTGCTTCGGGTCGCGATCCCTGCGTCAAGGGCACCACATCTCGAGTCTAGCAGCGCGCCCCGCTCCGGCAGGAGCCTCTTCGTGACCGCGCCCATGGTCGGCGCGCCCGGCGTCGCGCCGCATGGCTGGCGGAAAGGCGGCGTTATGCAGCTGGGCACACGCCTGGATCCGGGGGCACCCGGCCTTCGGGACCCACGGCGCCCGCGACGCGAACAAGCCACGGGAATTCGACCGGGAATCAACGGCCATTCAAGGTCAATTCAAGGTCAATTCAAGGTCAATTCAACGGGGCCTTGGGCCACCGTGTGAGGGGGCCCGGGGCGGGCCATCCTGAGGGATGGCGGTGTCCCTCGTGATGTGGAATCCATGACGCAGCTTCCGGTGCTCATCATTCAATGCCTTGGTCCACCCGCAGCAGGACTGGCTCCGGATCGCGAGCTCCAGCGTCTTCGCGGTCTTCATGTGGATCACCAACTCGAACGTTGTCGGTTGCACGAGTAGCACGGTGACCCAATGAGCGATCCCGCGGGCCGATGCCACGGTCACGACGGCCAGATCTGGGGTGGGTAGGGCGACTGCCCGGCGACGGGCCGGCGACCGGGTAGCGGACGGCTTGCGGAGGGGGTCTATGGCACCAACAAAGGGAGCGTGGGGGTGATGATGACCTCCAAAACCACGCGCAGACCGCTGGCAAAGCGGAAATGATCCCCGGCCGGCACTCAACCGTGCCTGGGAGAACGTGGCGAACATGACGCCGGCAGCGGCACTCACCGCGGTTTGGACGGTACGCGGTACCGATCTGCTAGGGAATCTAACGCCGGTCATCTAACCGGGACCGCCGTGCGATTTCGGTTGTTGCGCGGGCCCGCAATCACCGAAAATCGACTCGCCTCACCTTCGAGGCGGACGTAGTCTGATCGCCGACCTAGGAATCGGGTGGGAATCGAGATGGGAATGTTATGGGAACACGGGAATCGGATTGGGTTTTCCCGGGAGCTGGCGCATCCGCCCGCACCAGGACCGACTGTGGGATCGTCAGGCCCAGGGCGTTCGCGCTCTTGAGTGCATTTAACCCGCATTTTCGAATTGAAAGGTGAACGAACCGGGCGATAATCGCTCAACGCCCGCATGACACGCGGCTCTCGGGGGTTCCTCGCTGGCACGGAGGGCACCACCCAATGGGTGACGCGAAAGCTGGCCCGGTTCGCCTCTCGTTCAACCCCCAACTCCCCGTCGAGTTCCATGGCGCGACGGTGACCTCAGACGCTGGGCTGCTGTTGCCCCGCGAGCTGGGGTCTCGTTGACAAGGCAGGTCGGGGTATGAGACTACGACTAGAAGAGTCGGTGATGATTGGTCGAATATATGACCTAGAACAGCAAGGACATGACACGAGCATGACGTTCATGGAAACGGGCGATTCCGAAGCTCCCGAGATCATCCATTCGGAGGTCGGTCTCGCTCAACCAAAGTCCAGGTTGCGAAAGGGCGCCCTGCCCAAGGTGGAGATTGAGCCGGCCGGGGTCGATCTCGAGGACGAGGGGAAGGCTTCAGCCGTCGTCCTCGAGGAAACCCCTGCCCTCTCCGAGGAAGGGCTGCGCCCCAGCGCTGGCCCGGCCGAGGATCCCGTCCGCCTCTACCACAAGGAGATCGGCAAGGTCCATCTGCTGACGGCTCAGCAGGAGGTCGGCCTCGGCCGCCGGATCGAAGCGGGTCAGATCCAGCTCCGCCGGGCGCTGGCGGGCATCCCGGTGGCGACGACCCATCTGCTGGCCCGGGTGGATCAGATCCGCCGTGGCGAAATCGGGCTGGACAAGGTCATCGTGCTGCCCGAAGGCGGCGAGCCCAAGCCCGACGAGATCGAGCCCCTGCTGGCGGCCTTCACGCGCATCCGGCGGCTCGAGCGCGAGATCGAACGGCTGCAGGAGTCGCTCCGCGACAAGCGCCGCGGCAAGACGACGCGCGCGAATTACCACAAGTGGATCGCGCAGAATCGGGCGACCATCCAGCTGGCGGTGGAGAAGCTCCCGCTCAAGCCCGCCCTGGTGGACCGGCTCGTGGTCGAAAGCCGCCGCCAGGCGAAGCGCCTTGCCGAGCTCCGGACACCCAAGGACATCCGCGCCCTCGAGAGCGAGATCGGGCTGGGCAAGAAGGCGCTCCAGGCCGCGCTCCACGAGATCGAAGGGCACGACCGCATCGTGCGCCAGGCCAAGCGCGAGCTGATGGAGGCCAACCTGCGGCTGGTCGTCTCGGTCGCCAAGCGCCACCTTGGCAGCGAGCTGACGCTGCTCGACCTGGTCCAGGAGGGCAACATCGGCCTCATGAAGGCGGTGGACCGCTTCCAGTACCGGCGCGGGTTCAAGTTCTCGACCTACGCCACCTGGTGGATCCGTCAGGCCATCACGCGGGCCATCGCCGACCACTCGCGCACGATCCGCCTCCCGGTGCACATGGTCGAGACGCTGATCCGCATCTCGCGCGTCAACCGCGCCATGGTCAACGAGATGGGCCGCGAGCCGACGCCCGAGGAGCTCGCCAAGAAGACGGGCGTGCCCGCGGCCAAGGTCCGCCTGATCCTCGAGTCCTCGCACAAGCCGCTCTCGCTCGAGACGCCGATCGGCGAGGATTCGAAGCTCGGCGACTTCCTCGAGGACAAGAGCACCGAGTCGCCCAACGATACGCTGATCAGCCAGGACCTGACGAACCAGGTCGAGCGGGCCCTCAGCATGCTCTCGCCCAAGGAGAAGGAGATCCTGTGCCTGCGCTTCGGCATCGGGGAGGAGGGCGAGCACACGCTGGAGGAAGTCGGCAAGCGCTTCTCCGTCACCCGCGAGCGCATCCGTCAGATCGAGACGAAGGCGCTTAGCAAGCTGCGCCACCCCCTGCGTGGCCGGGCGCTCAAGGCCTTCGTCGAGAACTGATCCTCTGCCCGCCGCCCGCGGGCGCCTCGCGGGCGGCGGGTCTCCCGATATCCAGCCTGGCCCGACGTCCGAGACGGGCGAGGGGCCCAGGCGCCCACCAGTTCCAGCGCCCCATCAGCCGCATGGCGGCCGGCACCAGCCGCGCGCGCACGATGGTCGCGTCAAGAATGACGGTTAAAAGAGCAACTCGTACCGTCGTTTGATGGCATAAAAAAACTGGCGCCGTCGTTACCCGTGCATTTGCAACACTTGCCGCTTTGGACGCAGCTTGAAGATGGCATAGGAGGGAGAATAAAGGAGGCCGCAATCATCAGGATCGCCCGGCATCCCACCATAGTCGTTCTCCTGTGGGTGGATTGGGTCAGTTGACAGCATCGGTGGATGCTGTCAACCGAGCGATCTTTTATACGGCAGGTTCGGCCCCTGGGAACACGCCTCGCCTATGCTCGGCCAAGGGCGCTCACGCTATAACGGTTGTCCCTCTTTGGCAGCCGGACGGCGCCGATACCAGAAGTAAAGCGCGGCTAGGCACAAATAAGCCCAACCGGCCAGCCGGGGGAGAACAGTAGGGCAATGCCGACAATCCCCCCTTAAGGCCCTCTCAGAATCCGGAGAGCAGGCTCGAGTCGGGGGGCGCGTAGAGGAGACCGAGAAATGGAAGAGTCAGAAGACCTGAGGCGGGCCACGGAGCTCTGGCGGGCGGCCTACCACTACCAGATGGAGGGGGAGCTCGACCGGGCGATCGAGCACTACCAGCGTTCCATCGCGGTTTACGCCACGGCAGAGGCGCATACCTTCTTGGGGTGGACCCTGAGCTTCCAGGGCCGATTGGAGGAGGCCACGGCTGAGTGCCTCCGGGCGATCGAGATCGACCCCCATTTCGGTAATCCGTATAATGACATCGGGGTCTACCTGATGCAGCAGGGGAAGCTCGATGAGGCCATCCCCTGGCTGGAGAAGGCCAAGCAGGCTAGACGCTACGAGCCGCGCCAGTTCCCCTTCATGAACCTTGGGCGCGTCTACCTCCAGCAGGGGCGCTGGTGGGAGGCGCTTCGGGAGTTCGAGGGGGCCGTGCAGCTGGCTCCAGGCGACGTGCATGCATCGAAGATGCTTCATCAGCTGCGTGGTCGGCTGAACTGACGGAGAACCTGACGCGGCCAGGGGCGACGCGGCATTGTGGCCGTTAACGCGGAGTGTGAGGCTTTGGCCATGGCGTGTGTGATCAATGGAGTGCGCCCCATTTTGCTGCTCACCGGGACGAGCTCGAGTAATCTCCGCGCGCTGTATCCGGCCCGGCTCTGCGTAGCAGGCACCGAGCGCGGCGCGGTCAAATGTGATTCAAGCCCGTGTTTACAGTCCGCCACGCGCTTTTTCAAAAGTTTCCAGCAGTTATGCGCTGTTACTGTAACTCAACACCGCACCCCCCGGGATTCAAATTCGAAGGGTGTTCTGATCCCCGCAGGAACGTTGCGTAAGGCACTCACGCCTCATACGGGCGACGTCGAGGTGAAACCGCTGGTCCGCCACCCGCGGAGTCTCACCGCGTGAGACTCCGATGGGGAACTCATCGGGAAACTGGGACTCAAACTGGATTCATCACGTCTATACGCACGATCACACGAACCCGGCCAGGGTTCGAACGGAGCAAACACCAACGGGCCATCTTGGGCTACCTAGTCTGATTGATTCAAATCAGGGGCCCGCAATCACCGAAATCGAACGCCCTCGCCTTCGAGCTCGACTTGGTCTAGACGGTAGCGTGGGGTTGCCATCACGAAATCGACTCAACTCGCCTTCGAGGTTGACGTCGTTTGATCACCGAGCCCCTCTCATCTCGTACGAGCCTGGGCTCCACTGACCTCAATGCCCGGGAATTGGGTGGGAATGCGCGTGGGAATGTCCTGGGAATATGGGAATCGGACTGAGTTTCCCCCGGGGCCGGCACCGGGTCCAGCTGGCAGGCTTGCAGCGGGATTGTTCCGTGCGCGAGCTCCAGAGATGCTGATGACGGACCGCGAGGAGTCAGCTGTAGCTGCGCCCGGTCAGACCGGGCAGGTTTCCCTCCGTATGAGGTCGAGCAGAGCCTGATCGTCGAACGGTTTTGACAGGAACCCAGCCACTCCGGACTGTTTGACACGCTCGCGCGTCCGGGCGTCGCCGTGGGCCGTGATGAAAATAGTCGGGATGGTGACTCCGTCAGCGACCAGCCGCTCTTGCAGATCGAACCCGCTCATCCCGCCTCCGTTCAGTTGGATGTCCAGGACTAGGCAGGCAGTGCGCCCTCGCGGGTCCGACGCGAGGAACTCGCGAGCGGACGCAAACGACTCGACGGCATACCCCGCTAACCGCACCACGCGGCTGAGGGCCCGGCGGACGGAGAGATCATCATCCACAATGGAAATGACCAGTTGAGTGTCAACCATCAATGTCATCTTCTCACCGCAGGTTCGACGGCCTATTGGACCTTGGTCCACTACCTAGGCTGGAGAGCGGCCCGCTACACTTACGAGTACTAGTCAGGTGCTACGCACACATCGTCCGAAGGACCAGGAGGTGCCTTATGCAAATCCAACGCGCGTGGATGAAGCCAGGGATCTGGGGTGCGGTCATCGGGAGCATTCTCACCATGATCGTGGGTTTCAATTGGGGGGGCTGGACGACGAGTAGCACGGCGAACCAAGTGGCGATCCAGCGGGCTGATGCCGCGGTGACGACGGCGTTCGTACCGATCTGTCTCGCACAGGCAAAGGTCGATGCTAGCAAGGGCAAGAAGCTCGGCGAGCTCAAGGCCATCACGGCGTCCTACGACCAGACGGACTTCGTGATGAAAGCCGGATGGGCGACTTTCCCTGGGAAGGCAGATCCCAATCGCGATGTGGCAGAGGCCTGCGCATCCGCACTTCTCAAGGTCGCTGCTGCTCAGTAGCCCTGCGTAGTTTCCGCCGACCTGCGATGGCACAGCATCGCGGCGTCGGCTTGTTCTACGAGGCTCATTGGGTTCCTAACTCCGTCCTCCAGTTGTCGCGTGGCCGGGGCCATGGACCGCCCGCAACTGCGGCGAGGGAGGCAGCGTATGAGCTATCGGCGTTCGCTGATCCATCTGTTTGCCCTCTGCATCGGGGCCTCCTGGCTCACGGCCTGTGCCGCCACGCAGAACACGCCTGCGCAAGCGCTTGCTTGGGAACGCTGTTCCGCGTGCGATCATTTTGCCACCATCAGGCTTGACCGCATCGACTCGGATGGCCGCATTGTCGCCACGGGGGCGGAATACGAAGTGCCGGCTTTCACGGGGTGCGTGCGGCAGGTCGCCGCGGAGCAAATCCAAAAGGGATTGGCTCCGCCGTCGGCCGCAGCCTTGGTGACAACGATCGAAGGACAAAAAGGAAGGAAATAGCTCGATTGGGCTTACGGGTCCTTCATCGCGATTTCAGTCATTGCGGGGGCCCGCGACCACCGAAACCGAACAACCTGCCTTTCGGGGTTGACCTCATTTGACGGGTAGTGTTGCCAGCGAGTTCGGCCGCCGCACGCTCCACCGCCAACATTGGGGATCGGCTTTTGAGAACTTGCTGGGAATGGACGTGGGAATGACCTGGGAATATGGGAATCGGAGTGGCCCCGACCAAGGTGGCGTACGTCGACAACCAGGCTTGCGCCACGTGCCACGAGTTGCAGGCACGCGGCAGGGGCAGTTGAAGGGCGCCCTGCTGTACTCAAGAGCGGCTCGAAGAGATCCTGCCGGGTGAGGAAAAACCCCGCCAGCTCCTGGAGGGAATCAGGAAGGGCCTCTCGTCGTAGTCTGACTGCGCTAATCGCTGCCCGCCCGGCGCGGACCCGCGGCGGATCGACGGATCCCCAGCTTCTTCATTCGCGCGTAAAGCGTGCTCGCGTTCAGCCCGAGCTGGGTCGCCGCGTTGCCCGCGCCCCGCACCCTCCCCTCACATGCGTCAATCGCGCGCAGAATGTGCTCGCGCTCCACGTCCTCGAGCGTCCGGATGCCCGCGGCGTCAGGGTTCGCGACCTCGGCGGTCCGCGGGCTCTCGCCGAGGTCCCCGAGCCGGAGCACGGACCCGTCTGAAAGGATCATGGCCCGCTCGAGCACGTTCCGCAGCTCCCGGATATTCCCCGGCCAGTCGTACTTGACCAGCCGCTCCATCGTCGGTGCCGGCACCCGCCCGATCTTCTTGTCCAGCTTGGCGCTGAGCTCGCCGAGGAAGTACCACACCAGCAGCGGGATGTCCTCCTTCCGCGCCCGCAGCGAGGGCAGCTCGATCGGGAACACCCGCAGTCGGTAGTAGAGGTCGGAGCGAAAGGTACCCTCGCGCACGGCGACTGCCAGATCGCGGTTCGTGGCGGCGATGATACGGACGTCGGACTTGTGCGTGACAGTGGAGCCGACGCGCTCGAACTCCCCCTCCTGGAGGACCCGCAAGAGCTTCGCCTGCAGCGCCAGCGGCAGCTCCCCCACCTCGTCCAGGAAGAGCGTGCTCCGGTCCGCGAGCTCGAATCGCCCGACCTTGCGGCCCGCGGCCCCCGTGAACGCCCCCTTCTCGTGCCCGAAGAGCTCGCTCTCGATCAGCGTCGGGGGTAAGGCGGCGCAGTTCACTTTGACCAGCGTATGATCGCGCCGAGCGCTCTTGGCGTGGATCGCCTTGGCGATCAGCTCCTTGCCCGTCCCCGTCTCCCCCAGCAGCAGCACCGACGCGTCCGTGTGCGCCACCTGCTCGGCCTGAAAGAGGACGCTCCGTAGTGCGGGGCTCTCCCCGACGATGTCGTCGAACCCCTCGGCGGCAAACGCGCGCTCGCGGAGATACTCGTTTTCCGCGGCGAGCTGCTCGCGCAGGGCCGTCACCTCGGCGAGGGCGGCGCGCAGCGCGCGCTCATGCTCGAACCGCAACAGCGCGCCCGCGAACACCTTCGCGATCAGTCGCATGCGGTCGACGAGCGGCTGGGGCCAGGATCGCTCGACCCGGGTGGCCCCGAACGAAAAGACACCCAAGAACTGGTCCCCGGCCACGATCGGAAAGAATGCCACGGACTTGACGCGAAACTCCCGCAGGGTCTGGAGATCGACGGCCGCCTCCGACGGGAGGTCCTCTTCTCCTTCCAGGATAACCGGCAGACGCTTCTCGCGCACTTGCTTCGTGATCCACGGGGCTCTCAGCTCTCCGGCGGTACCGACGGGAACGGGCGTCATGCCGGGAGCCGCAACGGCATGGGTGGTGTGCACCATGCCGTCGGCCCGATCGACCAGGGACAACGTCGATCGCTCGACACCAGCGAACTCTACTAATCGAGACAGGGCGTCGGTGATGCACGCGTCAAAGGATTCCAGCGGTGCACTCAGGAGTTGAGTCGCGATGGCGGTAAGGAGCGCCTCGAAGCTGTCCGTTCCTGTGGGAGGACCCTGCTGGTCCTCTGCTGGCATCACGCGGTCTTCCCCGTCAACATATGGCCTCCAGTCAGGATTTGGACGGATTATAGGCCATATCTGGACTTCCGCACCCGCCGTGACACACGATCAGCGCCGCTACGATCGCCTCCATCCTCATGATCCGCAACGCCGAATCGTGCTCTGAGTGTAGCCGGATGGAGCGTTGGCACGGCGCTTTCAAGCGTTTATGGCCCGATGACGCTGATGATCAGGCCGACGGGGCCGGGGCCGCCGGCAGTACTGGCGCTCGACGGGCGGCTCACGGGCGACGAAGTCGCCGAGTTGCGCCGCGCCGTCGCCGAGGTCGGGGGAAAAGTGATTCTCGATCTGACTAGGCTGCAGTTCGCCGATCGGCCGGGGGTGAACGTCTTGCGGGAGCTGAAGGCGGAGGGAGCCAGGTTCACCGGCGCCTCGCCGTATATGCGGCTCCTGCTCGACGATGCGCCGCTCGATGCAGCTAACTGAAGGACGGACAAGGAGACACCCCATGGGGTGCACAAGAAAGGGTTTGCTCATTCTGTTGGCGGTCCTCACCGCCGTGGCGTTGGCAGACGCTCCGGCGTCGGCCCAGCAGAAGCCCAACATCGTCGTCATCATGGGCGACGACATTGGCATGTGGAACATCGGCGCCTACCACCGCGGCATGATGGCGGGCCGGACGCCGAACCTGGACCGGCTGGCTGCCGAGGGCATGATCTTCACCGACTATTACGCCGAGGCGAGCTGCACGGCCGGTCGCGCGAACTTTATCACCGGCGAGCTGCCGATCCGCACGGGCATGACCACGGTCGGACAGGCCGGCGCCGCCATCGGCCTGCCGGCAGAGGCGGTGACGATCGCGACAGCGCTCAAGGCAATCGGCTACGCCACCGGCCAGTTCGGCAAGAACCACCTGGGCGATCGCAACGAGTTCCTGCCCACGGTGCACGGCTTCGACGAGTTCTTCGGCTATCTCTATCACTTGGACGCGATGGAAGATCCCTGCCATCCGAACTATCCCCAGGATTTGAGGCCGCAGGTGGGCCCGCGGAACATGCTCCACTCGTGGGCGACCAACGTCGACAACCCCGCCGTTGATCCGCGCTGGGGCAAGGTCGGCAAGCAGAAGATCGAGGATGCCGGCGAGCTGTGCCCGAAGCGCATGGAAACCGTGGACGACGAAATCCGCGACAAGGCCCTGACCTTCCTCGACAAGGCCAAGGCCGATGGCAAGCCGTTCTTCCTGTGGCTCAATCCGACCCGGATGCACATCGTCACCCACCTGTCGCCGAAGTACGAGGCGATGCGCAACTCCAAGAACAACTGGTCCATCCATGAAGCCGGCATGGCGCAGCTCGACGACGACATCGGCATCGTGATGAAGAAGCTCAAGGACATGGGCGTGGACGACAACACGATCGTCGTGTTCACCACCGACAACGGCACCGAAGTTTTCACCTGGCCGGATGGCGGACAGACGCCGTTCGCGCAGGCCAAGGGGACGGTGATGGAAGGCGGCTTCCGCGTGCCGGCGATGATCCGCTGGCCGGGCAAGGTGCCCGCGGGTAAGGTCGAGAGCGGCATCATCTCCGGGCTCGACTGGTTCCCGACTTTTCTGGCCGCCGCCGGCAACCCGAACATCGCCGACGAGTTGAAGAAAGGCAAGACCCTCGGCGACAGGACCTACAAGGTGCACCTCGACGGCTACAACCAGATGGACTTGATCACCGGCAAGGGGCCGTCGACTCGCAACGAAGTCTGGTACTTCGGGGAAAGTGAGCTCGGCGCCGTGCGCATCGGCGACTTCAAGTATCGCTTCATCGACCAACCGGGCGGCTGGCTGGGCGACAAAACCAAGCCTGACGTGCCTTACCTGACCAATCTTCGCCTCGATCCTTTCGAGCGCACGGGCTGGCCCGATAGCGGGACCAAGACCGGGGCGCAGCAATACTTCGACTGGTTCAAGTACGAATTCTGGCGCTTCGTGTTTGTCCAGGGGCAGGTCGAGAAGCTCATCAAGACGGCCATTGAATTCCCGCCGATGCAGAAGGGCGCGAGCTTCAATCTTGATGCCGTAAAAGCGAAGATCGAAGCGGCCCGGGCGGCAATGGGCAAGTAAAACCCCGAAGGTATTTGCTGATCTTCAGGGCGGGCCTCCTTCAACCTTGACGCGGTGAAGAGGCAGATCGAAGCGGCGATCAAGGAGCATGCCGGCCAGTGACGGACTGCCGCGAGCGAGCGTGATGTGCCGGCTCTCGCCCGTGCCCCGCGTCAAGACCGAATGAGTCTGCTCCCCGGCGGAGTCGAGTGCAGCGAACGTCCTTACAGCGGACAAGGAGAATCACAATGAGATTCACAAAGCTGCTGCTGGTTGCTCTCGTGGCGCTTGGTGTCGCGATCTGTGCGAGTGCGCCGTCGGCGCAGACCCGCGCAGACGTTTCCGGGAAGTGGCAGGGGACATGGGCATTCAAGAACGCAAGCCTGGGTAACGGCCAGGTCACGATGACCCTCAGTCAGAAGGGCTCCAAGGCGACAGGCGACATGGTCGTCACCGGGGCGCCCGTCGATCGCTCAGGCTCGATCACGATGGTGCTGAGCGGCAACGACGTGTACCTGGTCTACCCGACGGGGATCACAGGTTATCTCAAGCTTTCGGGGGACGAAATGAAGGGCGAACTCGACGGCCAGAACCCCGCGAATGTGGTTCTGAAGAGACAAAAGTAGGGACGTAGGGCAGGCCGGGTCGGTGGCCGATCTCGTGTGGCTGGCCAAGGAGGGCAAGTATCTACTGGGACCAAGGTCCAATATACCCGCTGCCGGTCTCCTGCTTGAATTCCGCCCATGGCCCTGCGTGGCGGCCATGACTCTGCTCACCAAGGTGAAGCACGAGCTCAAGGAAGCCCCATGGCTTTAGAGCGGGGGCGGCCATGACTCTGCTCACCAAGGTGAAGCACGAGCTCAAGGAAATAGGCCTCGTCACCCTCTATTTCCTGTTCTGCTTCGGCATCATCCTGACGCTCAAGAAGTTCTTCCTTGCCGCGTACCAGATCGAGTTCTACGCCATCTCCGTCGTGGTCGTCGGTGCTCTCGTCGCCGCGAAAGTTGTGGTGATCCTGGACCATACGCGGTTGGGCGTCAGTTTCGCCGCCGGCCAGCGGCCCGGGCTGGCAGCGCTCTACAAGACCCTCATCTACCTCGCCGTGACGATCCTCCTGCTCGGCGGCGAGAAGGTGTTTCACGCCTACCGCGAGAGCGGCGCGCTCGGCACAGCGCTCGTCGCGGTCTGGGAGCATCGGGACCGGAACGTCATCTTCGCCAAGGCGATTTGCGTCGGCGTGGCCTTCGCGGGATATCACCTGTTCATGGGGACCGACCACCGGCTCGGCAAGGGCACGCTCTGGCGCGCGATCTGGGGCAAACCGTGACGCCCGGCGATCGAAACACCTCGCGGGAAAGATGTCGTCCCGGATCCCAAATGGCATGGGGCCGGTCAGTTGCTTTTCATCGAATCCAGAAAGGAGTGAGCATGCGAACAGCGCGGGCAATCATCCTGGTGGTGTCGGCCCTTCTCTCTCTTCCGGTGGTCGTTGCAGCGCAGACGCCCGGTGAGGTCTTCCGCAAGGTCACGCCGTCCGTGGTCGTGATCAAGGCCAAGGGCAGCGAGGTGACGGCGGGCGGGGTAACGCGCTTCACTGAGACCGGCTCGGGCGTGCTGATCTCTTCCGATGGCAAGGTCATGACGGCGGCGCACGTGGTCCACTCCATGAACGACATCACCGTGGAGTTCCTCGGTGGCGAGACGGTCTCGGCCAAGGTCATCGCGTCGGAGCAGGCGGCCGATCTCTCCCTGCTCCAGCTCGAGAAGGTCCCAGCGGGTGCTCGCGTGGCCCAGATGGCCAATTCGGACACGGTTCGGGTCGGCGACCCGGTGTACATCGTCGGCGCGCCCTATGGACTCAGCTATTCGCTCAGCGCTGGGCTCATCAGCGCCCGCTGGGCGCCGAACACGGTACACAAGGCCATGCCGCTGGCGGAGTTCTTCCAGACCAATGCCACGATCAATACGGGCAATTCCGGCGGGCCGATGTTCAACGCGGCCGGGGAAGTCATCGGCATCGTCAGCCACAATATCTCCAAGTCGGGCGG
>Ga0137403_10005771_pt1 | contig 14305 bp, 15 predicted proteins | sample CZOMad2_1_16fung_FD_122057 | JGI IMG/M metagenome (GOLD analysis project Ga0137403, IMG submission 122057) | Vadose zone soil fungal communities from Angelo Coast Range Reserve, California, USA - CZOMad2_1_16fungal (Hybrid Assembly) | ecosystem: Environmental > Terrestrial > Soil > Vadose zone... | reverse complement strand
GTGGTTCGAGTCGGGCCAGTCGTAGCCCGCTCCCGGCCCACCCCAGTGGCCGACGAGATTGCCCGCGGCGTCGAACTCGAGCACCGGCGGCGCCGGCGCGCAGCACTGCGCGGTCGGCGGATTCGTGGTCGCGTGTACTTCGCCCGGCTCGAGCGAGCCGGCGCGATGGATGATCCAGACGTGATCCTGGGCGTCGACCGACACGCCGATCGTCTGCCCGAGGATCCACTTGTTCGGCAGCGGCTTCGGCCACAGCGGATCGACCTCGAAGCGAGGCGCCTGCACGGCCGCCGCCTCGACGGCGGCGCGTCGATCGAGCGCCCGCGATCCGGCGCCGAGCGCGACGATCGCCGTCAGGAACAGCGCGCCAATAGAGATGTGTCGCTTCATACAGGCTCCTACGGCTGGCGCGGCTTGGAGAGATACGCTTTCGACGCCGCTTCGTCCTTGAGCGGCGTCACCTTGTCGGGATCGATGCGAACCATCAGGTAGTTGATGTGGTCGTCGATCTTCGTGAACCAGTGGCCGGTGCCGGCGGGGATCACGATCACGTCGCCGGCCTTCAACTGATGCTCGACGCCGCCGCGGACCGACGATCCGTTGTTGCCGGGACCGTTGAACAGCCGCACGGTCTCGAGCGTCGCCGGACGCCGCTTCATGCCGACGATGTCCGGGCTGGTGACGAGCGTCGCCGAGCCGTCGATGATGTGGTAGACCTCGCTGACCTGATCGTGTTCGGCGATCGAGTCCGCGGCGGGCTTGTCCAGCTTCCCGCGGTAGACCATGCCGATGCCGATGTGAGACTTTCCGATATCGATATCCCTCACCTGTTGATCGACCAGCTTTTCCGCGACGGCTTTCTTCGTATAGGCCTCGAGCTCAGACAGCGGGATGTATGTTCCCGGACACATGTTGCAGGTCGGCTGCGGATCGGTGGGATTAATTTTCCCTTGTGCGAAAAGCACACCAGCGACGCACGCGGCCGCGGCGAGTCCCAACAGAAAGTTTTTCATGTGAACCTCCAATGAGTTGCGACGCATTATACAAGAGAACTTGCCGCTATATAATCTCACCATGTCTCGTTCGCACCTGACATCGCTATTCTGTCTCTCGTTTCTTTTTGGTTGTCGCAGCGGTGCGTCACCCGCGGAGGTCGTGATCCGCAATGGAACAATCTATACGGCGAATCAAAGGATCACTGGAGCCGGGGAAGCTCGCGGACCTGACGGTGTTCTCAAAGGACATCGTGACCGTGCCGGAAACGGAAATCCTCAAAGCCGACACGGTCATGACGATTGTGAATGGCGAAGTCGTCTACGAGAGGTAGCCCTGAACGCGGGCTAAAGCCCGCGACTACATTGGGAATCAACGTTATTGCGAAAATGTAGTCGCGGGCTTTAGCCCGCGTTCGCTTCCTCACGCCACGCCGCGCCGGGTTTTGAGATCCGCGAGCAGGCGTTCGATTTCGTCGTTCCTGCCCAGCGAATCGAGTTTCTCTTCGACGTTGTCGTTTGCCATTTCCGCCATCGCCTGGCCCCTGGCTTCTTCGCTGTGGACCTTGTTCTTCATCCGGTCGAATGTGCCCATCTTCGATTCGTCATGCGCGGCCATGCGGGCCTGGCTGGCCTTCGTAAGAGCGCGCGACCGGCGATGCTTGGCGATGAGCAATTCGCTCTTGGCCTGCGCTTCCGTCAACTTCTGCTCGAGCTTGCGCATGGCCGAGCGCAGGTTGTCGACCTGGGTTTTCTGGTGCTCGATTTCTTCGCCGAAGTCGCGCGCAAGGTTCTTGTAACCCATTCCGCGCTCGATCGCGGCGCGGGCCAGATCGTCCTGCTTCTTGTCCACGGCAAGCTCGGCTTTGCGCATCCATTCAGCGTGTTTGTCTTCGTTCTCTTTTTGCTTTTTCCGCAGCAGGTGCTCGTCCGCGGCCGCGATCGCGACCTGTGTCTTCACCTGAAGCATCTGGTTCTGCATATCGAGAATCACCTGTTTCAGCATTTTCTGAGGATCTTCCGCGCGATCGATCAGATCGTTCAGGTTTGCGCGAATCAATGCGGAAACGCGTTCCAGTAATGCCATAAAAGTCCTCCTTCTTACTCAGTTACTTGGTGCCGGGGCACCACCGGCAGAGGCCGCGGCGGCGGGGCTGTCGGGTTTGGGCAGCGGTTCGCCGATCTGACGAATCTTCGAGAACAGTTCCGACATTTGCATCCCGGACAAAGTCTCGAACAGCGCAGGAACCTGAGCGGCCATGCTGACAATGTCTCCCGTCACTTTATTCAAGCCCGCTGACGTTCCGTTGCCCGTGGAGACGACCGTGATCTTGTCCACATTCGCGAGCGGTGCAGCAAGCGCGCGCACAACTTCGGGCAGGCCTGCGATCAGCTTGTCCACAACAGCGGCCTGGTTGTATTCCTGGTACGCTTCGGCTTTCACATTCATGGCTTTGGCTTCAGCTTCACCCTTCTTGAAGATGATCTCCGCTTCGGCCTCACCTTGAGCTCGTGTTGCAGCCGCATGGCCTTCCGCCTCCATGACCAGACGTTGCTTTTCCGCTTCCGCCAGAGTCTCGATTCGGCGTTTCTCGATCTCGGCCTGCTTCAGGACCTGCGCAATCAGCTCGCGTTCGTGCCGCAGGATCTCGGCTTCCTGAACTTTGATTTCCTGTTCTTTTTCGATCTGTTTGATCTTCACGGCCTCGGCAATGACCTGTTGCTGCATGATGTTGGTCTGAATTTCGTAAGCCTTGTCTGCCTGAGCCTGCTGCCTGGTCGTCAGCTCTTTGTAGTTGGCTTTCTTGATTTCCAGGTCGCGCTGCGCCTCGGCCTGCTTGGCCGCGGACAGGGTTTCCGCCATCACGCGCTCCTGGTCGGCCTGCGCTTTGGCGACGGCCGCGGCCCGTGTTGCTTCGGCGCGCTTGATTGCCGTGTCGCGCTCGGCTTCGGCGGCGGCCACGTCGGCGTCGCGCTTGATGCGCGCAATGTCCGGCCGGCCCATGTTCGTGATGTACTCGTTCTTGTCGCGGACTTCCTTGATCGTGAAGGAAATCACCTCGAGCCCCATTTTGTTCATGTCTTCGGCGCAGGTGGATCGCATGCGCTCGGCAACCATCTCCGGCTGTTTGACGATTTCCTCTACAGCGAGCTGGCCGATGATGCCGCGAAGGTGTCCTTCCATGACGAGGCGGATCAATCCTTCCCGTTCAGCTGGATTCTTCGTGAGGAACTGCTCCGCTGCCGTTTGAATCGATTCGGGATCGGACTTCACCTTGATCTGCGCAACAGCCTCCACTGTCACCGCCACGCCTTGCCGCGTGTAGAGATCCTGCTGCGGCGCGACATCGAACGACATCAGCTCGAGCGAAAGGCCACGGCAGGTTTCGATCATCGGAAAGATCACGGTGCCGTGGCCCTTGATGATACGAGTGCCGCGAAAACCGTACACGACAAGGGCTTCATGCGGCCCGGCCTTCCGATACAACTTTGCAAGCACCGACATCAGGAACAAGATGGCTAAAACCATCAGTCCTGCAATCACCCAGACACTCCCCGTCACACTCATAACGTCTCCTTTGAATCGGTTAAATCGTCCCAGCGGCGCACGTACGCGATTCCTTTGTCGTATCGCGTAACGACAACGTCTGCGCCTGTGGGGATCGCCGTTCCGTCCTCGCTTCGCGCTGCTGCGCTGCGCCGAACGCCGGCCTGGGAAAAAGACATTTCGCCGGTTCCGCTTTCGCGGATCGCGGAAGTCAGATGGCCGAGCACCCCGATCATGTCGTAATCCGCGGGGTTCAACGGTTCGTCATGGGCGAGAAGAACCTTTGCCAGGAAGAGGAAAACGAATGAGCCACCCAGGACGCCGGCCGCAACGGCAGCGAGAAAAGCCAGCCAGAGCCACAGGCCTGAGAATTTTGTCAGCAGATAGCCAACGCCGCCGAACCATGCCAGAAAGGCGGTGATGGTCGAAAAGTTGAAAGGAGAAACCTGCGCTCCGCCTCCATGGCCGAGCCCATGGCCATGCCCGACGTGTGTGTGTCCGTGATGCCCGTGTGCATGGTGCAGTCCGGGCATATGGAAGAAGCCGCCGAGCACCGAAACCAGGCTCAGCGCAAAGCCAACGATGAAGCAGATGAGATACAGATCCGCCCAGCTCATATCGAATGCGCCTTCAATACTTGCAGGAGCCGATCCGCGAGTCCCGGCGTATCGAGAATCTCTGCAAGCAGGATGAAGCATTTTCGAGAGTCTTCGTGGCGCGCCACTTTCAGCAACGCGTCACACAATTCCGGATCGCCGCGGAACGTCTCCGCGCCGTTGATCAACCAGAGATCCAGGCTCTGCTCCTCCGTGCGCAGATCCGACATCAGTTCGGTGTGGAAGCCTTCAGGGTCGTCGACGAGATATCCGGGATGCACTTTGAAGAAGTTGGCCAGAAGCAACCGCGTGTCATTGGTCAGATGCCGGCGGCTCCCATTCTCGATCTGCGATAAATACGACTGGCTGATGGAGTCGCGCGCTTCCCGCTTGATGGCGCGGACGACTTCCTGCTGGGTCATTTCACGGCCCAGCCCGCGCAGCGTGCCTTCCATCTGCCGCAGATACCGAAGTTTTTCACCGAGAGTCATAGGGTCCTGCGCTTATTGCTAATTGCAATTGTAATATTGCAATTTGTAATAAAGCAAGAGAAATACACTTAGCCGCGAATTACGCGGATTACGCGAATGGGAGCATCAAAGATTTGTTTAATGCTCCCATTCGCGTAATCGGCGTAATTCGCGGCTGATTTTACTGGCTTTATCCGACGCGTTTACGCGGAGAGTTTCCGGTTCTTGGACACAAGGTCGGAAACGACCCTTATTAAGACGCCTTCGTCGACGGGTTTTACGAGATAGCGGTCAAAGCCCGCGGCTGTTGCCTTTTCCCGCACTGTGGCATCGGAGATCCCGGTGAGGGCTACAGCCGGTATTGGCGGAGAGTGCTTGCGAACCGCCTTCAGCAGGGCGATCCCGTCTACCTGCGGGAGCGCGAGGTCGGAGACGAGGATATCGATCCGATTGGTTGCAAAAATTCGGAGCGCTTCTTCGGCCGATATCGCTGCGTAGACCTGGGCCCCCTGGAGTTCCAGGGACAGCTTGAGGAGCTCCAGGGAATCGATGTAGTTGTCAACGCAGAGAATAGATACATTGCTCAGAGAAGTTTTCGTCACCAGTGCCTCCTGCAGTGCCTACTGCAAGTTCAAAATTTCGATTTGTTACACCCAATCCCACTGCCTCGCCCGCCGCGGGCGCATTCAGGCGCAGATTTGGGAAGCCTTGAAAACGCGTTCTTGAACAAGGCTCACGATCTGTTGCGGAAGGAACGGCTTGTTCACAATTTCAAATCGATATTTTCGGCATTCGTTCTCTTCCGCCGTCGTGAGTTCTCCTCCGGTCATGATCGCAACGTGAATCCCGGGTTCCCTTTCGCGCAGTTTCGCTCCCAGCTCGATACCGTTTCCGTCGGGCAGGATGAGGTCGAGCAGGGCGAAGTCGATCTTGTCGGCCGACTGGACTTTTTGAGCTTCCGAGACCGATTGCGCAGTGCTCACGCCCCACTGTGTTTCTTCGACCAATTCCAGTGACAGCAGGCGAAGGAAATCGCGGTTGTCGTCAACGATCAGCACGGCCGGCCGCGATACTACGGTCGGTCGTTGCATCGGCGTTGTTTCGAACGTCAGGGTGTCATTACCTTCGCCGAGCGAGACGTAAACTGCCGAACCGGGTTGGATCTTACTCTCGATCACCAGGGTGGCCAGGGGCTGGGTCAGGTAGCGATGAATGGCGCGCTTTAATTCCCGGGCGCCGTATTCGGCGCTGGTTCCTTTCTCCAGGAGAAAACGCCGGGTCTCCGGCCTGATCTCAATGCTGAAGCATTTATCGCCGAGGCGGCTGTTGACATGTTTTTGGAGGTCTGCGATCTGTTGATCGAGGATCAAAGCGAGAGCCTCTGAATCCAGAGGCTGATACGTGATGACGGCATCGATCCGGTTCATGAACTCCGGGGGATACATTCGGCGAACCGCGTTCAAAGCTATTCCCTCGAGTCTCTTGGTAAGAGTCGAGGATTCCGCGGGTACGGACGGCCGAAAGCCCAGCTCGGGCTGCAGTTCTTTCATCATTTCCCGGGCCCCGAGATTGCTGGTCAGGAAAATGAGACTCTTCTCGAAGTTCACTTCGGTATTGTCCCCAAGGCGGAGCGTTGCCTTGTCCAGAACGCCCAGCAGGAGACGGCTTACAGTCGGAGCCGCCTTTTCGATCTCGTCGAACAGCACGACCGACAGATCGCAGAAAGCGCTGGCCGCTTCCATCAAGCGGTCCTGCGTCAGAATCGGTTTTGTTTCCCGGTGGCCCAGGTAACCCGGGGGGGCTCCGATGAGCTTCGCCACCTCATGATCGGTTTGATACTCGCCGCAATCGATCTTCACGACTTTTTGGGAAGCTCCATGCAGAATTTCCGAGAGCGCTTCCACCGTTCTGGTCTTACCGGTGCCAGTTGGGCCCAGCAGGAGGAACACTCCGGCAGGACGTCCGGCCGGCGCCAATCCCGCCTGATATGTCTTCACTGTTGATGCGATGCCGCTGATGGCACTCTGCTGACCGACAATCTTTTCAGACAACAAGTCGAGGATGCTTGTTGCTCCCACGATGCTACTTCCCAAAGGGTTCAAGGACGCCATTGACTCATTCATGTACTACCTCTGCCAAATCAGGCTGCCTGTGGTTCCAACTCATCCAACTGTTCCAGGTCGCGCCAGGAGAAAACCTTTTCTACATAATCCCACCGACATAGCCTTTCGCACCTGGGGCAGCGCGTGAAGTGATCGCTCACATCAAATACGGCTTCATCGATGCAGCATGAAGAAGCGTATAAACCCAATTGCCGAACTCGCTCCGTTGTTTTCATTCGATGCTCCTTTCCGATGGCCCGATATCAGCAGGTTGAGGACCATGCTCAGGCCGCGCACTAACCCTTTTCATACGTGATGTTAACGAAATGTGTTTTGCCTGTATGTTCGAGCTGTGGGAATTATTCCCCTCAGGGAGGGAACAGGGATGCCCCCATCCGGTCTTCAGGAGATGTGGAAAAATCCGTGGAGTACTGCGGAAAGGTCTTCTACTGAGAAAGGCTTCTCGAGATATGCGTCGCATCCGGCTGCCAGAGCCTTATCGCGGGCCAGATCCTTTGGAAACGCAGTTATTGCAACGATAGGAATGCTTCTTAAAGGATATATTTTTCGGACGGCGGCCGTGGCGAGCAAACCATCAACCTCCGGCAGACTCAGGTCCATCAGGATGCAATCGGGCTGATGCGCTATCGCGGCATGAACCGCCTGCCTGCCGTTCTCCGCCTCTAATACCGTGTGTCCAAGCTGCTCGAGCATGATTCTGAATAGCTCGCGGTTGTCTTGAACGTCTTCAACCAATAAAATTTGCACGAAACATACTCGGATGCTTCGACCAGAATGCCTATCAGGGAAACCCTGACCTTCCACAGAGAGAACCCTGAGCTTTGCGGATTTTACGGGGTACTTTTATACAGGAGAGGTGAAGCTCCCCTTTAAGTCCCGCTGAGACATTGAAAATCTGCTACCATTTTTTGCCTCCCATCTGTGTTTCTCTATTGAATTCGAGCGACTCGATTAACATTCGCAGATGCGTTCTAAGAGCAATGACAAAACTTGGAGCAAAGCCGGTTCGTGTGCTTCTTGCAGACGACCATAAATTAGTTCGGGCGGGTTTCCGCGCCATGCTGGACAGCCTGGGCGACGTCGAGATCGTCGGCGAAACAGGAGACGGCCGGGAAGCGCTCGAACTCATTCGACAGCATCGGCCCGATGTGGCGCTGCTGGACATCACGATGCCAAGTTTGACGGGACTTGAAGTCGCTGCGCGTGTGGCGAATGAAATGCAAAACGTCCGTATCATCATCCTCTCGATGCACACGACCGAGGACTATATCGCTCGTGCAGTTCGCGCCGGCGTGTCCGGATACCTGTTGAAGAACGCCGATCCTGTGGAACTGGAGCTCGCCCTCCGTGCGGCCGTGAACGGGCAAATGTACATGAGTCCCACCGTTTCCAAGCAACTGGTCGAAGACTATCTTCGCCGCATGGGCCCGGATGCCGGCCCGGAAGAGCAGCTCACGGCGCGCCAGCGCGAAATTCTGCAATTGATCGCGGAAGGAAAGTCGACGAAAGACATTGCCGTGACCCTCGACCTCAGCATCAAAACGGTAGAGACACATCGAAAAGACCTCATGGACCGGTTAGGCATACATGACGTGGCCGGACTTGTGCGATACGCCATTCGAGCGGGGATCATCAAGGCCGACTAACGGTCCTCAGGGGGATTTCGATCGAAATTCAGGCTTTATCTGAATTGTGGTATGCATCCATGGGGGCGTAACCTGTTGTGATTGGCTGTTACCGGTCTGCCGAATGAGAAGAATCCTGATCGTTGACGACTCTCCGACAATCCGCAAGATGGTTGCCGCTTCGTTGCAAAGCCTGGGGGATGTCGTTTTTAACGAAGCGTCAAACGGCCTGGAGGCAATTGAAGCGCTGACCCGGGAGGTTATCAACCTGATGATTCTCGATCTGAATATGCCGGACATGCATGGCCTCGAAGTCTTGCAGTTTGTCCGCGGCCACGAGCGGTACCGTGCTATTCCGATCATTGTCTTGACAACAAAATATGACGCCGAGAGCCGCAAAGCGGCTCTCGACGGCGGAGCCTCGCAGTACATTACGAAGCCATTCGATCCCGCGGCGCTTCGGGAACACGTATCGACTTTGTTGGAAGCGAAATGAGCGGCTGCGAATGCAAGCCCGAAAGGGCGCAGCCATCAATGAAATGACCACCACTGGAAAGTCCTTTTTCGACCAGTTTATCGATGACTATTTTGCGGAGTCTGAGGAACACCTTACTTCCGCCCGCAACCTGATGCTTTCCATTGAGTCGTCCGGCGCGAACAAGCCGGTGGATGCCAACGTCCTCGATGAGCTTTTGAGGAATTTCCATTCGCTCAAGGGTCTGTCGGCAATGGTAGGTCTGGAAGAGGTAACTCAGCTGGCACACCACATTGAGGATTACCTGAGGGAACTCAAGCGGCCACACACAGCTATTTCCGCGGAGGGTATCGAGCGCGTCGTTGAAGGAATCACGGCTATCGGACACGTAGTGGAAGCAAGAAGAAAATCGGAACCCCTTCCCGACATCAGCCTGACTGTGCTTCACCTGGATGCGGCGACTGAGGAAATACGCATCAGGCCGCTGTCTTCGGCGAAGCCTGAAGCCGGCATGTGGAGATTCGTTTTTCGACCTTCACCGGAACAGGCGGGCAAAGGACTGACCGTCAATGCGGTCCGGGATCGCCTCCGGAATATCGGTGAGATTGTTCGGGCCGCTCCGCAGGTATTGAAGGACGGGCAGGTGGCGTTCGAATTCCTCGTAGCCGCGGAAGGGCCGGAGAGTGCATTCGAGGATCTGCGTGAACAAGGGATCGAGTATTCAGCTGCCGTAGAAGATTCGACAATGCCGGCGCCGGTCAAACACGAGCCGCCGGATTCTCAGGCAGCCAGGGTTGCGCCGCTCAACGTGATTCGTGTTGAGATGAACCGGCTCGACGATTTGATGCGAGTCGTCGGGGAACTGGTCATCAGCCGCTTCCGGCTTGACGAAGTTCTCCGCACAGCGACGCACCGCCCTGACGATTGGAGCGCGCTTCAGGAAATCAATATTTGCATGGAACGGCAGCTTCGAGAGCTGCGCGAGGGTGTCGTTCGCATCCGAATGGTTCCGATCGGACAGGTGTTCGAGAAGATGCGTTTCGTGGTGCGTGGACTGGAACGAGAGCTGAACAAACGCGTCGAGGTCCATATCGAAGGCCAGGATACGGAAATAGACAAAGTCATCGTCGAAGGCATGATGGACCCTCTGCTCCATCTCGTCCGCAACGCGATCAGCCATGGATTGGAGTCGCCGGAGGAGCGCGTGGCGGCCGGCAAGTCTGCAACCGGCAACGTCCACCTGAGCGCAAGGACGGCCGGAGACATCGTCGTTATGGAAGTCGAGGATGACGGCCGGGGAATCGACATCGACAAGATCGCAACTCACGCGCGGACTTTGGGATGGCTCGGCAGTGATCAATTGCCGGATTCCAAGCGGTTATTGGACATTATTTCAGCCCCGGGTTTTACGACACGTGATGAAGCCGATCTCGCCAGCGGGCGCGGCGTCGGTATGGCGGCCGTTCAAACCGTGATCAGTGAACTGGGAGGATCTTTGAGCCTGGCCACAACCGCGGGACAGGGCACGCGGTTCACCATTCATCTTCCGTTGACTCTGCTGATCGCGGACTCGTTGATGGTCACCGTCAGCCGGCAGCGCTTCGCCGTTCCCCAGACTGCAGTCCGCGAGGTTCTCGCGATTGATGCGTCAAGCGTGAAGGTATTTGAAAACAATGAAGTGGTTCCGTTTCGCGGCGGAGTGCTCCCGCTGGTGCGTCTTTCGCGTTTCTTCGGCCTGAGCGAGCCGTCACAGGACAGGTTTCATCTGCTGGTCATTGCGGATGGAGGCAGCACGACAGGTCTTGCGGTAGACCGCATAACAGGGCAGCGTGAGATTGTCGTGAGAACGATCACGGATCCCTTGCTGCGCGTACCCGGCGTCATCGGTGCAACAGAGTTGGGCGACGGACGGCCTGTCCTGATCCTCGATCCGCATTCGTTGATACGCGCTGCCCGGGAACGCAACACCATGGAATTGCCGTCATGAATCAACAAAACGCGAACGCCGAAACCTACATCCTCTTCGAAATCGCCGGAACTACCTATGGCGTCACCAGCCGGACCGTGCAACAGATGGAAATGGTCGAACACATAACCCCGCTGCCTAATGCTCCAGCGTTCGTCGAAGGGGTTGTTTTTACGCGCGGCCAGGTCATTCCCGCTGTAAGCCTTCGCGCCCGATTTGGATTCGAAAAGGCGGCGCACACGACGCGTTCGCGGCTGATCGTGACGAATCACAACGGCAGAACGATCGGATTGATCGTGGATTCGGCGCGCGAGTTCATGTCCATCCCCAATGATGCTGTTCAACCGCCGCCGGATTCGATGGCGGGGCTTAGCGGCAGGTATTTGAAAGGTATTGTCACCGTCGGCGACCGAATCGTGCTCATCATCGACCTGGATGAGCTTGTCAATGTCGGGCAATACCGCGCGGCAGCACTCGAAGCGTGAGTGGAGAAACTTATGGCAGATGTGAATAAGAACAATAAAGGAACTCGCGGCATCGATATCAGCCGTGTGCGTGAAAGCACTGTCGGCCTCACGGACTCTGCGGCCATGATTTCACGCACGGCCGACGACGTTGCAACCGGTGCTGAATCGCAGGTGCAGGCGCTGGACTCGGCCGTCAGTGTCGTCAATGAGATAACCGCATCGCTGAAAGAAACGGCCGGCCTGGCCGAATCTGTGGCCGCTTCCACCGAAGAGCTGGCTTCTACCGTCAACGAAGTGGCCGCTTCCATCGAACAGATAACAGGGAACTCGACGCAGGTCGCCGCGACGGTGAACGAAACGGCGGCGTCCAGTCAGGAGACGGCGGCATCGATCAAGAGCGTGACGGCCATGACCGAAGATATGGCCACTTCGATTCAGCAGGTTTCCACATCCATGAGCCAGGTTGCGGCGTCCATCAAGACTGTCAGCGACGACACGATCGCGCTCTCGTCTTCGGTTACTGAAACCGCAAATACGGTGGAAGAGATTTCCCGTTCGATACAGGGCCTTGCGGAAAATGCAGGGGATCTTACCGGCGCGGCCGAGGAGACGTCGTCATCAATGGCGAAAATGGCGACCTCCATCGAAGAGGTTGCCGCGACCGCCGAAAATCTGTCCGCATCCGCAGATGAGATCGTCGCATCCATGGAAGAGACCTCAAAGTCCGTTGAAGGCGTTGCGAAGAATGCGGACCGCATTACGGAGGAAGCCACAGCCGCTGCGACAGCCGGCGCCCAGCTCGACCGATCCATACGGTCCGTGGTGTCTGTGAGCCAGCAAGCCCGGGAGACAGGCGCGCGCGTAGCTCGCGAGGCGGAAGAAGGAGGCGCGACGGTTCAGCGGTCGATACAAGGGTTGACGCGCGTTCGAGAGTCGATGACGCGGTCCGCGCAGGTCATCCGCGAGATGGGCAAGAAGGCAGGCGACATCAGCACAATCGTGGACACGATCGATCTGATTGCGGAACGGACCAACCTCCTGTCTCTCAATGCGTCGATCGAAGCTGCCCGCGCCGGAGATGCGGGCCGCGGTTTCGCTGTTGTCGCGGAGGAGATCCGAAATCTTGCGGACCGGTCGGCCAAAGCCACGGCGGACATCGCAGGCATCATCAAGGGACTTCAGGACGTCGTTCAGGAAGCGCTTTCAACCTCCAATGATGGGCTTCGCGTGGCTGACGAAAGCGGGCGCATGTCCGAAGAGGGCGTAACCGCGCTGAAGAAAATTCTGGCGGGCATTCATGAAACCACGCAGCTGTTCGGCCAGATCGCTGCGGCATCCTCGGAACAAATGGGGGCCGCCCAAAACGCTGTGAACGCAATCAACATCACGGCCACGCAGGCAAAACACGTCGCCGCTGCGACTGCCGACCAGACCAAAGCGGTCCGGTCCGTTCTCGATGCTTCAATGCAAATGCGGAGACGAGCGCAGCAGGTAAGCCAGGCGATGGTGGGACAGGGAACCGGCGCGCGTGAGGTCATGAAAGCTTCCCAGAATACGACAACGATTGCCGCAAAATTCCGGAACGCTTCGCGCGAGCACGCAAAAGCGGCCGAACAAATCGTCCTGGCGATCCAATCCATGCGTCGCAGCGTAGCGTCAACATCGAAAGCCCTGCTGGAGCAAAGCGGAGGAGCAAATCAGGTTTCCCAGGAAACAGCGCGGCTGGCCGGTTTGACGTCTCGCATCAATAAAGCCATGGCTGAACAGACGCAGGCTTCGACAGAAATCAGCAAAGCTGTCGATGACAGCAGGAAGCAATCCGAACAACTCGTACGGGCCATGGCCGAACAGTCGCGGGCCCTGAAGGATATGACCACGGCCGCCCAGAATATCTCGAAGCAGGTCGCCCACATTACCCGCGCCAATGGTGGACATTCCAAAGGTGCCGTATCCGTATTGGACTCGCTCCGCGCCATTCGAAAGGTCACTGCGCAAAATTCCGAAGGCGCCAGGGAGACGTTACGAGGTACTCAAAACCTCTTGGATACGATCGAGGCTCTTGTTGCGGACATGCATAGCCTTGACGGCAGGACCAATAACGGTAAGAGCGGCCGCAAAGTTACAAGCCAGAAACGACGTCAGTCGAAGAATGGCCAGTAGCGCGGACAGGAGTTCTTCCCGTTGAAATCGCAATTCGGAATCTTTACCACAGATACCCATCTTGTGGTCCGTACGTGGGACGCGTGGCTGGAACGAGTCACTTCACGGTCCGCTGCGGACATCTGCGGCAGGCGATTGATCGAAATTTTTCCGGAAATCGAACGTCGCGGCCTGGTTGCTCCATTCCACCGGGCCCTTCAAGAGGGCGCAGTCGAGCTGCTCGCTCCCGCTTTGCACGGTTATCTCATCGCATGTCCTCCCCAAATCGACACCTCCAGGTTTCGACAGATGCAGCAGCGGGCGGTCATTGCCCCGCTTCGTGACGGTTCGGCAATCGTTGGGCTCGTCGTAACGATCGAAGATGTTACGGCCCGGCGCGAAGACGAAATGGAAGGCGCCAAATCGCTGGCGAGCGAGGACTGGGTGAAGCGCCGGCAGCAGGTTGAACGCATTCTGGCGGAGCCCGCGGAAACGCCGGTCACCGAACTGATTAACCGGCTTCGCAAGGAACACCGTAACACCAGCGTTTTGAATTCCGTCCTCCAACTGCTGGCGTCCGGCGTTTGGGAGGCGCTGGAGCCCGTGGTCGGCCTCACGGGCGATAACGATGCCGAAGTCCGTATGTATGCGGCCCTGACACTGGGGGACATGAAGGATCGCCGCGCCATACCGGCGCTGTTGCGCCTGTTGGGCGACGCAGACATCAACGTCCGATATCACGCGATTGAGGCGCTTTCGAAGTTGACAGCACCCGAGGCGGTCGATGCGCTGGCCGATATCGCCGAATCCGGAGAATTCTTTCTTGCGTTTCCGGCGCTTGAGGCGCTGGCGGCGATTGGCGAACCCCGTGTGGCGACCCGGCTCCTGCGGCTGCTCGATAACG
>Ga0137403_10005770_pt1 | contig 14306 bp, 11 predicted proteins | sample CZOMad2_1_16fung_FD_122057 | JGI IMG/M metagenome (GOLD analysis project Ga0137403, IMG submission 122057) | Vadose zone soil fungal communities from Angelo Coast Range Reserve, California, USA - CZOMad2_1_16fungal (Hybrid Assembly) | ecosystem: Environmental > Terrestrial > Soil > Vadose zone... | reverse complement strand
TCGCCCAGCACGAGACCGATAACGCCGCCAAACGCCGTTAGCACCACCGCTTCAATCAGAAACTGCGAGAGTATGTTCAGCCGCGTAGCGCCCACCGCTTTTCTAATGCCAATTTCTTTGGTGCGCTCGGTGACCGAAACCAGCATGATGTTCATAACGCCGATGCCGCCAATCATCAACGCCACGAACGAAATTGCAGTCAATACCAAAGCCGTTGCGCCGGTGAGTTGATTGTAAATGTCCAGCAGCGCGTCCTGCGACGAGATGCCAAAAGTGCTGGGCGTCCCTGGGGCATCATGCCGCCGTCGGCGCAGGATATCGGTAATCTCATCAATTGCCGACTTCACGTAAGCCCGCGATTTTGGGCGGACAATAATTACGAACACAACCTCCGGAAACGGCTGTTCGCCGGGATAGTATTTATCGAAAGTGGTGATGGGAATGAAAGCGGTGTTGTCGCGCGACTGGCCAAGAAAATTTCCCAGCGGCTCCATGACGCCAACAACTTTGAAGGGCTTGCCGTTTATCTTTAACTCTTTGTCGATTGGCTCTTCGTAGGGAAACAACGCCTTCACGAGATCTTTGCCAAGCACGCAGATGTTTGTGCGCTCGCGCATGTCCGTGTCAGTGATAAACCGGCCACGACCGACATAGCTCGATTGGGTGAACTCGTAATAAGGCGTCACGCCAATGACAATCGGAGTGTCAGATTGTTTTTCGGCGTAACGAACTGTTTCGGCGATCTTGCGATGGATGGGCGAAACACTGAGCACGGAAGGCGCTTCGTTGCGAATGGCCTCGGCGTCCGCGAGTGTCAGATCTTTGCGATGTAGTTCTTCCGACGTGGGTTGATGACCAAAGCTGGGATCAAACTTCGTGGCCCAGATCGCATTCGAACCCAGGGCTTCGATTTGCTGGGCAAAAGCTTTATTCAGACCCTGGATAATCGACACCATGAAGATCACGGTCACCACGCCGACAGTGACGCCCAGAATGGTCAGCAAGGAGCGCAGCTTGTTCGCGCGCAGCGTGTCAAAAGCCATCAGGGCGGATTCTTTGATGTCGTCAATTCTCATTGCCGATTGCCGGTTGCCAAATTCCGATTGTCTACTTTCATTTTGTTGACCTCGTTCCTGATCGGTTCCAATCGCCAATCGCCAATCGGCAATTGGAAATCGGCAATGACTGTCATTCCGCCCGTAGCGCCTCAATTGGATGTAAGCGCGCCGCACGCCAGGCAGGCCAGAGCCCGCTGATGACGCCCACAACTGAGGACATGCCGACGCCGAGAAGGACAGAAGCAACACTCACCAAAAGTGGAAAGCCAATCAAAAATGAAATGACATAGGCTAGTCCAAAGCCGGTCAGCACTCCTATTGCGCCGCCAACTGCCGCGACCGTGACTGCCTCGATCAAAAACTGTGTCAGGATGTCCTTACGGCGCGCGCCGATTGCCTTGCGAATGCCGATCTCTTTCGTTCGCTCAGTTACCGATACCAGCATGATGTTCATCACTACAATGCCGCCGACGAACAGCGAAACGCCGGCAACCAGATAGGTAACGATATAAATGTTAGACGTGGCCTTGCCGTAAAGGTCAATGAACACGTCCGACGTTTCCAGGGTGAAACCCTCGTCACTCTCATCCCCGAATGTTTTACCGCGACGATTGCGCATTATTGTTCGCACCTGATCCTCGGCTTCTTCAAGTTGATCAGCCGAAGCCGTCTTGACAAAAACCACCAACGAAGAATGCGCACCAAAGTTTTTCTGATATGTGGAATAAGGGATGTAAATGAGATTGTCGCGCGAGGCGCCGAAAATTTTTCCTTGCGCCTGGAGGACGCCCACGATTTGATATGGCCGCCCGGCAATGGAGACATTCTGACCGAGTGCTCGATCCGGCGCGATCCCGCCAAAAAGATTCTGGACGATGTCAGTTCCGACCACGCAGATCTCATGGGCAGTTGCGCCCTCGTTGTCCGTCCAGAAACGGCCGGCATCGATATTGACCGCGTCGATGTCAAACATTGCGCTCGGCGTAATTCCGCGCACGTTTACATTTTCTGATTTTTGATCTTTGTGTTTGACCGTCTCGGCGGTGTTGGCCGCGACGCCGGCGCGCCAGCACGACGTGCATGCGCGAAAGATTGCCTCTGCGTCGTCGAGCACCACATCTTTGCGCTTGTTGAACTTGATGAAATCCTCGCGGGAGGTGATAACGCGCGGACGCTTCGAGACTGTAAAAACTGTCGAGCCCTGTGACGAAAAGGTAGTGGCGACAGTCTTGTCGAGTCCCTTGATGATCGTCACCACCGCGATAACCGCGGCAACGCCGACAACGATGCCCATCAAAGTTAAGGAAGTGCGCAGCTTATTTGCGCGCAGGCTGCCGAGCGCTACCAGGAAGGCTTCCCACAACGCGGCAACGCGCAGGAAACGAAAAATGCGCCGCAGCCAGGCGAGCACAGCGCTACCCTTTGAAGCGAAACTCTGACGTGGCGTCTCGTTATAGCCGAGTCGCTGCATGCGTCTCCTACCTGATTTTCTCGTCTTTTTCGATCAGACCGTCGCGAATGGAGATTACGCGGTGGGCCCGCGCGGCGATGTCGTGCTCGTGAGTTACCACGATGATCGTGTTTCCCTCACCATGCAACCGCCCGAACAAATCCATGATCTCCATGCTGGTGTGTGTGTCGAGTGCGCCGGTGGGCTCGTCCGCAAGCAGAATTGAAGGATGGTTCACCAGGGCCCGAGCAATCGCCACGCGCTGGCGTTGACCGCCGGAAAGCTCATTTGGCCGGTGCGTAACACGATCCGCTAGATCCACCGCGCGCAACGCTTCCTTAGCCATCTCATGCCGCCGGCTGGATCCAATGCCGCCATAGATCAGCGGCAGCTCCACGTTATGCAACGCAGTCGCGCGTGCCAACAAATTGAACGTCTGGAAAACAAACCCGACCTCCTGATTGCGTATGCGCGCGAGTTCGTCGTCATCCATCTCAGAGACGTTCTTCGCGTTCAGCCAATACTCTCCTTTGCTCGGAGTGTCGAGACAACCAATCAGGTTCATTAAAGTAGATTTGCCGGAACCTGATGGTCCAGTGATCGCAATGTACTCGCCTTTAGGTACATCAAAAGAAACGCCGTGAAGGGCGTGCACTTGCTCAGTGCCCATCTCATACGTTTTCCAAATGTCGCGCATGGAAATGAGCGCGCTCGCATCGTGCGCGCGCGCGGGTGCTTCGGGCAACACGGTTGGGCTGGGCGGAGATGCCAGGGAGACGTCGCTCATTAGCTGCCCTCGTTTGCGTTAGCATTTGCGCCGGCCTTGCGTTCCTGACGCTTGACCGCCATACCATCTTTTAACGTCTTCAAGACCCGGCTTGGGCCTCTAACGATTTCCATGCCCGCTTTTACGCCGCTGGTGACCTCGATGTCGGCTTCGCCGGTAATGCCGGTAGTCACTTCAATGAAGCGTACCTTGTTTCCTTCCAACACGTACACGCCCTTTACACTCTTTGGTTTTTCACTGCTCCCAGGCGTCGGCACACTGCCTGCAACAGTAGGGCCCGGAGAAGGAGCCGACGGCGCTTTCTCAACAATTGCCTCAAGGGGAACGGCGACTACATTATTTTTGGTTTTGGTTGTGATGGTTGCGGTGCCGCTCATGCCGGGTCGCAGTGCGTTGCGCACATCGTCCGGCATGTCGCGCAACTCGACAGTTACCTTGAATTCCTTGGCTTCCTGCACATTCACTCGATTTGAAAGTCCACCTTGCGTATCTGACTTGGAAACTGCCAACGGATTTTTCTGGGTTACGACCGCAGTGAGCTCTTTGTCGCCGAGCGCATCAACTTTCACTTTCGCCTGTTGTCCAACTTCGACATTGGATATCTCTGTTTCGTCAACGTTCACTTCCACGTTGATAGTTGACATATCGGCGATCGTCATCAGGGGAGTAGTTGAAAGACCCGCAACAGCATACTCGCCGACACGTGTCGGGATGTCGGCCACCACGCCGTTGAGCGGCGACAACTGCGTCGCCTTGGATCGTTGACTCGATTGACCCCGCAGCAAGGCTTGCTGCTGGTTCGCGCGCATCTCGGAGGACCTGATGCCAGTCTTCGCTTCCTGCACGGCGAGCTTTTGCTGGTTGGCCCTTTCCTGAGCTTCTCTTACGGCGATGCGTTGCGACTCCAAATTTGCTCTGGCAGTTTGCAGCGCAATCTTGGCCTGATCAAAACGATCGCGGGCGGCGTCGTAATCTCCGCGCGACGCAACACCAGCTTCGATGAGGTCGCTGCTGCGTTTTAATTCGCGCTGCGCGGTATTCAAATCAACCTGCGCGCGGTCGACAGAGGTTTGCAAAGCAACTAACTGCTGCCGCGCCGAGGCAACTGACGATTCGGCAACGACCAACCCCTGCTGAGATGTGGCGACAGCATTGCGCGCGCTCGTAATGTCGTTCATGGCCTGCTGAGCTGCAGCGAATTGTGCTTCCTGGCTCGACTGAAGCTGGGTTGGATCGACGCGCACGAGAGGCTTGCCCTGGGTTACCTGGTCGCCGGCGTTGACGTAAATTTCTTCAATGCGACCGGGGACTTCGCTGGTCAGTTTGATGTAACGGATAGGCCTGACCTCGCCTGACGCAGTTACCGTCTGGCGCAGTTCTGGTTTCACTTCCAGCTTAACGGTTGTTACTTCGGGTACTTCTTTACGACTGGCGAATACGCTGATGATAATGATTAGCGCCAGCACGGCGACTGCCGATACCGCGATAATTATTTTTTTCTTTCTGGTCAAAGCCATAAATTCATCCTTCACTGGGGGATCAACACTTCTTATTGCTAACGGAGTAATAGTACTTGAACAAAAATCGGCTGATTCGAAAACCAGTTCGGTTCGAGTAACTCTTACGTCAGAAAACGCTAAACAGTTTCAAATATGCGGATTTTCCGGCCCTGGAAAGAAAGTCTTCACCAGGCCAATCCAGAGTGTCCGCTTGAGGTTGTGTTTGTCGGCGGCAGGCGCTGTACTCTACACGAACGTTTAAGCTTGCAAGATTGGCGACGCCAATAGTTTCGGGATAGAATGACCCGCCGATCTTTATCTAAGTCCTGGCCGTCTAGATTGAGAATCTATCGCGAATTGGCTGCGAGTCGCAAACCTCCGAAAACCGATGATTACGTGTGAAAGATGCAAAACCGAGAACCTCGATGGTTCGCAGTATTGTGACGAATGCGGTGCGGCCTTGAGACCGAATTCAAATTCGCGTGCGAATGTTGACCAGTTCAAGGTAGATGGTGATGGTCAAAACGGCTCGCGCGCCCCGGTTTCCGCACCGCAGCCTGAGGCCGCCGGCAAAGCTGCGGCAGCCGTGAATCTTTCGTCGTCGCAGGGGCCAGGCAACAAGGAACACGCTAAGCTGGTTATCGAGCGCGGCAAATCTGCCGGTAAGCAGTTTCTGTTGAGTTCGGCAGAGTCGCAGATTGGACGCTGGGATGCCGACGGGGGAATCTTTCCGGACGTGGATCTCGATACTGACGATCCCGAAGCGAAGGTGTCGCGCCGTCACGCGCGCATCACATTTCGCGATGGGCAGTACTTTCTGGAAGACCTCGGCTCGACCAACGGTACTTTTGTTAACCGCGGCAGGAGATTGTCGCCCGGGACCCGCCAGGCTCTTAACGATGGCGACGAGATCATTGTGGGAAAAACCTTCCTGCGCTTCCGCCTGGTTAAATAATTCCGTTATTGGTTCGGGAATAGAAAAGGAAGTGCTTTCTCGAGAATAGGCTCTTAATAGATGGCAGAGTGTATAGAATGTGGAACGCCGGTAACGCCGGGTGAAAACTTCTGCCGGAACTGCGGCACGCAGCAACCTGCGCAACCGCCGGCCGTCGCTTATAGCGTTTCCACATCCGAGCAGGAGAACTCTGCCGTCGAAAGTGCAAACAACGAACCAATATCGTCCGCGTCGCTGGGCGGCAGTTCCACTGGCGGCGTGCCAGAGCGGGTCAAGCATACCGTCAAGAAGGGCACCACCGGCGGCCGCCAACCGACCATAAAACAACTCGATCCCGCCAGTGTTCTAAACAATCGCTACGAAATTGTGCGTCGCATCGGCGGCGGAGGCATGGGCGCCGTTTACCTGGCTAAGGACCGCAATCTCGGCGATGCGCCGCGTGCTGTCAAAGAGATGGTTGAAGCACATCTCGATCCCACACAGCATGAAAAAGCGATCGGTGACTTCAAACGCGAATCGCTGTTGCTTACTTCGTTGGAACACCCGTCAATCCCAACTATTTATGATTACTTTTACGATGAACCACTGGGACGATTTTATTTGGTTATGAAGTTCATTGCCGGCGGCGATCTCGCCTCGCGGCTGAGAAGCGCGCCCGGCGGAAAAGTCGACGAAAAAACTGTGGCCGATTGGGGTATGCAGACTGCGGACGTGCTGCATTATCTGCACACGCGACCCAAACCGATCATCTATCGGGACTTGAAGCCTGCCAACCTGATGATCGATGGCAATACTGGACGTGTGATGCTAATCGATTTCGGCATTGCGCGTTGGGTAAAGCAGGAAGAAAAGGGAGTCACCGCGGTGGGCACGATGGGTTACGCGCCGCCGGAACTTTTTGGCGGACACGTCGAGCCACGCTCCGATGTTTACAGTCTGGGTGCAACCATGTTTCACCTGGTGACTGGATCCGATCCTCAAGACAATCCGCTTTTGATTTTTGACTTTCAGAAAAATCCGCGGCCGCGCCAGATAGCGCCATTGATCTCCAGCGAGATGGAACAAATCCTGATGCGCTCGGTTGAGTACAAACCTGAAGATCGTTTTGCATCCGCCGGTCAGATGCGTGACGCGTTGGCGACGCATCTCGAAAAACTGATGAGCGGCCAGGTCAGCTATGGATCGGCGTCGCAGGTCGGCAGCGAAACGACACAGGTGCAAACTGTGTTCTGTGGTTTTTGCGGCGGACGTATCGCAGCCGACGACGTTTTCTGTGCGCATTGCGGCGCGAAGCAGCCGACGGCCGGGGCCGGCTCAAGTGCGGCATTGAATGCAGCGCGGCAAACAGCAAAACTCGTCGTTGCGGGTACAACCGAGCTTGACGCTTCATTTGTGCTCCAGAAAGACAACAATCTGGTGGGCCGCACCGATCCTCATTCAAATGTCTTTCCCGAGATTGATCTGTCCCGGTTCGATCCGGAAACCAAGGTCTCCCGCCGGCACGCGCGCATCTGGCGCGAAGGCGAAACATTTTTGGTGGAAGATCTGGGCTCGGTTAACGGAACGGTGATCAACGATTCGGTGAGACTGGCGCCCCGACAACCCCGCGTATTGGATAGCGGCGATAAGATTCGCCTGGGAGAAACAACGCTGCATTTTCTTTTAGGCTAGAAGCCAGAGGTCAGAGATCAGAGGTCAGAAGTCAGATAGGGTGGTTCAGTTTGTCCTTAAGGATTGATCGCACCAGGCAGTTGACTGATTCGTTAAATTGCTAACAGCTGACTCCCCGAGAACTGATGACCGACAAGTGACAACTGACCGGTGATTTCTGACTTCTGATCCCTGACCTCTGACTTCTGATCCATGACCGCTGCCGCTGAAACAGTTGCTGTGCAAAGAAACGTCAAGCCCGGTCTACCCGGACAAAATCTCGCCAGGATGCGTGGGCCATTTTCATTGCGTTGCGGAGCGATCTTGATTGACTACATAGTCCTGGTAGCAATTTTGGCTTTTAGTACACTGATCAGCCGATTACTTGGCGGTGGTGCGCGGTCCGCCGGAAGTTCTTCTTTGAGCGTGGGACTTTTTCTAACCGTTGCTGTGGCGGCGCTTGATCTTGGAGTTCTTCCCGGCCTAACCGGTTTGACGATTGGAAAGTGGGCTACAGGCCTGCGAATTCGCCGAAGCGACGGCACAGAGTTGGGAATTGGCCGCGCGTTTCTGCGACATTTCATTGGCTATCCTTTGTCGGCCCTAACGCTGGGTCTGGGATTCATTATTGCCGCCTTGAACGCGCGGGGCCGCGGTTTGCATGATCTGATCGCCGGCACGATCGTCGTGCGCGAAGGACGCGTCAGCGTTGAGAATCGCCGCCGCCGAGCCTGAAGCTGGTATGATCCTTTTGGAATCTGACATTTCAAATCTGAGATCTTGATGCCTGAATTAATAGTCAAATACCCTGACCGCGCCCCGGATCGCTTTCCTTTGGGGCGGCTGCGAATCACATTAGGCCGTTCCGCGCGCAACGACCTCTGCATTCCTGATCCATTTGCATCGCGCGTGCATGCCGAAGTTCGTCGCGAGGGCGAAGAATATTTTCTCCAGGATCTGGGTTCGGCAAACGGCACGCTTTACAACGGCGGCTCGGTTGAAGGCACCGTGCCGTTGACACCAGGCGGGCGCATCCAAATCGGCGAGACTGAAATCGTTTTTGACGACGGCACTTACAACTCGAGCATGGGCGCCACCATGATCACCGACAACCACATGTCGTTGCCCGAAGCGACAATTGCTTTGCCTTCCGGCGATCGCACAACCTCGGGCCTGCTGGAAGCGATTGAAGGCGCGCGCACTAAGCCGGAAGAAATTGCGGCCGCGCGTGTCGAGCGCGAGGGTGACCTGCTCGCTCTGATCAGTAAAGTGGGAATCACTCTGCTGGCGGCGGCAACTCTCAACGAAACTCTCGAACAGATCGTCTCGCTCGTGTTTGAAGCGGTGCCTGCAGATCGTTGTCTGCTGATGATGCGCGACGAAGGAAGCTCGGAATTGAAAGTAGCCGTCGCGCGCCTGCGTGATCGCGTCGGCGAAGTCGGTGAAATACGCGTCAGCCGCAATGTGATGGATGAGGTGATGATGCGCGGCAAGTCGGTCCTCACTTCCGACGCGCAGCACGACCCACGCTTCGCCAGCGGCACTATGGTGTTGCAGGGAGTGAGATCGGTGCTCGCGGTGCCACTCGGAGTTTCAGAAAAAGTTTTTGGCATCGTCTATGCCGATTCACCCATCGCCGAAGGACGGTTCACCGAGGATCATCTTAAAGTCTTAACGACGCTGGCCTCAGTGGCCGCGATTCGAGTTGAGAATGCGCGGCTGGGTGAAGCGCGGCTACAACAGGAGCGATTGGAGCGTGAGCTGCAACTGGCCAGCGAGATTCAGCAGCGTTTTCAACCAACAGCGCCGCCGCAACTGTTTGGCTATGAACTTCAGGGCATCAGTTTCCCCTGCTATGAAATTGGCGGTGACTATTACGACTTTATTAAGCGTGAAGACGGGCGACTGGTAATTGCGCTGGGCGACGTTTCGGGCAAGGGAACAGCCGCGGCTTTGCTTATGTCGTCGCTGCATGCCGCTATTCATGCGCAAACGGGCTCACACGACACGCTGGTGGAAACGATCTCCGCGGTTAATCGTTATCTTGCGGACAACATACCGCCCAATCGATTTGTGACGCTCTTTTATGCCGAGCTGGACCCCGAATCAGGTGCTTTGTCTTTCCTTAACGCCGGCCACAATCCGCCGTTGATCGTTCACGCGGCTGGTACCGTCGAACAGCTGGCTTCCGGCGGTTTGCCGTTGGGAATTAAGCGCGACGCTGATTACCGCGAGGGTCGCACGCAGTTGCAACTGGGCGATGTCCTCGTGATCTATTCCGATGGGGTGACGGAAGCGGCCAGCCCAACTGGAGAAGAGTTTGGGCCAACACGGCTTTATGAAGTTGTCTCACGCAACGTGGATGCCTCGGCCGCAGGAATTCGCGATCGCATCGAATCAGCTTTGACCAAATTCTCTCAAGGGACGCAAGCTGCCGACGATATCACGCTCGTGATCGTCAAGCGCCAGACAGAAGCCAGACGAATGGCTGCCAGCAGCGGCTCGGTTGCTCCAGTTATCCGCTAATAAATAGTTACTCAGTGTGCTTGCCTTGCAGCAGCGCCTCGAATGGCAGGTTTTGTGGACCATTCTCGTTACAGATCGCAAACGTCGCTTTCTTTCCATCATCGTTCAGGTCATACATGGCCACGCCCGAATATTCACCGCGGGCGTTTACGATATAAAAGCGGAGGTAGAAGTTTGGATTGCCATCGTGCTTCAGCAGACGCTTTTCGTAAGTGTTTGCTTTGATCCTTTTGAGCGCTTCCATCCCTGCGTCTTTCGGATGCCTGCCGCGCCGCATTTCCTCGACAATCAGAAACGAGCAGAGACCATAAAGGTTGGCTTCACCGCGCCCGGTCGACCCGACTGCGCCAACTTCTCCGTCGACATAAAGGCCCGCGCCAAGAATCGGCGAGTCGCCCACGCGACCGGGCATTTTCCACGCCAACCCACTGGTGGTGGTCACGCCGGAGATTTCACCTCTTGAATTTATGCCGTTGCAGTTGATAGTGCCGTGAAGGTTCTCTTCCCGGATGCGGCCCTCAGCCAGCATCTCCAGTGTCGCGCGTCGTCCGGCTTCAGCCCGTTTCTTTGGATCAAGATAGTGTTCGGGATCGATCTTTTGTTTCCATTCCAACCACTTACGGCGCGAATTGTCGGTATTCAGATCGTCCTCGATTTTAAAGCCCATATTGCGCGCAAACTCCTGGGCGCCTTTGCTCACCAGCAGATGATGATCGGTGTTCTCCATTACTGCTTTGGCGACCAGGGAAGGCGTGCGCACCCCTTCGAGCGCCGCCACCCCGCCGGCGCGTTTCTTTGGACCATGCATGCAACACGCATCGAGCTGGACGATCCCATCAGCATTCGGCAACCCGCCATAGCCCACACTGTCGTCCAGCGGATCGAGTTCGACGATATTCGCTCCGGCAATGACCGCATCAAGCACATCGGCGCCCTGCGCGATCATGGTGAAAGCTTTCTGCACCGCAGTCAGATCACCACCGTTTTTGAACTTGTTTCCGTTTGACGAGGCGATGACCAATGGTTTGATGCGGTTCTGCGAGAGTATATTTGGAAAACCACTGACGCCAGGCTTAGCGGTTGCCAGTGTTAGCCCCGCGACTCCAGTAGTGCGCATAAAGTCGCGCCGTTTTATTTTCTTCATAAGAGTTCCAAACTCTCCTTAATTCTTTCCGCCGTCTTTGAGCCGATGCCGTCAACTAAATCCAGCCCACCACCGGCAACAAATTTCTTTAGCTCCTTAAGTGAAGAGACTTTGAATTTTTGATGAAGCATGGCCGCGGTCTTTGGCCCAACCCCCGGAAGCTCCAAAAGATCAAGCACACTTTCCGGCGTTTCCGCCGTTATCTTTTCCCAGGCATTGAAAGTGCCGCGCTCGAGCAGCTCGATAATTTTCCCGGCAATCGCTTTGCCCACTCCGGGAATTGATTGCAAGCCTGAGATGCCTTCATCTTTGGCAATTTGTTTCATTGGGGTGGGCCAGGTCTCAATCGCCTCGGCAGCATTGCGATAAGAACGCAGGCGAAAAGGATCGTCGCCGCGAATTTCCATTAAGGCGGCGAGGCGAAAAAATCTCCGTGCTATTGCTTCGTTGTCCACCTTGGTTGCGAGCTGCGTTCGAACTAGCCCTAAAAAAAATCTAGCCGAGACCCGTTAGTTTACTTCCAGCTATACAGCTAGATCAAAGCTAGTAAATCATAGAAGGCAGCGCGAGCCGTGGTACTCTATCGAAAACTTTTCAACGAGGAGGATTCGCAGATGAAGTCAGCACGCAGGGAGTGGCTGGTTGGTTTGTCGAGTCTCAGTGCCGGCGTGATTTTGCTCGGCTGCAATCGAGGCGAAAAATCTCAGCCAACAAAAACAGACGGTGATACCAAACAAGCTGAGCCCGAAGTAACGGCCACCGAAGACTTGATGCGCGAACATGGCGTGCTGCGCCGGGCGTTGCTCGTCTACCAGGAAACCGCAAGCAAGTTACGCAATGCTTCTACGGTTCCATCTGAAGCACTGCAAAAAACTGCGCAACTGTTTCGCGCTTTTGGCGAAGAGTATCACGAAAAAAAACTCGAAGAGGCCTACATTTTCCCAGCAGTGAAAAAAGCAGGCGGAGCGGCCGCTGCCTACGCGGATATCCTGGTTGCCCAGCACCAGCGCGGCCGTGAGATAACTGACTTTATCCTGGTCGCGACCGCCGGATCGAAAATCGCCGGCGCCAACATGAAACCGTTTGCCACAGCATTGGAGTCTTTGGTCCGCATGTACGAGCACCACGCGGCTATCGAAGACACGATCGTCTTCCCCGCGTGGAAAGAAACACAAAACGCGGAACAGCTCGATGCAATGAATGACAAGTTTGAAGATATTGAGCACGAACAGTTTGGCGAAGACGGTTTTGAGAATGCCTTAAAACAGATAGCAGAGATTGAACAAAGCCTTGGCTTGAACGATCTCGCGCAGTTCACTGCGCCGCCACCGCCTGCCCGCTGATTCTCAGGCCACGATCATCGTTCCGGTGCCGCTGTCGGTGAAAATTTCAGAGAGCAGTGCGTTGCGGGTGGTGCCGCTGAGGATGTGCGCGCTATGCACGCCGCGGCGCAGTAACGTAGTGATGCTTTGCAGCTTGGGAATCATGCCGCCGGTGGCCGTGCCGTCTTTTGTCATAGCGTCAGCTTCAGCCGCAGTAAGCCGAGAAAGTCTTGTTTCCGGCTCCCCCGGCTGCAGGTAAATGCCATCAACATCGGAAAGCAGAATCAGCTTTTCTGCTTTTAACTGTACGGCGATTTCCGCGGCGATCGTGTCGGCGTTGATGTTGAAGACGGTGCCCTCGCTATCCGCGCCGAGCGAGGAAATGACGGGCAGGTAACCTTCGTTCAAGAGCACCGAAAGCAGGCGGGAATTAATCTCTACAACGTCGCCGACGTGCCCATAATCTACTTGCGAGCGTTCACCAGTCTCGCGATTCAGAACCTCTTTGGGCGGGCGCCGTTCGGCATGCACGATGTTGCCGTCAACGCCGGAAAGGCCCACCGCCTCAATACTGCGATTGCGCAAAGCTGCCAGGATGTCCGTATTGATCTTTCCCGCGAAGATCATCTTGGCCATTTCCAGTGTAGCGTCGTCAGTAACGCGCCGGCCTTCGATGATTGTCTGCTCAATTCCGAGTTTCGAGGCGAGGTCGGACAACTGCTTGCCGCCGCCGTGTACGACGCAAATTCGTATGCCAACCTGATGCAGCAAAGCTAACTCTTCGGCGAGCGAACTCAGGTTGTCGGGATCTTCCGTGGTCTTGCCGGAAAGTTTCACAACGAAGGTCTGGCCCTTGAAACGCTGAATGTAGGGCAACGCCTCGCGCAACAGATCGAGCCGCAATTGATCGCCTACTTCGTTGGTATTAGTCATGGTGTTCAGAGTATCGAGTGCTGAGTACTCAGCACTCAGCACTCAGCACTCAGTACTCAGTACTCTGTACTCAGTACTCAGCAGTCTAGCCATGATTGCTTTCTGCACATGCAGTCGATTTTCCGCTTCATCAATGACGACTGAAGCCGGCGAATCTATGACGCCGTCGGTGACGATCACATTGCGGCGCACCGGTAGGCAATGCATAAAGAGAGCATTGCGGGTGCGCGCCATTTTCTGCTCATCGACGATCCACTTCTCACGAAACTGCGCGCGTTCCGCAATGTCCTTTTCGGGAGTTCCGTAATACTGCTTCGCCCCCCAACTCTTCGCATAGATAACCTCGGCGCCGTCAAATGCCGCATCGATGTTCTTCGTTATCTGGACCCCACCGCCGGCTGCCGCCGCCCGCTGGGTTATCGTTTCCATTAGCTCTTCGTCGAGCTCGTAACCCGTCGGATAGGCGATTACCAGGTCGTGGCCTATCTGTGCTGCAGCGAGCGCAAAACTATTTGGCACCGCCATCGGCAAAGGCTTTGGATGCCAGGCCCAGGTCAGCACGACCCGCTTTTTCGCTTTGCCCAACTTCTCCTGGATCGTCATCATGTCGGCCAACGCCTGACAGGGATGGTGCATGGCAGATTCGAGATTGATGATTGGCACGTCGGAATACTTTGCGAACGCGTGCAGTATCGGATCAGCTCGCTCTTCGCCCCAATTCCTTAACGCGGCAAAGCTGCGCACGCCGATGGCTGCGCAATAGCGACCGAGCACGCGCACAAACTCCGCCACATGTTCCGTCTTGTCGCCATCCATCACCGCGCCTTCGCGATGTTCCAGCGTCCAGCTCGTGCCGCCCGGTTCGAGCACGACTGCATGACCGCCCAGTTCATAGATTCCAACCTGCATCGACGCGCGCGTGCGCAAGCTCGGATTAAAGAAGACGAGAGCGATCGATTTGTCCGCAAGCGGCTGTGATTTA
>Ga0137403_10005769_pt1 | contig 14306 bp, 15 predicted proteins | sample CZOMad2_1_16fung_FD_122057 | JGI IMG/M metagenome (GOLD analysis project Ga0137403, IMG submission 122057) | Vadose zone soil fungal communities from Angelo Coast Range Reserve, California, USA - CZOMad2_1_16fungal (Hybrid Assembly) | ecosystem: Environmental > Terrestrial > Soil > Vadose zone... | reverse complement strand
CGATCGATGCGGCGCTGCAAGAGGATCACGTCTCCCGGACGGAAGTGGTGTCCGGCGGCAAGGATGCGCGCGCCGTTCGGCGAAACGTCGAGGGTGCAGACGTGGGCGATCTTGCCGGATGAAAGAAAATTGACCTTGAAGGGAATGGCTACAGGCAGTCGCTCTTCGCGTAACTTATAAAAATGTTCCAGCTTCAATTCCGAGGGTTCGTGGCTGAGGGGACTATGAGTTACGCTCACATCGCCGATAGTAGCACCGTTTGTTGTGCAAAATCACTCAGGAATTTTCCTTAGGTGGGCGATAGCGAAGTGCTTAGTGGGCAGCCCGCGACTTGAGCACGGGCGAGGACGCCCGTGCCTACACAGATCTTCGCGGTGCGCTAGAATAAAGGCTACCTAGACCCTAGTTCACTGAAAGTCCCAGGTTCACATGCGAAAAACCCTGTCCCTCGCAGCCGTTTTTGTCGTCGCCATTTTTGCGACTGCCCTATTCGCCGACAGCGTGGTGGAAGAGATCATCGCCCGCGTCAACGACGACATCATCACCCGCGCCGAACTGGCGCGCAACCGGCAGCAGCTGCAAGACGAAGCCAAGCAGAAGGGCGCTCCGCTCAGCAACGAACAAATGGCCGCGCGCGAAAAAGACCTGCTCCGCGATCTGATCGACCAGCAGCTCCTGATCCAAAAAGCCAAAGACCTTGGTATCACCGGCGATACGGAAGTGGTGAAGAGGCTCGACCAGATCCGCCAGGACATGAAGCTGAACTCCATGGAAGAGCTGGAGCAGGCGGCCGCGCAGCAGGGGATGAACTTCGAGGACTTCAAGCAGGGCATCCGCAACGGCATCATCACGCAGCAAGTGATCAGTCGCGAAGTCGGATCGCACATCAGCATCCCGCCCGATGAGATCGCGAAATTCTACGAGCTGAACAAGAAAGAGTTCGAAGGCCCTGAGCAAGTGCAGATCGCGGAGTTGCTGATCGCGCCCGCCAAGGACGAGAAGGGCAATCCAAAGGAAGACCAGGTTTCGCTCGACGCCGCTAAGGCGAAAGCTGACTCCGTTCTGGCTGAGATCAAGAAAGGATTGAAGTTCAGCGAGGCTGCCGCAAAATACTCCGACGGTCCCACCGCGCAGCAGGGCGGCGACCTGGGATTGTTCAAGCGGGGTACGCTTTCCAAGGACCTGGAGGATGTGACCTTCAACTTGAAGCCGGGTGATACCTCGGACGTGATCCGCACCAAACAGGGATTCGTGATCCTGAAAGTCATCCTGCACCAGTCTGCCGGCGTGCCGCCCATGAAAGAGGTGGAGCCGCAGATCCAGGAAGCCATCTACCTGGAGAAGCTGCAACCGGCGCTGCGCGCTTACTTGACCAAGCTGCGAGAGGAGTCGTACATCGACATCAAAGCAGGATTCATGGACAGCGGCGCCAGCCCGAACCAGACCAAACCGGTCATGACGGCGGCTACAAGCGCTCCGGAGACGGACAAAGCCAAGAAGAAAAAGAAGAAGTTTTTTGTGTTCTAAGGGCTTGGGTACAGCACGGCTTCAGCCGTGCGACGAGTGGCGGTAAGAAAGCGGCTTTAGCCGCTGGGGGATTTCGTCCAACTCAAATGTGCCGGTGGCTGAGCTATAAGGCCACTCTTTCGCTCTCAGGCAAATGCCAGCCTTGGCTGGATTATCCAATAAGTATTCGCGGGCATTGGAGTATTCCGTCGCGTTTCGCAAACGACGATCATTGAAGCTCCGGTGCCATATGACTTCCTTCCACCCAAAAGCCTTCTTCGCACGGAACGAGAATCCTCCCTTAATCAGTTGCATCGTTTTTTCAATGGTCACAGCCGCAGTCGGTGAAAGAATCAGGTGCAGATGGTTCGGCATGACCACAAATTCGTGCAGCAGATATTCGTGCTGTGCGCGGTAATGATAAAGCACCTCGATTAGCAGTGTTGCCGACCGCTCGGACTGCAGCAATCGGCGAAATTCTTGAATGTTGGTACTGACAAAGAATGTGTTCATACCCAGCGGCTAAAGCCGGATTATAACCGGCGGTCGCACGGCTAAAGCCGTGCTGTACCCGTGTCGGCTAAAGCCCGCTGTACCCGTGTCGGCTAAAGCCCGCTGTACCCGTATCGGCTAAAACCGTGCTGTACCCGTGTCGGCTAAAGCCGTGCTGTACCCGTGTGGGCTAAAGCCGTGCTGTACCCTCGGCAGCTGAAGCGGCTTCCTCACATGCTTTTCCGGCGCGGCTGAAGCCGCGTCCTTCCGAGGGATGCGGGCACGATCGAGATGACGCCAAAGATAGTGCGCCCGTGTTTTGCTTCAAGGCATCTCATAGACTGAGGCAATCCCATGAGCGTTTACAAGAAGCCCCTGGACGAAGACGATCCCGAACTCGTGCCGCGCGATCCAGAAGACCGGCCGGTGCATAGCCTCGAGGAGTTGAGGGAGAAGACGCTGGACAAGACCGACGCTGACTCCTTCCCCGCCAGCGATCCGCCATCGTCGATCCCTGATCCCTCCGCTGCGGACCCTTTCGCTGCCTGATATCTTCGGTCCCTGACCGCCGCGCCTCAAGTACAATTCTCCACCCATCAGAATCGAGGCATCCGCATGACCGATCCCCGCAAACCCTCGTTCGACGACGAAAAGAACGGTGGACACACCCGTCGCGACACCATCAAGTATCTGATCGCCGGCAGCATCGCGGCATCGTGTCCCGTGCCGGGATTTGCGATGCCCGGCGCGGCGGCTGAGGTAAAGCTGGGAAGCGAGCGCAACGAGATCTGCCACCAGGTTCGCGACGGCCACGCATTCAAGACGCCCGCGGTGAGCGCGCGCCATGATGTGGTGATCATCGGCGGGGGGCCAAGTGGGTTGCTCTCCGCGTATCTGCTGCGCAATATTGATTTTCTATTGCTCGAAAAGGAACCACGACTCGGCGGCAATGCCATCAGCGAGAATTGGCGCGGCATATGGTACTCGACCGGCGCGGCGTATCAGATGGATGACGACCTGAAATCGCTATGCCGCGAGATCGGCATGCCTATCAATCCCATCCGCAGCGTGGATGCCGCGATCATCAACGACACGGTGGTCCCAGAATTCTGGAAGGGCGGATATCAGAACGCGCCTTACCCCGACCGCGTGAAGAAAAACTGGGACCGGTTCTTCGCCGACATGAAGAAGCTGGACACCACTGCCGATGCCGAGAAGCTCGACAATATGACGTTCGCCGAACTGCTCGAGCCGTACGGCGCAGAGATCACGGCGTTCTTCGATAACTTTGGCCCCAACAACTGGGGCGCGCAGACGCACGACACGTCGGCGCTGATAGGAGCGCAGTCGGTGACCTGGGGCGGAGGCATCGATCCAGAGCGCTATACCTGGTCGGGAGGATTGGGCCGGATCTCACTTGCACTCGAAGATGCTCTCAAGAAGACTGCGGCGGCGCGACTGCGGAAAGAAGCAACCGTTATCAACGTGGAACAGAAGGGCAGCCGCGTTCACGTGACTTATCTGGAGAACGGTGCGATGAAGACGGTTGCCGCCAAGACAGCGATCATCGCTTGCCCGAAGTTCATCGGCAAGAAGATCGTCAAAGGACTCGACGACGATCATCTCGACGCGATGAGTGCGATGCGTTACCAGCCGTATCTGGTGGTGAACGTCTGCTTCAACGAAGTGGTCTACAACAGCTCGTATGACACCAACATTCCTTCGCCCAGTCCCATCGTTGACTTCAACGTGGCCGATTGGGTGATCAACCGCGACAACAAGGAGACGAAGAGACCCACAGTGTTGACGTGCTATGCCCCTCGGCGCGAGAGCGAACGCTCCATGTTGCTGGATGACACGCAGGTGAAGGGTGTGGGTAAGACCGTGGTCGACCATCTGAACACGTGGTTCCCCGGATCGCGTGATAAGGTGGAAGAAGTCCACATCTACCGGCGTGGACATCCCATGTACGTCTCCGCTCCCGGCGTGCTGACGCGCATCGCGCCCAAGATCCGCAAGCCGATGGGAAACATCTTCTTCGCGCACTCGGATTCAGAGGGAGGGATCTCTGAATACAGCAGCGCGTATGTTGCGGCACGGCGGGTGAAGGGCGAAGTGATGCAGGCGCTGAATAGGGCTGCCAAGCCGGCCAAAGCGTGAAATTTAGCCCTTATAAGCGTCTTTAGGGATTGAGAGAAGCCGCGAAATCAGATACAAAGCTGAGAGACCCATGAAGGATTTCTACATCCGCGACGCGGCTACTTTTGAGAACCAGAACATCACTACCTCGTTCGTGGTGGCGAACAAGCAGGTCAAGGCGAAGAAGAGCGGCGAGCCGTATCTTGCGCTCACCCTGGTCGACCGCACCGGCCAAATCGAAGCCAAGGTGTGGGACGGCGTCCTTGAGATCATGGAAACCTTCGACCAGGACGACTTCGTCAAGGTGAAGGGCCTGCTCAACAAATACAACGGACGTTTCCAGCTCACCATCCACAAGCTCCGCCCGATGGAGGAATCGGAGATCGATTTCTCCGACTACCTTCCCAAGACCACTAAAGACATCGAAGAGCTGTGGAGAACGGTTGAGGGATTCGTCGCGGGATTTCAGAATCCGCACCTGAAGGCGGTTCTGGAAGCCTTCATGAATGACCCGGTGATCGCGGCCTCGTACAAGAATGCTCCGGCGGCGAAGACGCTGCATCACGCGTACATCGGCGGACTGCTCGACCACGTGGTCTCGTTGATGCGCTCGGCCGATTTGATCTGCCGCAACTATCCGCAGCAGATCAACCGCGACTTGCTGCTGACCGGCGTCTTCCTGCACGATATTGGCAAGATCTACGAGCTTTCTTATTCGCGCACCTTCGGCTACACCGACCGCGGACAACTGCTCGGACACATGATCATCGAGTTGGAGATGTTGCAGGCGAAAATTCTTGTAGCGAATCAGCACACCGCCACACCGTTTCCCGACGAGCTGAAGACCATGGTCGAGCACCTCATCATCAGCCATCATGGGCATTACGAGTTCGGCTCGCCCAAGCTGCCGATGTTTCCCGAAGCGCTGATGCTGCACTACCTCGACGATCTCGACTCCAAGATGGAAGCCATGCGCGCTCACTACGAGCGCGAGCCCGACGCCGAATGGACCGGCTACAACCCTTCGCTGGGGCGGTCGCTGATGAATTCGCGCAAGGTGCTGGAGAAGATCTATGCCGCAACGGTCGCGAAGGCCGCGAAATCGGGCGAAAAGCCCTGACCCCACCCTTTCTTCCGATTGCTCCTCACCCTGGATTCTGATACAACGACTAGGCTCTGAGGAGGGTACCTCTCTATGCGCGTGAAACTCATCGCACTCTTGTTCTGCCTGGCCATGATCCTGGGCTGCGGATCGAAACCGCCTGCCGAGAACGCGACCAGTACGGAAAACACCGACAATTCCGGCACTGCTTCCAACAATCCAAATGCTCCCAAACCGCCGGGCCTGATGGACCGCCTGACCAGCAAGACCTACACCGTTCCCGCCGGCACGATCGTCAGCGTACGGCTGGGTGAAGCGCTGGGATCGAAGATCAGCCAGTCTGGCCAGGATTTCGACGCTACATTGGCTGAGCCCATCGTGGTCGAGACTAAGGAAGTCATCCCTGCCGGCGCCGACGCGCACGGAACCGTGGTTGACGCGAAGTCGCTCGGCCGGTTTAAGGGCGCGGCGCGCTTGCAGATCGCGCTGACTTCCATTGGGGACCACAAAGTCCAGACCGCATCGGTGAACCGTAGCGCTAAAGGTAAGGGTAAGCGCAGCGCAGTCATGATCGGCGGGGGAGCAGGCGCGGGCGCGCTGATCGGGGCGCTGGCCGGCGGGGGTAAAGGTGCAGCCATCGGCGCGGCCGCGGGTGCAGGCGCGGGAACCGCAGGCACGTATTTCACCGGCAACAAGGACGTCGTGCTGCCGGCCGAGACGGTGGTGTCGTTCAAGTTGCTGGAGCCGATCCAGGTGAAGATGTAGCTCGTGTTATTTTGAATGTTGGACGTGCCGACCTCGGGTCGGCACGCGCCGATCAGAGATCGGTGCCTCCACCATCATGGACCTCGACTTCAACCGATTCTCCGTCGTTACTTTCGATTGCTACGGCACGCTCATCAATTGGGAAGTCGGCATTCTCGGTGCGCTGCAGCCGATCCTGAAAAAGTACGGCCGCAATCTTTCCGATGCGGGCGTGCTCGAACTCTATTCCAGCTTTGAGCCGCAGATCCAGAGCAGCGGCTACATGCCGTACCGGCAGGTACTGGCGGAGATTGTTCGGAAGTTTGGCGCGAAGCTGGTGTTCACGCCGACGCAGAAGGAGATCGACTCGCTTGCCGAGTCCATCCGCGACTGGCCGCCGTTTCCCGATACCAACCTCGCTCTGCGGAAACTGAAGACCAAGTACAAGCTGGCCATCATCTCCAACATTGATGATGACCTGCTGGCGCTCTCGCTGCGCTTGATGGGGGTTCCCTTCGACCACATCATCACCGCACAGCAGGCCAAGAGTTACAAACCGTCGCACAACAACTTCAACCTGGCGCTGCAAAAGATCGGAATGCCAAAAGAAAAGGTGCTGCACGCGGCGGAGAGTCTATACCACGACATTGCGCCGGCGAATGAGCTGGGAATTGCCAACGTCTGGGTGAACCGGCGCGGGGGCAAGCCAGGGGCGACGAAGGATGTGGCTGCGAAGCCGGGGATGGAAGTGCCGGATTTGAAGACGCTCGCGGATGTGGCGGTAGGTGCCGTCGGCTAAAGCCGACTCTTACATTTCCAAAAAGCTTACCCAGGCTTACGCCCTGGGCTATCGACATTGCGTCCGCTTCGCGGACTACTGGTTCACCGGGATCTTGATGATCTTCTTCTGGATGGCGTAGGTCACCAGCTGCGCCTTGTTGTGGATGTCGAGTTTGCGCATCAGGTTGAACTTATGCGCCTCGATGGTCTTCACGCTCAAGCCCAGAAGCACCGCGATCTCTTTCACCGAATTGCCCTCGGCCAAGAGTTTCAGGATCTCGCGCTCGCGCGGAGTGAGTGTTGACATGCGCGGACGCATCTTCTGGTCGCGCACCCGCGAACGAAAGTCTTCCACCAGTTTTCCCAACACCTGCGTGCTGAGATACTTTCCGCCTTTATAGACGTCGCGGATGGCGGTGACCAACTGCGGCGCCGGTGTGTCTTTTAATACATATCCTGCGGCTCCGACTTCCAGACACTGGACAAGATAGTCTTCGTCCTCGTACATAGTGAGGAAGAGAACTTTCGTTTCAGGGCGGTTCTTGCGGATGTGCCGGGCGGCCTCAAAGCTGGAAAGGCCCTGCATGCCGATGTCCATGAGCACGATGTCGGGGCGCAGATCGCGCGCCTTCTCGACCGCAGCGCCTGCATCGCCGGCCTCCCCGATCACTTCGAAATCAGACTCCATCTCCAGCAGGCGACGGACGCCCTGGCGAAACAATGTGTGATCGTCAACCAGCAGACATTTGATCTTAGGCATGAACCACCCTCAATTCTTAATGGACCCGCGAGGAGATCGCTCCCGCTTCCGCGGATTTTGCTAATGGCGCGCTCGTTTCCTTCAAGGGCACCGCCACTTCGATCCTGGTGCCTCGCTCTTTGGAGGAGACTACCCGCACCTCGCCCCCAATCGAATGCACCCTTTCTTTGATTCCCGCGAGGCCGAACGAGTTACCACGCGAGTTGCTGCTTTTCGAGCTAAAACCGACCCCATCATCCTCCACCAGCAGGCGGAGGCTCTTATCGTCATAGTTCAGAATAATGTTGGCGCTCTTGGCGTTGGAGTGTTTGGCCACGTTGTGCAGCGTCTCCTGCACGACGCGGTAGATCACCATCTCCACCTCGGGATCGAGGCGATTCAGGTCTTCCGCCACCATCACGCGGGCGCGGATGCCGGTGTTCTTGGCCAGATCCTTGGCCTCTTTGCGGATGGCTGCCACCAGGCCCAGCTCTTTCAGGACGAGTGGCGAGAGGCGTCCGATGATGCGACGGATGCCTTCGATGGTGCGGTCGACGACTTCGACGGTCTCGCGGATCTTGTTCTTCTGCGAACGTGAACCGCGGCCGGCGGCGGTGGATTCGAGCATCCCGAGGTAGAGGCGGATGACCATGAGCGCCTGACCAGTCTCATCGTGCAGCTCGCGGCTGATGCGCTTTCGCTCATCTTCCTGTACGCGGAGCAAGTGTCCGGAAAGTTCGGCGATGCGCACTTCGCGCTCCTGCAAGGAATCGATCATGCGGCGCCGGTCGATGGCGAGAGCGGAGCGGTCGGCGATGGCACGCATCATCTCGCGCTCGGTGGGCAGCCATTCGTAAGGCTTGGTGAAGCCCACCACCAGCACGCCGATGATCTCGCCATTCGCGTTCAGCGGCATGCCCCAAAGCGTGGCGGCAGACTGGCGCAAGGCGATACTGGCGACACGAGTGTCATGCGACGGATCCAAGACAATGTCGGGAACGCCGCTGGCGGCGATGCTTCCGGAGAATCCCTGGCCGATCTCGATGGAGAGGTCGTCCTCTGCCTTCAAGCCCAGCTTCGCCTTGGCCTGCAGACGGTTTGTGCCCGGCTCCCTCAACAGAAGCACGCCGATGGTGGCGCCGAAGAGCTTGGCTGTGATCTCGAGTACTTGATAGAAGACGGAGGGCAGGTCGGCGGCCGAAAGCTCGGCGTCCAAAATGGAGAGCAGAGCGGCATTCTGTTCGCTCTTGGCGTCGAAGTAGGCACCGCTCACTACAACGAAGCACGCCGAGGACAAGGTCTCGAGGGTTGCGACCAGCTCGGCGCGACGTTCGCCGAATAGACTACCCACGTAGGGCTCGCAGACAGTGAGGTAGAGCTCAAGCGAGCGCGCGATCACGCGCGTATCAACCTGCAATTTGGCCAGCCGCGAGCCGTGGTAGTTGAGGCTCTCCAAAAGGTCTTTGAAATCATTCTTATGGCAGATGAATGGGCAAGCGGCGCCCAGCTGCAATTGCTCCAGCGCGACCAGGATGCGACCGTCGAGGTGGAATTCCTGCGCGATCTTCTCGCGCCACTTGGCTGTAATGTCGGGAAAGTAAGGCTCAAGGGCCCTAGTGACTTCAATGATCAGCTCGCGAGAGCTGTCTTTAAGAGGCAAAACTGCTGACACTGATACAGCTCCCGGGGCCAGAGGAAGATTCCGTCGCGAACATCGCCGCCTTAGAGCAGCGAACAAGAATTCCCCTAAATCTTTCTAAGTAATATACCCGTGAACTAAACGAGTGTCTACTAATTAGTCATTATATTTTCAGATATCTCACTCAGATGGCGCACTAAGTCGGCGAAAAATTTAGCTTGCTACAATGCCAGTGCATGTTGCGCTTCTCAACCGCAGGCGAATCCCACGGCGAAGCCCTGGTCGCGACCCTCTCGGGTGTGCCCGCCGGGCTCGAATTCGACCAGAAATTCGTCGACCGCGAGCTTTGGCGGCGCCAGCAGGGTTACGGCCGCGGCGGGCGGATGAAGATCGAGAAGGATTCGGCGCATGTCGTCTCCGGGATACGCCACGGAAAGACCATTGGATCGCCTATCGCCATTCTGTTGGAGAACAAAGACTGGAAAAATTGGGAAGAGGCGCTTCCGGTAGGAGCCGGGGATGTTGCAAAGCATAAAGAGGTGAAGTCGCCGCGTCCGGGGCACGCCGACTTGGCCGGCGCGCTCAAATACAACTTCCCGGAAGCGCGATACGTTCTCGAACGCGCTTCGGCACGTGAGTCTGCGGCGCGTGTCGCCGTGGGCGCGATCGCAAAATTGTTGTTGCGCGAGCTGGGCGTGGGCGTGCTCAGCCATGTGGTGCAGGTGGGAAACGCGCGTTGCACCTGCAAGGGCGAGTGGAAGAAGCTGGTCGAGCTATCGGAGCGTGACGAAATTTTGCTGAACTGCGAAGACGGTGAAGCCGAGCAGCGCATGAAGGCCGAAGTAGACGAGGTTTTGCGCACCGGCGACACGGTAGGCGGAGTATTCGAAGTGGTAGCGCACGGCGTTCCGCCCGGCCTTGGCACGTATGCGAACTGGGACGAGCGCTTGGATGGACTGCTTGCCCAGGCGGTAATGTCATTACAGGCGGTGAAGGCGGTGGAATTGGGCGACGCGATCACCATAGCCGGCGGATTCGGCTCCAAGGCGCAGGATGAGATCGGGTTCAGCCGTTCACCAGCAACCGATAACCAGCAACCAGCAACTGGCTTCACCCGTTCTTCCAACCATGCCGGCGGACTCGAAGGCGGCGTCTCCAATGGCGAAGACATCATCGTCCGCGGATACCTGAAGCCTATCTCGACGTTGCGGCGTCCGCTTGGGTCGGTGGACTTCAAATCGCGCGAGCCGGTAAAGGCGGCCTACGAACGCTCCGATGTGTGCGTGGTCCCCGCGGCCGGAGTGGCAGGAGAAGCCATGGTAGCGCTGACGCTCGCGCGCTGCTCTTTGGAGAAATTTGGTGGGGATTCCATGGGTGAGGTGAAAAGGAATTTCGAAGGATATAAACAACAGTTACGAGAATTCTGAACCGAGTGAGATCAACCGCAAGGTCCCTCGACTTCGCCCGCCACGGCGGGCTGCGCTCGGGATGACGAACTTCAAAGTTTGGGCAACAGCTAGCAACTTGGAACGAGAGCGACCAACGACTGCATGATCTATCCAATCGTTAAATTCGGCAACCGCGTGCTGGAAACGCCGGCTGCCACCGTCACCGCCTTCGACAAAGAACTGGAAAAGCTCACCGAGGACATGTTCGAGTCCATGTACGCCGCGCACGGCGTCGGGTTGGCGGCGCCGCAGATCGGCATCTCCAGGCGCATCGCCGTGATCGACACTTCGTTCAAGGAAGACGACGGCGCCAAGCTCGTGCTCATCAATCCAGAGATCATCAAGACGGAAGGCAAGCAGAGCGGCGGAGAAGGCTGCCTCAGCATCCCCGAATTTCGCGAGCGTGTGACTCGCGGGAACAAGGTCACAATCCGCGCGCAGGACCTGAAGGGCAAACACTTCGAGATGACCGGCGAGGCACTGCTGGCGCGCGCTTTCCTGCATGAGACCGACCACTTGAACGGCAAATTGTTCATCTCGCACATCAGCGCGCTCAAGCGCAATCTGATCAAGGGCAAGATCAAGAAGCTGCAGAAGGCGGGAGAGTGGATGTAGTTTTTTGCGGGACCCCTCAATTCGCCGTGCCCACGCTCGACGCTTTGGTCGCGGCTGGACACAAGGTGCGACTGGTGGTCTCGCAGCCTGATCGGCCCAGCGGCCGCGGCCAACAACTCTCGGTTCCAGCGGTGAAGCAACGCGCGCTTACACTTGGCTTGCCGACCGCACAGCCACAAGCAATCAAGAACAATGCGGAATTTCGCGCGCAGATCGAAGCGCTGAGACCGCAGGCGATCATCGTGGTTGCTTACGGACGCATCATCCCGCAATGGATGATCGATCTGCCGCCGCTCGGCAACTTGAACGCGCACGCGTCATTGCTGCCGAAGTATCGTGGCGCAGCGCCCATCCAATGGGCGATCGCGAATGGCGAGAGTGTGACCGGCGTGACGACGATGCGAATCGACGCAGGCCTCGATACCGGCGACATGTTGCTGCAAGCGGAGATTCCCATCGCTTCTGACGACACGGCAGTGACGCTCTCGCCCAAGCTGGCTGAGCTCGGCGCCGCGCTGATGGTGGAGACGCTGCAGCGACTCGAGGCGGGGAAACTTTCAGCGACTCGGCAAGATCACTCTCGCGCGACGCTCGCGCCGATCCTGAAGAAAGAAGATGGCCGCATTGATTTTTCACGCAGCGCGCACGAGATCCACAATCGCTTGCGGGGATTTCAGCCTTGGCCGGGGGCGTTCACGCAGTTTCGTGGGAAGTCGCTGAGCATGATCGCTGCGCACTCTTTGCCGCCCGGCTCAGACCTAGTACCTCCGGGACGCATTCGCCTGATCGAGGATCGCCTATTGGTGGGAGCTGCCCGCGATACCGCGCTCGAGGTCCTGGAACTTCAGCCGGAAGGAAGGAGGAAGATGTCGGCGGCGGATTTTATTAACGGGTACAAACCGAAGAGCGGCGAAGTGTTGGGAAGTTAAACCCTTCCCTCAGGGGCTAAAGCCCACTCTCTTTACGGACCCTTTTCCCACGCCTAAAGGCGTGGGCTGACACAAAGCAAAGCCCAGGTCCCTTTCTGCTGCGACGAATATTCTGGGAAGATCAAGCACTTGTCTGGCTCAGATTCTTCGCGTTCAAAATACGAACGCTCAGAATGACATGTGGGTAACGTACGCATTCATGCCGATCCTGAGACGTGGCATGCCGCGTCTCTACGTGAAGTTTCTCGTTGGGAATATCCCGGCGGGCCTGCCGAATCCTGCCCTTGGCGGTCCTTCGTAGGGCTGAAGTCCTCCTCAGGACGACAGCTCTTTCTAGTGTGCGACTTCGAGCGTGACCGTCATCCCCGGTGAGACGCGGGCGCCTGGCGCGGGCGACTGCCGCGCGATGATCAGCCCTGAAGATGCCTTCGTGTTTAGAGTGGCCGAGTCCAGACCCTCGATCTTTCCGATCCTCAATCCCACTTCGCTGATGGCGTGGCTGGCGTCGGCGAGGTGCGCGCCGACGAAATTGGGCATCACGTAGCTCTGCTCGTCGGCCGGCGCGCTGACCAGCAGGCTGACCTTGGGCGATGTCATGGTATTGGCATTCGGTGCGGGACTCTGCGCTACCACTTGATCGGGAGGAGTATCCGGCAGATGCAGCACGGCGACTGTGCCGACCTCAAGGCCGCGTCGCTGCACGCTGATCTCAGCCGTGCGCCCACTCTTGCCGATCAGGTCAGGGATGAGTGCGCGCTGCGGACCGAGACTCACGGCTACGCGCACGCGATAGGCGCGCCGCACCACCGCATTCGGCGATGGCGCTTGCGACATGATCTTGCCCTCGGCGATCTCGGGGCTGTAGAAGCGGTCCTGCACGTCCATGATCAGTCCGCGATCGGTGAGGATGCCGGCGGCGCCTTCCGGCGTCATGCCGATGATCTTCGGCACCTTCACCTCGCCACCGTGAATTGCGAAGCGCATCGCCGTGAGCCCCGAGAGGGTCGCGACCATGAGCAGCATCAAGGCGAGAAGAAAATATTTGAAGATCCTCTCGAGCTTGATCCCGAAGTGTTCCGACTCCACGACTGGTTCGGAGGGCTCGGAGATTTCCGTTTTTGCAGGATCATCCATGGGCAGATGGGTGTGATTGTATTCGATGTGCTACGCTGGCTGCGACTTTCTTCTTATGCTATGACTCTCGCGAGAATTTTGAATCTATTTCTTATTCTTGTTGTCGGATGTGCTGCGAGCGGCCAGAACTCCACCCCGAGCAGAACTTCCGTATGTGAGATCACGAACCATCTACGCAAATTCCGAAATACGCTAGTAGAAACCAGAGGGACGGTTAACACTGGTGCTGAAATGTTTTCATTTGGTGATGGGCACTGCGCTATCGCGTTCGACTACGCGGATGGAGCCAAAGGAAACGATTTGATCAAGGACGAGGCCTGGCAGGAGTATGAACGCTTAGTTCAGGATAGGTTGCCCGACTGCAGGCAATGTTTTAAGAATAGAGTGACGGTCACGTTTATAGGAATCGTCCAAACGAGCAAGGAGGGATATGGCCACCTGAATTGGTCGAAATCCCGAATTCTGGTGGTGCAGGTGAAGCACCCGACCGCCGTTGAGCGATCATCTGCTTCCGCGAAAAATTGACGTATGACCGCACCCGCCAGTCCACCGAACGGGTCGCCGCGCCGTTTTTGGATTCTATTTTTTGCACTTCTTGCCTTCAACTTTCTCCTGCGCATCGTCTACGCGCATTTTGAGTTTCTGCTGAACCCCGATGAACTGCTGTGGGCGGTGAGCGCGAGAGAGTTCCTGGCAGGGAAAACGCTTTATCGTGACGTTTGGCTCGACAAGCCTCCCGGCGCGACACTTATCTATGTCGCCGTTTTCGCGTTAACCGGGGTGAAGATGGTGGCGATCCGCATCTTCGCACCCGTCTATGTTTTTCTGACCGCGCTCGTGGTGCGCGCCATTGGCAAACAGCTGTTGAACGATCGCATCGGATGGATCGCGGCGTTCCTGTTCTCGTACCTAAGCGTGAACTATTTCCCCGAGGACATGATCCTGCTCAACACCGAGCTGCTCATGCTGCTTCCCAGCTGCGCGGCGACTTGGTGCTTCCTCCGCGCACTCTTGCGCGATGACCAGCGGGTCGCATACT
>Ga0137403_10005767_pt1 | contig 14307 bp, 13 predicted proteins | sample CZOMad2_1_16fung_FD_122057 | JGI IMG/M metagenome (GOLD analysis project Ga0137403, IMG submission 122057) | Vadose zone soil fungal communities from Angelo Coast Range Reserve, California, USA - CZOMad2_1_16fungal (Hybrid Assembly) | ecosystem: Environmental > Terrestrial > Soil > Vadose zone... | reverse complement strand
GCGCTAGTTTGAGGGGCTAGTGCCAGAAATGGCGTGGGGGTTCAAATCCCCCTCCTCGCACCAACTCAATTTGCTGTTAGTGGTTCAGTTTGGGAAAGATCTTTCACTTTGTTCGAGATGACACATGGCTTATGTAGTTGTCATTCCGAACAAAGCGAGGAATCTTTCTCGATTTTAAGAGTCATGGTGGATTGAAAATGAACCACTGCCCGATTCCCTGCATACTTGACACCATCCTGTTTGATGAAGGGACAGGATGCGTGTGGACACGCGACGAAGTGCACGCGCCCGATAGAGCCTTTAGTGTATGACGGATTTAGTACAATGAACCGAGATCGCCCATGTGACATCTTCGGCAATCATGTCAGATGCCGGGTTTTGTGGGCCGAATTAAGACATTCTAAGCGCAAATTCCGTTGCGATCATCGCGCTACCTCGTCTCAATTTTGTTCCAATCTGAAAGTCGAGTTTACCAGTTTGCAACGCCATTATTGTCGTATCAAGTTCGGATCTGTCGATTTTTGACCGAAAACATAGTTTCTTTGCGTGCTTTTTTGCTCGCTAATTTTGAAATTTCAAATAGTTATAGTTTTGGCTTAGACGTGGCATATGACTTGCTCTTTTTCGCCCCTTTTAGGAGCACCAAAACTATGAAAAAAACCGATACCTCTATAAAACTCTTAACGCTAGCCGAGGCGGCAAGCATCCTAAAAATTTCCAAAAGAACTTTGCACCGAATGATTCAAAATCGTCAGATTCCCGCGTTCAAGGTCGGTGGCCAATGGCGGATCCTTGAAAGCCGCTTCCAGGAGTGGGTACAAGAGGAGGAAAATACTACTCCGAAAGCCGGTTAGGCTTCTCAATCCTAGGAAAATGTGAAATTGGCATGGCAAACTGCACTGACTCCATTAATGAACACTTGCCTCCCTCTTAATCTTAAGTCGACGGGCGATCGTTCCGCCCGACACTCGCATAGATCCCTCGTCAGTTGATAAAGGAATCCGTCACGGGCTTTTTCTATCCTGTTTAGCTAATTGACCCCCGCCGCCGCCATCGAATGCGTGTGGCTACTGCGACAGCTGCTGCGGCAAGACGCGGGCGAGCATTTCGTTGAATTGCGTGCGAGTATAGGACGACTAATGAAAGCGGCTGGCAGACAAAAAGACCTCACCAAAGCGGAGCTGATAGTTCCGGAGTGGGCTCACCCCGATTTGCTGACGGAGCTACCAAATCGTCGCCGGTTCACCGAACACTTACACCAAGCAGTGGCAAAAGGGCACCGAATGCCCTTCGGCCTAATCGTTTTAGGACTGGACCGCTTTCGCGACATTAATCACATCCTTGGGCCGAGGAGTGGCGACCTGTTGCTCAAGCAAGTCGCGCAGCGATTCGACCAGGCCATCGACAACGCCACGACAAAAGCCCGGATCGGGGGAGACGAATTTGCAGCGATCCTCGGCACCGCGAGCGAGTCGGAGATTGATGCTATTTGCAACGCAATTCTGCGTGCATTAGACGCTCCGTTTGTTATTGAACAGCTGCCGATTGATCTGTCGGCAAGTATCGGCGTTGCCCTTTGCCCGAAACATGGCGGGGACGCCGACCTTTTGTTCCAGCACGCGAACATCGCGCTGGAATATACCAAGCAGTTTGGACGTGGCTATTCCGTTTACAATGAAGCGAACGATCCCTATACCCAGCTAAAGCGCGCTTACGTCGGAGGCTTGCGAAACGCCATCGAGCAAAATCAGATCACGTTATACTACCAGCCCAAAGTCGATCTACACACCGGCGGCACCCGAGGCGTCGAAGCGCTCGTGCATTGGAACCACCCCGTACACGGCACGGTACTGGCCCAACAATTTGTCCCTGTGGCGGAACGCACGGGCTTGATCCATGCGTTAAGTCGCTGGGTATTGCGCAGCCCCATCGCGCAGTGCGACGTCTGCCGCCGACTCGGCCGAGAAATGCCGGTTGCCGTCAATCTTTCACCGCGCAATTTCCACGACGATCAACTGCCGGATTACATCGATGGCCTATTGGAAAGATACAAACTGCCAGCGAAACTTCTCGAGATAGAGATCACCGAGAGTGTGATCCTGACCGACGCGCGCCATATTTCAAAAGCGTTGCATGATCTGAGCCGCAAGGGTGTGCGAATCTTCATCGACGATTTCGGCACAGGGTATTCGTCTCTCGGTCACTTAAAAAGGTTACCCGTCACAGGAGTAAAAATCGACAGGATCTTCATTAGCCAATTGACCAGCCACGCGCCCGATGCGGCGATCGTCAGATCGATTATTGACCTCGGGCACCGCTTAGGCCTGGAAGTGATCGCCGAAGGCGTTGAAACTCGAGGGATTTGGCAAAAGCTCGCAAGTCTCAATTGCGACGCCGCTCAGGGTTATTTGATGTGTCCGCCAAGGCCGGCAGCCGACCTTGATGACTGGCTCGTCCATGTACCGTGGAGAATCGGCAAGATATCGACGAAGAAAAAACGCGCAACACCACGATTAGGGCGGGCGCGAACCACAGTAAAGTAGATGTAAGCAAGATAAAAGCTCGGTTCGACTTGTCCATTAATAATCAGAGAAGCGGTTAGAACGAGTGTGTGGACACTACCAGCGAGACGTTAAACTTGAAATTACGAAACGCCGATTCATCGACGAAATACAATCCCCGTTCGAGAGCGCGTAAAAAATAACGAACACGTCTAAAAAAGGCGGCATCGGGAATGCGCCGCCGGTTCGATACAAAATCAGCGAAGAGCCGATCAGCACGACGGGCCAGCCGATAAGCACTACGGTGGACTTTTGCGGCACGCTGCCCGCAGCAGGCGCCACCGAATTTTCCGCGGGAAATACATCATGTTGGCGATGGTATGACATCGGTTCTTTAGGTTGTTTAATGGGTCACCTGTAGACACCGGATCGAACGATCGCGCCACTAGGCTAGGCACCGAGGTTCTCCGCGCGGTTTATCGAGTAAGATTACTCTCGATCCAAATTATTGCTTGCGGTAAGAGCTACGTAACGGATCTTTTGGAGTCAGGCTTGCTGAAACCGTAGGCCTCCCAGTTTTTTAACACCCTCTCTTGAAGATCGGCGGGCCAAAGGTTTTCGAAACTGGCTTTCACGGGTATGCTCTCCGGTGGCCAATCCTTTGGCCAAGTGCAGTCAAATATGACGCCGGCGGCATCGCCGATCAGCCGTTCTTTGGGCGGCAAGAACGGCAACAATACTGGGAACCCTGGAATATGCGGAACCTGATGAATACCGCTGACCGGGTGGCATTTGGTCGTAATGGCGTGCATCACTTCATCCATATTGGTGGGATCGACATCGGCCTCGACGATAACCATGTAATAAACAAACAGTCCAGGTTTAGTCGCCCACACGGCATGGGCTACCCGGCGTGCGAAATTGACGAAGGGAACTTCTGTCGAGACTACGCACATATGCCCAACGCCGAATGGCGGGCAGAATACACCTTTCACGGGCAAACCCAGCTTTTCGAGTTCCGCGTAAATCTCGGCGCCTTTGATCAAAGCGGTTGCAGTCTGTCCTTCGTGAACCGGCATTCCCATGTTGGAAAATGGCAAGATGGGATTATTGCGGTATGTAATCGCCTTAATTTTTAAAATCGGCTTCGGCGAGGATTTCCCGGCTTCGTAACCCATATACTCGCCGAACGGACCTTCGACGCGGCGCTCATGCGGGAGCACCTCTCCCTCAATGACGATCTCAGCCGACGCTGGAACCTCCAAATCCACAGTTTCACACTTGACCAGAGGTATCGGCGCGCCTTGCAGAGCTCCGGCGACCTCGACCTCACTTACATACGGCGGCAGCATCACGCAGCTCACAAGGGGAATCACCGGTTGCCCGCCGATCGCCACCGCCACCGGCATGGGTTTGTTCATCGCTTCATACTTTTGATACATCTGGCCGATATGTTGTTGCGCCGGAAACAAACACCCCAGCGTGTTGCGATCGTGCACCATCAATCGGTACATGCCCCAGTTCACCCAAGAGCTGTCTGGGTCCTTGGTGATTACCGTGTGCCAGGTTCCGATATAGCGTCCGCCGTCACCGCCGTGAATCAGCGGAATCGGAAACTTGAGCACATCGACTGCATCACCTAAATCGATGTTTTCTTTGCATGGTCCAGTCTTCACCAAAATGGGCGGAATGAGTTTTTCTTTGCGCTTTAGGTAGCTCGACATAATGTCCTGAGGCGAGGAACTCGGCGCCATGTGCATAGCGAGGGCCGTGCGCGCGAAAAGACTATGACCCGGATGTTTGCTTGCTCCTAATGGCGCGCCGAGCGCACGAAAACCTTTGGAATAGCCCTTCACGTTTTCGAACAGAGCCGCGGGGGCGCCAAGATCGTATACCCTGCGGGTAATGGCACCCATTTCGAGATTCCAATCCACCTCGGCATCGATCCGTTGCACCTCCTGGTACTCTTCCAGGATGTCGAGATAATCCCTTAGGTCATCAATTTGCATAGCATAAGCTCCTCAATCTGGCCGGATAAAAGTTTGGCGGAATGGCAAGCAGACCGATCGTTTAAATCTTGATCATTTATATCAGACCTAAGTGCTTGAAGGCAAAACAATTTCGATAGCTAACTCGGAAAAATACGGTGGTGAAAAACTGTAGACAAAATTTACCCAGTGATTTATATTTTCTTTTCATAGGTAGTGACCAAAAGGGGGGCTTTTATGGCAGAAATGAACAGACCTAGCGGCTTGCCGGCGGATTTAGGCGCTTATCTCGGCCCCGGCACAAAGATCAATGGAAAACTGCAGTTCGATGGCCAAGCCACCATCGACGGCGAGGTTGAAGGGGAAATCGTCGGCCAGGCGCACGTGACGGTGGGCCAGCAAGCTACCGTGAAGGGCAAAATTTCCGCCGCATCCATCCTTGTTCAGGGTAAGGTTATGGCTGACGTCGTGGCGGAAAAGAAACTCGAAGTGCAGCCGCCAGGTTCGGTCATAGGCGACGTGACCACACAAAGTTTGGTGATCGGCGACGGCGCGGTTCTCGAAGGCCATGTCTCGATGAAAAAAAGTGAAGGCCGAGTCCTGCCGCTCCGTCAAGAGCCAAAGAAAGAGAGCGCGTTGTAGATCGCTCAATCCGCAAAGAGCGGAACAATCTTTCTCGCCTTCACGTCGATCAAACCGCGCGCCGTTATCCGTAGCGCGGGCAGCGTGACGAACGGCAAAAAGACCAAAGCGAAAATGGGCTTATCAAAAGATGAGCCCATTTCTTTTAATCGGGTCTGAATTCTTCTCAGCCCGTTCCCCACCTCCTGCCACGGATGTAACGAAAAAATTCCACCGAAGGGAAACTCGATTTTTTCCAAGATGTTTCCTCCGTCGACAATTGCGATACCGCCGCCCGCTTCGAGCAGCACATTGGCGCAACGCGCCATGTCGTGATCGTCGCTACCAACGACCATCAACGTGTTTTCATCGAGGTTCGTCGTTAGTCCCACGGCGCCCACCTTGGCGCCAAATCCTTTAACAAAACCGAACGAAACCTTTGCCGACGCTTGGTGCCGATCGAACATCGCGACCTTCAATAAGTCATCGTAAAGATTTGCCTCGACGACTCCTGACGGCGCACCGACCTCGACAATCCGTTCTGCGGTAATCGTTTGATTGAGCAGTTCCATGACTCTGATTTTGACAGTCACCCCGGTGCTCGAAATCTTGAAGGTCTCCGGCGTAATCGTTAGTCCCAACCGCAGCGAATCCATCATGTTTGCGGGTAGCTCGATGGTGTTCGATTTCACTTCCGACACGCCGTTTCGGGCGACGACTTTTCCAGCGATCATAACCTCGCGCACATGGCACTGTTCCAAGTCATCGATTAAAACGATATCCGCGAAGCGCCCCGGAGCAATGCCGCCGATATCTTGCTCCAAACCGGAATAGGTCGCTGGATTCAAAGTTACCGACTGAAGCGCCTGTAGGGGCGAAAGTCCCAACGCGATCGCCCTTCGAACCACGTGGTCCATATGGCCGCGCTCTTCGACGTCGTCCGGCGACATGCTGTCCGTCACAAGGATCAGCCGTTGCAGGCTGATGCCCTCGGAGATGAAACGAGGGAGCGTCGCTTCTAAGTCTTGGCGCAACGAACCTTCACGCAGCATTGTCCAGTAACCCAGGCGTAAACGTTCGAGCGCGTCTTCGAAGCGAATCGGCTCGTGGCACGACGAAATTCCCGCTACCGCCACCGCGCATAATTTCTGGTCTCGCGCGCCAGCCGTGTGTCCGTGAATGATCTGTCCGTTGCGATGGGCGAGCTCTAATCGTCCCAGTATTTCTGGATCGCCCTGAACGAGCCGCAACCAGGACACAATCTCCCCCATGCCGAGCACTCGCGGATCAGCCAGTGCATCCTCGATTTCCGCCTCGGCGAAAGTTGCCGTGCTACAGAGCAAGGGGTCCTGAGGCGCGGCCATCGACACCAGGGTGTAAACTCGCAACGGATGTTTCTCGACCTCATCGAGAAAAAGCTTCAGACCGCGAAAGCCGAATACGCTCGACAACTCGTCGCACGAAGCCACGACTGCGGTCGTGCCGTGCGGCAAGAGCGACTGGAGGTTTTCGAACGGCCTCGCATAATGGCCGATGTGGGTATGGCCATCAATAAGTCCGGGAGAGACAAAGCTTCCCGATGCATCTCGAATCTCGGTTGCGATTCCTTTTGTATGCCGCGCACTCGGTCCGACGTAGCATATCCGACCATCGAGAACCGCGATCTCCATCCCATCGAGAATTTCTCCCGAATAGACATTGATGACTCGGCCGCCCGTGATAATGAGATCGGCTTCAATTTCTCCCATCGCGCCGCCAACGAGTCTCGCAAGTGCATCTTTGGAAAGTGTCATGATCTTTTTGTAACATGATGAATCAACGTTACCAAAGCCGCCGAAGCATGCTGTCACCGGCGGTTTGTCTCAATTGAAAATCTTTGCCCGATTACATTTTTTACGGTAAATAGGCGCAGCTCGTTTCTTATTAACGTGTTGCGCGAGGAGGTCACGAATGGCATGAACGAATCTATTGATAGCGAGTCTCGCCGATTAAACTTGGCGGCTCATCGCGTGGAATGCTCCGCATTGGCTCAAGTAATTGATGAAGTATGCATAGCATGCCGTTCGGTTATGAGTTTGGTGTTGGCTATCGTTCTGGCGGCAAACTATTCAACGGCGTCCGCCGGTACAGTGCAAAGCGACTCCCCAGCAAGGTCACTTTGCCGGAGCGAAGAGCAAATATTCTTTAGCTGTCCGATCACGGCGTTAGTGAAGACAGTTTCGCTCTGCGGCTCTAAGACAATTGATTCCAGGCGCGGCTACATTCAATATCGGTTTGGCCGAGCCGGCGCCGTGGAGCTGCAATTTCCACGTGACCGCGCCAACACGCAGCGAATTTTCCGCTATGCCAAATATTTCCGTGCTCAGGTGGAACGCACGGAAATAACATTCGACAACGAAGACTACCGTTACGTCCTGTTCGACTACTACGAAGGCGATGTAAAGCCCGCAATCAGAGAAGCCGGATTGCGGATAACGCCGCACAGCCGCAATCAACAAGAAAGCGAGATCAAATGCGCTGGCAGGCCCATTAGCAAACTTGGCAGCTTGGAATCGATCCTTGCACACGATATGGATAACCCGCTGAATCGATAAGATTTCATCGGTTGGAGGAAAGTTACCATGCCTGACGAGAGCAAAAACGTCGAGACACTAAAAGACGCTTATCAGCGCTGGCACGATAGTAAAGCCGGTAGCGTCGATCACTGGTTGAGCTTGATGACGGACGACGTGAATTTCCGTTCCCTCGCCGAAGGCGCCAAGACTATGGAATTCACTCGCACGTCAAGTTGCAAAGACGACGTCAAACACTACTTTGCCGGACTCACGGCCGACTGGGAGATGATCTATTATAGGATCGATGAATACATCGCCCAGGGCGACCGCGTGGTCGCTCTCTGCCACGTCTCCTTCAAAAATAGACGCACCGGCAAAGTCCTCGAAACTCCCAAAGCCGACTTCCACAAATTTCGCGGCGGACAAATCTGCGAATTCTTCGAATTCTACGACACGGCCCAGGCAATTACGGTGGCGACGGCAAAATGATTGTGGGCTGAATATGAAAACACGGGCCATCATTTGTGGAGTTCTCATTCCACTCATCGGCTTAGTGCTAGTAGATACATCTCGCGCTGCGACGCTAGAAAAGATCAGGTTCCCATATTCGCCTATCGCCTGGCAGACCTGCCATGGTGGATGGCAAAAGAGTCGGGGCTTTATGAGAAATATGGACTAGACGTCGACATATTTTTTGAAGGCGCCTCGTCCGTAATTGCCCAAACGATGTTGGCGGGCGAAACTAACTTCGCAGGGATTGCCGGACCCTCCATCGTTAATAATGTCTTGGCCGGCGGTGACATTATCCAAGTTGCCGCGGTCATCAAGTCGTTTACGACACCCATGTACTCTCAGCCGACAATCAAGGAGCTGGCGCAGCTGAAGGGACAGAAAGTTGGGGTTAGCCGGTTGGCATCTGTCTCTCATCTCACTGCGCAATCGATTCTGCAAAGGGCGGGTGTCACGGGAGTAACCATTATTCAAACGGGCGGTATCCCGGAATCCACCGCCGCTCTTAGTTCCGGCAATGTCGCCGCAGCCATGGTTCCTCCACCGCAAAGTGTCCTGCTGAGAGAGAATGGTTTTCGCGAGCTCGTGGGCGCGAAGCAGCTGCGAGAAATGAATATCCCGTTTGTGGAGAACGGGCTTGCGACCCGGCGCTCTTACGCAGAGAAGAACTCCGAGCAGGTGAAGCGATTCATCAAGGCGTCCTTCGAGGGCATTAGGCGTATGTTCGACAACAAGGATCTAACGATGAAAACCATCGCCAAGTATACAAAGATCACGGATGAGAAGATGCTGGAGGAAAGTTATCGCTTTGCGGTGGATGCGATCAGCAAGGACGCTACCGTGCCACATGATGCGATGGCGGCATTGGTCGAGCAACTAGTGAACCTGAAGTCTATTGAAGCTTCGGCGGCAAAAAAGTTCGCTCCGACAGCTTATTATGACAATCGTTACGTGAACGAACTCGAACGGGAAGGGTTCTTCAATAAACTTTGGCAATAGTCAGTCAATCCAACGAAATTCTGAAACGTTTAGCGGTAAAGTCCATCGATATAGCCGGAGCGATCGAACTCTTCGAGAAATCGGGTGTCAATGAAATCCTTGGGGTCGGCGGTTTTCGCCATGGGGATTTGTTCGGCCAGCTCGGCCAACACTGCTTTGAATCCTTCCACCGTGGGGTAGGGCTTTCTCGGCATGAAACTGCGCAAGAGTTGATAGGCATCGTCAAGCTCGCGTTCCTGCTGCAGGCGCATGTATTTGCGAAACGCTCGCTTGGACACTTCCGGATTGATGGTCATGAATTGAATGCCGTCGATAAACGATTTCACGACCCTGCGAACGAGATCGGGTGACTGGGAGACTTGGGCTCGCGTTGTCACCAGACCGGTGTGCTGAAATGGAATTTTCATTTCCTCCATGTTCGCCAAGATTCTCATACCGGCCTCTTGGAGTCTCTTGTGATCAGGCGGGTCGACTATGGTTGCATCGATGGACGCGGCCGATAAGGCGGCAATCCGCGTCGGACTGCCGCCAATCTGTATAAGCACGACGTCCTTTTCTGGGTTGAGGCCGAGTTTCGTCAACAAGAGCCTTGTCGCTCGATCGGCTCCTGCTCCAAAGCGCGAAACGCCGATGCGTTTTCCTTTCAAATCGGCCACCGATTTGATCTCAGGGCGTGCGACTAAGCGATACAAAAGATTATTCAAAAAGCTCGAGACCATAACCAAATCCGCCCCTTGCAATTTAGGCGCTGCCATCAGTGATCCGGTCATCTGACCCATCGCGATATTGCCCGCGATCAGCGCGCGCTGCACCAAGGCACTTTCCAAATAAAGGACCTCTACGTCCAAGCCATTCTTCTCAAACAGTTTTCCTTCTTTGGTGATCCAGAGCATCGACATCGTGACGGAGGGCGCCCCGTAGCCGATCCGCAGTTTGTCAACGGCGATTGCGTTCGGTGTGCATAAGCCGCATTGCACGATGAAGACGAATAGCGCACCGATGAACGCAGCTCTGGTGTTGTTCAGAAGTTTCATGGTTCGGTTACGGCGCCGAGAGTTTTTTCAAAATGTTCACCGCTTCCTTGGGCGCTTTGAGGATCGAGGCGGCGATGTTGCCGGCTTCTTCGCCGGGCACCAAGCGCGGCGGGGAGCCTTGGCTCTTGGTCCATTCCGCTAAGAAGGCTTGGTCCTTACTCATCACCTGAAACGCTTGGCGCAACTCGGCGATGAGCGCTGGGGGTGTCTTGGGCGCGACTGCCATCATTCGTGTCAGCGAGTAGCCACCGATCAAAGCCTTCTCCGCTTCCCAGGCGGGTCCCGCGGCATCTCTTCCGTATAGCGAGCGATAGACTTCAGCGATCGACGGCGCGTCGATGCGCAGCTCTTTCCATGCCGGATCTTTTGCGACATTACCTTTGCCGTCAAGAAAACCGACTTGGTAGAGAACAGTCGTCCAGCCTTCACGCACCCACGGAAGCACCGAGCGCGAGATGCCGACGGCGGTCTCTTGCGTGAAGTTCACTTCGGCGCGCTCATAGGCGAGACGGATCGGGCCGGCGCCGCCGTAGCCGGTTACGTAAGTCGGATTTTTTACCCCGAGTAGATTCATCGCCGCCAACATCGACACATCTTTGATCGAGCCGTAGCCCGAGCCGCCGATGACGATGGGCGCTTTGGGGTTCAGCAGATCGCGCGCCGATTTCACGCCGGTTTTGTCTGTTCTAACGAATGCGGCGACGGACTCGGAGCTGCCGCCGATGATCGGCATTTTCGTGACGTCGAACTCGATGCCGGGCAACTCTATCAACTGATTGATCGGCGTGCCGGTGGCGAACAGCGCGGTGAGCCCGTCAGCCTTGGCTTTGCCGTAGACGTAGTTCGTGCCGATGATTTCGCCGGCGCCGGGCATATTTTCGACGACGAGGGTCGGATTGCCGGGAATATGGCGTGGCAAATGGCGCATCATCAAGCGCGCGACGATGTCGCTGCCGCCGCCTGCAGCCGAGGCGACGATAACACGAAGAGTCTTTCCTTGATAGAAAAGCTCTGCAGCGTTGACGCTCGCCATCGACAGGCTTAGACCGACGATCAAAAACGTAAGGGGGATTCGCCTCGGCATGGCAACTTGGTGTGCTCGGGATAGACTTTGCGACAGGGCGTTAATGTGTCAGCAGCCGAATCAGAATCGACACGTCCGGGACTTCTTCGAGTCTGAGCACCAATGACACCGCATCGTCGATCTTGTCGGAGCTCAACGGTTTAGCCGAATAGGTCGCCATACCGCGGAAGGCTGCTACCAGTTCATCGGACGTTACGGGATTCTTTGGATTCCCCTTGGGGTACACGACTCGCTCGCCAAAGACCTTGCCGTCGCGGGTCACGATCTCCACGACTTGCGGCTTGACGTCCATCGCTCCGTGGTCGAGCTCCGGATTAAGAATCGGTTTCACACGCGCTGCTAAATCGAGTAATTCGTCGTTCCTCAGCTTCGCGTCGGTAAAATCTTCCAGTGACAGCCCACCGCTCAAAAGAGTGGCGGCAACAGTGTAAGGAATGCTGAACTGGGCGTCTACCACGCCTTCTGGGCGACGTTTCTTTTTTTTCTCGTCCTCACTCCAGCCGGCCACGGAGCGCATATCGCGCTCACCGATCTGAACCCGTACTTCCTGAATGTCACTCGCTTTGATCGAATACTTACGCAAAAGACTTAGACAAGCGGTGACCGCACAATGGGTGTAGCGGCAAGACGGAAAGGGCTTCGGTCCAACCAAAACGATTTCAAAGCGGCTCCCGAGTTGATCGAGCAGCGCAGCGTAATCGCCTTCTTGCTGATAAAAAGTTTGGAAGAAGCCGGCGGAGCCCTGAAAAACTTCGCCAGCAGCGGGGAATCCCGCCACCGCAAGCAAAGCGGCAATCACGCCGCTCTGCGACGCGAAGCCGACCCCGAGCCGTTTCGTCAACGACGGCGCCGCCGTGCTATTGCCCGCGACGGTAGAGCGGCAAAAGGCGATCCCGAGCGCATTGTGCATGCCGGATTCATCGAAGCCAAGAATTTTCCCACAACCTGCCGCGGCGGCGAATGGCCCCAACGCGATAGCGCGAGCGTGAACCGGTTTCGGATTAGTCGCAAGTCCCAAGCGAATGCCGAAATCGACGCCGAGGCAAACACCCGTGATGAAATCTTTGCCCGAAACTTTCCCGACTTTTTCGGCGATGGCTAGTGCCGCCGGGATGACCGTGACGCTCGACTTGTAAGCGATGCGGTCGTCGTTGATGTCGAGTTCGCGGCTGTGCCCCATGGTCGCGTTGACCAATGCGGCGGAAGCCGCCGGCAGTTTATCTCCCGTCACGAGTACCGTGCTTTCCTGACTTGCGCCGCTCAAAGCGCGCGCGCCTGCGAGTGCCTGCTTGATTCCCGGCGCGCTCGAGCCGGCGAGAATAGTCCCAAGCGTATAGAGGATATGTTCCTTGGTCGCGCGTAGCGCCTCGTCATCGAGCGCGTCAAATCCGGTGCGCGCCAGATATCCGGCGATCTGTTTTGTCAGTGTGCCGCTGCCGATCATGAAATCCTCAATCGAACTCCTCCAACGGTTCCAGCCGTTCCAAATGTTCCAGCGGTTACCCTCACCCTTGCCCTCTCCCGCATGGCGGGCGAGGGAATCATCAGACCGAACTAAACAATTGGAACTCGTGGAACGATTGGAACCGTTGGAACACGCATTGTCATTGCCTCGTCACGCAGCCCTTGAGGCCTTCATTAAATCCCCGGTCCCACGCTTCCTCGTAATCCGGCAACTCATTAAGCAGAAGAATGTCGTCGTAGGTGCCGTGGCCCGAGCCGATACGCCGCTCGGGGTGGACGCACTCGCGGCGCGGCATGGGCAGATTGTATTTCTTCCAGCTGTTGTAATAGTTGCCCATCAACTGAAGATAATATTCCAACGGGATCGGCGGTTGATCGTGTTGAGAGACCAAGTTGGAACCGGGCTCGCGGCGCCACTGGTTGAAGCGCGGGATGATGCCGTGGCTCATCATGAAGTCTACGCCGTCGGATGTCGACTTCACGGCTTCGCTGACTGTCTCAAAACCGTAGGGTTTCGCCATCTCGACGCCGCCAACGAAATTCGGCCGCACGTTGCCTTCGCCGAAAACGTCCACCTCATCGATCAGGCTTCGAACCCAACCGTCCCAACCCACGCGCCGGTTTTTCCCCGGGTTGATCCATTCGAACAGCTGCTTGTCCCACACCTCCATGTTCGAGTGATGACAATCCACGCCCGCAGCCCGGTACCGCTTCATGGTTTCTTTATCTTGGCCATTGGTTTGCAGGTTCACGAAGCGTCGCCGGCCGCCCCACTTGAGCGCCGAGACATATTCGGAATAAAAATTCAGCTCGTCTTTGCCGTGCAGCGTTTTCAAGATCGTCCCGCCGGTGATCAGAAAATCCATCGGCGGCGTGAAGCCGACTTCTTCGGTGGCGTCCTGCTCGATGGAGCGCGCGACTTCGACCATGTACTCGACCGGCTTCACCGGCGCGTTGAACGTAAAGTCTTTGGACTCCTTCATCTGGCGCGCGTTAATATTGATATCGCAGAAACGGCATTCTTCGTCGGGACCCCAATACTGGCAGTTGCGAAAGGCGGTCACGAAGTAGCCGAAGGCGATGATCTCGTGATACGCCGTGCCGTCGTCGAACTTGCGCGTGTAGTATTTCATCGGCTTGGGAAAATAGACTTCGCAGATCTCTTTGCCGTTGAGCAATAGTTTGGGCTGGCCGTCGACGACATCGATGACGTACGGCGAATTCGAATCGAGCGTCGTCTGGATGCTCACCGGCCTCAGTCCGTATATGCCGCGGCGAATCGTAAACCACTCGGGAATCTTGCGGTGTTCTTTGCGCTTCATGTCTTTCATCGCCATGAGATCGTAAGAAAACAGCCGGTAAGATTTCACCAACGCCTGCGATGCCAGCTCCAGCGCGGCGTCGGTGAACCAGTGGCCGACGCGGAGCAAATCGTGCTTCAAGATAATTTCCCGCGGCAGGTCGCTATAGCTCGATAAGTAATTTTCGAGCTCGCCTAAGGTTCGGCTAATTGTCGTCTCTGAGATTGCTTCCATAATTTAATTGCTCCCC
>Ga0137403_10005766_pt1 | contig 14308 bp, 10 predicted proteins | sample CZOMad2_1_16fung_FD_122057 | JGI IMG/M metagenome (GOLD analysis project Ga0137403, IMG submission 122057) | Vadose zone soil fungal communities from Angelo Coast Range Reserve, California, USA - CZOMad2_1_16fungal (Hybrid Assembly) | ecosystem: Environmental > Terrestrial > Soil > Vadose zone... | reverse complement strand
GATCGGCCACCTTTCACCGTGACAAGATCGCCATCATTGCCGGCGACGCGCGCCTGACCTACCGGCAAGCGTGGGAGCGCGGCGTACGCATGGCTAACTGGCTACGCTCGCTGGGGCTTGTGCCGGGCGACCGCGTCGGCTCGCTGGAAGACAATACCCTGGAAGCCGTGGACTTCTTTCTCGGCGCCGCCATCGCCAATGTGATTCGCGTCCCGCTGTACGCGCGCAACGCCCGCGCGAGCCATCAGTTCATGTTGGATCACACCGGCTGCAAGGCGGTGGTCGTCGCCGAACACTATGCCGACCAGATGGCGGGCCTGGAGCGGGAGATCGCCTCCCTCGAGCATGTTCTGGTCCGCAAGCCGTCCGACTATGAAGAGCGGCTCGCAAGCTTTCCAGCAACCGATCCGAACGTGCCGGCTCGCGGCGAGGACGGCTACGTGATCCGGCACACCGGGGGCACCACTGGCAAGTCCAGAGGCGTGCTGTTCACGCACCAGGGCTGGCTGGACATCGGCCGCAACTGGTTCTTCCCGATGCCGCCAATGAACGTGGGCGATGTCTGCATGCATATCGCGCCCATCTCGCACGCCTCCGGCTATCAATTCGTGCCGGTCTGGCTGATGGGCGGCGTCAATCTGGTGGTGCAGAAATTTCAGCCCGACCGGGTGTTGGACATGATGGTCAGCGAACGGGTCGCCTATGTCTTCATGGCGCCGACCATGGTGCAGGACGTTCTGCAGGTCAGGGACGTGGAAAAACGGGATTGGTCCGCACTCAAAGTGCTGCTCATCGGCGCCGCACCCACTACCGAAACCACAGTGCGGCGTGCGCATGCGGTGTGGGGCAACAGCCTGTGTCAGCTCTACGGGCAGACCGAAGGTGTACCCGGCACCATCACCATGGCCAGCGACTGGGTCGTCGAGGTGCCGGGCTCTCAGCCGCTGCGCTCGCTCGGCAAGGTTCATCCGTTCTGCGAGCTGGAAATTCGCGACCCCGAGACTCACGAAGTGCTGCCCTACGGCCAGGAGGGCGAGATCGCATTCAAGGTCGCCGGCCAGATGAGCGGCTACTGGAACGATGAGGAGGCTACGCGTGCAACGCTGCGCGACGGCTGGATCCTGACCAGCGACATCGGCTATCTCGACGAGAACGGTTACGTCTACATGCGCGACCGTAAGGACGACATGATTCTGTCCGGCGGCTTCAACATCTGGCCGGTCGAGCTGGAGAACGTGCTGGCGAAGCATCCCGCCGTCCTGGAGGTCGTGGTGTTCGGCGTGCCCCACGAGCGCTTCGGAGAAGTGCCCTACGCCATATGCAAGGTCACCGATCCCCAAGCCGTCACCGAACAGGCGCTCATCGCGCTGTGCGCCAGCGAGCTCGGCGCATACAAGAAGCCGATCCGCGTGCAGATCGGCACCGAATCACTGCCCCGGACTCCGGTCGGCAAGATCAGCCGCAGTCAGATTCGCGCGCCGTTCTGGGAAGGCACCGGACGCAACAAGTAGCCGGTGGCGCATACGCATATGAACAACAACATCGTCTCCAAGGTCAACAGGAACGCCGACAGCTATCACGCCAACTATCAACACCATAGCGAGTTGGCTCAGCAGCTGCGCGGCCGCATCGTCGAAGCGGTATCGGGCGGACGAGATCATCTGATCGAACGTCATCGCCGGCGCGGCAAGCTGCTGCCACGCGAGCGCATCGACTTGCTGGTGGATCCGTGTACGCCGTTCCTCGAGTTCTCAACGCTCGCGGCCTACGGACAGTACGGCGGCGGTGTTCACGGCGCCGGCGTCGTGACCGGTATCGGCATCGTCCACGGCACTCACTGCGTCATCGTTGCCAACGACGCCACCGTCAAGGGCGGCGCTTATTATCCGGAGACCGTAAAGAAACACATTCGCGCCCAGGAAGTCGCGGAGCTGCACGCTCTGCCGTGCATCTACCTGGTGGACTGCGGCGGCGCCTACCTACCGGAGCAGGACCGGGTTTTTCCCGACCGCGATCACTTCGGCAATATCTTTTTCCGCCAGTGCAACATGTCGGCCCGGGGGCTGCCGCAACTGGCAGCAGTGTTCGGGGTTAGTACGGCAGGAGCCGCCTATATTCCCGCGCTGTCTGACGAAGTCATCATGGTGCGCGGCAACGCCACCATCCACCTGGGCGGCCCCTCTATCGTCAAGGTGGCTATCAACGAAGAGGTCACCGCCGAGGAGCTGGGCGGCGCGCAGATGCACACCACGATCTCCGGCGTAACGGACCACATGGCCGACAGCGAACAGGAGGCTATCGCCCTGCTACGCTCGATCGCTGCCAAACTGAACCGGCAACGGCGTGTCTATCAAAGAACGCAACCGGTACGGCCACCACTTTACGCTGCTGAGCAGATCAAGGGCATCGTCAGCAAGGACTTCGCCCAGCCCTACGACTGCCGCGAGCTGATCGCCCGACTCGTGGACGGCAGCGAATTCCAGGAGTTCAAACCGCAGTGGGGCACCAGCCTGGTGTGCGGGACGGCGCATCTTCATGGCTACCCGGTAGGTGTGCTCGGCAATAACGGTCCGCTGTTCTCGGATGCCTCGCTCAAGGGCGCGCATTTCATCGAGCTGTGCGAGCAGCGCAGGATTCCCCTGCTGTTTCTGCAGAACGTGCCCGGCTTCATGGTGGGCAGGACCGCCGAGCGCGAAGGCATTTCCAAGCACAGCGCCAAGCTGGTGTATGCCATGGCCTGCGCGCGGGTACCGCGCTTCACGGTCATCGTCGGCGGCTCCTACGGTGCCGGCAACTACGGCATGTGCGGCCGCGGCTTTCGCCCCAACATGTTGTTTGCGTGGCCCAATGCGCAGGTGGCCACGATGAGTCCGGACATCGGCGCCAACGTGTTGCTGGAGCTGGCCAGATCGAGCGCCAGCCGCCAAGCTACGCCGGAATCCCTGGCGCAGCTCGAGCGCGAAACGCGTGAAATGTACGCGCGGCAGAGCAATGCATACTACGCAACCTCGCGGCTGTGGGACGACGGCATCATCGAACCCGATCAGACACGCGATGTGCTCGGCCTGTGCCTTGCGATAGCGGCCACCCTGCCCCCGCACGAGGGGCGGTCTTATGTCTATCGCATGTAAAGAGGTTCTTGCATGAGCTATTCCAACATTGCGGTCCGCATCGACGACCGCGGCATCGCCACCCTGTGCCTGAACCGGCCGAACAAACACAACGCCATGAACGACGAGCTGATCGCCGAAGTCACTGCAGCGGCGCGCTCGCTGGACAGCGACTCGGAGGTCCGCGCGGTCGTGCTGACCGGAGCCGGTGAGTCGTTCTGCGCCGGCGGCGATTTGAAATGGATGCAGGCCATGGCAACCGCCACACGCTCGCAGCGCATTGCCGGCAGCGCGCAACTGGCCGCCATGCTGCGCGCCTTGAACGAGCTGTCCAAGCCGCTGATCGGCCGCATCAACGGCGCGGCCTATGGCGGCGGCACCGGCATGATCTCGGTCTGCGATATTGCCATCGCCACCGACAGCGCGCGCTTCGCGCTGACGGAAATCCGCCTGGGTCTCACGCCAGCCAACATTGCGCCGTTCGTAGTCGCCCGTATCGGGACGGCCAACGCTCGCCGCTGCTTCCTGAACGCGCTGCCAATGACGGCACAGAAAGCCCAGGCGCTCGGGCTGGTCGACGAGGTGGTGCCCGCAGCGCAGCTGGATGCTGCCGTCGAGAAGGAGATCGGCTACATGTTGCAATGTGCGCCCGGCGCCATCGCCGCCACCAAGAAGTTGATCTTCCACGTCGCCAGCCACGATCTCGATGCCAGCCAGGCCTATACGGCGAGGCTCCTGGCCGATACCTGGGAAACGCCGGAAGGGCAGGAAGGAATTCGCTGCTTTTTCGCAAAACAGACGCCGGACTGGAGCCGTTGATGCGAGTCATCAAGCGATTGTTGATCGCCAACCGCGGCGAAATCGCGTGCCGCATCATCCGCAGCTGCCAGCGCCTGGGAATCGAATCGGTCGCCGTATTCTCCGATGCCGACCGGCACGCGCTGCATGTGAAACTGGCCGATCTTGCTTGCCACATCGGCGGCTCCGCCGCGAGCGAAAGCTACCTCGATGCACGGGCGATCGTGGCTGCCGCCGCGAAGATCAAGGCCGATGCCATTCATCCCGGCTACGGCTTCCTGTCGGAGAGCACCGCGCTGATCCGCCTGTGCGAGGCGGAGGATCTGATCTTCGTCGGACCGTCACTCGACAGCATCGCCGCGATGGGATCCAAGGTCGAGGCCAAAGCGCTCGCCGAGGAGCTGTCCATTCCGACCGTTCCGGGCTATCGCGGCGGCCAGCAGGACCCGGACCAACTGTTGGCACGGGCCCGCGCCATCGGGTTTCCCCTGCTGATCAAGGCCAGCGCCGGCGGGGGCGGCAAGGGTATGCGCGTGGTCCATGAGGCGAGCGCTTTCGGGGAAGCTCTGCGGCTGGCCAGACGCGAAGCCCTGAACGCATTCGGCGATGACCGTGTCCTGCTGGAGAAGTATCTGGCGCGCTCGCGTCATATCGAAGTCCAGGTCCTGGGAGACAGCACAGGGAATGTCGTCCACCTGTTCGACCGCGAATGCTCCATCCAGCGCAACTATCAGAAAGTGATCGAGGAGGCGCCAGCCAGCCACCTCGATCAGGCCCTGCGCGAAAAGCTGTTTGATTGGGCGCTGCGACTGGCGCGGCGTCTGAGTTACCGCGGGGCTGGCACCGTCGAATTCATCGTCGACGCCGACAGTCGGGAAGCGTACTTCCTGGAAATGAACACGCGCCTCCAGGTGGAGCATCCGACGACCGAGCTGGTCACCGGCATTGACCTGGTGGAGTGGCAACTTCGGGTAGCCCAGGGTGAACGCCTCGCTTTCCGCCAGGAAGATCTCGCGACCCGCGGGCACGCCATCGAAGCCCGGATCAACGCCGAGGACCCCGCCAACAATTACCTGCCGGAAATCGGGGTCTGCCAGCTTTACCGGGAACCGCTGGCTGAAGGGTTACGCGTCGACAGCGGTATTGCGCTGGGTTCGCACATAACTCCTTTCTACGATTCCCTGCTTGCCAAGCTGATCGCGCACGGTGAAACGCGCGGCCTGGCTACTCAGCGTCTACTGCAAGGACTCAATGGTTTCGCCATCGGCGGCGTCAAGACCAATCAGGCGTTCCTCGCCAGCCTGATCACCCGCCCGGCCTTTCATCAGGAACTCAGTACACGCTATATCGAAGAGCAGTTTCCCGAGGGCTGGCAGCCCTGGGGCGAAGAGATGCACACCGCGATCGCGGCAGCGAGCCTGGCCGAAACCCTGCGGCGCGACGGCGGCTCCGCCGTGGCCGCAAGCCCGTGGCAGAACCTGGGCGGCTGGCGCCTGACTGCCGCCGCTGGTGTCACCGCCTCTACCCGCCTCTGGCTGGAGTCGAGCGGCAAACTGATCGAGGTTCGGATTGCCGGCGGGGACGGCCGTTACCGAATCAACATCGGCGACGCTTCTCATTGCATAGCCTTGTACCCGCCGCAATCCCGGCAAGGTCAGCAAACCTGCCAGTGGCAACTCGACGTCGATGGCACTCACTGTTCGCTGGACATCGCCATCGACGGCATGGCCGTCGCACTATCCACACCCCGCCTCAGCCGCAGCTACCGGTTTTTGTCGCTGGAGGAAAGCCAGCTCGGCCGCAGCGCGGCCCGGAGCAATGCATCCAACACGATTCTCGCGCTGATGCCGGGCCTGGTCACCGATGTGCTGGTGCAGGCCGGCGATCACGTCGAAGCCGGAACCATCGCGGTGGTGATGGAAGCGATGAAGCTGATCCAGAACCTGCCCTGCCCGATTGCCGGCACCGTCAAACAAGTGCTGTGCGCCCCGGGCGACACCGTCACCGGCGGCAGCCTGCTGGTGGCAATCGAACCCCATCCGCGCCCCGAACAAATTGCGTCCAACTGAGATCCTCATGCTGAATCCCTATTTTTCTGAAGAACACGACATGCTGCGCGAGCAGGTGCGCCGCTTCGTCGAAAACGAAATCGTGCCCCGCGGCGACAGTTGCGAGGCGCAGGGCTATACGCCGCGCGAGCTGTTGCAAAAAATGGGGGAGCTGGGATTCCTGGGGATAACGCACGAAGAAGAATTCGGCGGCAGCGGCAGGGACGTGCGTGCTGCCGTGGTGCTCGCCGAAGAACTCGCTCGATCGACCTTTGCCGGCATCACAATCACCATCCTCGTGCATACCAACATGGCGTCACCGCACCTGGCGCTGGCCGGCAACGAGGAACAGAAGCGCAAGTACCTGCCGGACGTCATCAGCGGCAAGCTCATCACCGGCGTGTGCGTGACCGAAGCCACCGCCGGCTCCGACGTCGCCGGTATCCGCGCCCGCGCGGTGCGTGACGGCAGCGATTGGGTAATCAACGGCAGCAAGCTGTTCATCACCAACGGCGTGCATGGCGACCTGTTCTTCGTCGCGGCCAAGACCGATCCGCAGGCCAAGGGTTCGCGCGGCATTTCGATGTTCATCGTCGAAAAAGGCACTGCGGGTTTCTCGGTCGGCCGCTCGCTGAAGAAGCACGGCTGGAGAAGCTCGGACACCGCAGAGCTGTTCTTCGACAACGTCCGCATTCCGGCCAGCCAGTTGCTGGGCGAGGAAAACAAGGGCTTCTACGCGGTCATGAGAAACTTTCAGCACGAGCGCATCACGCTGGCGGCGATGGCGGCGGGCGAGGCGCAAAAAGCCCTGGACATCACCTTAGAGCACGTCAGGACGCGCCGTGCCTTCGGCGGCACGCTGTTCGACAATGCCGTCGTCCGCGATCGGCTGGCGCGAGCGCAGACCAAAGTCAGTCTGGCGCGCAATTACGTGCACTACATCGCCTGGCTGGACAGCCAGGGCACCGAATGCATCAAGGAAGTGTCCATGCTCAAAGCCTATGCCGCCGATATCGCCAACGAAGTGATGTACGACTGCGTGCAACTGCACGGTGGCATGGGTTTTATGGCAGACAGCCCGATCGAGCGCATGTATCGCGATGCCCGTGTGTTGTCGATCGGGGGCGGCGCGAGCGAGGTGATGTACGCGGAAGTGGCGAAGCGGCTGTAGGTTCGCGAACACTGAAAGGCACTGAGGCAACCATGAGTTCGATATCAGGCCTTCCCGCCCGGGTCAGGATCGTGGAGGTTGGCGCGCGTGACGGCCTTCAGAACGAACCGGCCCCGGTCGCCACACCGATCAAACTCGAGCTGATCCGCCGACTGGCCGACGCCGGACTGAGCCATATCGAGGCCACGGCCTTTGTTTCCCCCGAATGGGTTCCGCAAATGGCCGATCATTTGGCCGTGGCCAGCGGTCTGGAGCCGAGTCCCGGTGTGGTCTATTCGGCGCTCACGCCCAACCTGCGCGGCTACGAAGCGGCGCGGGCAGCCGGGATCCGTCGGGTCGCCGTGTTTGCGGCGGCCTCGGAGGCGTTCTCGCACAAGAACACCAACTGTTCGATCGCCGAGAGCCTGAAGCGCTTCGAGAAGCTCATGGCTGCGGCCGCACAGCATGGTATTGCGGTGCGCGCGTACGTTTCGTGCGCTCTGGGTTGTCCGTATCAGGGCGAAGTATCACCGGACGACGTGGCAGAGTTAGCTGGGAACCTGTTTGCGATGGGATGCGACGAGATATCGCTCGGTGACACGCTCGGCGTCGGGACGCCCGGAGCGACGCTAACGATGATCGACGCGGTGGCGCGGCGGGTGCCGGTACCGGCCCTGGCCTGCCACTTCCACGACACCTACGGTCAGGCACTCGCCAACGTCTACGCGGCGCTGCAGAGAGGTGTCAGCGTGTTCGACAGCTCGGTGGCCGGCTTGGGCGGTTGCCCTTACGCGGCCGGCGCCTCCGGCAACCTGGCCACTGAGGACTTGGTGTATCTGCTGCACGGGCTCGGCATCGGCACCGGGGTTGATCTGGATCGGCTGGCGCAGGCCGGCGAGTTCATCTGCGAACAGCTCGGAAAGCCAACACGCTCGCGCACCGCGCAGGCCTGGTCCGCAAAACGCCTGGCTGCATCATTGCGGTAGCGCGCTTCTCGAAACGAGTTCCGCAGGACGGCGGGCCGCAGAATATTATGCGGACAACAATTATCGGGACGGCGGACCGGCCCTGGTCAATGCGGCTACGGGGCCGTCAAACCCCGAGAAATGCATGCGTTGACATCCGCACAAGGTCAAACTAAGTTATCCGTACTTATTATCGGGAGCACCATGGCCGCCCTGCAAGGACCTGCAACGATGCCGCGGAAAAAGCAGCGCAGAACTGCCGTCAAAAAGACCATCGAGCCGAGGAAAACCAGAAGCACAGCCGCCAGGATGCCGCTGCATCGCAAGGTGTCGCAGATTCTGAAGGAGCGGATTCTGTCCGGTGTCTATGCGGTTGGCACCCAGTTGCCCGTCGAGAACGAACTGACCGAGGAGTTTGCGGTCAGCAGGCACACGCTACGGGAGGCCCTGCGCCAGTTGCGCGATGACGGCCTGGTATCGTCGCGCCAAGGTGCCGGAACCACGGTGCGTCGCCCAGGAGCACCGGAACGTTACGTGCACGAGATTGCCTCGATCGACGATTTGGTGGCCTACGCAAGCGAAACGCAATACCGCGCCGATTCGAGCGAGCTGATTGCAGTCGATGCAACGCTTGCCCGGCGCCTGGATTGCGCGGAAAACCAGCGCTGGCTGCGAATCGAGGGCCTGCGCTACATACCAGAGAAGGCGGAGCCTCTGGCCCGCACGGAAGTTTTCGTGGCTGCACCGTACGCTGGCGTCGCGCGATTGCTGGGACGGCGGCCAGGCCCGATTTACCGCTGGGTTGAGGATCAGTACGGCGAGCGCGTGTCCGAAGTGGAACAGCGCATCGCGGCCCAGATCGTGCCAGAAGAGCTCGTGCCAACCCTGCGCGTGGAGCCGGGATCCGCGGCCGTGGAAATCCGCCGTACTTATCGGCTGGGAAACGGCGCGGTGGCATTGATCTCTTTCAACCTGTATCCCGCAGATCGCTTCAGCTATTCAATGACCATGCGCCGCGAGCGGACCGCGCCTAAGGCATAGTCAGCAAGTCCAGTTTGCTCGTTGTTTGGGTTTGTCCTAACCGACGCGAAGATGCTTCCTGAAGAAGCGAATCATGGTCTGGTAGGCGTCCGCGCCCTCGGGTGCGGTCGCGTCATAGTAGAAACAGTGGCCGAGGCCATCGAAGACATGCAGCGATGCATCCACTCCCGCCTGCACCAGCGCGCGGTGCGTCGCGATCGCGGGGCTCATGTCGAAGGCGCGCGTCGCCGTGACCATCAGTGTCGGCGGGAATTGGGCGCGAAACGATACGGGCGCGATGCACGGATTGACCAGAGGGTCCGCGTCGCTGGCGTTGGAAAAATAGCCCACCGATGCACCGGCCAGGCTGTCCAGAAACCGCATAGGTGGCCGCTGCCCCGTGCCGATCGCGCCGAAATAGTCGCTGTCGCCTTGGCCGCCAGTGCCGGCCCCGAAGATGCCGATCGCGCCCGGCGCCGGAAGCCCATGCTGCAGGATCCATGCGGTCGCCTGCGCGGTCAGCACCCCCCCGGCGGAACCGCCGTAGATGCCGATCTGCGTCGGAGCGAAGCTCTCGAGCAACTCCTCATAGACTGCGCAGGTATCCTCGCTCGCCGCAGGAAACTTGTGCTCATAGCCCTGGCGATAATCGAGCGAGACGACGCGAAATTTGCCGAGGTTGGCCATCGGAATGGATTCGATGCGGCTGACATAGGTCGCGCCCGCGTAGAATGCACCGCCATGCAAGTTAATGAGCACGCGTTCGCTGTCCAGCCCGCTCAGCGGCGTGAATTCCTCGACCGGAACGCCGCCCATCCGTCCTGCTGCGATGTTGACCGGGAAGGCGTCGAGCAGCCGCTCTGACATCGGGCGGCCAAAGAGCATGTCGACATTGGCGCGGAAGCTGTCGACCATCGCCTTGAAATCCGCTTCGGTGGTGAAGTCCTCTGCCCTCGGCATCCCCATCCGCGGCGTGTGGCTGAGTGCGGCCGCCAGGCTCGCGCGGGAGGGATCGCTGAGCGCGGCGGAGAGAGGCAGCGCGTAAGCAGGTACATGCACGGTTCCGTCCGCGTCAACCTGCAGCTCGCTGTTGGCGTCATTCTGCACGCATCACGCCTTCAATATGAAAGGGTCCTGAGCGACGGTGCTCAGCTCACACCAGACGCTTTTCGTCTGCAGATATTGATGGATCGACTCGATGCCGTTGTTGCGGCCCGTGCCGCTGTCCTTGTAACCGCCGAAAGGCGAATTGAACGCCAGCGCGCGGTAAGTGTTGATCCAGACGGTGCCGGCCTGGAGCCCGCGCGCCATCGAATGGGCGCGCCTCAAATCGCGAGTCCAAACTCCGGCGGCAAGCCCGAAATCCGAGTCATTGGCCAATTCCAGGACCTCATCATCGTTGCGGAACGGCGTGATGGCGAGGACAGGGCCGAAGACTTCGTTGGTCATGATCGAATTCTTCGGGCCGGCCTTGTGCAGGATGGTGGGCGCGTAGAAAAAGCCGTTGGGGAAATCGGCAACCTGCGGGCGGACCCCGCCACACAAGAGTTCAGCGCCGCCTTCCAGGGCCCGGGCAACCATGGTCTCGTCTTTTTCCAATTGAGACTTCGTCGCAATCGGCCCCATCTGCGTATCGGCCAGCAGCGGATCGCCTATCTTGATGTCTTGGGCTCTGTTCACGAGGCGCTCGACGAGCCTGTCGTATATCGACTCGTGGATATAGGCTCGCGAGCCTGCTACGCAGGTTTGTCCGGCGGCGGCAAAGATGCCCGCCAGGACGCCGATCTGCGCGAGGTCGAGATCAGCGTCTTCGAAGACGATGTTTGGGCTCTTGCCGCCGAGTTCGAGCGTGCAACCGATGAGGCGACGGCCCGCGCGCGCCGCGATCTCGCGCCCCGCCGGCACGCTACCGGTGAAAGAGATCTTAGCGACCCGTCTGTGGTCAATGAGCGCTTCGCCGGTTTCGCGCATGCCGGTGACGACATTGATCACGCCATCGGGTATTCCCGCTTCCGACGCGAGCATGGCGATCTCAATGGCCGACGCCGATGTGACTTCGGACGGCTTGATCACAATGGTGTTGCCGGCCGCCAGAGCGGGAGCCACAGCCATGATCGCGATGAAGGTGGGAGAATTCCAGGGGGTAATGACTGCGACGACGCCGACCGGTTCGCGAAGGGTGTAGTTGAGGACGCTCTGCCGCGCGAGGGGAATGACCGATCCTTCGATCTTATCCGCCAGGCCGCCAAAATAATGAAGCCAGTCTTCCGCCAATTTCGCCTGCAGCTGCATTTCGGCGAGCAGCTTGCCATTCTGGGTGCTCTCGATCGAACCGACCCGCTGCGCATTCTGAGCAATCTTCTCGCCCCACTTCGATAGCAGCCGGCCGCGCTGCGTCGCAGACATCCTGGCCCACGGACCGAGCAGCGCCGCGGCGGCAGAGCGGACGGCAAGATCAACGTCTGCCGCGTCGGAAAGCGCGAAGTCGCCCCAACCCGATGCCGTGGTCGGATTGATCGAGGTGAAGAGCTTGCCGTGCACCGGCGGCGCAGTCTGGCCACCGACGTAATTATGGTAGGTGCGAAGGGGCGCGAAATGCATGGAACTCATACGGACAAGAAGATAGGCACCAGGATCATCGCCGTCAATACGCGCGCCTTCAGCCGCACGCCCGCCTGATCAAGATTATATCAATTTAATTACTATTTGACCGGACAAGTTCGATTTGTTCCAATCAGCATCCGGGTGCGCAGGAGACGGCGGTCATGCATGGTTGGGCAATTGTTGAGAATGGCGTGCCGCTGCAAGCCGTCAGCCTCCCCACGCCGGAGCCGCGCGGCGCGCAGGTTCTGCTGCAGGTCACCCACTGCGGCGTTTGCCATTCGGATCTCTATTTTCAGGACGGGTACTACGATCTTGGCGGCGGCAAACGTCTTTCACTCAAGGATCGGGGCGTATCGCTGCCCTTCGTTCCGGGTCATGAAACGGTCGGTAAGGTCGTCGCGTTCGGTCCGGACGCCAGCAACGTCGCGGTGGGCGATCATCGAATAGTTTTCCCCTGGGCGGGATGCGGTCATTGCAATCGATGCAAAGCGGGTAACGAGCACTTGTGCCCTGCTCCGCGAACCCTTGGCGTGTTGAAGAGCGGCGGCTACGGCACTCACGTCATCGCGGAACGGCCTGAACATCTCATCGATTTTGGGACCGTCGACCCCGCCTTGGCGGCGACTTATGCCTGTTCCGGGGTAACCGCCTATTCCGCCGTCGGGAAGCTGCTGCCGATCGCCGCTGAAGATGCTGTCGTGATCATCGGCGCGGGCGGTCTCGGCCTTGCGGCGATCAAGATTCTGAGGGCCTTCAATCATTTCAACATCGTCGTCGTCGATGTGAACTCCGACAAGCTGCGCATCGCTCTTGAGGCAGGCGCACGGGACTGCGTCGATGGCAGGGCGGAGGATTTGACGTTGAAAATCTCCAAAGCTGCTGCGGCGCCCATCATCGGCGTTGTCGATTTCGTCGCTTCCTCCGCTACCGCGCGGGCTGGGATCGACGCCCTGTCCAAAGGCGGAACCTATGTTCCAGTTGGGCTCTACGGTGGCGACATCACGCTGCAATTGCCCACAATTCCTCTGCGCGCGATCGCGATCCGCGGCAGCTACGTCGGCAGCCTGGCCGAACTCAAAGAACTCGTCGAACTCGCGAAGTCCGGAGCGCTCGGCGCGTCGCCGATTGAGCGTGTGCCGCACTCCCACCCTAACGAGGCGCTGGACAGAGTGCGCAAGGGCGATGTCGCCGGCCGACTCGTGCTCGAGGTTGACGCCGCCCGCTCACCTTAAGACGGCAGCTCGAGAAATCGGCGTAAGCATCGAGGCCCGATAGCGGCTTCACATTTTCTTGAAACTTCAAGGGGAAGTAGGATGACCAGTCAGCGCGAGCCCATTGAACACGCCGTAGACGCATCCCCCAAGCCCACTCCCGTCAAGGGACTCCTGATACTGGGGGCTGTCGTGGTCGTGATGGGACTGTTTTTCGCACTGGGGCAGGCGCTAGGCATCGTTCAACTGTGGGCCGCCTTCATGTTCCTCATGTTCTGGGGAAACGAGAAGTTGAAATTCGAAAAGTTGTCCGCTTGCGTTCTCGGCGCGCTCAGCGGCCTCGTCGTTGCGTACATTGCGCACGAACTGCCGGCTGCGCTGGGGACCGCGGCGGGACTGGCGCTGCTACTGGGAGTGATCGCGGTGATGGTGTACTGCGCGATCATGGGGTGGCTGACAGTCGCGATCAACACGACGTGCTGGGCGTACCTCACGGTCGGCACGATCCCCGCGATCCAGGCGCAGGCCGAATTTCCTGGCTTGTTCGCGGCACTGGCATTGGGCGTTGTCTACTTCGCCGGGCTTGCCTGGCTTGCACAATTGTTCACGCAACGGGCGGCGGCCAAGACCAGGGCTTGAGACGGCGCTATCTCTAGCGCGCCGCGCGCGCAAGAACCTGCTCTGCCTGGATCACGATGGCGTAATCGATCAGGGCTCCCTCATGGACGATGGCCGCAGAGCCTCTGGCTTGCGCCTCACGAAACACGTCGATCACGCGGCGAGCCTTGGCGACCTGGGCCTCGGTCGGACTGAATGCGGCGTTGACCGCGTGAACCTGATTCGGATGGATGCAGAGTTTTCCCTGGAAACCCAGGACACGGCCCCATCGGACCGAATTGGCAAACCCTTCAGCGTCCTGAGTGCCGATCCATGCCAGGTCGATCGGCGGCTCAATACCGGCGGCGCGCGAGGCCAGAACCAGCGCCGTGCGCAGCGCGAGCAATTCCGTTTCCTCCCGGGACCATTCGATGCCCAGATCGCGCGTCATGTCGCCCGCACCGAAGGCCAGACGCCGGACTCGCTTCGAGGCTCGCCCAATGCTTTCCGCAGCGGCGAGGCCGGCGCCGCTTTCGATGAGAGGTAACAGGTCCACCGAACCCGGTGGTAAACCACGCTCGCGCTCCTGCTGCGAGATCATCCAGTCCGCGAGCTTGATCTCATCGGGACCGTTGACCTTGGTGAGCATGACGCCATCGACGCCGTGCTGCACGACGGCGATGAGGTCACCGTAACCATACTCGGTACTGAGCGCGTTGACTCGCACATATCCCGAGGCCCGGCGTGGGGCTTGGAGCGCACCGACCACCGCAGTACGTGCCGCCACTTTGTCGGCTATCGGGCA
>Ga0137403_10005764_pt1 | contig 14312 bp, 13 predicted proteins | sample CZOMad2_1_16fung_FD_122057 | JGI IMG/M metagenome (GOLD analysis project Ga0137403, IMG submission 122057) | Vadose zone soil fungal communities from Angelo Coast Range Reserve, California, USA - CZOMad2_1_16fungal (Hybrid Assembly) | ecosystem: Environmental > Terrestrial > Soil > Vadose zone... | reverse complement strand
CATGCGGATACACACGGGCACGCATCACTGCGCCTTCAGTCCGGTCACCGATGACTACTCCGCGTTTTTCGAGTTGAACCACCCGAGCCAGAATCTCCGCCGAGGATGCCGAGCCCGCATCAACCAACAGGATTAGCTGGCCCTTGAACGCTTTATCTCCGCGGCTCTTGGCAACTAACGGTTTGGTTTCTTTACGTCGTTGAATAACGCCGACCTTCACATCCTTGTCGAAGAGATCGCCAATCAACCGCAACAGGGTTTCTTCGTTTCCGCCAGGATTGTCTCTGAGATCAAGTATGAACGCCTTATGAGTTCGCACCTTATCCATCATCGCATCAACTTCATCCGGACTGAGGTTGAATTCCGGCATCTTCCAAATTACGAGGTCACCCAGCTCTTGCGTGCGATGACTTTTCCTGCGCTCGCGGTCTTCGACCTCGTTCTGCAGCACCAATCGCAGGACATCGGCTTCGTTTGATAAATCGATCGGCGGGCGCGTGGTGACCTTGGCAATCACGTCCACTTCTCGCTGCTCGCCACCCGGACTTGAGACCAGCATCTGCATCCCCGGCTGCGGCCGGAGAGCATAATAGAGATAAACCAGCTTCCACATATTTGCCCGCACAGGCTGATAGCTGCCCACCTGATGGACGAGGTCGCCAACCTTCAAGCCCTTGGCCTTAGCGTCGCTCTTGTCCTTCACTCTCGACACATAAACGTCGTCACCGATGACCTTCATCTCCCAACCATAGTCCGTAATCGCCTGACGGCCCGGTGGCAAGACGGCGGTGTGCGAGTCCTCCAGATCCAAAGCCGCCTGCGCAATCTTCCGAGTCAAGTTCGACACCGCCAAAGTCGATCGTGAAACCAGTTCCGCAAGCATCACCGTCCGCGTCTCATCCAACCGCGGCAACCGCTCCACCATCACCTGGTAAGGCAAAATCTCAATCGCCCGATACGTCACCGCGTGCCGCGCCCGCGACAATGGTTCCATTCCCAGTTTGCCACCCTTAGCACCGCCCACCCCAAGTCCCGCCAAAAATTCGCGTAGTTCCACCACAGCATCTTTTTGCACCGAAACCATAGGAAAATGCCACATCTTCGACACCAGTGGAGCAACTTCCTCGTGCGTTGCGTTCTTTCCCGTCGCCTCCGGTGGCGGAAGCAACAGGGTCCGCCCTCGGGTGTCCAGCAAAACCGCGGCCGCCAGCGTTATCCTAACTGTCGCCCGCTTTTTCCGCTTCTCCGGTATGACCTCCGTCAATCCCAGCTTTCGCGCCAGGCAAAACTCCGTGACCGGGCACACCAAACACTCCGGCGACCGCGGCGTACAAATCATCGCGCCGAGTTCCATCATCGCCTGGTTCCAATCACTCGGCGATTTTCGCTCTAGTAAATTGTCCGCGGATTTTTGCAACCTCTGCCAACGTCCTCCCTCGCGCAAATCTCCGCGCACGCCATCCAATCGAGCCAGCACGCGTGCCACGTTCCCGTCCAACACCGCATGCTTCCCGCCGAACGCAATGCTCAAAATCGCCGCCGCCGTGTAGCTCCCGATCCCCGGCAGCGCTAGCGCCGCCTCAACGGTTCGCGGAAATTCTCCTCCATGTTCAGCAACAATCAACTGTGCAGCTCGCTGCAAATTCCGCGCTCGGCTGTAGTAGCCAAGTCCCGACCACATCCGCAACACTTCTGCTTCCGGCGCTAGCGCCAAGGCGCGAATATCCGGGAATCGTTCCAGGAATCGTTCGTAGAAGGGAATGACCGCTGCCACCCGCGTCTGCTGCAACATGATTTCCGACAACCAGATCCGATAAGGATCTTTGTCGCGCCGCCAAGGCAGGTCCCGGTGAAATTTGCGGAACCACCCCAGCAGTTGTCTCCGAAATTTAGCAAGTTCAAGACGTTCAGGCATCGCGACGCGACATTCTCCCACGAATCGCCAACGACACCGCATGTCTCATCTCTCAGAATCCTGTGAGGAGGTAACCTTGTAGGGGCGCAGCACTGCTGTTTACCCTGAGCAACGAAGGGCGCCCCACCTTGGCAAGGCGTAAATAGTTGTTCTTAGACTCCAGCCGTGTGGCTAGCCCAGCAAATCGTCAAGAAACACAACGTAGGAGGAATGCCAGAGCCCCGCCGGAATCGATCCCCGCGGCTGGCTGGTCACGATCACTTTGAAAAGGTCTGGCGAAGCAGCAAGATCTCTCAGCAGTTCGTGCTGCGGGTCCGCGGCTATGGGTTGCGCCACCGCAAGATAGCGCAATATCGTGAAAATATTTTCTTCCGCGGTTGCGAGCGGTGTTTCCAAAGTCGCGCTGCGAAATTGCAGCTGTGCATTGCGCTCGAAAAAATGCCAAGCAATACTGGCGCACAAAGTGACCGCCCGCTCGAATCGTTCCGATGCACTCGCCGACGCTGGCGCACTCCCACCCGGTTCAGAAACGTGTGGATCCAGCACCAGCAGCACCCGGCAGTCATCCTCGCGCGTGAACTCCCGCACCATCAGCGACCCCGACCGCGCCGACGCCTTCCAGTGAACGTGCCGCGCGCTAGCGTTAGGCATGTATCCGCGCAACGCGTACAAATCGTGGCCACCGCCTTTGTTCAAACTTTCCAGCGCTCCCTGCAGTGCCGGCAGAATCTGAAAGAAGTCACGCGACGGCTCGACCGATGGATAAACCATCGCCTCGCTCGGCAATTCCACCCGGCGTGCTTTCTGCAAAAAACCAAAAGGAAACCGCGTCACAATGCGAAACGCATCCTGCCGGTACGCTCCTCTCCGTGCGAACGTGATCGGCACGCTCTGCCGCACGCACTCGCGTTTCGGCACGTACGGAAAGTACACCGGTGTTTCTAGCAGCGCGACCCCCGGCGCCTTTTTCGCCTTCGTCGCTTCCACTCGCAACGAAAACGAGGGCAGCGTCACTTTTTCATTTTCAAGCGCGACCTGCGCCCGCACCGCCTGGCCCGCAAAAATGTGCTCGGGCAATTCCAACCGCATCTCAATTCCGCTCAACGTGATCGAGGAAAGAACGCCGGACATCAGGATGATCGCGATCAAGCTCGCTAGAATCAGAAACAGCAAGTTGTTGCCGGTGTTTAGCGCCGCCAGCGCCACAACGATAATCCCGCTGATATAGATCCAGCCTTCCCGGGTAACCTTGTACTCCATCTTGTAGCCGATCCAGCGCAGCGGCGTGCGTTTCGCCAGAATCGGCACCAAAGTAATGGCCACCCACGCGGCCACCACCAGCGCGGCCAGCGCGGAAGCAATCGACAAACCGACATGCCCGATTTCCGCGGCAGCCCCGGAATAAAGCGCCAACAGCAGCGCCACACCCAGCGCCGCCATCGACAGAAAGAAAGCCCGAACCCCAGGCCGATCCGCCCGAGCCCACAGCTCCGCAATGGTGGAATTTACGCGCACGATGACACGAAGCGATTTTCGTCAGGGCACGGCTTCAGCCGTGCCGCAACCGATCCCGTTGCAGCCGGCTTTAGCCGCTGAGGGAATGCCATGCTAAGGGTCCCTCCCTCACAACGGCACCCGCACCGACTCCACAATCTCCCGCAACACCGCCTCGGTAGTCTCCGATTTCTTCTGCAACGAAGCATGCCGCGAACTGGCCACCACCCGGTGCGAAAACACCGCCACCGCCAGCTGCTTGAAATCATCCGGCAAACAATAGTCCCGCCCGTCCAGAAACGCCCGCGCCTGCGCCGCCCGTTGCAGCATCAACGTCCCGCGAGGAGACACCCCCAGCGAAAGCTGTTCGCTGTGCCGCGTGCGCGTCACGATCTCCAGCGCGTAATCGTGCAAACTCGCATCCACTCGCACCTGCGCAACCGCGTGCTGCATTGCCAATACGTCCGCCACGTCCGCCACGGGTTCCAGCGACTGCACCGGATCCTCGCCAACCCGCTTGCGCAAAATTTCTCGCTCCGTTTCGTGCGATGGATACCCCATGCGAATGCGCATCAGGAAACGATCCAGCTGCGATTCCGGCAGTGGATAAGTCCCGTGATGCTCCACCGGATTTTGCGTGGCGATCACCAGGAAAGGCTGTGGCAGGGGCAAGGTCTTGCCATCCACGGTGACCTGCGCTTCGTTCATCGCTTCCAGAAGTGCCGACTGGGTGCGCGGCGTGGTGCGATTGATTTCATCCGCCAGAACCACGTTCGCAAAAATTGGCCCCGACCGAAACTCAAACTCGCGTGTCTCCGGGTTATACACGCTGACGCCCAGCACGTCGCTGGGCAGCAAGTCGGAAGTGAACTGAATCCGTTGGAAGCTGCAATGAAACGATTTAGCCAGCGCCTGCGCCAGCGTCGTCTTACCCACGCCGGGCACGTCTTCGATCAACAAATGCCCCCGCGCCAGCAAAGTAATCAGCGACAACTGGATCGCTTCTTCCTTGCCATAGATGGCGCGCGCGATGGAGCGCTGCAGTTGCGTTACGATTTGCGAGGCGACCGCTGTCATGGTTGAAAACCTGGGCCCTTCCTGCTACAACTAGTTCGACGCCTCGGCCAACCCGCGTGTTCCCCAATTCGCGGCTTTTAGCAACTTTCTGGCGAGACTATGGGCGACTAGCTCAGTTGGTTAGAGCGCTCCCCTCACACGGGAGAGGTCAAAGGTTCAAGTCCTTTGTCGCCCACCACTTCAACCCTACCATTCTCCCATCATCCAGCAATTCGCCGGGCAGCGAACCCCATGGTTGTGCTCAATAAGTGTTTGCTTAATTGATCCAGGTTTTGACCAGCGGCGACTCTGGGCCTCGAGATCCGCCGCTTCGACCGGACGCCGGATCCGACCAGGTCCTCCAGTTTTCCTTCGCAAAGAACTCCACGAGAATCTTCTGAGTGTTGGAGGTGCGATGAATACTTTGCAGGTCGTCCGCGATCGCATCTTGTTCGTGTTCGTCGAGCACACCATAGATACGCACGCTGTAGTAGGTCCGGAGGAATGGGAAATGAACGCCCAGGTCGCAGGAAATCGCTGGGCTGCCAGGCTCAGAGACCGAGAGGGGAAGTCTGTGTTTTGCGGTAACGCCCGAAACCACCGCCAGGCACCCTGACAGATTCTCGCTATCGCTTGCCATCGCGGAGATGAACGTGTATGCGTAAACTATTAGAAATCCGCCCGCCAGCCAGGCGATCGGAGCCCATCGGCGCTTCCCCACCTGCGCGGAGTTGTCGCCTCCAAAATTGGGTAGGTCCTTCATCGTGTCCCTTGATCGTGTGCTGGCTGATCGCGTGCCGCGGCGCGCCCTGCAAAGACTCGTGCCCCGGTGATGTTCTCACTTGAGACGAGCCCGCAATTCGTTTGGTTTCCGTGGAATTCACGATTGGCCTTGGACAATGCCGAAGCTTTGCAGCCAGCTGAGGACCGCCACTTGCAAAGCAATGCGATGATCGTTGTACCCGTGATCGGTTTCCATGGCGATCTCGGTCACGTGCGGATCGCCGGCCTTGCGAAGCGCTTCCGCCATTGCTTTGTTGTCAGGAACATTTCCATCGCTCGATTCCACCACCAGCACTGGGCGCGATTTCAATTCCGGTGCCCAATCCACATAGTTCCATTTCGCCGCATTTTTCTTGGCCTCCGCCAGCATTCCCTCCGGCGTCGTCCCCGCCAGCCGCGGCGACGCGTCATGAAAGCTCTTGGTCCGTTGCTCGCTGTCCGGCCGTGCGGCGGCGGGTCCCAGGTTCCACGCCGAAATCATCGCCACACCAAGAATCGCCGCATCGTGAGCGGTGGCATAGGTGCCGAGAAAGCCTCCCATGCTGTGCCCGATGACGACAATCTTGCTGGCGTCGGTCCGGTATTTCTTGGCGTTCTCCGGATCGCGCAAAAACTGCACCGCCGCTTGCGTATCCTCGATCGCATTGGTGAACGAAAATGTTCCCGCACTTCCCCACGAACCGCGATAGTGCGGCACCAGCACGTTCCATCCCGCTCGCCGCATGGCATATGCCAAGTCCATGTTCTGCTCGTTGCCGGGAAAGCCGTGCAGTAACAGCACCACCGGATGCGGGCCCGCGCCCGACGCCAGATAGAACACGGCGTTCAAACGCGCGCCGTGACTGACGATGTCAGGCGCCTCCATTGCCGCAGGAAATTCCTTGTCACGCGGAGGATCGGACGTGATGGCTGCCGGCGTCTGCTGCGCGCGAACGGGAAGCCACAGCGTCAGGAAAATGACAGCAATGCTAAAGAGTGCGGAGCAGATTCGGTTGGTCATGGCGACGACATTCTCCTCGATCTACTGACGAGCGCATAGTCCTGCTTTCAATGGAGTCCAACAAAAGAAATGGCCCACTCTACTTTTCTCGTCCGCGTTCAACGACCCTCGTTCGGAACGCGGCTGTTGTACACTCGCGATGAACGAAGCGTTTGCCCGGATCGTACATGTCAACCTTTCTGCGGACCATTGAATTTTTGGCTCTCAGCCTATGGCTGGGTAGCGATGTCTTTCTCAGCTTCGTGGTGGCTCCAGGGGCATTCCGCGTCCTGGCGGGGCGGGATCAGGCTGGAGCGATGGTTGGGTACGCTCTTTGGTGGATGCACATGATCGGAGTGATTTGCGGGATCGCTCTTTTGGTGGCCCGACTGTTGCGGACTCGGACGGCTTCGAGCTTGATCGGGCCTGCGGCGCTTTGCGTTTTGCTGATGATCGGGTTCACAGTTGTATCGCAGCATGCCGTTAGTCTGAAGATGGCGGCGCTGCGGGTGCAGATGGGATCGATTCAGGCGACGGCGGCGGATAGTCCGTTGCTGGCGGAGTTCAGTCGATTGCATCGAATCTCGATCTCACTGGAGAGTGGGGTGCTTTTGGCCGGAATCGTCGCTATATATTTGATGATAAAGGAGTTAAGTATCGCGAGCTAGGAAATTGGAAATATACCATCCTGACCCCCTCCTCCCACCCTCTTTGGTGTAAGTGTTGATTCTGCACGACTTTAAGTTATTTACAATGAGACAGATCTGCAAGTGTTGATTCTGCGGAGGTTATTTGCACAAAAATGGTGCAATGATTGCAGTGATTTAGTTGGCTGCGAACACGGCATCTTCGGCTCTTTTTTTACCTAGGCGCGACTTCCGTTTATGTGATTTGGCGGTCGCTGATTTGTTGTCTTTGCTCTTAGCCCGTTTGCGGCGGATTTTGGGCGGGCGGATTTTGTTGGTTACGGCGTAGCCGGCGCGCTCGAATGCTCGCCACATGTACCAGCTGGCGATGGTGCGGTAGGGACGCCATTGTTCTCCGAAGGCCAGGAGTTCTTTGGGTTTGGGCATGTGCGCCTTGCCGTAGGTTACCGACCAGCCTTTTTTTACACCCAGGTCGTGGATGGGCAGAACGTCGGGCCGTCCCAAGTTGAAGATCAGGAACATTTCCACCGTCCAGGCGCCTATGCCACGGACGGAGACCAGCCGCTCGACGAGTTCTTCGTCGGACATGGTGCAAGCGTCTTCCCGCGTCGGAACGATGCCCTTGATTGTTTTGGCGGCTAAATCTTTCATTGCTAGCACCTTTGCGCCGGAGAGGCCCGCTTTGCGGAGGGCCTTTGTTCGAAGCTTTAGCATCTGCTCTGGGCTGGGTGGACGGCCGTTGGTGCCCAAGGCTTTGACGCGGCCGAAGATGGTTGCTGCGGCTTTGCCGGAGATGGATTGGTAGGCGATCGATTCCATCAGCGCTTCGTAGGGGGATTGGGCGGCGGTCATGTCGATTTCGAACTTGGCCATTTCGGCGATGAGCGGGGCGAGTTTTTCGTCTTTCGTGGAGAGGTGGGCCATGGCGGCGGCCAAGTCGAACGGGAGGGTGGTGGCGGATGTGGACATGATGCCTCGACACGATAGCGCAGGTTGGGGCGAAATAAAAGCAAAGTCGTGAGGGAGGGATTACGGCGAAACTGAAGGCAAAGAGAAAAAGCAGATCCCTCACTCCGCACAACCCGCGGGGTTCGGGATGACAGTTGGAGTAGTGATTGAAGTAAAACCGCCCGCCACCCTTCGAGGCTCGCCTCATTCCTGAGGACAAGCAGAGTAACCGGGTCGGCGGACGCTATGAGTCCAGGCGGGTTTCGGTTAGGTCGAGTTCGCGTTCTAGCTGGCGCAAGACTTCGTCGTTGATGCGACCCTCGTCGCGGAGGCGCAGGGCGGTGTCGCGTTCGAGGCGGAGGAGTTGGCGGGAGATGTGCACGATTTGGGCGTGATCGTCGGCGTCAATGCCGTGCTGAGCATAAGCTTCGCCGGTGATGGCGGAGAGCCGTCGTTTGTAGCGGATGGCTGCCTCATCGTACGCGGCGGTCTGGTGGTGGGTGTCTTCTTCGCTGCGCTTGCTCTTGATGTGCTGGAGTGCGGTTTCCAGCATGATGCGGCGGGCTTCTTTCTCTTCGGCGTTGGCGGAAGACTGGCCGGCGAGGCCCAGAAGGCGAATGATCGGGGGGAGCGTGAGTCCCTGCAAGACCAAGGTGACGAGAATGACGAAGAAGGTGAGGAAGATGATGAGATTGCGCTGGGGGAACGGCGAGCCATCAGCCAGGACCTCGGGGAGAGAAAGTGCGGCCGCCAAGGCGATGACGCCGCGCATACCCGTCCAGCCAACTACAAAGATACCGCGTGCGGAGGGGCAAGTCTCGTGCTGATGGAACACGTGCTTGCGAATCCAATAGGCGAAGTAGGCGGAGGGGTAGGTCCAGACCAATCGCAGGACGATGACCAGTGCGCTGAACAGTACGCCATAGAGAAGCAGGGTGCGGAAGGAAATGCCGCGAATTCCAGCGAGGACGAAGGGAAGCTGGAGTCCGATGAGGACGAAGACGAGACCGTTCATGGCGAAGGTGAGCGAGTCCCAGAAGCCGTGGGCTTGCAGGCGCACACTGGGAGAAAATAATTGCGACTCGCGGCGACCGAGATAGAGGCCGCAGGCGACGACCGCCAGGACACCGGAAGCGTTGGCTTGTTCCGCGGCCAGGTAGACGGCGTAGGGAATCATGATGCTGAGAATGATTTCGATCGGGCCATCGTCGAGGTAGCGCTCGATCTTTTGGACGACGAGGGCTATCACCAGGCCAATCGCGATGCCAATCACAATGAGATAGGTGAGGCGGGCGAAGCTGGAGGCGACGGACGGCGTTTGTCCCTGGACCACCATGGCCACGCCAAATTCCAGGGCTAGCAAGCCGGTGGCGTCATTGACCAGGCTTTCTCCTTCGAGGATGTCGACGATGCGCTGCGGGAGCCCAATGCGTTTGGCGATGGAGGTGGCGGCGATGGCATCGGTGGTGGCGACGACAGCGCCCAGTACGAAACCCAACCGGCGATCGAAGGGGGCGAAGGACCAGTGAGCGGCTTCGGAGACGCCGAGGACGGTGAACCCTACCAGGCCGAAGGCGAGAAGAAGGATGCTGACGATGTTGTAGGAAAAATCGCGCCAGGAGGTGAACCACGCGCCGGCGTAGAGCAGCGGCGGAAGGATGATCAGGAACACGACGTCGGGGCCGAGGGTGATTTTGGGGATGCCGGGGATAAAGCTGAGAATCAGGCCAGCGACCACGAGAACGATAGGGTAGGGGATTTGGATCTTGCGAGCGAGGGAGGCGAAGACTACGACGAAGAGCAGGAGGAGGAGAAAGACGAGTTCGACGGCGTGGACGCTGTTGCCTGGCATTTTCTTCTCCCGTTCTTCGACAAGATACCTCAGTTTGGTGGTGGGTTGAGATGGAAGAGTGGACGGATAAGCCTAGGAAAGATTCCTCGACTGCGCGAGCCCTTCGAGGCTGAGGACAAGCCGACGCGTTCACAGGAAGTGAACGCGGGAGAGAAAGTCGACTCGCTCCGGTCGGAATGACAGTTGGTTGCTTTGCGCAGAGGGTCGGGAGTGAGGCGGCGGGGATTCGGGGACGGTGGTGGAGGGTGTGCTAGACTTTCGAGTTTATGCAGACAGGAATTATTGGACTACCACAGGTTGGGAAGACTACGTTGTTCCGGATTCTGACGAAGGCTAACGTCGAGGGGAAGGCTGGGTCGCAGGGGACGCATGTTGGTGTTGCGAAGGTGCCGGAGCCGCGATTGGTCGAGTTGGCTAAGCTTTACAACCCTAAGAAGATAACTTACGCGACCGTGCAGTATGTGGATCTCGGCGGGATGCAGAAGGAACGCAATCGCGATGCGCTCGCTCCGCTTCGAGAAGTGGACACCATTGCGCATGTGATTCGAGTGTTTGACGATCCTTCGGTGCCGCATGCCGAGGGGAATATTGATCCTTTGCGGGATGCGACCAACCTGGAGCTGGAGTTGATCCTTTCGGATCATGACCAGATCACGCGGCGGTTGGAACGCGTGGATAAGGACTTGAAGAAGAAGAGCGAGCCTTTGCTGTTGCTCGAGAAGAATGTTTTGGAGAAGTGCAAGGCGCATTTGGAGGCGGAGAAGCCTCTGCGGGAGTTGGAGTTGACCTCGGACGAGCGCAAGCCGATTGGCGGGTTTTTGTTTTTGTCGGCGCGGCCGGTTTTATATGTGTTGAATGTCGGGGATGATGAGGCAGACAAGTTGGATACCGCTGTGGAGCGACACAACTTGGGTGCGTTGGCGGGGAAGGCGAATTCGGCGGTGGTGGCGATTTGCGGACGACTCGAGGCCGAACTGGCGGAGATGGATGAGAAGGAAGCTGCGGAGTTGCTGGCTTCCTATGGATTGAAGGAGCCGGGATTAAACCGGTTGATTCGGGCTACGTATGAGTTGATGGGGCTGACTTCGTTCTTTACCGCTGGAGAGCCGGAAGTGCGGGCCTGGACGATTCGCAAGGGAGCTACCGCGGTTAAGGCTGCTGGAGCGATTCATAGCGACATTGAAAAGGGATTTATTCGGGCGGAAGTGGTGAAGTGGAGTGACTTGCTGGCGGCGGGGAGTCTTGCGGCGGCGCGGGAGAAGGCGCAGGTGCGGTTGGAGGGGAAAGAATATATTGTGCAGGAAGGCGATGTGATTTTGTTCCGGCACAGCGGGTGAGACAAACAGTTGGAATGAATGAGGTAGGGAACATGCCTTACGTGAATGTTCAAATTACAAAAGGGGCTTCGCGGGAGCAGAAGGCAGCGATTGTGCGAGAGTTTACTGAGACTCTGGTGCGGACGTTAGGGAAGAAGCCGGAGCATGTTCATATTGTGATTGAGAATGTGGAGTTGGAAGATTGGGGATTTTGCGGGGTGTTGAGCGATGAGTTGGGGAAGGGAAAGAAATAACGGAGGGAGTTGCTGGGTTGTTGCTGAAATGGGGCGCATCCTTCGAAGCTCAGGATAAAGCAGTGCTGCGCTCGTACAATCGAAGAGAAAAGATTTAACCCATCCTTCAAAGCTGAGGGTAACAAAGGCGCGGAGGTCGGAGCGCAGAGGGCACGGAGACGACTGGGTTGGTTTCGGGTCGTGGCTGGCGGATATGTCGGGAAGGGGTTTTGTTGGGGCACAGGCCCTTCGAAGCTCAGGGTAAACAAGAGTGCCTGTGCTACTTAAGAGATGCATACCCTGGCATTCCGGATGGGGTTGGCGGCGCTGCTGGGGTTGATGGCGGCGGCGGGGAATTTGATTGGCGGGTACTTTGTGGTGCGCGGGGATTGGTCGCGGAAGTATCTGCAATATTTTTTGGCTTTGGGCGCTGGGTATATGTTGGCGGTGGCGTTTGTCGAGGTGATTCCGGAGTCAGTGCGGATTTCCGGTGAGCAGGCTCTTCTTTACGTTTTGATCGGATTTTTCCTCGTACATTTATTTGAACATACCATTGCGCCTCATTTTCATTTTGGGGAGGAGACGCACGGCGAAGAGATGCGCCATCACCGTGCGCGCAACACGGTCTTATTGGGATTGGGCATTCACACTTTTTTTGATGGGGTAGCGATCGCGGCGGGGTTTTTGGTTTCGACCTGGCTTGGGGTGGTGATTTTCGTGGCGGTGTTTTTGCATAAGCTGCCCGAGGGCTTCACCGTGGCGTCGGTCGTGTTGGCCAGCGGGATGGGGAAACGCAACGCTATACTGGCGGCCGGGTTATTAGGAGCGGCGACGCTCTTGGGAGTTTTGCTGACTAGCGCCTTGCAAGGGCAACTCCGATATGCGCTACCTCTGTCTGGCGGGGTGACGTTGTACGTGGCGGCAACTGACTTGCTGCCGGAGGTGAACCGGGAGCCCAACTGGCGGATGGCTTTGCTGGTGTTTGTGGGGGTGGTCAGTTTGTTGATAATGGAGCGGTTGTTCCACGTCTAGACTTCGCTTTCGTTTCGCCTTCGGCTTGGGACTTCGTGCGGCGTGACGGGTCTAAAGACCCGCGGCTACAATAGTTTGCAAGACCCCTCCTGGTTGCAACTTCCTGAGATCACATGTGTTTGATACAGTGTGGCGGCTATGGCCAGGTCGGACGTACAGCTGATGCTGGACGTGAAGGCGGGCGACGAACAGTCGTTCACGCTTCTCTTGCATCGGTATCGTGGGCCGCTGATTAACTTTCTGTACCGGATGGTGCGGAACCGGGAGCAGGCTGAGGACTTGGCGCAGGAAGTTTTTGTTCGGGTGTATCGGGCGCGGGCGGACTATGTGCCTAGCGCGAAATTCACTACCTGGTTGTTTCGGATCGCTACGAACCTGGCGTTGAATTCGGTTCGGGATACGCGGCATCAGCGGATGGAGATTTCGCTCGATGCGCCGGTCAGCGCGGATGCCGAAGATGGCGACGAGCGGCCTTTGGATGTTGCGGACAAACATCCGGACATCGAGCAGCATCTGGTGGAGGAGGCGCGGAAGAAAATGATCCGGCATGCGATTGAGAAATTGCCGGAGAAGCAGCGGGCGGCGGTTTTGCTGCACAAGTATCAGGAGCTGGATTACAACGAGATCGCGAAGATTTTGGAGTGTTCGGAGAGTGCGTTGAAGTCGTTGTTGTTTCGGGCTTATGAGACTTTGCGGGTGGAGTTGGCGCCGTTGGTTGCAGGTGGTGCGAAGTGAACGGAGTTGGGTTGAGATCGTGCCGAGTTGGGGCAGCAGTGTTGCGCCCGTACATGAGGCGAGTTGACGGGATCGGTCAGTGAAGTACGAAGAGTCGGAGAGATTGGGTTTTAGACCAGAGTAAGGATGGCGTTATGAGTTGCAATCGGATGGAAAACAAGATTCTGCCTTATTTGGATGGGCGGCTGAAGGCTGGCGAGATGCGTGACGTTGAGGCGCATTTGAAGACTTGCGCGGCTTGCCTGTTGCGGGTGAACGAGTTTCGCGCGGTGACCGGCTTGCTGGATGAATTGCCGCAGATCGAGCCTTCGGGCGCGTTTGATGCGCGGGTGCGGGCGCGGGTGGCGGCGGAACCGGTGAAGCAGAATTGGTGGGCAGTGTTTGCGCCTTCACTGCGGGTGGTGTTTGCGGCGGCGATGCTGCTGGTGGCTACGGTTTGGATTGGGTCGCGGCCTAACGATATGTTGAATGGGCCGAATGTTCCGACGGAAGAGGCGGTCGTGGGCGATCTGCCGGTGCTGGAGAATTTTGACGTGCTGTCGAACTTCGATGCGCTGAGCGATTTGCCGTTGTCGCAGAGCGATGATGCGAGTCAGCAAGACGTGAATCCGAATACGCAGATGTAGGAGTGATGAGACTGGGACGCCAATTCGGTGGGTGGTTGTGTACGCTGGGGCTCGGCGCGGCGCTGATGGTGTTGCCGTGTGCTGTGGCGGACCAGCATCGGCCGCCTCCGAAGCAGTCTGCTCCGCCTCGTTCTGCGCCGTCGCGCTCTGCGCCGGCTGGTCGAGCGCCGACCGGTGAGAACCGCAGAAACGATCGGCCGCCGAACGCGGGTGCTCCGCAAAATGCGCCGCGTCCGAATGGGAATGGAAACGGGGCGCGGGTTGTTACTCCGCCGCCGAACGTGCAGGATCGTTGGCGGAATATGCCGCCGCAGGACCGGCAGAGAGTTTTGCAGAATGAAGATCGGTTGCGGCGTTTGCCGCCGGCGCAGCAGCAAGTGTTGCGCGATCGGGCGCAGGTGTGGAACCGGATGACGCCGCAGCAGCGCGCGCACGTGCAGACCGATGTTTTGCCGCGTTGGAGGCAGATGCCGCCGGAGCGGAAGCAGGCGATTCGGCAGCGTTTGCGAGTGTTACAGAATATGCCGGAGTCGGCGAGGAATCAGCGTTTGAACGATCCGAAATTTACGCAGGGGATGAGCGAGGAAGATCGCTCGACCTTGCGGGATTTGAGCCACGTGCATGTCGGTGGGGCTTTGGAGCCGAATGAGTAGGGCGGATAGTCGACGGTCAACAGTTGACCGTCTAAGTTGGCGC
>Ga0137403_10005763_pt1 | contig 14314 bp, 9 predicted proteins | sample CZOMad2_1_16fung_FD_122057 | JGI IMG/M metagenome (GOLD analysis project Ga0137403, IMG submission 122057) | Vadose zone soil fungal communities from Angelo Coast Range Reserve, California, USA - CZOMad2_1_16fungal (Hybrid Assembly) | ecosystem: Environmental > Terrestrial > Soil > Vadose zone... | reverse complement strand
AAGAAGGTGACGTCGCCCTTGTCGTCGGCGTTGACGCTGGTGGGCTGCACCCGGTTGTTGACCGCGCTGTTGGTCAGACAGTCCCCGGGGGCGCACGCTGCCGCCGTCGCCGGACGCGGAGCGTCCAGGGTGGCGTCGAGCATCAGAACGCCGAGCAGCAGCGCGGGAAGGCGCAGTTGGCGGAGTCTCATGGTCTCCTCACAATCCGTAGCGGAAGCTGAACTCCAGCTCGAGGTCGCCGGCGACCGGATCGCTGCAGGCGACCACCACCTGGTACGGCTTTCCGCCAAGCGTCGGCGGAGCGATGGTGTTGCTCAGGTCGCGGTTGCCCGACTTCGCTCCGCCGACCTTCGCAGCCGAGACTCCACGGACGGACTTGATCACCGGAAGGGTGCCGCTGAACGTGCCGTCACCGGCCTGCTGGCGGACGTGGCCGCTGTAGATGTGACGGGTCCCGTTCTCGACGGGAATCGCCTGGTCGAAGGTGAGCTCGGTGAGAGGGAACTTGCTCAGCAGGCGGAGGCGACCGATCAAGTACTGTCGGGCGGCGTCGATGCACGCAGCCTGGCTGAGCGCGCGGGCATCCTTGGCCGACTGGCCCTTGCTGATGGTGGCCAGCCGCAAGGTCGCGACCGTGACCAGGGCGAGCACCCCGATGATGATCAGGGCGGCGAGCAAGGCGCTCCCACGATGGGGGCGCACCATCTGCGCGAGGCCGCGAGCCCGCAAGGGCTGCGAATCTGTTCCTTGCATGTCCCCCCCGGGGCAACGCGACACACCGTCGCGCTTCGAGACATGAGCAAGCGACGCGCCACCCGCAAAGGCTCGAATTTCAGCCCCTGGGGCCGGCGCTCGAGCCCTGCCGCGTCACTAAAAAAGTGCAGTGCCGATACATTTTTCCACGCCGGCGCTGCGCACCTGTGCGCTGGCGTCGCACATCCTGCTCGGCTGAAGAGGAGGGCTTGGGCTAATGCAAGAAGTCGCCGGTGAAATCGCCGTCGTCGGGGAGCGGACGGCGCCCGGCGAACCCGGAGTCCAGCTCGTGGAAGTACCCGACGCGCTCCTCGCCGTACTTCCAGCACAGGTACACGGTGCGGCCGTGGAGCTTGCTGCGGAAGTCGACCAGCCCGTCGGCAGCTTTCACCTCTACGCCCAGCTCTGCCACTTCGTGCAGGAGATCGCGGAGCTTCCCGATCAGGCGGACCGCCCGCGCCTGCAGCCGCTGCACGGCCGGCGGAGCTTCCGGGTCCACGGCCACGTCGGGTCCGTCGATCCCCCGCCCGGCCTCCTGGAGCTTCTGCTGCAGGCCCATCAGCTCGTCGCGCAGTTGCCGCGCCCGGGTGAATTCCTCGTTCAAGGTGGAGAGGAGCGCGTTGGCTTCGCGCAGCGAAAACAGCCGGGTAGGCAGGGGGACGTCCACGGGCGCACCCTACAGAATGAGCATCGGAACGGGAAGCGCGTCACGTGCTACGGTCGTGCCGATGTTGCGCGAACTGACGGGCGAGGAGCGTGACGCCTACTTCCGCGGGATCCAGCCGATCTGGGGAGGCGGGCTCTCCGAGGACCGCTTCCAACTCTTCCAACGCCACCTGGCGGATGCGCCTGAAGCACGGGAACGGTATCGGCTTCTCGGCTGGTTCGTGCAGGGCAGGATGGCCGCAGGGATGAAGGCCTACGATCTGCGAGGCGCTTGCGGCGGCCGGCCGCTGCGCCTGCTCGGTGTGGGCGCGGTGTTCACGCCGCCCGAGCTTCGCCGCCGCGGCCATGCGGCCGCGATGCTGCGGGCCGCGATGGAGGCGCATGCCGCGGCCGGGGCCATCGCGGCGGTGCTGTTCTCCGACATCGGGGTACGCTACTACGAGCGCCTCGGGTTTCACGTTCTCGACAGCCGCGAATGCACGGTGGAGGCCGTTGACCTCCCGCGTCCGGCGGATGGCGTCCGCCCGGCGCTGGCCGGGGACGAGCCGATCATGACCCGGCTCTTCGCGGCCGGCCGGAACGCCGGCAAGAGGTTTGCCCTGGACCGCGACGGCTGGACGCTGCGCTTCCAGCTCCGCCGGCTCCGCGAGCTGGCGCGGGCGCGCGGGATGGGTGAGCCCGAATGGGGCATGGTCGCCGAAGGGCATTTCGGGGAAGGGGCGGCGATGGTGCGCCTCGCCCGCGACAGCGTCGACGTGCTGGACGCGGCCTGGAGCAGCGACGAAGCGCGCGACCGGATCCTGGGCGGCCTGCGCGATTGCCTCCAGCGCGCCGGCCGCAGCCGGGTGCGCCTCTGGCCGGCAGGGCAGCTCGCAGGCGTATTCACCGCGCCCGAACGGGCTAGCGCCGTCGCGATGATCGCGCCGCTCATCCGCGGCGCGCAGGTGCCCGAGCGGGGCGCACGGACCGACCTGGCGCTGCTCGATCACATCTGAAGGGTGGGAGCAGGGCCCTATGCGGCGCCCTTCGCCACTTGCTCGCGCCACCAGCGCTGGCCGGCTTCCGGCAGCGGGTAGATCGGATCGTAGTACTCGTACCGGCGCGTGAGAGCCTCCGAGCCGTCGTCCTCGATCCCGGTGCGGTAGTTCTTGGTCCAGTACGAGATCCCCTTCTCGCGATCGTACTCCGCCACCTGGTGGACCCAGCGCTTACCGACGTACGGCACGTCGCAGACGATGCGCGGGGTGGCGAAGCCAGGCAGGTACCCCATGAGGTCGTGCTGGAGCTTCTGCGCTTCCGCCACCGTCGTGCGCCAGTGCTCCGAGTTGGGGATCATGTCGCACATATAGAAGTAGTACGGCAGTACGCGGGCTTGGTCCTGCAGCATGAAGCAGAGGTCGAGGAGCGCCTTCTGCGAGTCGTTCACGCCCCGCAGCAGCACGCCCTGGTTGCGCACGTCGCGAAACCCCATCGACAGCAGGGCGCCGGCCGCCTTGCCCAGGAGCGGCGTGACCTGGTTCGCGTGGTTGACGTGCGTGTGCAGCGAGAGGTTCACCCCGCGGGAGAAGGCCTTCTTCGCCAGCCGGTCGAGCCCCTGCAGGACCTCGTCCTGCAGGAAGTGCTGGGGAATCCCCATCAGTCCCTTGGAGGCCAGCCGCACGTCCTTGATGTTCGGCAGATCGAGCAGGGCCGCGACGAAGGGCTCGAGCTGCTGGATGGGCATGTTGGCGATGTCGCCCCCCGATACGACCACGTCGCGCACGCTGGGCGTCGCCCGCAGGTAGTCCAGCATCTGCTGGTGGCGATCCTTCTGGGGAACGGCGAACTTGAGCTTCTTGACCTGCGGCACGGAGTTGCCCACCAGGTCCATGCGCGTGCAGTGCCCGCAGTACTGCGGGCAGGTGGAGAGCATCTCGGCCAGTACCTTGGTGGGGTAGCGGTGCGTGAGTCCCTCCACCTTCCACATCTCGGCCTCGTGCAGGCTGTCCCGCGACGCCTTGGGATGGCTCGGCCAGTCAGTGCGCCGGTCGCTGAAAGCCGGCAGCATGTAGCGGCGGAGCGGGTCCTCCTGGAGGTTCTCCTCGTCCATGGTGTTGATCATGTGAGGCGTGATCAGCATCGACATGGTGGCGCGCTCGCGGATGTCGCGCTCGAGGTCCTGGGCCAGCGCATCGGTGAGGAATTCACCGAGGGCCTGTTTCAGCTCACCCAGGTTCTTGACCGTGTTCTTGCGCTGCCAGGTCGCGTCTTCCCACTGCGCGCGGGAGACCCCGCGGTATCCGGGCAGCCGCGTCCAGTCGGGCTCGACGTATTCCCGTTCGAGCGGGTACTGGAAGGGCTGCTCCGCCGCTTTCTTCGGGACCTGACGCGCCACCGACTTGCCCAAGGATGCCTCCGCCATGCGTGAGTACCCGCGGGACAGGGTCGGGTCAAGGCGGCTGCGGAACCGGGCCGGCGCGGGTAGACTACCCGCGTGCTCCGCTTCAAGGTCGGGCCCTTCCCGGTATCGGTGTACCCCTGGTTCTTCCTCAGCGCGATCCTGCTCGGGGTGGCCCTCGATCTGGGGTTCGACTGGCGGATGCTCGCCTGGATCTTCGTCGTGTTCCTCAGCGTGCTCGTCCACGAGCTCGGACACGCCGTCGTCGGACGTCTCTACGGCGGCCGCCCGGAGGTCCGGCTTGAAGCGTTCGGCGGAGTGACTCTTCCGCAGCTCCGAGCCCGGCCGCGGCCGGCGCAGCAGTTCATTCTCTCGCTGGCGGGTCCGGTCGCCGGCCTGCTTCTTGGAGGGCTGGCGCTTGCCTTGGAGCAGGTCATACCCCCTGAGCGGGGGTCGATCACGGCCCTGGTCCTGGCGCTGTTCCAGATGGTGAGCGTGGACTGGGCAATCTTCAATCTGCTCCCCATCTTGCCGCTCGACGGCGGCCAGATGGCGCTCGCCTTCCTGGAAGGCGTGAGAAAACGGCCGTCGGTGGCGCTGGCGTCGTGGATCTCCGTTGCTGCCGCGATCGCGGTGGCGGGTCTGTTGACCTGGCGCCTGGGTCCACAACCGCTGATGTTGGTCTGGCTGGCGCTCTTCGCCTTCCAGAATTTCCAGCGTGCGCGCGCAGCCTCCGTCCACGACGTGCAAAACCAGGCCCCGGGAGCGCCCCGGGAGGACGCGCTGGAGCGCGCCGACGTCGCGTCCGCGATGGAAGACACCCGCGCCGCCGTGCAACGCCGCGACTTCGAATCGGCGCTGGCCGCGGCTGCGCGCCTGGAAGGAGCGGGCGGGCCCTACCGGCAAGCCGCTGCGCTGCGCTTGCGCGCCGGCATCGAGCTGGCGCGCGGCGACAACGAGTCCGCCGCCGTCTTCGCCGGCCAGAGCTTCTCGATCTGGCAGAGCCCGGATGCGGCGGTGGTCGCCGCGCGCGCCAACCTGCGCGCGGGCGCCGAGGATCGCGCGCGCAACTGGCTCCGCCGCGCCCTGGAGGCGGGCGCTCCTCTTGCGGCGGTCCGCGCGGACCCGGAGCTCGGCTCGATCGCCTGAGCACCCACATTTCCGTTCAATCGGACTCGCCCACATTTCCATTCAATTGGATTCATTGAAAATTTGACGCGACTCTCCGGACACCGCGATAACGATCCCAACGCGCCGCTGCGGCGCGCCGGAGGCCAATTCCGTGAATCTCGCACGCAAGCTCCTGGGTGGCACCGCCGCCGCGTTGATCTGCGCCTGCTCGGGGTCGACGTCTCCCTCCTCCGGCGCCGTCATCCTGGTTTCCAACGTCACCACGCTCAACAACGACGGCAGCACCGCGAACATCACCGCCACGGTGACGGATGCGCAGGGACTTCCAGGCACGGGGTCCATCACCTTCAACGCTCCCGGCGGCAACCTGAACGGCACCGGCACCACCACCGTCACGGTCCCGCTCGATGCCACGGGACACGCGACGGTGACCTACGCCTGCGACTACCTGGTCAGCCCGACGGGCTGCGGCGCGGGCTCCATCCAGGTCACGGCGATCTGGAACAGCGTGGCGAACGGCACGCGCGTCACCCTGCTGGGCCCTGCGGCTCCCGTCACCGACGCCGGGACGCCTCCGCCCTCGGGTGGTCCTCCCGACGCGGGCACGGTGGGAGGGCCGGTCGGTCCCCCGACTTCCGTCCTCGGAATTGCCGCCGCCCCTTCGGTGCTGGGCATCAAGGGCTCGGGCATCCAGGAGACCGGCTTGACCAGGTTCCTCGTCACCGACGCCGCGGGCAGGCCGGTGTCGAACGCGGGCGTGTCGTTCGCGCAGACCCAGCCCGCGCTGGTCACGCTCGGCCATACTATCGGCGTCACCGCCAGCGACGGCACCGTGTCCGTCGATTACACGGCCGGCTCGGTGGTCGGCGTCTCCGCGATCACCGCCGCGGTCGGCGGTGGCGGCCCGACCGGCTCGTACCCGCTGGCGGTGCGCGGAGCGAAGCCGTCGGCGTCCGGATTCTACTTCCGCTGCGGGTTCACCAACCTGCCCGTCTACACCACGACGCCGGAGTACGAGACGACCACCTGCACCGTCCGGCTCTCCGACCGCTATGGGAACCGGGTCGGCATCGCAACCCCGGTGAACTTCGCCGCCGAAGCGGGTTCGATCAGCGCCAGCGTGCTGACGAAGCCGTTTGATTTCGCCAACCCGACCGACCCCGACGAAGGCAGCCTGACCGTCACCTTCTCCACCGACATGGGCAACGGGTTCTCCCCAGCGGACACCACGCCCTTCCCCGCCGCCGCGACGCAGTTCCCCAAGCCGCGCGGGCTGGAGCCGTCGAACGGGAGCCTGAACCCGCGCGATAACCTGGTGACGATCATCGCCATGGTGCGCGGCGAAGAGGCGTTCGTGGATGCGAACCTCGACGGCCAGTACAACGCCGGTGAGCTGTTCGTCGATCAGGGTGACCCCTTCATCGACTCCAACGACAACAACGCCTACGACTCCGCGACGGAGCCCCGGTTCTGCGGCGGGGCGAGCTGCGCCACCTACCACGCGCCGAACGGCGTCTGGGACTCCGATCGCACCATCTGGGCGCCGACCTGGGTCGCCTTCACGGGCGGAGTGAGCGGGGGCATCGGCCCCTGGACGCCGGGCAGCTGCATCGACTACATCGACAACGACCTGGGCAACCCGTCCATGGCCACGGCCGCCGTCACCATGGTCGACCAGTGGCTGAACGTCGGGCCGATCGGGCAGACCTACGCGGCGACCATGGTCGGCACCCCCACCGGCCTCAAGCTGACGGTGCTGGGCGGTTTCGCCGAGCTGGACAACACCGGCTCGTCGGACGTGAGCTGGGAGAAGGTCTCGGCCGCCGCTCCGACCACCGCCTGCACCGTCGCGAACACCGTGAACGGCGCCTGCGTCATGCAGACCGAGTTCGGCGGCTGGGACGACGGCTCCCGCATGGGGCTGCAGATCGAGGACAGCAACAAGTCGCCGAGCACCGCGACGCCGAATCCCGGGCACGCCTGCGGCGTCAAGACCCCGGGGACGAACGTGGGCGTCTTCACCGTGGACGTCACAACCACGGGGCCGCACGTCACCACGCATTCCTTGACCAGCGGAACCTACGGCTACTGAGGCTTGATCGCCCGCGTCTACTGGCGCGAGATGATTTTGACGGGACCCTCCAGCGCGGGTACGCGAGGAGCAATGCGCCGCCTCGCCATCCTCGTCGTCCTCTCGCTCCTCTCCTGCAAACCGAAAGGCGCCACCGACGCCGGGAGCTGGCTGGTCAGGCTCGACGATCGGGACGCGCAGGTCCGGATCCAGGCCGTTCAGCAGCTTCGCAAGCTCCAGGCGAAGCAGGCCGCTGCCCGGGTGGCCGCGCTCCTGAAGGACCCGCTGGTCAAGGAAGACGCAGCGCTCGCGCTCCAGGACCTGGCCGGTCCCGCAGAGGTCGATGCCCTTCTCACGGCCCTCGACACTCCCGTCGGGGCGGGCAGCGATTCGGCCGCCCGCGCGGCCAATCGGACCAACGCGCGCATCGCGGAAGCCCTGGGCAATGTCGGGGATCCGCGCGCGGCCCCGGCGCTGCTGCGCCTGGCGCGCGCCACCGACGTGGACCTCCGCCTCGCCGCCGTGGAGGCGTTGGGCCGCGTCAAGGCGAAGGAGGCTGTCCCCGAGCTAGCGCACGTCGTCGGCGACCCCGCCGCGCCGCCGGTGCTGGTCAAGCGCGCCATCGATGCCCTGGGACGGATCGGCGATCCAGCGGCGATCCCGGCGCTCGCCCGCGGGCTCGTGATCGAGCGGCAAGGCGTCTCGTTCCTGCCGGAGAGCTCGTTCGCGCTGTTCCTCGTGGGCGAGCCGGCGGTCGGACCGTTGGTGAAGATCGCGCAGGACCAGGACCCCGCGTTTCTCGCCTGGGCGAAGGAGAACAACCTGCCGGCCGCCGGAACGTACGCGCGGGTGGCGCTGGTGCTGGGCGATCTGGGCGACGCGCGCGCCATTCCCGCGCTGGTGGCGAAGCTGAGGTACGTCGACCCGGACCCGGTCCCCGGAACCTCGCGCCTGCTTTCGAACCTGGTGCGCATGTTCGCGGTGAACGCCCTCGGGCGCATGCGGGCCGCGCAGGCAGCTCCCGCCGCGCAGGCCCTGGTGTCCACCACCAGCCTGCCGGACGAAGAGGTGACCGCCTCCGCGGCGGAAGCGCTGGTGTGGATGGGCGACCGCGCGCAGGCCCGGGAGCTGATGAAGAAAGCGCAGACGGGCCTCCTCAAGCTGCGCCTCACGGTGGCGCAGTCGGCTGCGCTGTTCGGCGAACCGGTGCTCGGCAACGACGTGCTGAACCTGGCGCTGCGCGAGTCCAGGGGCGCCCAGCCGGTCTGCCTGCGCCAGCTGGTGGAGCTGACCCTGCCGATGGACGACCCGCGCCAGGCCTGCGACCTGCTGGCGACCCAGTTCGGCGAGCTGTCGAAGCCGCTGGAAGCGGCGCGGGTCTGCGCCGGCGATTCGCCGTGCTGGCTGCCGAAGCTGCAGGATCAGGATCCGGTGGTGCGCGCGCGGGCGGCGTACGAGCTCGGACGCGCCGGCGCCGCCGAGGCGGTGCCCGCGCTGGCGAAGGCGGTCAGGGAAGAGCAGGTCCTGGTCCGCGCCGCGGCGACCCGGGCGCTGGACTGGCTGGTCTCCGTGCCGGCCGCGCGTCCCGCGCTCAAGGGCGTGGCGCCGCAGCTCTCCGCGCAGCTGGCCAGGGAGCAGGGGAAGCCGCAGTACCTCAAGAGCTCCGAGGAGCTGCGGCGGCTGGAGTCGAAGCTCTCCCGCCTCTGATCAGTTGCAGAGCGGCGTGCCCCCGTCGGCGGGGTGCCGGCAGTTGTGCAGGTTGCGCGGCACGTTCAGCCAGCTCACGTCGCCCTGCACCGACGCAGCGCCCACCGAGACTTGGAGGGGGATCTTGCCGCCCGGCTCGAGCGATACGCCGCTGTATCCCGCCTGCCCCGTCTTGGCGTTGAGCGAGACGACCGGCGTCGGTTGCTGCGGCGTCACGGTCACGGGCCGCGCCTGGTAGCGCGACGTGGCGAGCTGCGTGTTGGATCCCGCGAGGCCGCACTGGATGACGCCGGTGTCGTCGTTGGCCTGGTAGAGGTAGGCGGTGTCGGTCGGGATGGTTCCTCCGTTGCACACGGATCCACCGTCCGCGAGGGCGCCGTAGAAGAGCACGCTCGGCACTTCCGTATTCCAGGCGACGCATCCGCCCAGAAGGAGCGGGGCCGTAACCGTCTTTTCGTTCTGATCGGTCGATTGCTGCACGAACCAGCCAGCGGCGGCGGTCGCCATGCCCGCGTCGGTGCTGACGTTGGTGAGATCGGTGTCGGTCAGCGTGTGCTGGTTGTAGGTCGTCTGATTGGTCGACGAAATCATCCGGGGCCGATTCGTGTAGCTGGGCGGGTCGAACAGCTTGATCGAGTAGAAGCGCGTGTTGGTGATGGTGGGCGAGGTGAAGGCGACGCCCGGCTGATCGACCGGCTTTCCGCTGCTGTCGAGGCACTCCTCGCCGGCGTCGCTGCCGCCGTCGAAGTCGCAGTTCAGCTTGCTGAAGATGGTGGTGCCGCCGTCGTTGGGGTCCGCCATCGCGGCCGCGCCACACGTGACCTGGTACTGGATGTTCACCTGCGCCGGATCGTTGCAGGCGCCCGCCGTGTTCGTATTGGAGCCGAGGGTGAAGCTATTGGTGGTCAGCGCGGTGCCGCTGGCGGTGTACTTCCAGTGGCCCGTCAGCGACTCGACCGTTCCGCCCGAGCCGATCTGGTAGGTGGCCTGGTTCACGTCCACGGTGCAGTTGTTGCGGAGGCAGCCGCGCAGGTTGTCGAGCGCGCAGGTTCCGCCGTCAGCCGAGTCGGTGTCGCGCACCTTGATCTGGTCGCGGTCCCCCGACCCGAGATAGACGCGGACGCCGCCCTTGGCGTCCTCGAACACCCGGGCGCCCGCCATGGTGGTGAAGGGAGCGCGCTGCGAGATGGCGCCGCCCTTGAATTGCTGGAAGGTGAGGCCCCCGTACCAGTTGTTGACGACGCCGCCCGAGATGACCCCCGGGTTGAGCATGTCGATGGTCCAGAACTGGCCTTCGGCGTCGCCCACGACCGCCATGTCGAAGAAGTTGTCGTAGTTCGAGTCGATCAGCGACACCGGCGCCAGCACCGAGCCGAGGTTGTAACGGGGGTCGGTGGAACTGGCGGTGTCATAGCGGCTGAACTTGTAAAGCAGCGTGCCGTCCCAGGCATCGACGATGTAGACCGCGCGGCCGCGGATGTAGTTCGGGTCGAAGCCGCCGGAGAGGGCGACCACCCAGCGCTCGCTGGCCTTCACCGACGACCCGTTCACCGTGATGGTGATCGGGCCCGAGTCATCCTGGATCAGGACCGGGCCAATCGGGGGCGGGTTGGGCGTGGTGTCGTTCCAACTCTCGCCCGCGGCCAACTCGTAATTGCTTCCCGGGGGAGGCCAGGTCCAGAGGTACTTCGGGTTCGACGTGGTGTCGGTGATGTCGATCGCCGTGTAATGCCGGCCGCCCTCGCGCTCGCCCACGATGGCGATGGTGTGGAACTCGTCCGATTGCTTCTGCCGATCGGCGCTGCTCGATCCGGAGCCGTCCCTCCAGATGTCGCGCACCCAGGGCGAGCCGTCGAGAAGGATGCTGTGGTTCGCGCTCAGCGCATACCGCTGCAGCTTGGGCACCAGGTCCGGAGGAATGAAGGCCCACAGCTCCTGGCCGGTTCCGTCATCGAAGGTGCCGGCGTCGGCCTGCCAGTTGCCGGCATGGAACGCGTGCAGCATGCCGTCGTTGGCGCCGACGATGATCAACTCCTGCCGGTTGACCTTGCTGTTGTACCAGGTGTTGTAGGCGGACTTGCTGCCGGGGGTGTACTGGCCGGAGACGTCCTCGGCGTACAGCGTGCGCACGCACTGCGTGATGATGCCTGTCTCGCAAAGGAAGCTGGGCACCGGCGGCGTCACCAGGATCGGCGAGGAGTGGAAGATGTCGCCGAGGATGTTCGGCCGGGTCAGCCCGCCGTCGAGGCTCTGTCGGAGCACGTCCCGGCCTTCGACGAACTTGATCAGATCGGTGCCGCAGTCCTGTTCGGTCGCGTACACGTGGCGCGACGTGGAGGCCATGCCGACGCAGAAGTCGGAGTTGAGGCCGGACAGCTTCATGTAGTCCGTCATCGTCGCCACGTTGCTCGCGCCATAGCTGTTGAACGTGATCGGGCTCGTTCCCGGGCTGGGGATGCCGCCGTCCATCGGCATGACGAGAATGTTGCGCGCGGTAGCGCCCGCAGCGCCCGTGAGCACCTTGTTCTCCCGGTCGCTGAGCAGCGAGGCCGCTTCCCAGACGGGCGTGGCCGCCACCTTGGGACTCTTGATCGGCCAGCCGGCGTCGCCGTACGCTTGGGTATCGTCGAGCAGCACGAAGCTGCCGCCGTCGTCCTCGCCCACGAACCCGCCGTCTGCGTCCATCAGGTACAGATCGCTGCAGGAGTTGTTGCCGTTCGGGTTGTAGGCGGTTTTTGCCGGGCCGCCGTCCGGGCCCGAGGTCAGATCGGTCGTGCTGCAGCCGGCGGCGAACTCGTTGTAGAGGCGGAAGCGGTAGAGGCGGCCTTCCCACTGCGAGCCGCCCAGCGGCCGGAAGCGCGGGATGAACGCGAAGGTCGTGCCGCGGGTCTGGACGGTGGTGATGGCGGCCACTGAGAAGGATGTTGCGTTGGAGATGATGTCGAGAAACACCTGCTTGATGGTCAGTTCCAGCTGGGCGAAGTTCGAGGCCGACAGGTAGAGTCCGTGCCCCGCGGAGGCCGCTGCTTTCAGAGGCTCGAGCTCGCCGAAGTAGTTGTCTCCCATGCCGACGGTGTAGAGGCGCAGGTTCGTTCCCGCCTGGCCGCCCAGGTTGGTGGCGAACATCCACGCCGCCACGCTGGGCAGGAAGTCGTTCGCGCAGACGCCCGCGCCGGTGGTGTAGAACGGCGCGATGGTCTTGGTGATGGTATTGCCGGCGCCGTTCGCCATGTTCGGGTCCAGGTAGTCGTCACCGTCTTTCTCGGCTCCCAGTCCCAGCCCCACGTTGCCGGTGGCGTTCGATCCAGAGCAGGCATTGTGCGAATCATAGCCCTTGCAATACGGGTGCAGCGCCACGTTTGCCGCGCCGTCGCAGTTGGGCCAGCCGTCGATGCCGCGGCCGTCGGAGAACAAGATGGAAAAGCCGGCGTTGCAGCCAGGACAGAAGCCGGACTTCTTGTCCGAGTCGCTATTGATGCCGTTCTCGCTCGCCGGGTGCGTGCTCTGGTTGGTGAAGAAGCTCCAGGTCGCCGGTGGGCTCGAGTCGATGGAGCTGACCGTCCAGGCCACGTTGAAGAGCATCTCCGCCAGCGGGTTCGGGGTGTTGGTGTAGGTGACGCTGTCGACGCTGCTGATGCGCTGGTTGGGGCGGCCCTGGCCGGTGCACGACTGCGGCAGCATTTTCTGCAGGCGGTACCAGCCCTGCGCGCCGTTCTGGGTGCCGATGCCTTCGCGCAGCGAGTTGAGCAGGGGCCCGTTGACGAGGCGCTTGTAGGCGAGGCGGAGAAGCGCCCACTTGGGCGGGAAGTAATTGAGCCAGTTGCCCTTCACGACCATGGCCGCGCTGCTGGTGTCGGTCTGGGGCAGCTTGTAGTTGATCCAGTAGCCTTTGGTCTGGACGCAGAGCTTGCAGTCGTTCGTGTCGTTCGCCACGTACCCGAGGCCGGTGGTCGCGGTGCTGCAAGCGGTGTCGATGCTCTCCGGCGTGCCGGCGTCGTTCGCGGGCCAGAGCAGGAAGCGCCAGGCCCTGCCGCCGTCGTTTCCGCCCACCGCCGCGGTCTTGTTGTCGTTGTACGAGGCCTGCTCGAAGTTGTCGGCCAGGCCGCCGCCACCGGCATAGGTGATCTCGGGCTCCGGGTACCGCTTGGTCTTGTCGTAGCTGCCGGAATAAGCGGCGGACGCCGAGGGGGGTTCGGCCGTGGTCGGCATGAAGTAGTCCAGGTTGTTGAGGAAGGCGTTCTGGCAGCCCTGGCCGCTGGGCGCGACCACGATACTGACGCCCGCGACGCTTGCCTCGCGCATCTCGTAGAGCGAGAGCGGGAAGGTCTTCATCGAGGCGGTCGCCGGATAGATCATCGTCACGTTCGCCGTCCCGGAGACGGTGAAGGAGAAGAAGTTGTTGTCGCCACGCGTCGGCGGGTTCGTATAGAAGTCCATCCGCTCGGTGTCGCGGTTCCAGCAGAGGTTGTCGGTCGCCGAGGCAGGGAGCGCCAGGGCGGCGGACAGGGTGAGCAGTGCGGTGGTCCTGTTCATGGTCGCCTCGTCAGAACCCGAAGTTCACCAGGAATTCGACTTCCTGCTGGTGAGTGGCCTGCGCGTTGTCCCGGCAGACCACGGTGAGCCGGTAGCCTTTTCCACCCAGGCCTCCGGAGCGCTTGGTAATGCGGTTGGAGGCGTCGCCGCCCACGGCCCCGCCGGGGGTGCCGCCGGCTTCCGAGATGGAGGTGACGTTGAAATTGTCGTAGTGGCCCGACGCGTACTGCTGGTCGCCGACCTGCTTCTGCAGCTGGAGGTTCACGAGATTTACGCCGTAGGCGCGAAACTGCGAGAGGAGCATCTGCCGCGCGCCCTCCGCGCAGCTCATCGACCGGTCCCAGTGGCGCTTCGAGGCCGCCGCGTCCACCTCGCGGGTGGTGCGGTTGACGATCGCGACGCCGATCACGGCGAGCACGATCATCAGGATCATCGCCACGATCAGCGCCGAGCCGCGGTCGTGCTTTTCATGGACGAGGCGCATCGCGTTTCCCCTAGAAGATGAACGGGTCCTTGGAGGACAGGTTGGGCACTGCAATCACCACCGAGTTGAAGTAGCGCCGGTACCGCCCGAGGCTGACCGCCGTGAAATCGTTGCGGCTCTCGATCGAGGTGCTGCCGGGAGGCGTCGGCGCGTCGCCGGCCCAGGGCGTGGGCTGGGTGATGTCCTGGCGCAGGGACCGGATCACGAGCTGGATGCGAACGGCGCGGATGTTGGCGGGGTGCAGCGTGAAGCGAGAAGCGTCGGTGTCCGACGAGCTCTGCGAAGGCGCCGTGGCGGTCGGGTCCGGCTCCTCGAGCGTGCCCGGAGTGTTCCCGACGATCCAGTCAGCGCCGTTGTCGGGTGCCGCGATGCCGGTGGTGCTGGGTCGCAGCAGGTACGAGATCTGCAGATCTTCCACGCCCCGGGCGATGGGGATCTCGTCGTTGGTGTCGGGCGTGCCGCTGGCCAGGTTCTCGGCGGTGGTCCCGTTCTGGTTGAAGTCGAGGCCACGATCCAGCATCAGCCACGGCTCGCCGTTGATCGAGGCGACGTGGTAGCGGTACCGGTTGACGAAGAAGGCGCTCACTCCGGT
>Ga0137403_10005758_pt1 | contig 14319 bp, 12 predicted proteins | sample CZOMad2_1_16fung_FD_122057 | JGI IMG/M metagenome (GOLD analysis project Ga0137403, IMG submission 122057) | Vadose zone soil fungal communities from Angelo Coast Range Reserve, California, USA - CZOMad2_1_16fungal (Hybrid Assembly) | ecosystem: Environmental > Terrestrial > Soil > Vadose zone... | reverse complement strand
GGCTCCCTCGACCCGAGTACACTTTGGTTGCTTGACGACCAAGGCTCGGGAGGAAGGAGCCGAACATGTTCATTCTAGGAGTAGATTATCACCCGAGCTTTCAGCAAATTGCTTTTTTGAATCAGGAGACAGGCGAGTGCGGTGAGCGGCGGTTGGATCACAGCGATGGAGGGGCGGAGAAGTTCTATCGCGGATTGCAGTCGCAAGGCGTTCACGTCCGTGTGGGGATAGAAGCCACCGGCTATGCACGCTGGTTCGAGCGGCTACTGGCGGAGTTGGGCATCGAGTTGTGGATCGGAGATGCGGCTGAGATCCGCACCCTGCGCGTCCGGAAGCAAAAGACCGATCGTCACGATGCACAACTCTTGCTGAAGCTGCTGCTGGAAGATCGCTTTCCCCGAGTATGGATACCCAACCCGGAGAATCGCGATTTGCGGCAACTGCTTTGGCATCGGCATCGGCTGGTACAGATGCGTACGCGCATCCTGAATCAACTGCAAGCCGTAGCCATGAATGAAGGCCAGCGTTGGAAGAAGCGGCTTTGGAACAAGCGAGGACGGGCGCTGTTGGAGAATCTCCAGTTGGCTCCTTGGGCTAGCCGGCGCCGGCAAGATTTATCGGAGTTGCTGGACCATTTCAACCCGGTGATCGCCGAGTTGACCACCGCCATCGAACGGGAGGCTAACAAACGGCCGGAGGTCGTGCGGTTGATGACCCATCCAGGCGTGGGACCACTCACTGCACTTGCTTTCGTGCTGATCATCGGCGATCCCTTCCGCTTTGCTCGCGGCAAGCAGATCGGGAGTTATGTGGGGCTCGTCCCGTGCGAGGACTCCAGTGCGGGACGGCAACGATTGGGACACATCAGCAAGCAAGGCAACAAGCTGTTGCGTTTTCTGCTGGTGGAAGCAGCGCAGGTGGCGGTGCGTTTTGATCTCGATTGGCGGCGCCGCTACTTGCATCTGGCCACGCGCCGAGACCGTCGCATCGCTAAGGTCGCCATGGGGCGCAAACTTGCCGTTCGCTTGTTCTGGATGTGGCGCAAAGGTTGGGAGTATTCGCAGGTAGTAGAGTTCGGTTCGCACGCGGGACAGCTCGAGTCAACCCCTGGTGGGCAGTAGATCACCGTGGTCTTGATTGGGCGTCCCGCTCCCTGAAAGGGGAGATCGAAGTCGTAATCATGGTCGAGAAGTTTTTGATCGGAGAGATGGTTGGGTCGGACTGAAACCGGCCGCCAGATTAACAACGAGCCGTGGTCGTCGCAGCATACGTCGAAAAAGAACAACGAAGACCACTCTTCGGAGCGGAAGGAGTTGTACGTTCAAAAAAGATTTGACAGAGCCGACATTGTTAGAGATGGGGTAAGGATTGTTTTTTATTCGGCGGTGTCGAGGGCGAGCAAAGCGTTTTGCCCATGATAAAAGGCCCAACTGCTCCACGGCCACTCTCTCGGATGATGGACTAGTCCGCGCTTTACTGGATTCGCATGCATGTAGTGCAACTTTTCTGCTCTTTTTCCGGCGCTATACACGTTGAAGTCGTGGAAGCGCGGTTGCCAGAAAGATCGCGGGGCCTCTTTGCAACCCTCGAATGGCAACAAAAGTTGACTGGTGGGCGCACGGCGGCGGCGTTTGCGCAGGCGCTTTGCCACGCGCAGCTTTAGCCGGTGCAGGACGATCGAAGGAGTTGCGCCCGGTGGTTCGTTGACGAGCAGATGCACGTGCTCGGGCATAACAACGTAGCCGATGACACGGAAGCCGAATTCCGAGCGCAAACGGCCGAGTTCCTCCAGGAAGATCTCGCGCGCTCGTGAAGATTTAAGGAACGGCAGGCGTTTGTAGCAGCTAAACGTCAGGAAGTGGAGATGGCCGCGCCCGTAGATTCGTTTTAGACCAGTGGGCATCTCTACCGATTGAAGGAGGATGAAGAGGAACACGCGGCTAACGCAGAAGCAACCCAAGACCCAGGTTCCCAACACCGGAACCCGGGGCACCCCCTCCGCCTCTCTAAACTTTCCTTGGACCTGACGCACTGATATCCTCTCCCCGTCCGCCATGTCAACTATTTTCAACAATCCACCCCGGGGCACCCGGCTGGAGAGCGCATCAGTGGACTTGCCGCGCAGCAGGGCCGTCAGCCAGTGGCTCTATAACAAGGAAGAGAGCATGAATACTGTTCTGTGGATTGTGCAGGTTCCTCTTGCCGCGTTTCTTTTTAGAAGGAAGAAACCTTAACCAATTCTGGGTATAGCTTATGGAGGAACTCATGATGGAAGTCTTGAATGTCGTTGCGATCATTGTCGCTGGATTGATGGTTGGGAATGAACTTGCCATCGCCGCATTTGTTCACCCAACTCTTGATCGGCTTCCGGATGCTGTCCATCTGCCAGCGGCAACCGCCTTGGCTCGCGTGCTGGGGAGATTCATTCCGTTTTGGTACATTCTTGTATTCTTGCTGACTTTAGTCCACGCCGGCACCTCGAAAATCGGTCAGCCGTAGCCCGTTCAGGGGCCTTTATTGTCTCTCGCCTAGTGAAGGACTTAAGGTGTGTTCTGTATTGAAATTGCAAGGTAGCAATTTTGAATGAGAACTATCAAATTTTCTTCTTGACATGGAAACGCAATTCCATAATATGACACGCGTGCCACATTCTAAGACAAGCCGATCTCCCTACAAGGTACAAGTGCTCGACCGTGCATTGGCAGCGCTGGCAGTCCTCGCCGAAAGTTCAAGCGACTGCAGTTTGGCGGAACTGTGCCCTGCTCTCGGTCTGCACAAGAGCACCGCTCACCGATTGATGATGGTGCTGGAACAGCACCGTCTGGTGGTAAAAAGCGCAGAAACGGGCCGCTATAAGCTCGGGCTGAGATTGTACGAATTGGGTTCCAGAGCGATCGACGGATTGGATCTGCGCGGCCGCGCCCGCCCTTATCTCGTCCAGTTGCAAGAACGCTTCGGCGAAACCGTGTTCTTTTGCATTCTCGACGAAGGCCAAGTCTTCTACATGGAAAAGGTGGAGTCGCAGCGCAGTGTGCGGACGGCCTGCACGGTGGGAAGCCGTGCACCGGCTTATTGCACTGCAGTGGGCAAAGCCATGTTGTCCGAACTTCCCGAGGCCGAAGTAGAAGCCATCGTACGAAAGTCAGGATTAAAAGCGGTCACTGCAAAAACGATCACGACTCTTGCGCGATTGAAATCCGAGCTAAAAGCGGTAAGGACCCGGGGGTATGCGATTGACGACGAGGAAAAGGAAGATGGACTGCGCTGTGTTGGCGCGCTCGTGCGGGCTCATTCGAGAAAACTGAGTGCGGCAATGAGCATCTCGGGACCCGCGTTCCGCATGACGCGGGAAAGAATTCCTGAAGTTGGAGAAGCATTAATGCAGGCGGCAAATGAGCTTTCGGCGGAACTGGGATATCCGGGTTTGCCGCTGGAGACGCTGAAGCGCGCGGCAGGTTAGTTTTTCAGGGGTGCTTGTACCCGGCGAAAGCCGGGATTTTTTTGGGCCTGTTTTGGGAATGGGATGCCGTTCCACATTGTGGTACGGCCAAAAATCTGAACGTTCCTCGTAGGGGTACGAGGAACATCCTCGGAGGATGCCATGAAATTCAAGTCCCGCTTGCAGCTGATCGTACTTGTCTTGGGAATATTCCTTACGCAACGTGTCTCTGCACAATCAACCACGGCAAACCTGTTGGGAAGAGTTACCGACAAGACTGGCGCTGCGCTCGCCGCTGCTAGCGTGACGGCGCGCAATACACAAACAAACCTTTCGCGCACTGTCGAATCAAACGAACAGGGTGAATATCGAATTGAATTTCTTCCGGTGGGAACTTACGACCTCGAAGTGACGAGCAAAGGGTTTAAGAAGGCTATCCTCCACGGAATCGTGCTTCAGGTCAGTGTGGACGCGAGGGCAGATGCACAGATGGAGATTGGAGCTGTGAGCGAAGCGGTGAACGTGACAGCGGAAGTGCCGCTAGTGAATACGAGTTCACCGGAATTGGGTCGCACGGTCGAGAACGCCGAAATCACCAACCTTCCGCTCGTAAATCGAAATGTTTATACGCTGCTGGATATCACTCCGGGCGTAGAACGCAACGACAACAGCATCGTGCTTGGCTATCCCGAGCAGAGAACGCTCATCAATGGCGGCACGGACGGCGGCGCGGGCTCGGTGAACTATTATCTGGACGGCGGACCGAACATGGGCGGGCTGCGCAACACGGGAAACGCCACACCGAATCCGGACGCGGTCGAAGAATTCCGCGTGCAGACAAATAGCTACAATGCGGAGTATGGCCGATTTGCCGCCGGTATCATCAACGTGGTGACAAAATCGGGAACGAACCAATTTCATGGATCGCTCTTTGAATTCTGGCGCAATAACGCACTCAACGCCCACGATTGGAATAACCCAGCCGCTTCTCCGCTCCACCGCAATCAATTTGGCGTAACCGTGGGCGGCCCAATTCAAAAAGACAAAACATTTTTCTTTTTCTCGTACGGCGGATTGCGACAAAACCAGAGCACTTTCCTGAATGGCGCAGTCGTTCCGACGGCGGCAGAACGGAATGGAGATTTTTCACAAACGCCAGGAGCAAACTTCGTAGTACCGGCGGGGACATCTTACGCTGGGCAGACTCCACTGACGCCATTTCACTGCGATCTCTCAACGGGACTTCCAACCGGAGGAACACAGACGAACAATGTCATCTGCCCGACCTTCTTCGATCCGGCGGCAGGCAATATCGTGGGTCAGGCAATTCCAACAGCAAACACGACGACAGGTTCTGGCCAAGCCGGATGGCAGGGCGTGATTCCAAATCCCTTTAACACCGACGAGTATTTGGGAAAGATCGATCACAACTTCGGAAGCGATAACCGGCTGAGTGCCAGTTACTATACAACGGCTGGCGAAAACACCATTCGGGCTGGAACATCGGGGCAAGGCCTGCCATGGGCTCTCCAAGAATTTAATTGGCGTCAACACAATGCAAACGTAAGCGACACTTGGATCATCAGTCCGACGAAAGTGAACCAACTGTGGGTTGGCTTTACGCGTTATTTTGGAGGGCGGTTAAATATTTCGAATCCGGCGCTGGGGCTTCCGGCAGATGCTTCACTTGCCAATTTCGGATCGGCGATCACCGTACAAGGAACACCATCACTCCCCAACATTGCGGTGACGAATTTCTTCAACCTGACCAATGCGATTGGCGGGCCGACAGCGGGAAGCAACTTCTACACTGTGCGCGATACCTTCAACTACACGCGGGGGCATCACTCGTTGAAGTTCGGTGGAGAGGTGATGCTGCAAAAGGACATTCAGGATACGCTCTTGAACAATTACGGAACGTATACCTTCAATGGCACGGCCACAGCGAACAGCGCGGCAAATCCAAAGGTCGCTGGCAACGCATTGGCGGATTTTCTTCTCGGCATTCCTAGCGCCATCACACAGGACGCGCCCATCCGGGCCCTTACCAATAGTTGGTTTACTTCCGTATTTGTTCAGGACGATTACAAAATATTCCCGCGCCTGACGCTGAACCTTGGCTTGCGTTGGGATATCCAAACACCCCCAACCGATCCCCAGGATCGCGAGGGCACCTACGTTGCGGGAGTGCAATCCACTGTGAACCCAGACGCTCCCATCGGTCAGTTGTTTCCTGGAGACCCTGGGGTAACACGGGGAATCGTTCCGGTGCGTTACCATCATGTTTCACCCAGACTTGGACTGGCGTGGGATCCTTTCGGTGACGGCAAGACTTCAGTCCGCGCAGCATTCGGTGTTTTCTACGGCAGCCTTTCCGGAAACAATTGGAATCAGCCATCGAACTTCCAGCCATTCGCCACTCGTCTGACATTCAACAATACCGGAGCCGGAAAATTCGGAACGGGTGGCAGGCTCGCTGATCCCTATCAAGGCCTCGCCGGCGGAGATCCGTTCCCGTATCAAGGTGCGTACACACCGGGCGGAGGAATTCTGGGAATCGATACGGGGTTCCAGTGGCCGTACACCTATCAAATGAACTTTACGGTGCAACGCCAGCTCACGAACGATTTGAGTGTGTCCGTAGGATATGTGGGCAGCTTGGCGCACGACCTGCCGTTTGCCCAAGATGTGAACTATCCCTTGATCACGACTACGCCAGTACCATCGACCGGCAACGTCCAACAACGCCGTCCCAATTCTGGATTCGGACAGGTTTTCCTCGTGCAATCAAACCAGACAGCTTCCTACAACGCGATGCAACTGACGGTAACCAAACGCATGTCCCATCACCTTTTGTTCAATGCGTTCTACACGTTCAGCAAGAACTTGAATAGCCTTGAATTGGACAACAATCAAACGCAAGGCGGCGCGCAGAACATGCTAGCCCTGGATGAGGAAAAAGGCCGCGCCGACATCGACCAGCGTCACGCAGTTTCCTTTTCCGCCGTATGGCAACCAGAGTTTTCCTACGGAGGAAATGGAGTCGTGAAGGCCATTCTAAATGGATGGTCGTTCTCTCCGATTATTCGATATCACAGCGGCATTCCCTTTACTGTCTTGGATGGTGTGGACGCGAACCTCGACGGCGCGGGAGGCGATCGCGCCAATCTCGCAGGCGATCCACGCTCGGGTACTTGTCCCAACGGCGCCAGTACGGGAACTCCGAGTTGCTGGTTCAATATCGCAGCATTTGTGCGGAATCCGGTGGTAACGGGCAGCCCTGTAGACGGGAATTCGGCACGCAACTTGTTAGATCAGCCCGGATTCAAAACGGTGGACTTGGCTGTCTTCCGTGATTTCCGATTCTTCGAAAGGTACGCTTTACAATTCCGTATCGACGGCGCAAATACTTTTAACTTTGTGAATTTGAATCCGCCGGCCGCTACGGTGCCGGCCAGTCTCGCCAGCCCTGGTACATTTGGAACCATTTCGGCGGCCGCCAGCATGAGGCAGCTGCAACTCGGTTTACGTTTTACGTTCTAACCGGATTGCGAAGCGTGGCAAGTTTAGCGGAGTACGGAAAATTCACGGTCGATACGCCTGCTCACCCACTGGTATGTGGTGAGCTCGTTCCGTGACTCAAGACCAGACAACGAACAGGGAGCCGTAATGGGTACGCAAGAAGCGGAAGTGGCAATAGAGAAAATGGTTTTCAGGAAGACCAACAGTCAAAAGGGACGCCATCTGGCGGTGACTCCCCGAAACAGCACCATGCGTCATTTGTCGTACGGTCGTATCATCCTGGACGCATCCATTCCGTCCGTTTCGTTCAAGAATGACGGCCAGGAAACAGGACTCATTTGTCTCGCCGGAACCGCCGTCGTCAAGACAGAAGAACAACAATTCGAACTCGGAAAATTTGACGCAATCTATATTCCGCGCGATTCGACAATCGAGGTTTCAACAAATGGTTCCGCGGACTTCGCGGAATTTTCCTCCGATGTCGTGGGCAAGTATCCGTTAAAACTTGTGCGCTACAGCGAAGTGACCAAAGATCCCGGTCTTAAGTTCGCGGCTGGTGGTCCAGGCTCCTCGCGTGATTTGAACATGCTCATCGCGAAAAACGTGGAAGTAGGCCGGTTCGTCGCTGGCTTTACGTACTCCGCTCCGGGTAATTGGACAAGTTGGCCGCCGCACGAACATGAAAAAATGCTGGAAGAGATGTATGTCTACTTCGATATGCCGGCACCGGCATACGGCATCCAATTGGTTTACAACAATACTCAGTATCCGGAATTGGTGACAGTTGTCCGGGACGGGGACGCGGTACTCATGCCGAGTGGATATCACCCGAATGTTTCCGTACCTGGCCACCGAATCGCATTCTTGTGGGCAATGGCCGCCCATGAAGAAGTGAAAGACCGACAGTTCGGCGTTGTGAACATACAACCTGGTTTTGAACAAAGTGGATCGGGACTAGAAGCGGGCCGCAAGTAACAATTCGCCAAACAGGACCCTGATGCCGGCAGAAACTGCAATCACAGATTCCGTATCGAAGGAACGTTCGAACGTCACCGCGAATCCCTCCAACCTGACGCAAAAAGCGGGCCTGCTTGTCGGACGATTTCGATGGGTAATCTGTGGCCTGTTATTTCTAGGCGTCACAAAAAATTACATGGATCGGCAAGTGCTCGGGGTGTTGAAAGGCCCCCTGCAGCACGAACTCGGCTGGAACGACGTCGACTACGGGAACCTTGTGTTTGCGTTTCAAGGCGCCTATGCGCTTGGCATGATCTTCATGGGTCGGCTAATCGACCGTCTGGGCACACGAATCGGTTATGCGGTGACGATGGTCTTCTGGAGTATTGCTTCGATGGCTCACGCCGCGGCGCATTCATTTCTGACGTTTGCTATCGCGCGTGCAGCATTGGGATTCGGCGAAGCGGGAGTTTTTCCGGCAAGTATCAAGAGTGTCGCTGAATGGTTTCCCAAGAAAGAACGGGCGCTGGCGACAGGTATTTTCAATGCGGGGACGAACGTCGGCGCAATCCTCACGCCCCTCTTTGTTCCGTGGGTTGCGTTGCACCTTGGTTGGCGTTGGGCCTTTCTGTTTACGGGAGCGCTCGGGTTCGTATGGCTCGCACTTTGGTTGAGTCTTTACAGAAAGCCGGAAGAGCACCCGCAATGTACTGTCGCCGAACGCGAATACATCAAGAGCGACTCTGTCGGTGCGGCAGGCGCGATTCCATGGGCTCGACTGTTGCGCTACAGACAGACGTGGGCCTTTGCCGCCGGAAAATTTATGGTGGACCCCGTCTGGTGGTTCTATCTTTTCTGGATACCGGATTATTTACAACGCGAACATGGCCTAAGACTCACCCAAATCGGCTTGCCAATTCTCGTGATCTATTTGATCTCAGACATAGGAAGCATAGGCGGAGGCTGGTTATCTTCCGGTTTGATCCGCCGCGGGTTTTCCGTAAATGCCGGAAGAAAGTGGGCAATGCTTGCTTGCGCGATTTGCGTCGTGCCAATCGGGATGGTCTACCGCGTGTCCGGGCTATGGCCGGCAACCCTCCTGATCGGACTTGCCGCCGCGGGACACCAGGGATTTTCGGCGAACCTTTTCACGCTGGCGTCGGACCTCTTCCCCTCACGAGCAGTCGGTTCTGTTGTTGGAATTGGCGGAATGGCAGGAGCGGTTGGAGGCATGCTCATCGCGCAAATCGTCGGGCACGTTTTGCAATGGACCAACAGCTACATGATTCCCTTTTTCATTGCAGCATCGGCTTATCTTCTGGCAGTGCTTTTAATTCACGCGCTGAGCCCGAGACTCGAGCCCGCGCAAATTGTGCAGGGGTGAACTCGTGAACTTTGAGGGGTTTCAGTTGACTGGCAAGAACGCCCTGGTGACCGGCTCCTACCGCGGCCTGGGAGCGGCCATCGCTGTCGCATTAGCAAAAGCCGGCGCAAACGTGGGTTGCCACGGCCGAGATTCAAAACATGCGCCCGCTTGCGAAGAAATTCACAGAGCGGGATCCAAGACGTTTTATCACTTGGCGGACCTCGCCGACCCTAAGTCTTACGCCAGTCTCATCGAAAAGACGATATCCGAATTCGGCTCTATCGATATTTTGGTGAATAACGCTGGAACAATTCGCCGATCACCCGCTGCGGAATATCCAGCAGAGTATTGGAATGAACTTATTACCGTGAACTTGACTGCCGTTTTCCAACTTTCACAATTGGCTGGGCGGCACATGCTGGACCGCGGCAAAGGTGGAAAGATTTTGAACATTGCATCACTGCTTTCCTTTCAAGGCGGAATTCTGGTTCCTGCTTACGCGGCGGCGAAAGGTGGAGTGGCCCAGCTGACAAAAGCGCTTGCAAATGAGTGGGCTTCCAAAGGAATTAATGTAAACGCAATTGCCCCGGGATATATGGCGACGGAAAATACCGAAGCGCTCCGGAATGATCCAGTGCGGAGCCGGCAAATTCTGGAAAGAATTCCCGCTGCACGTTGGGGTGAACCAAGTGATATCGCGGGGGCCGCGATTTTCTTGTGTTCTTCCGCGAGCGGCTACATACACGGACACGTTCTAGCGGTAGATGGAGGTTGGCTAGGCCGGTAGGTAAACAATGTTGTCCACACTTGCCGTTGCATAAAAGTTTGACTCGTTGTTTTGGAGAAGCTCATGGAACAAACGAAAACGATTCCCGACCTCGTCGTGGTGAAACACGAAGACGGAAAAATGTCTGAGCCGGAACCTGGCCTAAAGCGTCGAGTGCTGGCTTACAACGAAAAACTATTCTTGGCGGAACACGAAATGACGAAAGGATGGGTTGGAACAATGCACAGCCATCCACACGATCAAATTGTGTACATCGTGCGCGGCCATCTGAAAGTCACGTGCCAGGGCCAAACGTTTGATCTTCGGACTGGCGACACGTTCGTCGTACGCGGCGGAGTAGAGCACGGCGCATCTGCCTTCGAAGCATCAATCGTCATAGATGTATTCACTCCGTGGCGCGAGGACTATCTGTCGTAAGTTTTCAATTTGGGTTGCGCAGCCTGACCAGCCATTTAAGTGCGAGCCCATCCAAACCCAGGATCACATTAATACCGAGGCAACTGTATGCGAAAAGAAATTCCGTTGCGCACAATACGAATTGGATTGTTGCTGGTCGCATTCGCAAGCACTGCAAGCAACGCGCAACAAATCCCTGTCGAGACGAATTTAGTTCGTACTCAGGATATCGATCGCGAGATTCGACAATTCTTGCAGCGTGAGATTACCGCACATGTGGCCGACATCAAGACGCTCGATCCCCCGCCCGACCGAGTTGTCGGCGCGTTGACGACGGGCGAATTTTCTTGGGGCACGTTCATGCGCACGCTGGGCGACTATTCAGCGTTCGCGTCCACGAATACGATTGCCGGGCATGATCTTCCAGCGATGATCGGAAAAATGGCGGAAATCGAACTAAGCCATGGTGGAAAAACGTGGGCACAACTTTATGCAGCGATGGCCCTCCACAGCTATGGCAGGAATCTGGATCACAATGCGTTGTGGCAAAATCTGTCACCAAAAGAAAAGGAAAGTTATCGCGCGTTGCTTGATCCCGGACGATTTTACGATTCGAAAACCCACAAACTGATTCATCTTCCGGAAAATTATTTCGGCGTGGCGGCGCGGATCGCGGCAATTGATTACGATCTTGGCCTTAGCAAGGACCGCGCCTCGCTGGACGACTTGTTAGATCACGCAACCGCGCAATTCACCCGTGGAGCGCTTTTTGCCGATGATTCCCTGCCGACCGGCCGCTATGACCGGTATTCCAACGAGTACGCCCGGGCGATTTATGACGCCGCGCAACTCGCTGAACGTGACGATCTTGTCAAAGCCCTTGCACCGTCACTCAAACAACAAATGAAATTGTGGTGGGATTTACTTTCGCCCGACGGGTACGGCTATCCGTGGGGCCGGAGTCTCGGCGCAATCAGCTACATGGACACTATGGAAATCGTCGGCTTTCTTGGCGTTCATCCTGAATTTCGCCCTGCGCCTCTCGAACAGTTGGCATGCGCTTACAATTCCGCATGGAAGTGGCTGCGAAATGACTTCAATAAAGACACGCATTTACTTTCTATCTTTGCTTTCGGCAGGGGCGACTACGGATATATTACGAAGGAGCGCGAATGGCAGCAAACGACCACTTTCCTCGCAAAAATCATGGCGGCGCACAAGATGTTTACACAGGCGATGGCCAGCGAAGGAATCAAACAGTTTGCTATGTCACCCAGTTTTGGCAACGTTTCACGGTTTGAATTCTTCGCGGATGGCAGCGACCGGAAATTTGGTGTCTGGCTGGTTCGTCGCGGCGAAATACACTTTGCCCTGCCGTTCGTGACGGGGCCGAAGGCGGCAACCTCCGATTACCAGCCACTGCCGTACGGTTTTCCTGGTTTGGCAGTACCTGTTGAAAAAATCTATCCCTGCCTCGTACCATTCCTGGAATTGGAAGACGGAAGAACAATTGCCGCAGTTGACGGAGCCGATGAGATTAGACCCGCAGCAGACGGGACCAGCGTCACTGCTGTGTGGAAGCATTGGGTCGTCCCGGGCGCAAAAGCAGGAGAGTTAGTCGACGAAAGCCTCATTTCAGAAGTTACGTGGTCGTTTCAGGGAACTACAATACGGCGAGTGGAGTTCTTGACATCATCGAAACCACTCCGAGTTCGTCGTCTCTGGCTGGCGATTCCAAGCCGCTACAATCGTCTTGAAACTCTAGACGCAGGTGGCCATCGTCTTGATCGTTTTCTTTCCGATAAAGAAACGCTGGATGTGCAGGTAAAACAGTCGGATTGGCCCATGCAAATCTCCGCGTTTTCAACGGGTGATAGTCCCCTGGGCAAGAGCGACCGGGGCCCAATTCCCTTGCACCTGATCCTCGAATCGAAAAATATTTCTTTGTCAGCCGGTGTTCCCCAGAAGTGGGAATTGAGCCTATCAATTCATCCCTAACCATCTTTCAGCATAAGCGATTCCTTCTGACTTCTTCTCAGTACGTTCCGCGCTCGAACTCAGAACCACTAATGCCTACCGCATTGGGACATCAATGGCGTATTGATACGCTGTTCTTGCAAGAGAAACTTGACGGATCACGACCCATGCGCTTGGACCAAACCGCAAAAGCACTTCCGCATTGTGAGGAAAAACGTACGATGTCCGCGGCGGTTTTCCAAACCGCCGCCTCAGAATGAACCTTGCGGCTGAACGAGATTCTAGGAAATGAAAATGTGGATTGCGCAGAATTCGTGGATTTTTCCGACCCACAACCCAACCCACAACATGCGATGTCTTGTACGACTTCCGCGTATTTTGGCAGTCCCCGCGGTCTTGTAAGTTGTTGTAAAACCTAATCGCGCTACTCTGATAAGGGCGAGGTCGGTGGTTCAAGTCCACCCAGGCCCACCATTCAAATCGCCAGTAAGTACGCGGCTATTCTCACTTTTCCCCTTTCGGGGAATATCTCTCAAAAAACCAATTTGCCAACTATTTGCCAACTTTAGGATTGGCCAGAGGGCACTACACTCAGGACGTTAAGAGGCAACGTATCTCTCCTTTTCCCTCGCAGGGGAATTGCCATCCAAAAACGATTTTGGTCCTAGGTGCTGTTCTTTGGATTCGATTATCTGCGGCCGATGCGGAGCCGTATTCCGGCAGAAATAGCCTTGTTTGGGAAGGCAGAATCCGGGGCGTTGCCAGCGCCCAAAGGCGGCGGTTTGCTAATTCACTCTGACCCGTTCGCACTGATCGATTTTCCTTTGTTTTGTTAGTGTTACGACCTTCTGAGTTACACTAGAAGCCCTCATTTGCAGCCTATTGTTCAGCAAGTGTTCAGCAGAAGTGTTTTTCCAAGACCGTTGTATCAGGACTTCGTGTGCAATGTTCGTGTGTTGATCAGGCAAGTAAGGATCGTCACCCAGGCCCACCATCAAATCGCCAAGACGCCGATGATAGCGCTGGAGGCTGAATCTGGTTAGAATGAACCCATGCAAAACTGGCGTGAGCGAATCAGTGTAAACCCGGCCGTCTGCCACGGCCGAGCGTGTGTCCGCGGAACACGTGTCTTGGTATCCGTCATAGTGGACAACGTTGCGGCAGGTGTACCGCGCGAAGAGATATTGCGGAACTACGCAGCACTGACGGACCCGGATATCGATGCGGCATTGGCGTATGCGGCTGAGTTGACGCGCGAGGGCACCGTGGATTTGCCGCTGGAAATCAAAGCTTGAAGTTCAAAGTCGACGAGAATCTTCCAACAGAATACGCGTCTATCCTTCGTGGGGCGGGTTCCGAAGCGGATACGGTCTCCGACGAGAAACTCTCGGGTTCCAGCGATTCGGTGCTCTCCGAGCGTTGCCGCACGGAAGATCGCGTGTTGATGACACTGAACTTGGATTTCGCGAATGTCCAAGCATATCCTCCAAAATCCCATCCGGGAATCGTGGTCTTTCGACCCGAGTCCCAAGACAAGCCAACGCTTGTTGCTCTTTTGAAGCGCCTCGTCCCCGTGTTGCTGCAACTCTCGCCAAAGCATTAGCTTTGGATTGTCGAGCCGGACCGCATCCGGTATCGCGAAGAATGATGCTCCGAGACCAGGGACCTCAATACTGATAAGGGCTATCTTTCCCTTTTTGCGATTCCAGGGAGTCTCTCTCCAAAAACCATTTTGCCAACCATTGGGCTCTTCCCATTCGGGTCTATTCATGGCTATAATAGCCATGAGGAAGGAGCAGCCAAATGCGCAGTGTGAATGTGGCGGAACTGAAGAACCGGCTGAGCAAGTACCTTACATTCGCCAAAGGAGGCGAA
>Ga0137403_10000659_pt1 | contig 14319 bp, 13 predicted proteins | sample CZOMad2_1_16fung_FD_122057 | JGI IMG/M metagenome (GOLD analysis project Ga0137403, IMG submission 122057) | Vadose zone soil fungal communities from Angelo Coast Range Reserve, California, USA - CZOMad2_1_16fungal (Hybrid Assembly) | ecosystem: Environmental > Terrestrial > Soil > Vadose zone... | reverse complement strand
AGCATCGCCGATGTTTCTACCGGCATGAAGATGACTTTTGAGTTATTAGTTCGCGTCATATCACGCAAGCTCTCGATGTAGCGAGTGGTGATCAGATACTGCGCGGGATTCCCGTGCTCATGCATGGCCTCGGCGACCAGCGCGATTGCCTCAGCTTCACCATGGGCGTTTCGCTGTCGCGCCTCAGCCGCGCCCTCGGCGGCGAGTATGGCTGACTGCTTTTCGCCTTCCGCGCGAGTCACGGCCGCCTGCTTCTCGCCTTCCGCACGCGTAATCGCCGCCTGTCGATCTCCTTCCGCTTGCAGCACCAGCGCGCGGCGATTGCGCTCTGCCGTCATCTGCTTCTCCATGGTGATGCGCACGTCTTCCGGCGGATTGATATTCTTAACATCAACGCGCGTCACTTTTACGCCCCACTTGTCCGTCGCTTCGTCGAGAATTATTCGCAGTTTCGCGTTGATCTGATCGCGTTGGGAGAGAGTGTGGTCCAGGTCCATATCGCCCATGACGGCGCGCATGCCGGTGATCGTCAACTGCACAATCCCACCCACGAGATCGTTCATCTCGTAAACGGCTTTGACGGGATCAGTGATTTGCCAGTAGACGACGGAATCGACATGTATGGTTACGTTGTCGCGAGTGATAACGGGCTGCGGTGGAAGATCGATATACTGTTCGCGCAGATCAATCGAGGTTATCCCAGGCCGTGTGTTTGTCCAATAGACCGCGCGAGGTCGGTCCAGGAAGGGTATCAGCAGGTTTAGCCCGCTGCTGGCCACCTTATCAAACCGGCCCAGCCGCTCGACCAACATTACTGTCGCCTGCGGAACTATTCTGATCGTCTTCGCCGCAATTACCAGCAACACGATCGCAATGAAGCCGAAGAACATGAACGCAAGAAGTGTGGAAAGGGGATCCATGATTGAACTCCTCGAAAGCCCGACTGCGCCACCTGGAATCAACAAGAGCTACTACTGAAACTATATCGGATCAGAGTTTGTGCGACAAACCTTTCAATCTTTAGGTTGTGGTTGAGTTTGCAATTGGGCGTGGGCCGGAGGCGCCTGCCACCCGCCCAGCGCTTCTTCAATGATCGATGCTGCCGCAAGAACTGTTTCTTCCGCACGTGGCCGGCCCACAATTTGAACCCCGATCGGCAGTCCTTCCGATGAACGGCCGGCTGGAACCACGACGACCGGAAGATCGAAGACGTTGAAGGTCTGCGAATGACTAAAAGCGCGAAACGTATTCAGCGTGCGATCACCAACCGTAAGTTTGTGCGTGTCATGCGGGTAAGCGGGTGTGGCCCCGACGGGCGCCAAGATGAGGGGCGTCTCTTCCAGCCACTCGACTAACGAGGCGCGCAAGCGATCTCGTTCTAACCATGAGCTGATGTAATCATCGAGCGATGGCGCCGGCGTGTCGTCGGCAGTTGCTAGTCTCCAACGAACAAACTCGCCTCCCGTCTCTTCGTGGCCTGCGTAGACGTTGCGAAGCTGTACGACCGAAGCTCGCGAAAAAAGCTTGAGCCAAAGATCATGGCCACGCTCAATTCCTGGTGGCTTTGTTTCTTCTATTACCAGCCCGGCATCGGCCAATGCTCGCGACGCAGTCTCAACCGCGCTTCGCGTCTCTTCACTAACCGGAGAAACTCCATCGTCGGCGTAACACGCAACGCGCCAACCACGGAACGAAGCAAGCCGACTCTCCAGCAGCTCGCGCGAATACTCAGTATTTGGCGCGGAGGGCTGAATTCCGGCCAGCACCCCGAACAAAAGATGAAGGTCGCTCACGGAGCGCGCCATGGGACCTATCACAGCACCAAGCGAATACGGACCGGCGCTGGGTGGATACTGACCAGCACCTGGCACTCTCCCTACTGTCGGCTTCAAACCGGCAATGCCGCAGAAGTGAGATGGAATCCGAATTGAACCGGCAAGGTCGCTACCGATTCCACCGGGAGACATACAGCTTGCGATGGCCGCCCCTTCGCCTCCACTCGATCCGCCCGGTGTTCGGGACAGGTCATAAGGATTGTTGGTCCGACCAAAAACAGGATTGTCGGCGGTATAGTCCATCGCCATCTCTGCCGGGTTGGTTTTCCCAAGGACGATTGCGCCGGCGGCTTTAAGACGAGTAACTGCGGGCGCATCACGCGGCGGGATAAACTCCGCGCGCGTCGCCGAACCGCTGGTTGTCCGTAGTCCCGCGGTCTCAATGGTGTCTTTGACCGTTAAAGGCACGCCGTGAAGCGGACCAAGCGCATCGCCGTGGCTGACTGCGGCTTCAGCTTCTCTCGCCTTCTCCATGGCGTCTTCAGCAAGCGTAACGATCGCATTGAGTTTCGTATTGTGCAGGTCGATACGATCAAGGCACGTCTGCAAGACTTCAACCGGCGAAACTTCGCGATTGCGGATCAGTTCAGCCAGCCTGGTTACGGATTCAACATGCAGATCAGTCATTGTTTTCGAAGCAAGGGTTCGCTGGTGGTCAGTTACGACTTTGAACCGTATCGATAAAGATCCTCGGCTCCGCCATCCGAGGTGCGGAAAGGCCGCAAGTACTCAGTTCATCTTTACCGTGTTTTGCTTTTCCGCCACTTCTCCATATAATTTCCTCGTTCTGGAAAATCTCAATCACAACTTGCCCGAGTCTGGACCAACGGCCTTTTCGCTAAAGCCCGACGGCAAAGGAGCGTGTCCTTGGCGATTCATTTGAGCAGGACATTCGTCTTGCGCAAACTTCATCAGTTGTCCGGCATCATGCCGCTCGGCGTTTTCCTGTTGGAGCATTTCTACACAAACTCGAAGGCCCTCACCGGGGCAGCAGATTTTAACAACGCCGTCAAAGACTTACAGTCGATCCCTTATATCTTATTCGTGGAGATTGGCGGAATCTTTATACCGCTCATCTATCACGCCGTCTATGGTCTGGTCATCACCATTGAAGCGCGTCCGAATAATTTGAACTACCCCTACCCGCGCAATTGGTTCTATCTAATCCAGCGGATAACAGGTGTAATTTTGTTTTTCTTCATTACTTTCCATGTGCTCAACTTCAGGTTTGGGCTGGTGCCCGGACTGAATACTATTTCCGTGGCTCATAGTCCGCAAATGGCTTTCGATATAGTGTCTCGTGAGTTTCGCATGGTGCCGATCTTTCTTGTTTACATGGTTGGTATCACCGCTACAGTTTGGCATTTGGCAAACGGCATCTGGCTATTCCTGGTTGATTGGGGCATCACCATCGGTGAGCGCGCTCAACGGTTGACTGGCTACGCGTGCATTGGTTTTGGCATGTTCCTGCTGCTGGTTGGTATCAATGCCGCCGTCGCGTTCATACGTCCGGGTGGACTGCTGCGAGGAATTTTCTAGAAGATGGCGAGCAACGGCATCAAGATCGCAATCGTGGGCGGTGGGCTTGCTGGCCTGGCAGCGGCAATGAAGATTGCCGAAGCTGGACATGCGGTAGATCTTTTCTCTGTCGTTCCGGTGAAGCGCTCTCATTCGGTCTGCGCCCAGGGAGGCATCAACGGCGCCGTCAACACTAAAGGCGAGGGCGATTCTACCTGGGAACATTTTGACGACACGGTCTACGGTGGCGACTTTCTTGCGAATCAACCACCGGCAAAAGCCATGTGCGAGATGGCGCCCTCGATAATTTTCCTGTTCGATCGCATGGGAGTGCCGTTCTCCCGCACTAAGGAGGGCTTGCTAGATTTCCGTCGCTTTGGCGGGACCAAACATCACCGAACGGCCTTCGCCGGGGCTTCAACTGGTCAGCAATTGCTTTACGCTCTTGACGAACAAGTGCGTCGCTACGAAGCAACTGGGAAAGTTCGCAAGTTTGAGCATTGGGAAATGATGTCGCTGGTGCTTGACGACCATCAGGTCTGTCGCGGTCTCATCGCGATGAATCTGCAGACTCTGGAACTGAAAGCATTTCCTGCCAATGCCGTCATCGTCGCTACCGGAGGCCCGGGATTAATCTACGGCAAGTCGACGAACTCGATGGTCTGCACCGGCAGTGCAGTGTCTGCCTGTTATCAACAGGGTGCGAAGTATGCAAATGGCGAATTCATTCAGGTGCACCCTACTTCGATCCCTGGCGAAGACAAGTTGCGGTTGATGTCGGAATCGGCGCGCGGCGAAGGCGGACGCGTTTGGGTGCCGCGAAAAGCCGGCGACCCGAGGGCGCCGTCATCGATACCGGAAAACGAACGGTGGTATTTCCTCGAGGAAAAATTTCCCGCTTACGGCAATCTCGTTCCCCGGGATATCGCCACGCGCGAGATTTTCCAGGTCTGCATCGAAGGGAAAGGTGTTGCTGGCCAGAATCAGGTCTATCTTGATTTGACCCATATCCCAGCCGAAACCCTGGATCGCAAGCTGGGGGCGATTCTGGAAATCTACGAGATGTTTGTCGGTGACGATCCGCGGCATGTGCCGATGCGCATCTTCCCCGGCGTGCACTACTCAATGGGCGGCCTCTGGGTCGATTACGATCAGCGCACTAACATTCCCGGTCTGCTGGCGGCGGGCGAATGTGATTACTCAATTCACGGCGCCAACCGTCTGGGCGCAAACTCGCTTGTTAGTTGTGTCTACGGCGGATTCGTAGCAGCGCCTGCGGCAATTACTTATGCAAAGAACGTAGAACGCAACGGCGCCGATAGCTTACGTATTTACGATCAGGAGTTACAGAAGCAACAAGAAATTAACGACGCCCTGGTGAAACAACGTGGCAACGAGAACCAGTACATTCTCCATCAGGAGATGGGCAAGTGGATGACTGACAACGTCACCGTCGTTCGCTACAACGACAGGCTCAAAGCTACCGACAATAAACTGCTCGAGTTGATGGATCGTTACAAGCGCATTTCCATTAACGATTCGAATCTCTGGGCCACAATGGCGTTGCCGCATGCACGGCACCTGGACAATATGCTCGAGCTGGCGCGTGTGATTACGCTTGGCGCTCTGAATCGCAACGAGTCACGCGGTGCTCATTACAAGCCGGAGTTTCCCAATCGCGATGACGAGAATTTTCTGAAGACTACTATCGCGGAGTATTCAGGCGAGGGCCCGGTTATTTCATATGAACCTGTTGATATCTCGTTAATCCCGCCACGGAAGCGGGACTACAGTAAAGCGAAACAGGAACCTAAACAGGATCCGGCGGCTGCAAGGCCGAGCGCACAGGTGTAGGGGAAAATATGCAGCGCGATCAGAGAAAGATTTTCCATTTGTCATTTTTCATTTCTCATTTGTCATTGGAAGAACTGCCGACGACTTGCTGATTGATTTGGTTTCCTAAATGGAAAATCTTTTTGCGAGCGTCTTTCAGAAGGTCTTAACCCCCTTGGATATTGAAGGCTAATCAAGTCATGTCCCCACACGTGCAACCAGCAAAAGCCAATCGCGTCCGCCCGAAGACTGTCGAGATTCACATCAGACGACGCGCGAATCCCGACTCGCCGCCATACTGGGAGCGCTTTGAGCTTCCCTACCGTCCGAATCTCAACATCATCTCGTGCCTGATGGAAATTCAGAAGAATCCCATAACAATGGAAGGCACTCCAACAACCCCGCCAGTGTGGCAGATGAACTGTCTCGAGCAGGTGTGTGGCATCTGCACGATGGTTATCAATGGACGCGCGCGGCAGTCGTGCTCAGCGCTCATTGATAACTTGGAACAGCCAATCAAGCTTGAGCCAATGCAGAAGTTTCCCAACATACGCGACCTCGTAGTTGATCGTTCGCAAATGTTCGATCACTTAAAACGCGTCAACGCCTGGATCGAGCTTGACGGCACTTACGATCTGGGTCCGGGGCCGCGCATGGATCAGGAAGACGTGCAGGAGCGTTATGCGTATTCGCGTTGCATGACCTGCGGCTGTTGCCTGGAAGCATGTCCGCAGTACGACGAAGATCACTACATTGGCCCGCAGGCGATCGCACAGGTGCGGCTATTCAACATGCACCCCAGCGGCGAGTCCACTCGCGACCAGCGCCTGGAAGGAATCATGGGTGAAGACGGCATTACCAACTGCGGCAACGCGCAAAACTGCATTAAGGCTTGCCCAATGGGTATTCCCCTCACGCGGGCAATTTACGAAGAAAACCGCGAGACGATTGTCCACGGTCTGTTTGGCTGGTTGAAAAAGTAACTCGCAGCCTTTTCGGGAACGCAAAATCTTAACTGGCTAACTTCCAACCCAAGCCAAAGAGGCACCGGTTATTCGCCGGTGCCTCTTTGTCTTTATGAAAACAGTTTAGAGAAAAGCGTCAAACGCCCAAGACGTCTATCAGTTCTTGAACTGCAGCCGCGCTCTTCTGTAAGGCAATGCGTTCCTCTGCCAGCAAGTTGATCTCGATGATCTGTTCCAAGCCGCGCGCGCCGAGTTTGCAGGGTACCCCGACGTAGAGGCCGTTGATGCCATATTCGCCTTCGAGATACGCAGCGCACGGGAGAATCTTTTTCTTGTCCTTCAAAATCGATTCCGTCATCTCCACTGCGGCGGCAGATGGCGCATAGTAAGCCGAGCCTGTTTTCAGTAATGAAACGATCTCAGCGCCGCCGCCGGCGGTCCGCTTCACAATCGCATCAATCTGATCTTTCGGGAGCAACTCCGGAATAGGAATGCCGGCGCAGGTTGAGAAGCGTGGCAGCGGCACCATCGTATCGCCATGGCCGCCGAGTACAAACGCGGTCACGTTTTCTACGGAGACGTCGAGCGCTTCCGCGAGAAAGCAACGCATGCGCGCCGAGTCGAGCACTCCCGCCATGCCGATCACGCGATGCTTCGGAAAACCCGAACGGCGAAGTGCGACCTGGCACATCGCATCCAGCGGATTCGAGACAATGATTAAAATCGACGCAGGCGAGCGCCTGACAACTTCATCGACAACCTTGGAAACTATTTCGGCGTTCGTCTTCAGTAGATCGTCCCGGCTCATTCCCGGCTTGCGCGGCAATCCGGCCGTGATGATTACAACATCGGAATTTTCTGTCCCATCATAAGTATTCGTTCCGGTCAGCTTCACATCGAAGCCTTCAATAGGCGCCGCCTGGGCCAAATCCAGAGCCTTGCCCTGCGGTACTCCCTCTACAATGTCGACTAGCACGACGTCGCCGAGTTCTTTCGCTGCCAGCCAGTGGGCAGCAGTCGCCCCCACATTGCCCGCCCCAACCACCGTTATCTTGTTTCGCGCACCCATTTGTTTTTAATCCTTTCGAGGGTCAGGAACGGGCAGATCCGCAGCGACCATTCCCGCGCAATTTTTAGTTAAGAATGCTAGGATTTGAAAGACCGCGAGTGTATAGCCCCGCGCGAGAAAGTGTCAAACACGAATGCAAACTTTCAATCGCAACGTGGAAACCAATCGCGATGAAGATGTGCACATACAACTTGGTGGCTCAATAGACTAGCGGCTTATGGCGGAAGACGACAGGTCCCTTAATCTTATTGCGCTCTTGCAGCTTGCGTATTCAGCCGAGCGAGCAGCGGCTTATGCCTATCGCGGCCACTGGCACTCCATCACCGACGAAGACGAACGAATTCGCATTCGACAAATCGAAGACGAGGAGTGGCACCATCGCAAACTCGTGGGAGAGATGCTCGAGAGTCTGGGATCAGGTCCCAACAGCCAGCGTGAAATTCGTGCCCTGGTTCTGGGGCGTGTGCTCGGTTTGCTCTGTCATGTTATGGGTTGGCTGGCTCCCATGTATGGAGCGGGACGCCTGGAGAGCCGGAACATTGGCGAATACGAAACAGCGGCGCGTTACGCTCGCGCTTGTGACCGCGAAGACCTGACCGACTGTTTGCTGGCCATGGCCGAGGTCGAATGGGAACACGAGAAGTACTTTCGCTCTCGCGTACTACTTCATCCTTTGGGACGACGACTTTCTCTGTGGCCCGCGCCTCCTGCCAAAGAAGCGATTCGAGAGTCGTTTGCGCGAGAATCTGAACAGACCCTTGAACTCGCGGGAGTGCTGTAACGCAAACTGTTAGTTTGCGACGCCTTTTGTTACTGAATATGCCCAAACTAACAGTTTGCCCTTACAACTGACGAACGGCTACTGGAACTGCTCCCCTGGCGCGTGGTAGTATCTCGGAAAACCGTAGTAAGAAACGTATTTAACCACCAGTCCCCCTACTGCGACGGCAACCGTTCGATCATGTTGAATAACCAGACTTTACAGCACCGCCCCCTCGATAGCCGCTGCAACCTTTTCGCCGACTAGCAGTCTTCCTTTCTTAACTTTCGCCATTGATTGACGAAGTGTCTCGATTCTGGGTCGAGCTCATTTTTTTCCAGAGGACCCATTTTCAACCGGCCGTTTAAAAGGAGAGGTACCGATGTCCACCAGCACTATGGCCCCGCCAAAGCGTCCCGACATTAAGACTGTTCTGCCCGGTCCAAAGGGTAAAGAGATTATTGCCGCCGATGCACAGTTTGTTACACCTTCATATCCGAGACCTTCGTTCAAGCTGGTTGCCGAGCGCGGTGAGGGTGTTTGGGTCGAGGATGTCGATGGTAACACCTTCCTCGATTGCAACGCCGGTGTCGCGGTGTGTTCTACCGGACACTGTCATCCTGAGGTCGTGCGCGCGATTCAGGAGCAAGCTGAACAACTGATCCACATGTGTGGCACGGATTACTACTATCGCCACATGCCTGCGCTCGCCAAAAAACTAGATGCGATAGTGCCAGTTCCTTCGCCTACGCGGACTCACTTTGCCAACAGTGGCACCGAGGCTGTTGAAACCGCTTTGAAGCTCGCAATGCACGCGACCGGCCGCGAAAAGTTTATTGCGTTCTTCAACAGTTTCCATGGCCGTACGTTGGGATCATTGTCGCTGACTTCGTCACGTGCGGCGCAACGTTTGGGATTTAAGAGACAAGCGCTCGACGTTGTGCACGTGCCTTATCCCAATGAGTTTCGCAATCCGTTCCGCGCCGAGGACTGCGGTAATGGCGGGGCGGGACAGGGCGCGCTCAACTGGATTGAGGAACGGCTATTCAAAACCACGACGCCACCGGAAGAGGTTGCGGCCATCGTAGTGGAGGCAGTGCAGGGTGAAGGCGGCTACGTTCCAGCGCCGAAGAATTTTCTACAGGGCTTGCGGAGAATCTGTGATCAGCACGGCATCCTTCTGATAGTTGACGAAGTGCAGTCGGGAATGGGCCGGACCGGAAAAATGTTTGCTTGCGAACACTACGACGTGCAGGCAGACATCGTTACCATCGCCAAGGGGATCGGTTCGGGTTTGCCTATCGGCGTCTGCGTCGCGCGGGCCGATCTGATGGATTGGAAACCAGGAGCACATGCGTCCACCTTCGGTGGAAATCCTGTTTGCATCGCCGCCGCTTTGAAGACCATTGAATTGCTCGAAGGCGGTTTGGTCAAAAATAGCGCTGACGTGGGCGCCTACCTGAAGGCAGGTCTCGAACAACTGCAAAAGAAGTATGACTGCATTGGCGATGTTCGCGGAATGGGCCTGATGATTGGCGTGGAGTTTGTGGAAGACCGCGCGTCAAACAAGCCGGCGCCCGGGCTTCGCGACCGTGTGGAAGTGGCCTGCTTTGAGCGCGGGCTGATTATTCTGGGAGCAGGAGCGAACACGATCCGCTGGTCACCGCCGTTGATTCTGACCAAAGAGAATGTGGATGTGGCGCTCGAGATTTTCGACGAGGCGATTGCGGCCTCGGTCAAAGGTTAGCGGCTGTCTCTTAGTACCTTTGCGGTGCGCCACGGACGCAGCGCACTGTGTCGCGAGCAATCAGCAATTCTTCATCAGTGGGAATCACGTAGACAGCGATCGATGAGTCGTCTGTCGTTATTAGTCCTTCCCGCCCATCGTGATGCGCCGCATTTCGTTCAGCGTCCACCTTCACTCCCATCCATTCGAGTCCGGCGCAGATCCTCATACGCACCTCCGCAGAGTTTTCCCCAATTCCACCGGTGAAAATGATTGCGTCAGCGCCACCGACCCCAGCGAGAAATGCGCCGATGTACTTGCGAGCGCGATAGCAAAAGATCTCGATGGCCAGCCGCGCGCGGCGGTCGTTGTTTTCATGCGCCTCCGCAAGCAACTCGCGCATGTCGTTAGTGAGTCCAGAGATACCCAGCAGACCCGACTGCTTGTTCAGCAAGGTTTCCACTTCCTGCGAGGTGAGGCCTTCCTTCGCCGCCACGAAGTCCACAATCGCGGGATCGAGGTCGCCTGAGCGTGTACCCATCACTAATCCCTCGAGCGGCGTGAGGCCCATCGATGTGTCCACAGAATCTCCCGCGCGAATTGCTGCGATCGAACACCCATTTCCGAGATGGAGTGTGATTACGTTGGTCTCGTCGCGCCTGATCCCCCGAAGCTGGCGATAACGATACGCCACATAGCGATGCGACGTCCCGTGAAACCCGTAGCGGCGTATTCGATGACGGCGATAAAGTTGATAAGGAAGCGCGTAGAGATAAGCCTGCTCGGGGAGTGTTTGATGAAACGCCGTATCAAACACGGCAACCGCTGGAAGACCACTACCAAACACCTCTCGCGCTGCCATGATGCCCTTGATGTTTGTGGGGTTGTGCAAAGGCGCCAGGTCGATGCAGTCCTCGATGCCGCGCACCACTTCATCGGTGATCAGAACAGAATGCGTGAAGCGCTCGCCACCGTGCACCACTCGATGGCCAACGGCATGGATGTCGGCAACGCTCTGAAGGTCAGCAACGCCCGACTCAGCGGAGCAGGCCCAGCGAATGATGAACTCAACAGCCGCACGCGTGTCGCGCAGGGTAGCAGTCGAGCGCTCAGGTTCATGACCCGTTGTCTGGAGTGAGACTATCGCTTCCCCACCTATGCGTTCGATACTCCCGCGCGCGAGCCGGCGATCGTTGTTATCGGCAATCTGCTCAAGATCGGTAGCGATTAGCTGAAACTTTACCGAGGAACTGCCACAATTCAGGACCAGGATGTTCATTGGATTACCTGTAGTTTGTCCGCAATCTCGCTCATCCGAACGCGCAAACGTTCCTCGTCAACCATAGTAATTCGCCCTTCGCGATAGACTTCCCTACCCGCAACAACCGTCAGCCTAACATCGCGACCCGACGATGCGAAGATCAGTGTACTCACCGGATCGTATGACGGAATCTGATGTGAACCGTTCAACGCGACAACAGCGAAATCCGCCTGCAAGCCTTCTCTCAACTCGCCGATTTGCCCTTGCAAGCCAAGTGCGCGGGCGCCACCAAGCGTGGCAGATTGGAAGACGTCACCCGCATTCAATTGGTGATTTCTCAGAGTAGAGCTTTCGTCAGGCCCGTTAGTGTCGCGCGGGTTGGCTTTAGCATTCGCACGCGCAAGCAACAGCGCAAAGCGTGCCTCCTCCAGCAGGTCGCAAATATTGTTACTGGCTACGGAGTCGCTCCCAAGTCCAAGCGCAATTCCCTTCTCCAGGAAACGAGCAAACGGCGCCACGCCGTGGCCGAGTTTTGCGTTTGACTTAGGACAATGCGCCACCCGCGATTCGGTTTGTTTAAGAGTCTCCAAATCCGCTTCATCGATATGAATACAGTGCGCCAATAACGGGTGGGTTTGCAGCACGCCATGGTCGTTGAGATATTGAATTGTAGAAACGTTGGGTGCGCGCCATTCGATACCCCGGCTTTTAAGTCCCTCGGCAAACGGTCCTCGACCTTCCCGCATTAACGAAACTTCCATAGCAGTTTCCGCCGCATGCATCATCAAGGGCAAACTCTCGGCAACCGAAAACTCCGCTATCATCTCAAGCTGCGGCGCGCAGACCGTGTAAGGCGCATGCGGTGATACACCGCAATTGACCAATGAGGTTTTGCGTTCGCGCAGCCGGGCAATTTTCGCCTTAAGTTTTTCAAAGTTCTCTTTTGCAAGTCGCGGGTCCGGACCAAACGATTCCTGAAACACGATGCCCCGCAGCCCTACGTCACGCAGCGCATTCATGCTTTCCAGTGCTGAATCGCTCGCGTCTGCCACACACGTCACCCCGGCGCGCGCCGCCTCGCATGCGCCCCAGGCGGCAGAAACGTTCAAGTCGTCAGCGTTCATTCGTTCGAGTCGAGCGATGGTGAGTTTCTTCAACCATGCGAAGAAGTCCACCTCTTCGTTTTCGAGAAAGCCGCGCATGGCGGTTAGTTCTAAATGAGAATGGGAGTTGATCAGCCCGGGGATGATCGCAGACTCGCCAAAATCGCGGACTGTTGCTTGAGGGAACCGGGTGACGAGCGCCGCGCGTGGGCCAACTGCGACGATCTGTTCGCCGTCAATGGCTATGCCGCCGTCGGCAACTGCGGTCGATGAGACGGGTATGACCCAGCGCGCGCAATGAAGTGTGGTCATGCCTAAAAGTTTAAGGGGGTTAAGCGACTGGTTGTTCAGTCGCCACGCTCATGAGTGGATGTCATCAAGTCTGAGCCTAGCTCCGGAAGCTCACTAAGTAGCCGGCGGTTGCCATCGATGGATGTTACGACACTCAGCCGCACCACGTGCTCGCCCTCCGGGTTGTTGTCCACATCGAAGTCTTCAAGTTGCAGGTTCTGTCGCTCCAGCAGATCAAGCAGGCTCTCCAGAAATTGAGCCGGGTCTCTTGTCTTAAGTGAGTAATGGAACATGCGCTGCCGCTTTATTACAAACCGCTCGACCCTTCGCAATACCACGAGCACGATAATGATGAGTGCCGTCGATAACAGTGCCAGGCCAACCATTCCTTCGCCGATTGTGATGCCCACGGCTGCGACAATAAAAATAGTTGCCGCTGTTGTAAGCCCCGTGACCGATCCGCGCGCCTGTAGGATCACTCCCGCTCCGAGGAAACCAATACCGGTCACAACCTGAGCAACGAGCCGCGCCGGATCAGTATAGGGAGCGCCTCCGCCGATGTGGCGTGACACGATCATAAACAGGGCTGATCCCATACAGATCAGCACATTGGTTCTGAGCCCGGCTGCCTTGCGACTTAACTCTCTTTCAAAACCGATCGCGCCGCCACACAAAATGGCCAGCACCAGCTTTACCGCGATCGCGATATCTAGCGAAGTAGTGAGCATGATGGTCGTCTCTGGTTTGCAACCGGACTTGAAAATTCAACGCGCTCTTGCAGGCGAAGAAGAGTTCGCGGGTATCACCGCAGCTTGCACGGGTCCTTTTAGCTTGCGATAGCGCTCGAGTATCGAGATGACGTAAGCGCGCGTTGAAGCGATGTCGATCTTCTTGATGAACTCCTCGCCTGACAATTGCCTGGAGCCTTCTGAAACCTTGCTCCATTCCGCCGCCCTGCTGGGGCCGGCATTATATGCGGCAATTACGCGTGGCTCGGGCTCTGGAATATCACGATACTGCTCATAGATCTTTTCGAGATACCAGCAGCCGATCTGGATATTTCGCTCCGGATCGCGCAACAAGCTCGTCGAACTCTGGGTCATCTGGCGTTCTAATTCGTGCATGCCCGTTTCCGCGGCCCACTCCCGACCGACTGCCGGCGTAATCTGCATCAATCCAATCTCGCCGCTCTTACCGCTCTTCCAGGGACTGAAATAAGTCTCCTCGTAAATGATGCTCCACACCAGATCCGGATCGAGACGATAAACGCCCGCCTGTCTGGCGATCAAGCCATCGTAACGATGAATCCAATATTGGTTGAAAAGATAGAGACCGATAAAAACTGTGAGGACAACGAGGCTAACGACAAGAAGGCGTTTCATTGAAGTAGATTGTCAACCGAACAAAGCAAAGGGTAAAGGGGAATGGGTCAAGGTTAAGCGAACGTTCTTTCGTTACGCTAGGCCCTTTGCTTTTGGCTCGCCAGCCTGTCAGTTTTTTCGCTTCAGTTGAGCCCAAAAGTTGGCGGTAGAACATGAACTATCAACTCCTTCATAACGACAACTCAGCGCCAGCGCATCAAGCACGTGGCCCTGCAACCAAATTTCCGCGTCGAGCGTGACGCCCGGCGCCAGCGGATCTCCGCGGAGCGCACGCTGGTTGACCAGGATTTCAAGATTCATTCTCTCGAGGTCAAGATGAATCCAATACAAATCGCTGCCGGAAAGCGGATTCTTTAGGGGCTTAAAGGCAATCACGCGGCCCGAAAGGCTCCAATCGTTTTCGTGGGCGGCGCGCGCCGGCGCCGCCTTATCCAGCGGCATCCATCTCGTTTTCGTCGTCGCGTTGCGCACGCGCGCGCGATAAGCCAGGCCGCAAAGCCCGACGTGAAGCTCCTGCGCGTTAAAGCCTCCTGGGCCGACCTCAGTAAGGTTTTGCAGCTCAAACAACACTTCGCA
>Ga0137403_10005757_pt1 | contig 14320 bp, 11 predicted proteins | sample CZOMad2_1_16fung_FD_122057 | JGI IMG/M metagenome (GOLD analysis project Ga0137403, IMG submission 122057) | Vadose zone soil fungal communities from Angelo Coast Range Reserve, California, USA - CZOMad2_1_16fungal (Hybrid Assembly) | ecosystem: Environmental > Terrestrial > Soil > Vadose zone... | reverse complement strand
GGGCGATGAGCGATCTGATGCCGACAGGCTTACATCCGAAGAAAGAGGACGGCTTGTTGGTCGACGCTCCGGTGGCGGGCCGCAACGAGAAGCGCAAAGTGACGGCCGTCCGTATTCTGGTTGCGGGCGCGATCGGACTATTGCTGTATTTTGCCCACGTCGCCTTCGTCCCGGTCGCGCTCGCTTGTCTGTTCGCCCTCGTGCTCTCCGGTCCCGTGGAGATGCTGCACGGGTTGCGCGTGCCGCGCAGCGCGAGCGCCGTGCTCATCATGCTCGTTCTGTTGGGGATGGTAGCGGGCATTTCCGACATGCTGTACGAACCGGCGCAGCATTGGTTTGCGGAAGCCCCACATACCTTAAAGATCATCGAGAAGAAGATACGCCCGGTGGCGCAGTTCATGAATCGCCTCGACGCCTTGCGCAATTCCGCCGGCAACATGGGCGCCGCGCCGCACCCGCAGACTCAGGCGCCGGCGAGTGCGCCCGACGAGACCGCGCCGTTCATGCTGCTCGATGCGACGCGGGGGGTGTTGTTGAGCACTCTTACGTTGATCATTTTGACCCTGTTCCTTCTCGCCGGCGGGCCGCCGATGCTCGCTCGGATGACGTCGGCACTGGTGAGCGATCTCGAGTCCGCTCATGTCATGAGAGTGATAGAACGCGTCAGGCGCGAGGTCGGCCGGTTTTATGTGACCACGTCGCTCATCAATGTGGGGCTGGCGCTCGCGACCGGATGCCTCATGATGCTATGCGGCATGCCCAACCCATTTCTCTGGGGTACGATCGCAGGCCTCCTCAATTTCATTCCTTATGCGGGCCCGGCCACGACGCTGATCCTGCTGTCGCTGGTCGCGGTCGTCTCGTTCGACGGACTGGCACACGTGGTGTATGTGGCCGGTAGTTTCCTGGGATTGACCATCGTCGAAGGACAGCTGATTCAACCCCTCTTGGTTGGCAGGCGTCTGCAGCTGAATCCCATGCTGGTATTTCTTTCACTGTGGTTCGGCGGCCTCTTTTGGGGAGTCGCGGGCGTCATTCTCGCGACGCCCACGCTGGTCGCGCTGAAAGTCGTCGCCAAGCGCTCCGCAGGCGGCAAGCCGCTGACCGACTTCCTGAGTCCCGGTTGAAACGTTTGTTCGCAGTCCTACGAGAGTATCAGGCCTGTTCCTACATCATTGCTGCGTTGCGTTACCCCATACTCACCCGCGGGAGCGGCTATCCGACAGCAGGAATCGCTGAAAATGCACATTGTTACCGCGATTGTCTTGACTATCGGCGCACTGGCCGTCCTCGTGTGGGGACTCGTCGGGGTGCTGAACGACCTCTTGGAGCGGGGCCCCTATGATGCGCCGCTCGTCGAGGAATCCCGCGATCGGGAAGATCCAGCGGTGTGGACTGCGGACGGAGAGCCGGGTCGAAACGAAATTTACCGCTAGATTTCCCGCCCCTAGATTTCGATTTGGCGCGCGATTTCGACGACGTTTGCAGGGGTGAGATTGAACCGGTCGACCACCTTCACCGAGTTGCGGTAGAGGAAGGCGAACAAGGCCATGCGCCAGCCCCGCAGCGACGGCTTGATCGGCTTCGACACCACCAGGTCCCGGGTTCCGACGAACATGGCCTTGTCCAGATCGATGGTGGAATCCAGCCCATAAGCCTGGCTGAGCGCGAGTCTCAGGTCGGGTATCTCGAAGAAACCGAATCTCGCGACAACGCGCCATAAACCTTCGCCGATGCTTTCCACCAGTGTGCATTTCGTTCCGAAGATGCGCGGCGTACTTTCGAATACGATGCTGAGGGCGATTGCGTGCCGCGGTAGAACGCCGACGAATCGCACATGATCCATGATGAGCTTGGAGACCTTCTGCGTGCTGCGGGTCAGAAAAACCGTGGTGCCGTCCACCCGGGGTATGAGTTCCCTTTTCAATGCGGACAAGAATTGCTCGCCCGGTTCGGCCGAATCCGCCAGCGTCGCCTTGATGGCATCCACGCCGGTGCGCCATGTCACCATGATGGAGAATAGAATCGCGGCAAAGGTCAACGGAAGCCAGCCGCCCTCCGCGATCTTCCAGAGGTTTGCGACGAAAAAGCTTAAGTCCACCATGAGAAAGAAACCCGCCACGGCGCATGCGGCCGGCAGCGGCCAGCGCCACACGTCGCGCATGGCGCGGAAGAGAAGCACCGTGGTCAACAGCATGGTGGTTGCCACGGCCGTGCCGTAGGCGCCCGCCAAACGATCCGAACTCCCGAACGCTATCGTGGTGGCGACCGTGGCCGCCATCAGCAGCCAATTGACCACGGGCACGTAGATTTGGCCGTAGACTCGATCCGACGTCTGCCGGATGGAAACTCCCGGCAGCCAACCCAGCTGCATGGCTTGCCGCGTCATCGAGAAGGAGCCGGTGATGATGGCCTGGCTGGCAATGATGGTGGCGACAGTCGCCAGCGCGACCAGCGGGTAGATCGACCACGATGGTGCGATTTGAAAGAACGGATTGCCGGACACCGACCCTTTGTCCATCAAATACGCGGTTTGACCCGCGTAACTCACCAACAACGCGGGCAACACGACCAGGTACCACGACCGGCGAATCGACGCTTTGCCGAAATGCCCCATATCCGCGTAAAGCGCCTCGCCGCCGGTGATGCATAGGAATACGCCGCCGAGGACCAGGATCCCGGAACCGCCCGAATGGCGCAGAAACTCCACCGCGTAACGCGGATCGAGAGCGGCCACGACGGAGGGGTGTCGAACGATCGCGGCCATGCCGAGAGCCGCGATCACCAGAAACCAGAGCAGCATCACCGGCCCGAATGCGCGGCCGATTTTTTCGGTGCCGAAGCGCTGCGCAGCAAACAGCGCGATCAAAATGACCACCGCCATCGGCATGATGAACGTTTTGAGAGAATCGGTGACGACATTGAGACCCTCGAGCGCGCTCAATACCGATATTGCCGGAGTGATGACGCCATCCCCGTAGATGAGCGCGGCTCCCAGCAAGCCCATGCTGGTCAGCACCTTGAAGCCCGGGCGGAATCCATTCGCGCCCTCGAGAGACATCAGTGCCAGGATGCCGCCTTCGCCGTGATTGTCGGCGCGCATCACGAAAACGCAATATTTCACCGAGATCGTGATGATCAGCGTCCACACGATCGAGGACAGGATCCCGAGCGCGCTCTGCGGCGTAAACTCGCCGCCCGTCGCATGGACCACCGTCTGCAGCGTATACAAGGGGCTCGTGCCGAGGTCGCCGAACACCACGCCCAGCGCGGCGAAGCTTGCCAACCGTACTGGCTGTGAATCGTCCGCATGACGGTTCGCCGAACCTTCGACCGTCGTGGCCGAACCTTCGACCGTCGTGGAATTGCTGGCCATGATTTCTCTACCCGGGGTGCCGAAGCATTACCTTACTGGGTCCGGCGCTACGAAGGGGAAAAAGAATTCCGCGGAGGCCGGCACCCTTGAGTCCCGCTGACATGTCGTCGCGACGGCCGCCTACAGCCCCGATCGGCGCACAAGCACAAAATTAGCACTTGCGAGCCATACCGCGACTAGTCAAATGCAAGACTTCTTCCACACCCGCAAAAAGACCACGTGGACGGGAATCGTCGTTCTGGCTCTATTGGCGCTCTGCGTCGCCGTGCTGGCTCTGTTCGATTGGAATACGCTGCGCCCCGCGCTCGCGCGCCGGATCACGGCGGCGACCGGGCGACCCACCTCGATCGACGGAGATCTCAAGGTTCATCTGTGGTCATGGAATCCCAACGCCGAAGTCTACGGTCTGACGCTCGAGAATCCCCCCTGGGCCGACCGGCATGTCATGTTTGCCGCAAAGCGAATTTTCGTCAGTGTCAGTTTGGGCCGCCTCCTGCGCGGTCAGATCGTGCTGCCGCAGGTGGAGCTGCAGGAGCCAAACATCGATTTGGAACGCGATGCAAAGGGCCGCGCCAGCTGGGAGCTGGGCACAAAGGCCGGCGCTCCCAATCACAATACCCAGCCGGCCAAGGTGCCGACGATACGTCGCCTCATCGTCGAACGCGGCAAATTGCACGTCGTCGATGAGATACGCAAGCTGACGTTCAGCGGGACATTGGTCGCGGCCGAGCAGGTCGGCAAGGATGATTCGTCCGCGCTGAAGATCCACTGCAGCGGAACGCTGAATGGAAAGCCTTTTGCGCTCGATGCGAACGGCGGGCCCCTGCTCGATCTCGATCCCGGCAAGCCTTATTCGTTCAAGGCCGATCTGACCGCGTCGGATATCCATCTCGACGCTCACGTGACGGTGTTAAAGCCATTCGATCTCGGCGCACTCGACGTCGATTTCGTGATCACGGGCGACGATCTCGCGGACGTGTTTTATCTGACGGGATTGGCATTGCCGAACACGCCGAGATATCGGCTCACGGCCACCGTCCATGTCGACGGAACCAGATTCCGCGTGGATGACCTCAAGGGCCGCTTGGGCACGAGCGACATCGCGGGACGAGGCAACATTCAAACCGGCGGTTTACGACCCAAGCTGACGGCGAAGCTATCGTCGGTCAATCTCAATATGGCCGACTTGGAGCCCACCGTGGGCGCGGCCGCCCCGCGGGCAGCATCGCTCTCGGCGAACGACGCCTCGGGTAAGCCACGCTCCGCGAAGCCGGAACCCCGCGGGGCTCCGCCCCCGATCGACGACGAAAGATTGCTGCCCGACGCGGACCTGCAAGTGAACCGGGTGCGCGGGATGGATGCGGACGTTGCGTACCGGGCGAGCGCCGTCAAGATGCCCAAGGTGCCCATGAAGGAGGTCGACTTTCATCTGGGACTCGACAATGGGGTGCTCACGATGGACCCCCTGTCCTTCGTTCTGAATGAGGGTAAGTTCGCGGGCAAGGTGCAGATCGACGCGCGCGACGATGTGCCGGTGTCGGATATCGACATGCGCATCGACGGGATCGATCTGCGCCAATTCAAATCGGCCACCATGAAGCAAGCTCCCCTCGAAGGAACGTTGTCGGGACGCTTCAAGTTCCATGGCGCAGGCTCCTCCGTCCACAAGTTTGCATCCTCGTCGGACGGCGCCGTGAGCGTGGTCATCCCCCATGGACAGATCAGTGACGTGATCGCGGAGCTGACCGGCATCAACGTACTTCGCGGTTTGGGATTGCTCCTCGCAAACGGGCAGAGTCAAACGGAGATCCGGTGCGGTATCGTGGATTTCAAAGATCGCCACGGCAAGCTCGATACGACCACCGTGTATGTGGACACGTCGAACGTGCTGATCACGGGCCGGGGCGAGATCGATCTGGGAAGCGAGAATCTGAATCTCGCGCTCCAGGGTGACCCCAAAAAACTGCGGCTGTTGCGGGTGCGGTCCCCGATCTCGTTGCACGGCACGCTGCTGCATCCATCTGTGGGCATCAAGGCGGGAAAACTCGCCGAGCAAGCGGGTGCCGCGGCGGCATTGGGCGCGCTGTTGACGCCGGCCGCCGCCGCCCTCGCCTTCATCGATCCGGGTCTGGCGAAGGATAAAGACTGCTCCACCGTCTTGTCCCAGGCGGACGTAGGGGTGGACGCGGGGGCCAAGTAGGAAGCATCTCACCCCCGGCCGGGGACGATGCCGATCCCCGATCCCAGGCGATGCCCGTATCATCCGGCTGCTGGGCTTACAAGAGGGCGTGTACTATGAACCGCAAACTTGCGTTGGCTCGGCGTCCGTGACGGTCCGTGCCGACTCCAACTGCCCGGCCAGTCAGCCGGCATCGACGGCCACCACATTCGAACAGTGACCGATATCGCGGGCTCGCCGGTTCCCGGGGCCATGCGATCGCATCATCGACTGCCGGGAACGGGCCGCCGCGCCAGGAAACCCGACGCGAGATCCCACAGCCATCGTTGGATTGACTGCACCTCCGCCGGGGTGGGCCGGCGCAGCAGCAACTCATCATTCGGAAAAACCAATCGGATCAACAGCGCGGATTTCACGACACGGTAGAAGTCCGTGGCATCCACTCGCCGGAAATGCCGTGACCCGGCGCCGGCCTTCAGCAGCGCCCGCAGCCGCGCGTGCATCCCCGCGAGCGGCCCGGCCGAGAAATTGTCCTCGAAAGACCCGCCCGCCGCCCGTTTCACGTATTCCATGCCGCCATCCGGCGTTGCAAAATCGACGAGCGCGAGGCGCACGTACGCTGGGTGGAACATCTTGAACTCGACGAAACGATTCAAATTCGCCCGCAGCGCCTCGACCGGCCGACGCGTGCCGGACGAATCGAACTGGGCGCCCAGCAGCGAGACGAAGCGCCGCGAGACCTCGACCAGCACATCGTCGCGGCTCCGGTAGTGCTTGTAAATGGCGGGAACCTTGAGATCGAGGCGTTCGGCCACATCGCGCAACCTGAAGCCGTAAACACCTTTGATGGCGATCAACCGCTCGACTTCGTCTAATATCCGATCGCGGGTGGGCACAGCGGCGCGGGGTCGTTTCATCCTACCTTCGAAGTACTGCACTTGGCTGATGGCGAACTGTGGCAGATCCGGGGCCGCATCTCAATATCAGACAAGGGCTTGCGCAAAGCATCGGTCGTGAGATAGCGTCTTTCCGGTTAATCGGATTAACCCTCGGGGAATTCATGATGCACGTGCGGACTCGGCTCGACCACGGCGGCACGCCACGCTTACGCCGGAGCGTCGACAGTGAATACGGTACCTTGCGTGACGTGCTGGTCGGTCCCATCCGCCAGCCATTGGGGCGCGACCATGTCAAACCTTGACCGTCTGTCGCGCCGCGCCTTCGTTGCCGGCACGGCCGCCGCCGCGGCCTCCGTTGCGCAGGGCTTCGCGCCTCAGGACTCCAAGGTGTCGGCGACTGCGCCGCTCACGGCGTTGAGCGCCTGCGATGCGGTTCAGCGCATGGTGCGCGGCGAGCTGACGGTCGAGCGATATGCCGGGGCGCTGCTGGCGAGGTGCGAATCGCAACACGCCCTCAACGCGTTCATCACCTTGGAGCCCGAACGGGTGCTGGAACATGCCCGCGCCCGCGATCAGCAGCGCCGGACCGGCGCGAAGCTCGGACCGCTCTTCGGTCTGCCCATCCCGGTCAAGGACAGCGTGAATACCCGGGACTACGCGACGACGGGAGGAACACCGGCGTTGCGGCATTTCCGGCCGGCGCAGGATGCACCGGTGGTCGCGTCGCTGAAAGGCGCCGGCGCCATCGTGCTGGGGAAAACCAATTTGCACGAACTGTCCTTCGGGTGGACCACCAATAATCTCGCGTTTGGTGCGGTTCACAATCCCTATGATCACAAGCGCATTCCCGGGGGAAGCAGCGGCGGCACGGCCGCAGCGATTGCGGCGCGGCTCGCGCCCCTCGGGGTGGCCGAAGATACCGAAGGGTCCATTCGAGTGCCGGAGGCTTTCTGCGGCATTGCCGGTTTCCGGCCCACGACCCGGCGGTACTCGACCAAGGGCTGCGTGCCCATCTCGCCGCTGTTCGATCAGGTCGGACCGCACGCCCGGACCGTGCAGGACTTGGCATTGTTCGATTCGGTCGTTGCCGGCGACCCCACTCCTCTGACGGCCGAGCCGCTGCGCGGCGTGCGTCTCGGCGTGGTCCGCGACTACTGGTTCGCGGATTTGGATCCCGAGGTCGAAAGGATTGCAGGCGAAGCGCTGGCGCGGCTGCGCGATGCCGGAGCCGTGCTCGTGGAAGGAACGATTTCCGGCTTGGCGCATCTCATCGACCTGACGACGGACCCGGTTCAAAATCACGACGTGCGCCCGGCACTCGCCCGATACTTGAAAGACTACGGCGCCGGCTTGAGCCTTGAAGAACTCATCGCCCGTGCAAGTCCGGATATCCGGGAAATCTTTCGCACGGACGTCATGCCGGGCGGCGTGAATGTCGTTTCCGAAGCCGCCTATGCCGCCGCGCGCGACCAGCATCTCCCAGCGCTCCGCCGGCTCTTCCAGGAATATTTCGCGCGCGCGCAGGTGGCGGCCATCGTCTTCCCGGCCACCCTCGTGCCGCCGCCGCTGATCGGCGAGGAGACCACGCTGACGGTGGGCGGCGGCCGCAGCCTTCCCTTCGAAGTCGCCGTGGCCCGCAACATTGCGCCGGGGAGCACGGCGGGATTACCGGGTCTGGTGCTTCCCGCGGGACTTACCGCCAGCGGTGTGCCGGTCGCCGTCGAGTTCGACTCGCCCGCGGCATCCGACCGCGCCTTGCTGGCTCTCGGCTTGAGTCTCGAACGTGCGCTGGGACCGATCGCGCCGCCCAAGAGCAGCTCTTGAATTCTCGCCGCACCCTGGCTGCCCGATGGCGCGTCATCTCGTTCCGTCTCGCCGTCGCAGTCGGCGCATTGATTTGCGGCGCGGCGCAGGCGGCCGCACCGCTCGCCGCGGAATCCACCACCGGCATGGTCGTCAGCGCGCAGCACCTCGCATCCGAAGTCGGCGCCGGCATCCTGCGAAACGGCGGCAACGCCATCGACGCGGCGGTCGCAGTGGGCTACGCGCTCGCGGTCACTCATCCGTGCTGCGGCAATCTCGGCGGCGGCGGCTTCATGATCATTCATCTTGCCGACGGCAAGGACACCTTCGTCAACTTCCGCGAGAAGGCGCCGCAGGCCGCCAAGTGGAACATGTTTCTCGATTCGGCGGGCAATGCCATTGCGGAGAAGAGCCTGAATGGGTTTCTCGCCGCCGGCGTGCCGGGGACCGTGCTCGGGCTCGAAACGGCCCGTGAAAAATACGGCACGCTGCCGCGGGCGACGCTTCTGGCGCCCGCCATCCGACTGGCCGAACAGGGTTTCGTCCTCACCCGTGGCGACGTCGACGTGCTCGAGGCCGGAACCGACGCGTTTCGCGGCCAACCCAACGTTGCCGCCGTGTTCCTGAATCACGGCGACCCATTCAAGCCCGGAGATCGGCTGACGCAACCGGGGCTCGCCGCCACGCTCCGAACCATCAGTGACGGCGGAGCCCCTGCGTTCTATCACGGCGCCGTCGCTGCCGCGGTGGCCGACGCGAGCAAGGCCCATGAGGGCCTGTTGACGGCGGCCGATTTCGCCGCCTACACGGTGACCGAGTCTGCGCCGGTTACATGCGCCTATCGAGGATACACGATCATGTCGGCGCCGCCTCCGAGTTCCGGGGGCGTCATCCTGTGCGAGATGTTGCGCATTCTGGAAGCCTATCCCCTGCGCAAGCTGGGTTTTCATTCGAGCCGGTCGGTGCACTACCTGACGGAAGCGATGCGCTACGCCTTTCACGATCGCAATAAGTATCTGGGGGATCCGGCGTTCATCGACAATCCGACCGAGCGCTTGATATCGGACGCTCACGCCGCAACGATCAGGTCCCACATAACCGCGCAGCATGCGACGCGCTCGGAGTCCCTGGAGGGCGACAAGGGTCCCGCCGAACACGCGATGACCACTCACTATTCCATCGTCGATGCGAAGGGTAATGCGGTCTCCGTGACCTACACCATCAACGACGACTTCGGCGCCAAGGTCATCGCGGGCGACACCGGTTTCTTCCTGAACGATGAAATGGACGATTTCACGGCAAAACCCGGCGCCGCCAATTTATTCGGCCTGGTACAGGGCCATGCAAACGCCATAGCGCCCGGTAAGCGGCCGTTGAGTTCCATGACGCCCACCATCGTGCTCAAGAATGGCAAGCCCGTGCTGGTGGTCGGAACTCCCGGCGGCTCCCGCATCATCACCACCGTGTTGGAAATCCTCGTCAACGTGATAGACCACGGCATGAGCCTTCAAGAAGCCATTGATGCGCCCCGAATTCATCATCAATGGCTGCCCGACACTTTGGCGGCCGAGCCGTTCGCGCTGTCGGCCGATTCGACCGTGGCGCTCACGCGCATGGGCTACCGTGTGGTGCCCCTGGAGGTCTGGGGCGCCGGCAATGCCGCAGAAGCCGTCGGGGTTGCCCCGGCGGATCCGATCCTTGCCAAGTCGCTCGGGTTTCCGCGGCCCGGCGTTCTGTACGGCGCCAGCGACCCCCGCGCCCCGGCCGGTGCGGCCGCTTCGCCGTGACTTGACCCCTCAAGACCACTGCGATTGATACAATACGGTCATTCCATCCAAGGCAGGCAAACATGATCAAAGTCAGCGTTTTGTATCCGAACAAACCCGGCACACACTTCGACATGAATTACTACGTCACCAAGCACATGCCGCTGGCCATGCGGTTGCTGAGCAAGGGCTTGCGGAAGACGGAAGTGGACGCGGGGCTGCACGGCACCTTCCTAAGTGAACCGCCGGCATTTCATGGCGGCTGTCAGTTCTATTACGACACCGTGGACGCCTTTGTCGCGGTTTGGGGCGCGGCCGCGGCCGAACTGACCGCGGACATCCCGAAATACACCGACGTCGCGCCGGTGATTCAATTCAACGAGGTGAAGATCTCGGTTTGAATTCAGCACTCGGGACGCGATCCGCACCCTCCCCTTCGGAGTGCCGAGACGCTCCGCGAATAGGTTCTTTCCTACGCAGCCTTGCGGCGTTCGACACCGCCGCGTGCTGCATCGCACTTGTTACGCTTGGATTCATTCGGCAGGATATCGGTTGACGGCGGACGCTGCCCTTGACCGGTCCAAAAAAGGTTATAAAAATGAACAGATTGGACAGGCTCGACGAGTTGATCGATGGCGCGGAGGAATTGCTCACAAAACTTGCCGACGCGCACGATCCCAACATCCAACGGCTGCGCGACCGTGTCGACCATGCCATCGCCGACGCCATGCGCACGCTCTCGCGGCAGGACGACGAGGCATCGCTGCGGCTCCGGGACATCGCGCACACCATTGACGACTATGTTCGCGACTACCCATGGTTTGCGGTCCTCGCCGGCGTTGTGGTCGCCGGCACCGCGGCTTTCATTGCCGGCGCCGCTGTGGGGAATAGAAGACGCTCGTGAGCATTCATGAACTGTTTCCGACCCATGTCTACACCTCTGTCCTCCAAAGAAGCGGTTCGCGGGAACTGAACCGGCAGCTTCTCAAGGAGGGCCGGCAACTCAAGGACGACGACGCTGCCGGCCGCCGCTGGTCCACAAAGAACTATCGCGGCGGCTACACGTCGTACGGTTCGTCGCATAAACTGCATCAAATGTCGCCGACGTTTCAGGCTCTGGAGCGTAAGTTGAAGCGTCACGTTCAGGCCTTCGCGCAGGCCGTCGAGTGGGACCTCACAGGCCGGGAACTTGCGATGACCGACTGCTGGCTCAACATCATGTCGCGGAACGCCGTGCATGGGCTGCACCTGCATCCGCTCTCGACATTGAGCGGCACGTACTACGTGCATGTTCCGGCAGGGTCTCCCGGCATCAAATTCGAGGACCCGCGCCTGGACCGCTACATGGCTGCGCCCCCCCGATCGGTGCGCGCTGGCCCGAAGAACCGGCCGTGGATCACCCTGCCCGCCGTGGCCGGACAGGTGGTCTTGTTCGAGAGTTGGCTGCGTCACGAGGTCGCTTCCCATCCGACGGCCGCCGAACGCGTGAGCGTGAGCTTCAATTACAACTGGTTTTAAGGGCCTGTCTGCGGAGTGCAACGGCGAGCCATGCCGGCAAGAGTATTCCGAGACCGGTGTGCGCAGTGCGGCGCAAGCCATGCCGGCAAGAGTATTCCGAGACCTGTGCGCGCAGTGCGACGTCGAGCCGTGCCGGCCAGAGTATTCTAAGACCTGTGTGCGCAGTGCGGCGCAAGCCATGCCGGCGAGAGTATTCCAAGTGGCGCCGAGCCACCTGCTAGAATCAGGCGATGAACGACCGAACGACGCGGACTGCGGATGCCACCATGGCGGTGTACCTGGACCTGGAGAACATTGCGCTCGGTGCGCGGGACGCCAAATACCCGAGCTTCGACATCGAAAAGGTACTGGCGCGCCTTTTGCTGAAGGGTCACATCGTCGTCAAGAAAGCCTACTGCGACTTCGACCGGTACAAGGACTTCAAACGCGGTCTGCACGAGGCAGCCTTCGAGCTCATCGAAATCCCCCACGTACGGCAATCCGGCAAGAACTCCGCGGACATCCGCATGGTCGTCGATGCACTCGATCTGTGCTACACCAAGGGACACGTCGACACCTTCGTCATCCTCAGCGGCGACTCGGACTTCTCTCCGCTCGTCAGCAAGTTGCGTGAGAACGCAAAGACCGTCATCGGCGTCGGCGTCAAGAATTCGACCTCGGACCTGTTCCTCAACAACTGCGACGAGTTCATCTACTACGATGATCTGGTCCGCAAAGAACCATCCAAGGTGCGCCGCCGCAGCGCATCAACGGCATCGCGCCAATCCGCGCCAACGGCCGACAGCGCGCCCGCGGAAAGTGCGCCGGTCGAGAACAAGGGCCCCGACCTCACCGATGCGCTCGATCTGGTGGTCGAAACTCTCGATGCCGTCATCGAAGAGCGCGGCGAGAACGAACCGATCTGGGGTTCCATGATCAAACAGGCCATCAAGCGCCGTCATCCGGGCTTCAACGAGCGTGCCTACGGCTTTCGGTCCTTCAACGATCTGCTGGCCGACGCACAGAAACGCGGCCTCTTGACGTTGCGGGCGGACGAAAAATCCGGAGGCTACACCGTCCGAGCCGCCGACAGGACCCCCGCCCGCTGACAGGACCCCCGCCCGCCGACAGAACCTTGAACTTGAGTCCTGCCGCCCTCACTGAAGTGGTTCACGAGCGACCGCGGAAGCAGGACCATGAATTCACAGCGTAGAAAATCCTGGATGTGGGCCGAAGCATGTGCCCGCCTCGATGAGGCGGAGCGCCGGCATCGCCGTTTCTTCGACCTGCTCGCCGTCCCTTCCGCCCCGCCCGTCTGGGAACCGCCCGCAAACATCTTCTCGTTGGGTGACGAATTGCACGTTTCAATCGCCCTGCCCGGCGCCCGGGCGGAAGACGTCGTGGTGCAGATCGCCTCATCCGGTCTTCTGATTGAAACCACGGTGCCGCCCCCCGCTTTTGCGGTCGGCATGCATGTCGTCCGTCTGGAAATCCCCTATGGACGGATGCGACGGCGAATCGACTTGCCGCCCGGACGTTATACGCTGCGTGAAAATCGATTTGAAAACGGCTATTTATTTCTCCGCCTCGCGGGGTCGACCTTATGAACACTAGCGAGAATCACCCGGCCGGCGCATCCGTGCCGGAAGACGTCCTCATCGTCCTGCCGGTACGCGACCTGGTATTGTTCCCCGGTGTCGTGTTGCCCATCGCCATCCAGGGCGCACGTGCAGTGGCGGCGGCTCAGGAGGCCGTGCGCACCCAGCGCCGTGTCGGGCTATTGCTGCAGAAAGACCCTTCCGCCGAGGATCCGGGGACCGAGGAATTGCATCAAGTCGGCACGGCGGCGTCCATCGTGCGGTTCATTACCGCCGCCGATGGCACGCATCATTTGATCTGCCAGGGTGAACAGCGATTTACCGTCTTGGACTACGTCAGCCAGGAGCCTTTTTTCGTGGCGCGGATCGAAGCGCACAAGGAAGTCACCGTGCTCGATCGCGAAGTCGAGGCCCGCGGGTTCAACTTGCGCGAAAAGGCCATGGAGGCCTTGCAGCTGCTGCCGCACGCCCCCGCGGAACTCGCGAACGCCATTCGTGCGGTCGAATCAATTCCGTCGCTGGCGGACATCGTCGCGAGCTTCATGGACTTGAAGACCGCGGACAAGCAGGACATCCTGGCCACTTTCGATCTCAAAACCCGGCTCGACCGCGTTCTGACACTGCTCAATCGGCGCATCGAAGTGCTCAAGGTGTCGCGGCAGATCGACGAGCGCACGCGCGAGGCCTTCGATGGGCGGCAGAAGGAAGCCGTGCTGCGCGAACGGTTGCGCCAGATCCAGAAGGAACTCGGCGAACCCGATGGCTCCGGCGCCGAACTCGAGGAACTCAAGAAGGCGATTGCCGAAGCCGGTATGCCCGCGGAGGCGGAGGAACAGGCTCTGCGCGAGCTGGCACGCCTCGAGCGCATGTCGGACGGCGCCGCCGAGTATTCGATGACGCGCACCTACCTCGATTGGCTCATCGCCATGCCGTGGTCGAAGATCGATGCCGAGCATCTCGACATGGACCGCGCCCGTGCCATTCTCGATGAGGATCATTACGGGCTCGAGAAAGTCAAGAAGCGCATCCTCGAGTTCCTCGCAGTGCGAAAACTGAATCCCGAAGGCCGCAGTCCCATCCTGTGTTTCGTCGGTCCGCCCGGAGTCGGCAAAACTTCGCTGGGACAGAGCATCGCGAAAGCGCTCGGACTCCAGTTCAGACGTGTGAGTCTCGGCGGCGTGCACGATGAGGCGGAGATCCGC
>Ga0137403_10005756_pt1 | contig 14320 bp, 12 predicted proteins | sample CZOMad2_1_16fung_FD_122057 | JGI IMG/M metagenome (GOLD analysis project Ga0137403, IMG submission 122057) | Vadose zone soil fungal communities from Angelo Coast Range Reserve, California, USA - CZOMad2_1_16fungal (Hybrid Assembly) | ecosystem: Environmental > Terrestrial > Soil > Vadose zone... | reverse complement strand
TGTTTAATCGTGGCCCATTTTGAATGCCCGGACATGACACATCCTCGTTTGTTTCACGTGACCGCGGCTTGGCCGGGGTCATCGATGGAAGAATTTTTGCGCCGCAGAGAGGATTCCAAACATGCCGGCCAAGATGCTGCCAGACGCTGGAGAGCCCGATCTTTGGCCGCCAAGAAAAACAACACCAGTGCGGAGACTTACGGTGAACCGCAAACCCCTGCGGACCCACGGTAGTTTAGCACAGCCGCCCATCTCGGGAAACGGGTTATACCCCACTTCGGGGCATCTCGCCGTTGAATCCGACAAACACCCGCATGGTCGCTACGCGCCGCACCAAAGACTCATGAGCCTGCCATGATGATCTACCGCGAATACCCGCAGGCTAGTCCGAGCGTAGCATCATGCTCCATCGAACTCTCGTAGCGCCGCGGCATAACTTTGTGCGATTGCCTGCCAAGAAAAATAACTTTGCTGTGCCTTGCGGCTTCGTTCCGCCAAGCACGCCCGATAGGCTGGGTCACCTAGAACGCGCATCAACGCGGGCCCGAACTGTTCCCCCGGCTTGGTCAATTCCACACCCGCCTCCGTGATCGGCGCAGCCGTTTCCCATCCCTCCATGGCGACAATTGGCAACCCGCAGGCCACCCCGGCAATCGCGCTTCCTCGCTTTGTGGATATTGGGCCCCGCGCGAAGAGCATCACGTCGCAATCGCCCAACATATGGACCACCTCCTCCGCGGCAAGGAGTCCGCTGACCGTCAATTCCACCTCCGACCCTTGCAAGGTCTCTCGAAAGAGCTTTTCGGCGCTCTCCGCATTGCGGCCCAAGACCACCAGCCGCACACGACCAATCCGCTTCGCTACGTAACACATTCCTTCCGCGATCGTTCTTACCTCTTCCGTCCCAACGCGCCCCGCCGACAAAGAAAAAACAGCCACAGTTGGCGGTCGTTCCTGGCTGCTCTTCCCCTTCGTCCACACTGTTTCCGGCGATGGCAGATTCGCCCCCACGGGAATGAAAACGACATTTTGTGTGCCCGCGGGAAGCCATTCAACCTTCTCTCGCGGAATGGTCAGCACAGCGAGATGGGCTAACCTGACCACTTCTCTCATCGTGCGTACCTGAACTCGGCGTCGAACGCGGTCGACAAGGCGGCTTCCGTCGTAAGGCCGGGCGTCGTGAAACACCACACCGCACCTTACCCCGTGTTTCCGCAACAATCGAACGAGGTTCAAAAAGCCGAAGGGAAAGCCCCGCCGCGACCAGGCGAGGGCGGTGTACTGAATCAGGACCCAATCCTTTTTCCAATTCTCGGTCCGCAGCTTCATTCCGGCGAGTGCTTTCCTCCAACCGAGTTCGTCCCAGCTGACGCGTTCGATTTCGAAAGGAATTCCCTGAGCCTCCAGCGCCGCTCCTAAAAATTGACAGTATTCCTCGACAGCATCCGTCGGTTCATCGCGCCGCCCGAGTAATGCCACGCACCTTGCTTTCATCGAGGGAAGATCTCAACAGATTTTTCAGCCTGGCGAATGATGTGCAGTCCCACTGGCCACTCCACGTGCGCCAGCTTAGCACGGCGAGACCGATGGCAAAACCGCTATACTGGCGTGTTCCTGCACGTGCGCACGCAAACGCGTTTCCGGAGGCTGATCATCGAGATGTTCTTGCTTGGGGATTCACCTCACTCCCTGCCGGTCTCCGAAAAGAAGCCGGAATGAAGCTCCTCATCTACAGCCATTTCTTTGTCCCCAGCATCGGCGGAGTGGAGACCATCGTCCTTTCCCTCGCTCGTGGCCTCGCGGAGTTCCGCAATGAAGCAGGAGTCGCGGAGTTCGACGTCACCGTGGCCACAAAAATTCCAGCAGGAGGCTACGACGACAGCTCGCTCCCCTTCCGTGTAGTTCGCGGCCCGCGTCTCGGTCAGCTCCTGCAACTCGTTCGGGCGTCGGATGTGGTTCACGCCGCAGGCCCGGCGGTGGCCCCGCTCTTGCTGGCCTATTTAGCGCGGAAGCCTCTGGTCATCGAACATCACGGATATCAAGCCACTTGCCCTAATGGCCTTTTGTTTCATCAACCCACCGGGACGGTGTGTCGAGGACATTTTCTGGCTCGCAATTATCGTGAATGTCTGAAGTGCAACGAAAAAAGCGAGGGCTCCAGAAGAAGTTGGAAACTTCTGTTCTCCGCGTTTCTGCGTAATTCTTTGTCGCGCCACGCCGCCGCAAACATCGCGCCCAGCGTTCACGTTGCTTCGCGACAGGCGCTACCTCGAACGATCACCATCGCGCACGGAATTGCGGACCCATGCGCCAGTAAAACCGCGCTCCCGGACGCTCAGCCGATGCAACAGAAACATTTCGCGTACGTGGGCCGGCTGGTCGTGGAGAAAGGTCTCTCCGTGCTGCTGCAAGCGACCCGTCTTCTGCGAGCGCAGGGGCACGAAGTCAATGTCACACTGATCGGCGACGGCCCCGACAAGCTTCGCCTCCAGCAAGAAATAAAACAACTAGGCCTTGAGCGTAATGTTCAGATCACCGGATTTCTTTCCGGCATGGACTTGGACCTGGCCCTTCGCGCGGTCGGCTCCCTGGTCATTCCTACCACGATGGAAGAAACCGCAGGCCTAGCAGCAATTGAACAGATGATGCGCGGGAGACTGGTGATCGCTTCCGAGGTAGGCGGTCTGCCCGAAGCGATCGGCCAGGCGGGCTTCACCTTTCCGCCGGGAGATGCTGCAGCTCTTGCGGCCGCAATGAAAATGGTATTGGAAAAACCGGATTTGATCATTTCACTGGGCCGGCAAGCAAGACAGCGCTCGCTCGCACTCTTCCCGCGCGAACGCATGATCAAGGAGCACGCCAGAGTGTATCGTGAGGTGGCGCATAACTCGGACTCGTGAATTAAGCCTGACGCTGGCATTTCATGGCTGAGGGAGGAAGCTCAAATCGAAAATTCCGGGTAAACTCCTAGCGAAGCCGTCCCGGAAGAATAGAGGCCATGCAGCTGCGCGCCGACGCAGACTCCGGCGCCTGCCCATCGGGAACCGGACGCCCGCTGTTGTTAGGAGAGAAAGGGACTCCAACGAGTGGCTGATGGATTCTAGTTACGCCAGGTTCCGCGAGGTCCGATTCTTCGGCTCGCTCGACGGCCTCCGCGCCCTCAGCATCATCGGCGTGATCTGGTTTCATTCCTGGTGGAGTACTCCCTTTTATCCGACGCTGGCAAGCCTTCCGGTGCTTCGTCAGGGCGAATGGGGAGTGCACATTTTTTTTGTCATCAGTGGTTTCCTGATAACGACTCTTTTGCTCCGCGAGCAAAAGCGCTCGGGCACGATCTCCATTCGAGACTTTTACATACGCCGTTCGCTCCGCATTTGGCCGCTCTATTACGCTACGGTCGCCATTTACGTCGTGATTATGCTTACATTCCAGCGTGACTCCGCTCGCTCCCATACCTTTTTCCATTACCTGCCCGGTTTCCTAACCTACACCTACACCTGGTGCATCACCCCAAATTGGCCGACGGGCCCTTTCAATCTAGCCTGGACGCTGGCAACCGAGGAGCAGTTCTACGCTTTCTGGCCCCTCGTGCTCCAATTCCTTCGCGGCATCTGGTCTTCCGTGGTCATGATCGCGGTCATTGTGCTGCGGCTCGCGGCGGGCTACGGCTGGACAAGTCGCGTACTGCCGCCCGGCTCGCTCCCCGCGAGGATTGTGCTCAGCGTCGCGATTCCCATCTGCCTCGGAGTGCTCCTGGGGCAGGCACTCGATTCCGAGCGCGGCTTCCGGTGGTTGTCCTTGATCCTCGGAGGCAAATGGGCGGCGCCCGCCGCACTCGCGGCCCTGGCAATCTGCTTGATTCCGGTGCATCCACCCGTGCTCGTCGCATCGCTGGCCACGGCTGCGCTCGTCGGCGCCTGCGTGATTCGTGAAGATAACGGGCTCGCTCCCATCTTGAAGCTGCGTCCAATTGCCTGGATCGGTGTGCTGAGTTACGGGATGTATTTGCTCAATTCGTTGTCCGTTTACACGGTTCGAATGGCTCTCGGCAAGCTCGGATTGATTCACCCGCTTGTTCTGTTTCCCTGTGGAGTTGGCGTGGCCACGGCGGCTGCTTTTCTCAGCTACCGATATTTCGAAACCCCTTTTCTCGAACTCAAGAAGCGTTTCTCACATGTGCGTCGCGACGCCGCCGGACATTCCGCTTCGGGAATCGCCGTTTAAGCTGTTCTCTTGACCAAACGCAACCGGCAGGGCCGCGCGGGAATGTTACTTTCGCAAACCACCGTGGTCGATGATAATTGAATCGTCGGTGCAAAATACCCTCGCCGAGCTGAGTATCGCCAGCGCATTCTTCCATCGCTCACTTACGGGGGTATGATAAATGCTCACGCGCTCATTTCGTCAGAAGTGGGGCGCAGCGAAAGGACAATGCTTCACACCGATACAAACAGCGGGCTTCACGATTTCGTCGGCGAACTGGTGCTCGCGCGTTACGCAGGCCCCGGCGTCCGCGCCGCTGACCTCGGTGCGGGTCCCGGCGCAATGGCCGCCCGGCTGCAATCGCTTGGATGTGACGTTGTCGCCGTAGACCGCGATTCGAAGAATTTCGAAGCCCAGGTTCCGCATCTTTCCCTGGATTTCGACCAGGCTGACTTTGCCTCGCGAATTGGCACGGCCTCGTTTGGCCTCGTCACCGCCATTGAAGTCATCGAGCATGTGGAGAGTCCCATTGGCTTCCTTCGCAATATCGGCGAGCTTCTCTTGCCAGGCGGGGTGGCCGTGCTGACCACTCCCAATGTTGACTCCCTTCCCGCGCGCTGCAAGTTCCTTCTCAAAGGAAAGATTCGCACCATGGACGAACGCAGTGAGCCCACGCATATCTCACCGGTGTTCTTCGATCTCTTCCGGCGCCAGTATTTGCCGCGGGCCGAATTGCGGCTCCGCGAGCATTTCGTCTTCCCTCCCAATGGCTACCAGTTGACTCGAAAGCCGATCGCCTGGGCCATGCGTTTCGCCTCTCTGGCTTTTTCAGGCGACGCCCTCCTCGGTGATAATCACGTTTTTGTAGTTGAGGCTGCATCTTGAATATCGCGGCGCAAGCCAGTTTCGGGAATATGCGACGCAACCCCCTCGTGGTCTTGGGTTTCCTTGTTTTTTTTGTCATCGCCGCCTACAAGACTGCTGGCTATGTGATTGTTGGCGATATGACCGGTCTTGCCTTTGTCGCTCTGGCGTTTGCTGGTGCTGCGATCGTAATCGCCATCCTCAACAACTGGCGCAACGGCCTCTATTTCTTCTTGACCTGGCTCCTGTTTGAAGACTTTGCGAGAAAATACCTCGGCAACAACATGGCCATCTATTTCGCTAAGGACGTTTTGGTTGCGATTGTTTATTTATCCTTCTTCCTGGCGTACCGGCGCAAAGAAGTCAGTTCGTTTCGTCCCCCTTTTCTAGTTCCTCTTCTCATTTTTGTGTGGTTTGGAGTGATGCAGGTCTTCAATCCTGCGTCTACTAGCTTGATGTACGGCGTCCTGGGATTGAAACTCTTTTTCTACTATGTTCCCTTGCTTTTTGTGGGTTACGCGCTCCTCAATTCCGAGCAGGAATTGCGCCGCTTCTTTTTTGTGAATATGGTTCTTGCGCTGGTTATTGTTTCCCTGGGAATAGCGCAAGCCATCATCGGCCATACCTTTCTGAACCCGCAAATCGTTGCCGAGGATATTCGCGAGTTGAGCGGGCTCTATAGAATGTCGCCGGTCACGGGCCTTCTCATGTACCGTCCTACTTCGGTTTTCGTGAGTACTGGCCGTTACGGGAATTTTCTCCTGGTAACTTGGTTACTCGTCTTTGGTTTTAGCAGCTACCTGCTCCTGCGCCACAAACGTGGCAGGGCTCTTGCCTTCCTCGTTCTTGTCTTAACGGTTGCAGCCCTTGCGCTGTGCGCTTCCCGGGGAGTCGTCCTTTGGAGCGCCGGCAGTGCCATCGTTGGAGTATTTGCTTTTGTCTGGGGCGCACCTTGGAGGCAGCGTGAAGTGCTCCGAGTGATGCGAACTGTTCAGCGCGCCGCCCTTGGTATCGCTCTCGGTGTAGGACTGCTGTTCTTTATTTTTCCGGATGCACTCCTCTCGCGCGTTGCTTTCTATACCGAAACTCTAACGCCGGGTGCCAGGGAAAGCGACCTGCAAACGCGGACCTGGGATTACCCGGTCAGGAATTTCCTCGGTGCTTTCGGCTACGACCGCTGGCTCTACGGCTATGGGATCGGCACGACCTCCCTCGGCACCCAATACGTCACGCGCATCTTTGGCGCCAAGCCTCCAGTTATCGGCGTAGAGAGTGGTTTCGGCACACTCATAATTGAGATGGGCATTGGCGGCCTGACGCTTTGGTTCGTCATGAGCTTCGCCATCCTGTTCTCTGCGTGGCGCGTGGTCAAGAAACTGAGAGGCTCGCCCTGGTTTCCCTTGGCTTTCGTGATCTTCTGGTACGCAGGGCTTCTCCTGATTCCTATCACCTTTAACGGCATGCAGCCGTACGAAGATTTTGTCATGAACGCTTATCTTTGGCTTCTCCTAGGCATCTTGTACCGGCTCCCCACTCTCGCGGTTTCCGCGCAGTTCGCCGCCACTGCGCGGGTTTCGCCAATGGTTGACCCGCGGATACGGATGCGCTGACTTGCGCCTCGCCGTCGTCTCACCTTTCGTTGATCGCCGGCATGGTACCGAGCGCGCTCTTGCCGAACTGCTGGAGCGCCTCGCGCTGAACGAGCATTGTGAAATTCATCTTTATGCTCAACGCGTTGAAGATCTTGCGTTGACCCAACCCGCCGGGCCAAGCCCAAAAGATTCCGGCGCCATCTTCTGGCATGAGGTTCCTTCCATCCCTGGTCCCCATCTTCTGCAATTTCTCGCGTGGCTCTTGTTGAATCGGATTTTCCGCGCGTGGGATCGCTGGGTTCATGGCCTTCGGTTCGACCTCGTCCTGTCTGCAGGAATCAACTCTCTGGATGCCGATGTTGTCATAGTTCATGCGCTCTTCCATCGCCTCCGCAAACTTGCGGGCGAAGACCTTGGCAATACTGCAAAACCAGGATTTCTCCGGAGGCTCCATCGGCGTGCCTATTACGCCTTTCTTTCCGGATTGGAGCGTCGTGTCTACGCATCGCCAAAGGTTTCTCTCGCTGCCGTGTCGCCGCGCACTGCCACGCTTCTCAAGGATTACTTTGGGCGACAAGATGCGCGCGTCATCCCCAATGGCGTCGACACCTCACAGTTCTCTCCTTCGGCACGATTCGCGAGGCGAGAACTGGCACGCGCTCGCCGAAAGTTGCGCGAGGAAGACTTCGCACTTCTATTGATTGGCAATGATTTAAACAGCAAAGGCCTGCCCGTGGTTCTCGAAGCCATGTCCTTGCAGCCCGAAATTCCGGCAAGACTAATTATCGTTGGCGACGATCTTACTTCAGCGTTCCGCGAATTGGCCCAACGCCTGCATGTTTTCGACCGGTGTTTCTGGGAACCTGCCATGGTAGATATTCTCGACGCCTACGCCGCCGCCGACCTGTACGTCAGCCCCAGCCTGGAAGACTCTTTCGGTATGCCAGTTGCCGAAGCCATGGCATGTGGTCTGCCGGCCATCACCTCGATTTTTGCGGGCGTATCGTCTCTTCTCCACGATGGCGTGGATAGCCTTATCCTCCGCGCTCCGCACGACGCCAAAACACTCGCCACGATGATTCGCACGCTTTTCCAGCAGGCCGAATGGCGCAGCCGCATGGGGCAGAGCGCAGCAAAAACAGCTCTGGCATGGACCTGGGACCGAAACGCCAAAGATGTCTGGGAGTTACTCAGGGAAGCAGCCAGCAAGAAAAACCCACTGCAAGCACGAAAACCATAGCCCTTCTCGGTCGATTCAGCGCGCGTTACGGTGCGATTCAACAGCTTTGCGCGTAGCTTGCAGAGTAAATGTCAGCGATTCCCTGGGGATGCCGGTAATAAAGGGCTTGATCATCCAGCCCAGGCCGGTGGGAATGTCTCGCGTCAGCGAAGCCACTTCGCTTTGTACGTAAACGCCGCCATCGCGCTGTTCCATGCGCCACCATGTTTCCATACGCCACATGAATCCGCCATCCTCGCCAGCAGCCTTTTCGCGCTCATCGCTCTTCCCAGCATTTTCCACTTCCGCAATGCGTACCGCTGAGCTTCGGCTGTGCGCTTTTCCCGGCGCATCATGGAAATACTGCACCTGGTGCTCGGTGTCGAGAACCACAGTGATGACTTTATGCCGGCGGAACCGCAGAAAAACCAGGAAGTGATCGCCCTCCCGCGATTCGATCTTTGAGCGCTCCACATCCGGCGCGTAGTACACCGCGTGCCGGTCGTAATCCTCCAGCACGCCCAATACATCCTCCACCTTGGCTTCCGGGATGAACACCACGCCGGTCCAATGATGAATCATCCCTCCAGGGCACTCGATCGGTTTCTCATTCTCGAGGGTTTCGAGCTTCTGCACCTTTACCTCGCCTCGTTTCAGTCCAGCGTAGGCTTCCAAGCGTTGCGCCTCGGGGAGTCCGTCGATCCACAGGAGGCTCGTGTTGCGCTTCAACTCCGCTTCGTTTCGCGATTCCACGAGTCTTGCATACCGATCAAACGCCGCCTGGGTCTCCGTTTTCATTTTTGGCAGCGCCGGCTCGCGTGCTTGCACCAGTGGGGCAGTCCCCGGGTGCAGCGTCAATGCGACAACCAGAAACGCTGTGAGTCTTCCAGCCATGTTGTTTATGGCGTTCACCTGTCGCCCAAACCCTTCTGCGAGCATCACAAGCCTATACTCAACCCGCTTATTTTGAAGCAGCTTGCGGAAATTTCGCTGGTCGTGGCCGCTCTAGAATGCAAGCGAGATACCGTTGGCGACAAAAGAAAAAGAGGGCCTGGGTTCAGGCCCTCCTTCTAAACACGCTGCTCATTGTTGCAGAGGGAAGAAAAAAGAAAGTGGCGGGTTGGGTAGCTCGCACACGACCCCTTGCGGAGCCGCTGTCCCCGCGCGGCCCCCAACCCGTTCCTCAGAGACTACGCACCTGCAATGTGCGCCACAATGGGTCCCCAGAGCCACCAGACGGGGTACCTAGGTTGTAGTACAAAGCGCCCGTTTTTCCGGTCAGTCGCGAATTCAACACTCAAGTAAGTCATTCAATTACAGTAAGATACGTGTATGTGGTCGCGCGAATTCTCACTCGCCACCCCGAATAGTACTACTCCCGGCTCGCCCATTTTTCAGCTTCTCGGACACGCCACACTTCTTGGCTTTATCGAGCGACCAGTCAGTTTTGGAGGGCGGCGCGGGTGAGAGAGTCCAGGGAGCCCGCGCCGCATATGGGACGTGTTTCGCTTGTCAAGACCACCAGGTGCGCCCAAATATTCCCGCTTTTCTTGCTCACCAACCATTTGTCAGATTAGTCACATCTAAGGGGTGCTAGGGAATAAAATGACCCCCAAGGCGGTTCTTGCCCATGAGTGGTGTTGACCAGGGGAAAGGCTCGGACGTGTTGGATACGCAGGACCGGGCGCGCTTCGAGCAGCTCGTTCTGCCACATCTCGACGCCGCCTTCAATTTGGCGCGCTGGCTTCTAAAGAGCCGCGCCGATTCGGAGGACGTCGCCCAGGAGGCCATGCTCCGTGCCTACCGCTTTTTCCGGGGGTTCCACGGGGGCGACGCGCGCGCCTGGCTTTTGCAGATTGTGCGCAATACCTGTTATACCTGGTTGGAGAAGAATCGCCCTGTGGAACTCATGACAGAATTCGACGAAGAATTGCATCCGCAGCCCAGTGTGTCTCCCGAAGCCTTGGCAATTGCCGGGGCTAATCGGGAACGCCTTACACGCGCTCTGGAGACGCTTCCTCCACGCTTTCGGGAAGTTCTCGTACTGCGCGAACTGGAAGGCTGTTCTTACAAGGAAATCGCTTCCATCACTGCCATCCCCATTGGAACTGTGATGTCCGCGCTGGCCCGTGCGCGACAGCGGCTCCAGCGCGCTCTCACCCCTGCCGCTCCGCAGGAGGCCGCCCGTGAGCTGTGACTATACCCGCACGGTGCTGCACGGCTATCTCGATGGCGAGCTCGACGCCACGCGCTCCGCGGAATTTGAGCGTCACCTCGAAAGCTGCCGCGAATGTGCTACTTCGCTTGGGTCTGAAGAATCGCTGCGCTCCTCTCTTCAGCACAGCGGCCTTTACGAAAACGCTCCCGTGGCCCTCCGCAAGAAAATTCGCGCCGGTCTCACTGCGGCAAGCAATTCTTCGGCTGGGATTCGGATTCCGGCCTGGCGCTGGCTCGCCGTTGCCGCTTCTATTCTTATTGTCGCTGGCATCTCTTGGTTTTCCTGGCCCGGCGCCGCGAAGAATAGCGCTTCCACTACGCCATTCACCGCTGCCGAGATGATCGACGCTCATGTGCGCTCCCTGCAGCCTGGCCACCTGATCGATATTGCTTCGACCGACCAGCACACCGTCAAACCTTGGTTTGACGGGAAGCTCGCCTTTGTTCCTCCCGTGAAGGACTATGCCGATGAAGGGTTTCAGTTGATCGGCGCGCGTCTCGACGTTCTTGGCGGCCAGAATGTCGCCGCGCTCGTCTATACACGCCGCAAGCACATCATCAATGTTTTTGTGATGCCCACCAAGGAACCAGACAGCGGGATTCATGCACCCGGCCTCCGGCAAGGGTATCAGTGGCGCCATTGGCGCCGTCAGGGAATGGAATACTGCGCCGTCTCGGACGCTTCTGATTCCGATATCTACGAACTCGCCCAGCTCATCTATCAATAAGGGGTTTGCTTTGCCGTGGGATCAGTTCTGCGCGCCTGGCGTCCAGGATTCGCATCCAGTCACAACAGGAGGTCTCCAGCAGTCGATAATCGCAAATCACTGCTTCGCGCTGCTCTTCGTGTAGGCCTTCGGAATTTGCTTTGCGTAGATTAACTGCAGCGTCAGCTCTTTCGTCGCCCCGGACCTCAGGTTGACGTTTTTCACCCATTCAGAAAAGACGCCCTTGCCCGACGCCCGAAGATCGTAGTTGTCCGCTCGCAATTTTGAAATCGTGAAATGCCCGTGCGCGTCGGTTCGCACGATATGAGGTGCACTCCCGTTGGAAACTTGGTAGGACACGCTCGCATTTGCCACCGGTTTATCATCGGGACCCAAAACAATGCCAGTCAGCGTGGAGCTACCTTTGCTTTGCGGTGCGGCCGAGACGCCGGGAGCCGCTTCGAGCGCAAGCAAGAAGACTGTCATGAGCAGAAATGCGCGTTTCATTTGTTCAACCTCGTGTGTGTCTCTCGCGAGACCAGATTGGAGGATCGCGCCTCGACCTGAACGCCAGGCAGCTCCGTCCATTTCTACTTTGAGTGTAGACCGTCCCTGGCGGGACCAAACTTCGCAAGAGGAAAATGTGCTTCACCGCCAACCTGTCAATTCGGACAGGCGGGTGATCCGGAATTCTTATTTGATTTACTCGTTACGCAAAGCCACGGCAGGATCCACGCGCGCGGCGCGCTGCGCCGGAATCACGCACGCCAGCAGAGCAACCAGCACAAGCGCCGCGGCAGTACCGGCATAAATTCCCGGCGCCACCAGCGTCATGCCAAACAAGAGACTCCGCAGCAGAGCCCCAAGCCCTGCTGCAAGGGCGCCGCCCGCGAGCAATCCAATAGCGCTCAATCTCATTCCGCGCCCCAGGATCATGCGGGTCACATCCAGCGGCTTGGCCCCCAGCGCCATGCGCACGCCGATCTCCCGCGTGCGCTGCGCTACCGCATACGCCAGCACGCCATAAACCCCGATGCACGCCAGCACCAGCGCCAGCCCCGCGAATACACTCAGCAAAACCATCGGCCGAGTGCGGTCGGCCACGTCCGCTTCTATCAATTGGTCCATAGTTCGCACGTAGGAAACGGGCTGCTGTGGATCCACGGACCACACCGCTCCTTCGACCATCTTGATGGTGCTCCCAGGATCATTCGACGTCCGCACGACCAGAACCGTGTTCCGCTCCGGCTTCTTCTGCTGCGTAATCGGTACGTACACCGCCGGTTTCATCTCGTACAAAAGTCCGCGCTCCCGAATGTCGCGAACAACTCCCACCACCGTCCACCAGGGATTTTTTGTTTCGTCCTCGTTGCCGCCGAAGCGGATGCGTTTGCCCACCGCGCTGCGGCCGGGCCAGTGACGCTTGGCAAGAAATTCATTCACAACCACTGCCAGCGCCCCGCCTTCATGATCCTCTTCCCCCAGCAAGCGGCCTTCTTTCACTTTCGCGCCCAGCATCTCCAGGTAACCGGGCGTCACTTCACGGTAGAGCGCGTCGTTGTACTCTCCTGTCGGCAAAGGCGGTTCGCCCTCTACTACATAGCCATTGGTGTCTCCTATGGTCATGAACGGCGCGTCGGACCCAAATCCCGCTCCCTTCACTCCCGGCAGTGCGCGTACGTCTTCCATCACGGCGTGGAAAAATCCGAGCACCTTTTCGCCCGTGTCGTATTTCTTTTCGGGCAAAGGCACTCCCATCGTCAACAGATGATCGGCCTGAAATCCCAGTTCTTGCTTTCGCAGATTCCAGATGGTCTGGATCATCATTCCGGCGCATACCAACAGAGCAAAGGCCAGCGCAAATTGGCCCACCACCAGCGTATCCCGCAGACGCAATCCGCCGCGCGATTCTCCCCCGCGGCCTCCGTCCTTAAGCGACTCTTGCAAGGGCACGCTCGAGGCCCGCAGCGCCGGTGCGAAACCAAACAACATTCCCGCCACAACCGAGATTCCGGCAGTGAATAGAAGCAGGGGCCCGTTCACTGAAAATCCATTCCCTGCCTGCTCAGGCACCAACTGCCCCAATAGGCTCCAGCACATTTGCCCGACCCACAATCCGAGCAGTCCGCCAGCAACGGACAGCACCAGGCTTTCGGTGAGCAACTGCGAAGCGATTTGCCAGCGGGATGCGCCCATCGCCAAGCGCACGGCCATTTCTCTCCGCCTGCTGGTGGAGCGGGCCAACAAGAGATTGGCGAGATTCGAACAAGCAATCAGGAGCACGAACAGCGAGGCGACTTGCAGCACGAGCAGGCCTCTGCCGGTGTCTCCCGCATATTCTTTTTGAATCGGGACAACGACGGCGCCCAGTTTCGCGTTGGATTCCGGATACTGTTTTTGCAGGTCCGCGGCCACGCGCTCCATGTCCTTTTGTGCCTGCTGGGCGGTGACGCCGGGCTTCAGCCGGGCGGCCACGGTCAAAAAGTGAGTCTGGCGGCGGGCCCATTGCTCCGGCGTGAACGCCATGGGCACCCAGTAGTCGCTATTTTTGCGGTCGCTGAAAAAGAAATCCTTCGGCATCACGCCGACCACTCTTGTCTGGACTCCGTTCAGCAGGATCAACCGCCCGAGGATCGACTCGTCACCGCCAAAGCGCCGGCGCCACAGGTTGTAACTCAGCACCACCACCGGATTTTGCGACTTGTCCTCTTCCACGGTAAATGGACGTCCCACGACCGGCTGCACGCCCAGAACATCGAAGAAGTTTGGCGTCACCTTTTTGCCAGAGAGTTGTTCCGGCTGCCCGTCCCCGGTCAAGCTGGCGGTCACAAACCGCGTCGCGGCCATATCCATGAAAACGCGGTTTTGCGCTTTCCAGTCCAGATAATTTGCGGGCGCCGGAGTGTTATTGGTGAAACCGAGGTAGGACATGTCCTCCCAGACGATCATCAAGCGGTCAGGCTGGGAGTAGGGAAGGGACCTCAGCAGAACCGCTTCTACCGCGCTGAAAATGGCGGTGTTAGCGCCGATTCCGAGCGCCAAGGCGGCGACCGCCAGCGCAAAAAAGCCAGGATTCTTCGCGATTTGCCGGAAGGTATAGCGGAGATTTGTGAAGAGGCTCATGACCAATAGACGGAGCGAAAGGAAGAGTGTTTCCGCTCGATAGCCACTATTCATCGCCACGGGGAGACTCTATACTTGCGCGGTTCGAATGATCTTCATGCGGGGGTTCGGATGGCCAAAAAAAAGCTCTCTGCTTTGAGGAAAAAGCCCGCACCTGCGAAGGCCGCGAAGGACCTTGCCGGGGTGTTTGCCGCGCTGAAGGATATTTTGGAGCCCTACGAGAAGGATCTCCATGTCCTGCCGTACAAGCCGGAATACTATTGCCTGGTGACGCGTCTGGCGGTTCGCAAAGGTAAGCCAGTGTGGTTTGCAGCCATTCGCATGGGGAAGAACTACGTGAGCTACCACTTTATGCCGGTGTACATGAATCCGGGGATGCAGAAGCGCATCCCGCC
>Ga0137403_10005755_pt1 | contig 14321 bp, 13 predicted proteins | sample CZOMad2_1_16fung_FD_122057 | JGI IMG/M metagenome (GOLD analysis project Ga0137403, IMG submission 122057) | Vadose zone soil fungal communities from Angelo Coast Range Reserve, California, USA - CZOMad2_1_16fungal (Hybrid Assembly) | ecosystem: Environmental > Terrestrial > Soil > Vadose zone... | reverse complement strand
CAGCTACGACATGGCCTGGGTCAGTTTCTCGGGCCTTCGCGGCAAGGCGCCGCTGGCGTTCTTGCTCTTGCCCCTCAGGCTGCTCGTCGCTTTCTGGCAAAGCGCCCGCGCGATCTTCGCGCATCGCCCGGACGTGGTCCTCGGCATGGGCGGCTATATCTCATTTCCCGGCGGGATAATGGCGGCGCTATTCGGAAAGCCCCTGGTCGTCCACGAACAGAACGCTATCCCCGGCCTCGCCAACAAAGTGCTCGCCGGGGTCGCCGACCGGGTCCTATGCGCATTCCCCGGCGCGCTCAAAGGCGCAACCTTGACCGGCAACCCGGTTCGACCGGAGATCGCCGCGATCGCCGCTCCCGAGCAGCGCTACGCCGAGCGCAGCGGTCCGCTCCGCATTCTCGTCATCGGGGGCAGCCTCGGCGCCAAGGCGCTGAACGACATCGTTCCCAGGGCGTTGTCGCACCTTCCCGGCGAGCGGCGGCCGATCGTGACCCATCAGTCGGGCGCGCAGCATGTCGAGTCCCTGCGGCAGGCGTACTCCGCGGCGGGCGTCCAGGCGGCAACCGCCGCTTTTATCGAGGACATGGCTGCGGCCTATGCCGAGGCGGACCTCGTCGTGTGCCGCGCCGGAGCGACCACGGTCGCCGAGATCGCGGTCGCAGGTGTCGCGAGCATCCTGGTTCCCTTTCCTCACGCGGTGGACGACCACCAGACGGTCAACGCGCGTTTTCTCGCCGACGCTGGAGCAGCAGTCCTTGCTCCGCAAAGTGAGCTCAGCCCCGAGCGCCTGGCAGAGTTGATTGCCGGGTTCGATCGCGAACGCCTGCGCGAAATGGCCAAGCGCGCCCGCTCCCTCGGCAGGCCAGAGGCGACGCGTCATGTGGCGCAGATCTGCATGGAGCTCGCGAAGTGAAACACAAAGTCAAACGGATTCACTTCGTCGGGATCGGAGGTTCGGGCATGAGCGGCATCGCGGAGGTCCTGCTCAACCTGGGCTACAAGGTGAGCGGTTCGGACCTCGCATCCAACGCAGCGACCGAGCGGCTGGCAGACCTGGGGGCGAAAGTCGTACTGGGCCACAGGGCCGACAACATCGCCTCGGCGGACGCCGTGGTGGTGTCCTCGGCGGTGAAGCCGGACAACTTGGAGGTCGTGGCCGCCCAGGTGAAGCGCATTCCGGTCGTGCCGCGCGCGCTGATGCTCGCAGAGCTCATGCGCCTGAAGCAGGGGATTGCGGTAGCCGGGACCCACGGCAAGACCACCACCACGAGTCTCATCGCGAGCGTGCTCGCCGAAGGCGGGTTGGATCCCACGTTCGTGATCGGCGGAAGGTTGGTGAGCGCCGCCTCCAACGCACGCCTGGGGACCGGAGAGTTCATCGTCGTCGAGGCCGACGAATCCGACGCCTCCTTTCTTCACCTGCAACCGGTGGCCGCCGTGGTGACCAACATCGACGCCGATCACATGGAGACTTACCAGCACGATTTTTCGCGACTGAAGCAGGCGTTTATCCGTTTCCTGCAGAACCTCCCCTTCTACGGCAGCGCCATCCTGTGCGCAGACGACGCCAACGTGCGCGAAATCATGCCCTCGGTCTCCAAGCCGATCGTGACCTACGGAATGCGCGAGGACGCAATGGTTCGCGGAACCGAGATCGTCGCCGGCGACCGCATGCGCTTCAAGGCCAAGCGCGAAGGCGCATCGACCCTGGAGATCACTCTCAACCTGCCGGGACGGCACAACGTACAGAACGCGCTCGCCGCGATTGCCGTGGCCACCGAGCTCGGCGTTCCGGACGCGGCGATCCGCAAGGCGCTCGCCGAATTCCGCGGAGTCGGCAGGCGCTTCCAGCGCTACGGCGAAATTTCTCTCGCCCCGAACGGCAGGCCGGCAGGCAGCTTCACGCTGGTGGACGACTACGGGCATCACCCGGTCGAGATGCGGGCGACGCTCGATGCCGCGCGAGGCGCTTTTCCGGGCCGGCGCATCGTGCTCGCCTTCCAGCCCCACCGTTACACGCGCACGCGCGACCTGTTCGAGGATTTCGTGAAGGCGCTTTCGGGCGCGGACGCGCTGCTGCTTGCTGAAGTCTATCCGGCAGGCGAAACGCCTATCGTCGCCGCCGACGGGCGCTCGCTCGCCGAGGCGATTCGCGTTGCGGGCAAGACCGAGCCGGTGTTCGTCGAGAAGATTTCCGACATGCCCGACGCCATCCGCAAGCTTGTGCGCTCCGGTGACGTCGTCCTCACGATGGGCGCAGGCTCGATCGGCGGCGTGCCGGCGGCGCTCGCCAAGGCCGGAAGATGAAGATGACCGAGCCGATCGGCCGACCCACCACTGTCCTGCGCGGCATATTGCGCTTGAACGAACCGATGTCGAAGCACGTCAGCTGGCGCGCCGGTGGGGTCGCGGCACGAGCCTATATCCCAGCTGACCGCTCCGATCTCACCGCATTTCTTGCGACGCTTCCCCAGCGCGAGCCGCTGTACTTCGTCGGACTGGGCAGCAACCTTCTGGTGCGTGATGGCGGCTATCGCGGCACGGTCGTCTTGATGCACAGCCCGCGGGGCGTGATGCGTGCCGAGGGAGAGCTGATCTATGCCGAGGCCGGCTTCGCCTGTCCCAAGCTTGCGCGGTTCGCGGCGACGCGCGGTTTCGAAGGCGCGGAGTTTCTCGCTGGAGTACCGGGCACGGTCGGCGGAGCGCTGGCGATGAACGCCGGCTGTTACGGGTCGGAAACCTGGGACGTCGTCGCGAAGGTGCTGACGGTGTCGCGCGCCGGGAAATTGAGCGAGCGCAGTCCGGGCGATTTCGCGACGGGCTATCGCCGCGTCGAGCTGCGGGGATCGAGGCTGGGCGAGGACGAGTGGTTTCTCGCTGCCTGGTTTCGTTTTCGCCCCGGCGACGAGAAGCGCGCCAGGGCACGCATCAAAGAGCTGCTGGCGAAGCGCATCGAGGAGCAGCCGCTCGAGCTTCCGAATGCCGGCTCGGTATTCCGCAACCCGCCCGGCGACCACGCTGCGCGCCTCGTCGAGGCCAGCGGGCTCAAGGGCCATGAAATCGGCGGCGCTCGCATCTCCGAGAAGCACGCAAATTTCATCGTCAACCCGAAGGGAAAGGCGCACGCCGCGGACATCGAGGCGCTGATCGAGCACGCCCGCGACACCGTAAGGCGGCGCTTCGGCGTCGATCTCGTCCCCGAGGTGCGTATCGTGGGGGACGCATGAACGCCCGCGACTTCGGCAAGGTCGCCGTGATGATGGGCGGGCGTTCCGCCGAGCGTGCCGTTTCGCTCAAGAGCGGCTCCATGGTATTGGCTGCTCTGAAGAAAAAAGACGTCGATGCACACGCTTTCGATCCGAAGGAGCGGGGACTCGAAGCGCTCATCAAAGACCGGTTCGACCGAGTCTTCATTGTGCTGCACGGCCGCTATGGCGAGGACGGCACGATCCAGGGTGCGCTCGAGCTGGTCGGCATTCCGTATACCGGTTCGGGCGTCATGGGCAGCGCCCTCGCGATGGACAAGTGGCGCACCAAACTCGTCTGGCAGGGAAGCGGCGTTCCGACTCCGCATTGCGAGCTCCTCACTCGGGAAAGCGATCTCCAGGGCGTCGCGACGCGTCTGGGGCTGCCTCTGATGGTGAAGCCCGCCAACGAAGGCTCATCGATCGGGATGACCAAGGTGAAAAGCGCCCGGGACCTGACGGAGGCCTATGCGCTCGCCGCCAACTATGACCGCGTCGTGATCGCGGAGGCTTTCGTGGATGGCGTCGAGCTGACCGCCGGGGTCCTGGGAGACACGGCCCTTCCGCTGATCAAGCTCGAAACGCCGCGCGAGTTCTACGACTACGAGGCCAAATACAGCGCCAAGGACACCCGCTACATCATTCCCAGCGGACTGCCCCCTGACGCCGAGCGCATCATCCAGGACGAGGCACTGCGGGCTTTCAGGATCCTGGGCTGCAGCGGGTGGGGCCGCGTGGACCTGATGCTCGACCGCACGGGCAAGCCCTATTTCCTCGAGGTCAACACCTCTCCGGGAATGACCGACCACTCGCTCGTGCCCATGGCGGCTCGCCACGTCGGGTTGTCGTTCGAGGACCTGTGCGTGCGAATTCTCGAGCTCGCCCGGCTCGCGGAACAGGGGGGCGACCGTGTGGGATAACCCGCGCCTCGCCAACGCCGCCGCGAACGCGCTCTACGCGCTTGCGCTCGCGCTCATCACCTACGCGGGGGCGCTCGTCCTCGCCGAATCCCCGGCGTTTTCACTGAAGACGATTGTCGTGGGAGGCGAGCTCCGGCACGTCGCGCGCGACGAGATCGTCGGTGCGCTCCAGGGCCGGGTCAAGGGTACTTTTTTCACCGTGGACCTGGAGGCGGTACGCACGCTGTTCGAAGGGATTCCCTGGGTGCGCCGCGCCGAACTGCGACGCGGCTGGCCCGACCGCCTGGAAGTACGTATCGAAGAGCACGTGGCCCTCGCGCGCTGGGGCCAAAGACGAGAGCTGCGGCTCGTTAATACTCATGGAGAGCTTTTCAGCGGGCAGAGCGACGCCACGCTGCCGGTCTTCTCCGGGCCCGCCGGCAGCGAAGGCGAAGTCACGCAACGCTACCTTGCCTTTCGGAGTTTGCTGGCCCCGCTGGCCCTCGAGCCCAGCCAGGTTCTGTTGAGCTCGCGTCTTGCCTGGCAGCTCAGGCTCTCCAACGGCCTCGCCGTGCAGCTCGGGCGTGACTCGGACAAAGACCGCGTCGACGAACGTCTCGCGAGGCTCGTGTCCGTATACCCGCAAACGCTCGGCGAGTCCCGGCACCGTCCGGACTATGTCGACCTGCGCTACCCCAACGGTTTTGCGCTGCGGGTTCCCGAGGGCGTCGGCCCCGAGACCCGCGCGCGCAAGCGAGTCTGACATGGCGAGGGAAAACAAGAACCTCATCGTCGCTCTGGACATCGGCACCTCTAAGGTGGCGGCGATGGTGGCGGAGCTTTTCCCCGACGGACGCATGGACATCATCGGGACTGGCGGTCACGAATCCAAGGGGCTGAAAAAGGGCGTTGTGGTGAACATCGAGGCGACCGTGAACGCCATCCAGCGCACGCTCGAGGAAGCGGAATTGATGGCCGACTGCAAGATCGAGCGCGTCTTCACCGGGATCGCCGGCAGTCACATCAAGAGCTTCAACTCGACCGGGATGGTGGCGATCAAGGACAAGGAAGTGACCGCTATCGACGTCGAGCGCGCGATCGAGACGGCGCGCGCCATGCCTATCCCGACCGATCAGCAGGTGCTGCACATCCTGACGCAGGAATTCATCATCGACGGGCAGGACGGAGTACGCGAGCCGCTCGGGATGAGCGGCGTGCGGCTCGAGGTCAAGGTGCACATCGTCACCGGCGCCGTCTCGGCCGCGCAGAACATCGTCAAGTGCGTGCGCCGCTGCGGGCTGGAGGTGAACGACCTGATCCTGCAGCCGCTCGCGTCTTCACTCGCCGTGCTGACCGAGGACGAAAAGGAACTGGGCGTGTGCCTGGTCGACATCGGCGGCGGCACGAGCGACATCGCGGTGTTCCGCGAAGGCGCGATCCGCCACACGGCCGTCGTACCGATCGCCGGAGACCAGATCACCAACGACATCGCGATGGCGCTGCGTACGCCCACCGCGGAAGCGGAAGAACTCAAGGTCCGTCACGGCTGCGCGTTGAGGCAGCTCGCCGAGGCCGGCCAGATGATCGAGGTCGCGGGCGTGGGCGATCGCCCGCCGCGAATGCTTTCGCGCCAGACGCTCGCCGAAGTCATCGAGCCTCGCGTCGAGGAACTCTACTCCCTCATTCAGCAGGTGCTGCGCGACTCCGGTTACGAGGAGCTGCTGTCCTCCGGGGTCGTGCTCACCGGGGGCTCGGCCGTGATGCAGGGGATGGTGGAACTGGGCGAGGAGATTTTTCACATGCCGGTGCGGCTGGGCATTCCCCGCTACACCGGCTCGCTTTCGGACGTGGTCCGCAGCCCGCGCTTCGCCACCGGCGTCGGCCTGCTCCTCGAGGGCGTGGTGCAGACGCAGCGCGGACTGATCGCGCGGCAGGGTGGGTCGGTACGGCAGGTCTTAAAGAGGATGCGCCAATGGTTCCAACGGAATTTTTAGAAGGGCACGGCTGGCAGGCGTTTTTTTTCTTCACCCCGGAAGGAGGTCAGCATGTTTGAAGTCGTCGAAAACACAGCGAGCGGCACCGTGATCAAGGTGATCGGTGTCGGCGGCGCGGGCGGCAATGCCGTCGATCACATGATCCGCAACGGCGTGGCGGGCGTCGAGTTCATCACCGCCAATACCGACGGGCAGGCGCTGTCGCGCACCCAGGCGAAGAGCCAGATCCAACTGGGATCGACGGGCCTCGGCGCCGGGGCCAAGCCCGAAGCCGGGCGCGCCGCGGCGCTCGAGGCCCGCGAGCAGATCGCCGATGCCCTGCGCGGGTCGCACATGGCCTTCATCACCGCCGGGATGGGCGGCGGCACCGGCACGGGCGCCGCCCCGGTGGTGGCGGAGGTCGCCAAGGAGATGGGCATCCTCACCGTCGCGGTCGTCACCAAGCCGTTCTCGTTCGAGGGCGTGCGCCGGATGCAGGCTGCCGAGACCGGCATCGCGGAACTGTCCCAGCACGTCGACTCCGTCATCGTGATTCTCAACGAGAAACTCGAGGAAGTACTTGGCGACGACGTGTCGATGGAAGAGGCGTTCTCCGAGGCCGACAGCGTGCTCAAGAACGCGGTCGCAGGAATCTCCGAGATCATCAACGTGCCGGGCCTGATCAACGTCGACTTCCAGGACGTGCGCACGGTGATGGCCGAGCAGGGGATGGCGATGATGGGCTCCGCAGCCGCTTTCGGCGTGGATCGCGCTCGCATCGCCGCCGAACAGGCGGTGGCTTGCCCTTTGCTCGAAGGCGTCAATCTGTCCGGCGCGCGTGGGGTCGTAGTGAACATCACGGCCAACAAGTCGAGCCTCAAGCTGCGCGAAACCAAGGAGGTGATGAACACCATCCGCGGCTTCGCGGCCGACGACGCCACCATCATTTTCGGCGCGGTCTACGACGATCCCATAGGGGAGGAGCTGCGCGTCACCGTGATTGCAACGGGCCTCGGCCAGCCGCAGATCACGCGCCAGGCCAAGCCGAAACTGGTGCAAAAAACCGGCACTGACAACATGCCTGTCGCCGGGGTGGATTACCGCGTGCTCGATGAGATGCCCGCTGTGATTCGCAAGAACCGCGCCTCGACGATAGAGGCGCTGCAAAACAGCGGGGTCGACAAGTACGACATCCCCGCTTTCCTTCGCAAGCAAGCCGACTAGGGAGAAATCACATGAGCACAGCCAAGAGACCGGGCATGCCTCGCTACCTGCTGCGCAGGCCTTTGATCGCAAGAACGAGCACGAGCGTGCGAGAGCCCATTCGGACTGCGCCCGTGCTGATCCGCACCGTGGCTTTCGTGCCCGCCTATCTGCGCAAAAGGCCGCATTGAGCGGGAAAAGTTCGCGTCCCGACCGGAATTCCGGGCCGGTAGGGGCGTGGGCTGTGCTAAAATCCCGTACTTTCAATCGGCTACGGCAATTGCTGCAGCGACGCAAATGTTCAAGCAGCGCACCCTCAAATCCGTGATTCGCGCCACCGGCGTCGGCCTGCATACCGGCGAGAAAGTGGCCATGACCCTGCGGCCGGCCTCGCCGGACTCGGGGATCGTGTTTCGGCGTATCGATTTGCCCGTGCCGGTCGACATCGTAGCCGACGCCTTCAAGGTCACCGACACGCGCCTTTGCAGCGCGCTGGAAGCAAACGGAGCGAAAGTGGCCACCGTCGAGCATCTTATGTCGGCATTTGCCGGGCTCGGAATCGACAACGCCTACGTCGATCTCACGGGGTCGGAAGTTCCGATCATGGACGGGAGCGCCGCCCCTTTCGTGTTCCTCATTCAATCCGCGGGCATCGAGCAGCAGCCCGCGCCCAAGCGTTTCTTCAGAATCAAGAGCACGGTGGAAGTCACCGACGGGGACAAGTGGGCGCGCTTCGAACCGTTCGAAGGATTCAAGCTTTCGTTTTCCATCGAGTTCGACCACCCCGCTTTCGAGCGCTCGGCGCAGGTGGCCCAAGTCGACTTTGCCGACACCTCCTACGTCAAGGAAGTCGCCCGAGCGCGCACCTTCGGTTTCATCCAGGACGTGGAGGCAATGCGCGATTCGGGCCTCGCTCTAGGCGGGAGCCTCGAAAATGCCGTCGTGGTGGACGAGTACCGTGTTCTGAACGTCGAGGGACTGCGCTACAGCGACGAGTTCGTCAAGCACAAGTTGCTCGACGCCATCGGCGATCTATACCTGATCGGGCACTCGTTGATCGGGTATTTTTCGGCGCACAAATCCGGCCACGCCCTGAACAACCGTTTGTTGCGGGCGACGCTTGCCTCCAAGGATGCCTGGGAATACGTGATCTTCGAGCGCGAGGAGGACGCCCCGGCTGCCTTGTCGCGGTTGTTTGCTCTGCCCGCCGTTTAGCGGCGACTCTTCGAGTATGCTCGCCCTGCGCATCGCCGCGATTCTCGCGGTGCTCGCCACCGCGGCGGGGATAATCCTGTACCTCCTGACCCACGACAGGAAGTATCTACGCCTCGCGTTTCAGGTATTCAAATACGCCCTGATCTTCGCCCTGCTGGTTTTCGGCCTTTTGATTCTCGAGCGTGCAATTGTGCTCGTCTAAGCAAAGACTTACTTGCGGTGCCGGGACGCGAACTTTCCGAGCGTGGTTTTCAATTCTGAATCAGGCAGTTGCTCGCAGAGCCGCGCCAGTCCCAGAGTGGTTTCCTGGCTAATTTTCGCAGATTTTTCAACAACTTGAGCGCCAGAGCTCAGGGGTTGCACGCACACCTCCAATCCGGTAACCTCGATCCCTCGTTGCGAAAGCTGCTCGGATAATGTCGGCAACATAAGTTTCAGTTTGGCGGCGGTCGCCCCGTTGGCGGCAAAAATAACGACTTTTCCCTGTTTGTAGTTGGCGATCGAGCACGAGCGCGCCAGGGATTCCGGCAGCATCGCTGCAAGAATCTTGCGCAACTCGATCAAGCGCCGGGCCTGTGGCATGAGCGGAGCGATGCCGTCGGGCTGATTCAAAAAGGCGCAAGGGTTCTTTGGATGCATATTCTGGAGATGCATGGAGTGCCGCTCTAGGAGGGCAGCGTGCATATTATTCTTGTTTCGAGCAGACTGGCCAAGTCGAGGTCCTGGACCCTGACCCACCGGCACTTGCTTGCCGGTTCCGTGTGCATGGCGCTGCTCGTGTTCGGCCTCACCCTCGCGCTCTTCTGGGTCACGGTACGTCATGCCGCCGAATTCAAGCTTCCGCTGCTCGACTCGCTGGTCTTGTCGGCGCAGGAAGCGCAACGGCGCAAGACGGAGGAATTCCTTCGGGAAAACCTGAATGCCATGGCGGTGAAGCTCGGCCAGATGCAGGCTCAGCTGATGCGGCTGGACGCCCTGGGCGAGCGGCTGTCGGCTCTTGCGGGCTTGAAACCCGGGGAATTCCGCTTCACCGAGCCGCCTGGCAGAGGCGGTGCCATGTCGAGCATCCCACCCCAGGATCTCTCGATGCCGGAATTCAACCGGCAGCTCGACCAACTTTCCAGGCAGATGGAAAACCGTACCGACTCTCTCGGTATCCTGGAGTCGCAGCTGTTCGACGCCAAAGTGAAGAAGAAGCTCATGCCGACGATACCTCCGGTCGACGCCAGCTGGAGCGCCTCGAGCTTCGGATGGCGCATCGATCCGTTCAACGGCATGCTCGCCATGCACGAAGGCGTGGATTTCGTGGTCGACACCGGCACGCCGATTTTCGCGGCCGCAGGCGGCGTGGTGAGCTACTCAGGACCGCATCCGCAATACGGCTTCCTGGTCGAGATCGACCACGGCAACGATTTCACCACTCGTTACGCGCATTGCTCCAGGCTCCTGGTCAAAGAGGGCGAAGTGGTTCAGCGCGGAAGCAAGATCGCCGAATCCGGATCTACCGGACGTGCTACCGGCCCGCACGTGCACTTCGAAGTCCGTTACCGAGGCGTAGCGCAGAACCCGGCTCGGTTCCTCCAGGCCTCGACCCGCTAACCGGTTTTCCGGCGCGCCCAAACACCGGTAAGCCTCAATCGCGCGGGTTCCCGCGCTCCCGCTTCGCCCGAAGCGCGGGGAGTAGCCGCTCCGGCGTGATAAACTTCGAACTTTTGCGCGCCACAGCCGTCATTCCTCGATGATTTCCCGCGTACTGAAGGCGGTGTTCGGTAGCCGCAATGACCGGTTGCTGAAGCACTACGCAAGATCGGTGCGGACGATCAACGCCCTCGAGCCGTCGATGGCGGCGCTCCCGGATCACGGCCTGGGGGCCAAGACGCTCGAGTTGAGGGAGCGCTTCGCAAAGCGGATCCAGGACATTCCCGAAGGGGAGCGCGACGCAGCCGAAAAGGCCGTGCTCGCCGAGTTGTTGCCGGAGTCTTTCGCCGTGGTTCGCGAAGCGGCGAGGCGCGTGCTCAACATGCGTCACTTCGACGTGCAGCTCATCGGCGGCATGGTCCTGCACGACGGCAAGATCTCGGAGATGCGCACCGGCGAAGGCAAGACGCTGGTCGCGACCCTGCCCGCGTACCTCAATGCCCTTTCCGGCCGCGGCGTGCACATCGTCACGGTCAACGACTACCTCGCGAGCCGCGACGCGGAGTGGATGGGGAAGGTCTACAAGTTCCTCGGCCTGTCGGTGGGGGTGATCCTGACCCAGATGCCGCACGCCGAAAAGCAATCGGCCTACGCCGCCGACATCACCTATGGCACCAACAACGAATTCGGGTTCGATTACCTGCGCGACAACATGGCGATGCAGGTGGGCGACCGCTTCCAGCGCAAACTGAACTATGCGATTGTCGACGAAGTCGACTCGATCCTGATCGACGAGGCACGCACGCCGCTCATCATTTCCGGGCGTGCCGAGGATCGTACGGAAATCTACCAGCGAATGAACGCTGTCGCGCCCCTTCTCAAGCGCCAGGAAAAGGAAGACGCCCTGGGCGACTTCTATGTCGACGAGAAGAACCACACCGTGCTGCTTTCAGAAGAGGGGCACGAAAGCGCCGAGAAACTGCTCGGCGGAGCAGGCCTCTTGCCCGAGGGCCGCAGCCTCTACGAGCCGGCGTACGTGAACCTGATGCACCATCTCAACGCGGCGCTCAGGGCGCATAACCTTTTCTTCCGCGACCGGCACTACGTGGTTCAGGACGGTGAGGTGATCATCGTCGACGAGTTTACCGGCCGGCTCATGCCGGGACGGCGCTGGTCAGACGGACTGCACCAGGCGATCGAGGCCAAGGAGAATGTCTCGATCCAGAGCGAGAACCAGACGCTCGCCTCGATCACCTTCCAGAACTACTTCCGCATGTACCGCAAGCTTGCCGGCATGACAGGAACAGCGGACACCGAGGCCTACGAATTCCAGGAGATCTACGGGCTGGAGGTGGTCGTGGTTCCGACGCACATGCCGATGATCCGCGCCGATCGCAACGATCAGGTTTTTCGCACCGCCGCCGAAAAGTACAAAGCGATCATCGGCGACATCAAGGATTGCTATGAGCGCGACCAGCCGGTGCTGGTTGGAACGACCTCGATCGAAAATTCGGAGCTCATCTCGGGGATGCTGGAGAAGGACAAGCTGCCGCATCAGGTCTTGAACGCGAAGCAGCACGCGCGCGAAGCGGAGATCGTGGCGCAGGCCGGGCGCCCCAAGATGATCACTATCGCGACCAATATGGCTGGCCGCGGTACCGACATCGTGCTGGGCGGCAACGTCGAGAAGCAGATCGACGTCGTGCGCGCCGCCGAGGATCTCGATGCTGCCGGCAAGGAACGTCGCGTCGGTGAATTGCGCGAAGAATGGCAGGGTTTGCACAACCGCGTCATCGCCTCGGGCGGCCTCCATATCATCGGCACCGAGAGACACGAAGCCCGGCGCATCGACAACCAGTTGCGCGGCCGCTCCGGCCGGCAGGGCGATCCGGGCTCCTCGCGCTTTTTCCTTTCGCTCGAGGACCCGCTGCTGCGCATCTTTGCCGGAGAGCGGGTCAACGCCATCATGCAGCGCCTGGGGATGCCCGAGGGCGAGCCGATCGAGCATGGCCTCGTCACCCGATCGATTGAAAGCGCGCAGCGCAAGGTCGAGGCGCACAATTTCGACATCCGCAAGCAGCTGCTGGAATACGACAACGTCGCCAACGACCAGCGTCGCGAAATCTATCAGTTGAGGAACTCCATCCTCGAATCGCAGGACGTCTCGGAGCAGATCCGGGCCCTGCGCGAGGGTGTCGTGACCGACTTCTTCCGCGCCCACGTCCCCGAGGAGAGCATGGAAGAGCAATGGGACATTCCAGGCCTGGAAAAAGTGTACGCCGCCGAGCTCAGGCTCGAGCTGCCGCTGGCGAAGTGGCTCGAGAGCGACCCGGGTCTGGACGACGAGGCGCTGCTCAAGCGCGCGATCGACGAGGCCCACGCGGCCTACGCCCGCAAGATGGTGGCCAATCCGCCGGAGGCCGTGCATCACGTCGAGCGGCTCATACTGCTCTCGACCCTGGACAATCACTGGCTCGAGCACCTCGCCGCGCTCGACCATCTGCGCCAGGGCATACACTTGCGCGGCTATGCGCAGAAAAACCCGAAGCAGGAATACAAGCGCGAGGCGTTCGAGCTGTTCGGCAACCTCGTGGAATCGGTCAAGCTGGAAGTGACGCGCACGCTGATGACGGTCGAGCTTCGCAACCCGGAGCAGGTCGAGCAGGCGGAAAGGGTGGCCCCCGCGATCGAGAACGTGCAATACCAGCATGCCGGCTATGAAGAAGCGCTCGCCGGGGCGGGAGCCGATTCCGCTCCGGCGTCGAAGTCGGCGCCTTTCGTGAGGCAGATGGGGAAAATCGGCCGCAACGATCCCTGCCCGTGCGGGTCGGGAAAGAAATACAAGCACTGTCACGGCAAGTTGAGCTAGCAAGGGACCCGGCGCCCAACCGAATGGCTGTCAACTTGAGTCCCCCGCGCCCGGGGGATCTGCTTTCGGTAAAGGGTGTCAAGCTGGGTATCGCCGAATCCGGCATCCGGAAGTCCGGGCGCAAGGATCTGCTCCTCATGTCGCTCGCAGAGGGCGCTCGTGTCTCCGGGGTGTTCACGCAGAACCGCTTCTGTGCCGCGCCGGTGCAAGTGGCGAAAGAGCACCTCGTTTCCGGCAAGACTCCCCGGGCGCTGCTCGTCAACACCGGCAACGCCAATGCCGGTACCGGAAAAACCGGAATTGCCGGCGCCAGGGCGAGCTGCGAGGAGGCGGCCCGGCTGATCGGATGCGATACCCATCAGGTTCTGCCGTTCTCGACGGGTGTGATCATGGAACCTCTGCCCGTCGAGCGCATCGTTGCGGGTCTGCCGGCTTGCGTTGCCGACCTGCGGGAGGACAACTGGGCGCGGGCAGCAGAGGCGATCATGACGACCGATACGGTTCCCAAGGCGCGGTCCCGGCGAGCGCAGATCGGCGCGAATAGCGTGACCGTGACGGGGATCGCCAAGGGCGCGGGGATGATCCGCCCCGACATGGCGACGCTGCTCGCGTTTGTCGCGACTGACGCTCCGGTTGCTCAAGGCGCCCTCGAGCGCCTCCTTGCCGAGGCCGCCGCGCATTCGTTCAACCGCATCAGCGTCGACGGCGATACCTCCACCAATGACAGCTTCGTCCTGATGGCGACAGGGGCCGCCGGCGGATCGATGATCGATCACCCGGAGCACCCCGGATTCGCGGCGTTGCGAGAGGCGGTCCTCGAGGTATCGCTGGGACTCGCGCAAGCCATCGTGCGCGACGGCGAAGGCGCGACGAAGTTCGTCACCGTACGCGTGGAAAGAGGCGGTGACGAGGCGGAGTGCGCGAGCGTCGCCTATGCGATCGCGCATTCGCCCCTGGTGAAAACCGCGTTCTTCGCCTCCGATCCGAATCTGGGGCGGCTCCTCGCCGCGATCGGCAACGCCGGCGTGCGCGATCTGGAGGTCGGCCGCGTCGAGCTGTACCTGGACGAGGTGCTGGTGTCGAAGGACGGCGGTCGCGCCCCGTCCTACCGTGAAGAGGACGGAAAGCGGGTCATGGCGAAAAGCGAGATCACGGTACGCGTCGTGCTCAACCGCGGGCTTGCGGCGACCACGGTGTGGACCTGCGATCTGTCGCGCGATTACGTTACTATCAACGCGGGATACAGGACCTAAAGGCGCGCCGATGTCCGAAATCGAGC
>Ga0137403_10005754_pt1 | contig 14323 bp, 13 predicted proteins | sample CZOMad2_1_16fung_FD_122057 | JGI IMG/M metagenome (GOLD analysis project Ga0137403, IMG submission 122057) | Vadose zone soil fungal communities from Angelo Coast Range Reserve, California, USA - CZOMad2_1_16fungal (Hybrid Assembly) | ecosystem: Environmental > Terrestrial > Soil > Vadose zone... | reverse complement strand
AATCCGGCTCGCTCCTCCATCTCATTCACAAATGGACCATGCGCACCTGCTTCAACGCCCAGGAAGAAATCTACCAGGCCTCCATGGACGAAATCGCCCAGCTCCGCGAAGTCCATCCTGAACTCACGCGTTATATCGGCCCGCCGTGCCACATCCGCGCCGGCATCACCACCCCCATCTGCACCGAAGGCTCCCACTTCTGCGGCATCAAAGTCTGGCTCGACTTCCCCAACATTACCCGCCGCATCTGATTTTTTTGTGGCGGTGGCGGAGCTGCCGGGCAGAACTCGAGGCCTTTGCAGGAACTACAAATCTTCAGGCTTTATTCCCGTATGCTTTGCAATTCGCGCCAGCATCTTGGGCCCAATTTCCACGCCATCATGAAACGCCCAAACGTAATCGCCCGCTCGGGGTGCGTCAGAATGACGTGTGAACCTCTTTGTGATTTGATTGCATAACCGCTGCGAAGAAGTGCGCGGAATACTCTTGCTGCCTTCGTGCTAGGCCACTGACCCACGTTCAGACAGCTTCGATAGAGACGGTAACAGTTTCGGTGGGTTCTTTCTGTTGTTCGATGCGGTCTGCTAGGATGCGGAGCGCAAGGGCTTGCGCTGATGCCACAGCTTCTTTTTCTGTGGCCCCATAAGCCATTACTCCCGGCACGTCTACAATCTCGGCGATCCAGCGTCCATCGGCCTCAATTTCTGCCTCAACTTTGTAAACAATATGCGACATGTATGTATTCTAACACGCAGCCAATTCTGCGGCATCAAAGTCTGGATCGACGACCTCGACATCACCCGCCGTATCCAAGTCCAACCCAGCATTTGCTATTCTTAGCTAGGTAACCGCTTTGCTGCCTTTGAGCGTCTAATTCACAAGAGGATACCTCCCATGTTCGTCTCCGCCCGCCCCATAGCCGCAGCCCTGATGACGGTTTGGCTCTTAACGCCTTCCTCCTTCGCCTTCGACACTCCCTTGTCCGAGCAAGCCGTCCGCGAAGCCTACTTCCTCGGCCAGCGCCATGACGAAACTATGGCCACTTTTCTCAATAAATATACAAAATTCTTGGAAGCGCCGAAGACCGGTCCGGACATCGCCTCCGTCACTGTCTTCACTCCTTTTGCACTTCTCGTCCAGCAATCCAGCCAGCACGCTTCTGGTTACAGCGCCCAGCAGGCCGCCCTCGACCATCGCGATCAGGGAGAATTCGTTAGAATCCTCGTCCAAATTCAACTGACCGCTTCTTATGCCTCATTCATCGTGCGCCCCACCGGTTCCCACTCCGGCTCTCCCAACGGCTTCGTCCCCCGTCCCTATGACTTCTGGAAAGATTTCGACGTGCAAGTCTCCAGTGACGACAAAAAGCTCCGGCCCTTCTCTTCTTCCGGCCATCCCAACCTCATCTGCTCCGATGACGGCGGTTGCGAAGTTACGGGCGCCACTCTCCAGTTCGACTTCCCCGCCGAGGCCTTTGCCTCCGGCTCCGCCACTATCGACATTGTTCCTCCCGAGGGCGATCCCGTCTCCATCGACTTCGACCTCGACCACCTCCGCTGATTCGTGTCAGACCATCGACTGCATCATCTCCCAGTTGTACTCCCATGCTCAGTTCATGAATGATCTTGGCAACGTCTCCCCCCTTAAGCTTTTCCTTGACTTTCCTTAACGTTCTGGTACACTAGTTGGCAGGTAAATCTGCGTCACATTCTGGCTCCAGTTGGCGCGCGCGCGGTGCGTCTTTGATTTCCAGGTTATGTCTTTTAGAATCAACACTTGTGGAAAAGGCCGGAAAACGCGTCTCTAACTATCTTTAGAATCAACACTTACGGAAGTGTTGATTCTAAAACAACTTAAAGTCCCTTTAGATTCAACACTTTTGAAAAAAGTGGGAGGGGGTGGCCTGTTATGGTTAACCGGGATCGTGGTATGCCATGCTGCCCACCGGCATTCCTGCCTGTCCTCCGACGTTACGATCGCCAGCGCAAGGTAGTTGGCCCGTCCATGGGATGCACCATCGGCGCGCCCGTCCGCCGCGACTCCAGCAGATTGGCCTTCAGCGCGAAGTACCATTTCGCGGGGCGGTCCGCATCGTCGATCAGCATCAGCCGCGGACTGTGCTTCAATCCTTCCGCCTGCTGAATCATCGTCTCCTGGTCCTGGCGGAGAAACACTTTGCCGAACATGCGGAAAATCGAAACCGGCAGAAAGAACAGATTCCACGCCGCCACGAAGTCGATCCGGCACAAATCCCGCCGCACCGGCGTCACCGTCGCCCGGCTGGAAAACCACATCTTTCCGCTTTGATCGATCTCCGTGCGCAGATTCGGCAGCACAAAATCGATCGTCGTCGTCACCGGCTCCCCGGTGATTTTCTTCAGCAACTGATAGGGCGCGCTGTTCGTGCTCGGCGAATGCGGGCTCATGCGGAAACCGTTCGGAATCGGCTCGAACTGCTTGGCTTTCTCGTGAATGCTCCCGCGCTTCCGCCAGAACCACGATTGGTGCACGAACGGCCCGTGTGCTGGGTCCATCAATCCGATGATCCCCTGATCCACATGCGATGGCAGCTCGCACGAAAGATGCGTGATCTTATATTTGTCGCTGAAAACGGTGAGAGCCGGCACCGCCGGAATCGTCTCCGGCAATTTCGTTCCCGGCGCATTCATGTAAACCCAGACGTAGCCGTCCCGCTCCTCGCAGGGATAATGCCCGGCAAAAATCCGCTCCACTTTCAGCTTATCCTGGCTCGAAAGCGAAGGAATCTCCAAGCACTGTCCCGAGCAAGCATCGAACCGCCATCCGTGATAGCAGCACTCCACCACTTTCCCATCCAGCCGCCCATACGAAAGCGGTATCCCCCGGTGCGGGCAAGAATCCCGCATCGCAAACACTTTCCCTTCGGAGGTTCGGCCAAGCACCAGCGGCACTTCCAAGAGCATCGCCGTAACAAGTTTCTGTCCGGAGATCTCCGCGCTCCGCACCGCCGGATACCAAAAATCCCACAAGAATCCCGCATCCGCCTGCGTCGCACTCTCCTGCGCCGCCTCAGCATCCATCCGCATCATCGTTCGTACCGCTTCGCTCATCGTCGTAGACGCATCGTAGTATACCGCTTCGCACCACAGCAACCGCGGCAAGGTCACAATGCTAGGTCCAATAGACGGCTCACAGTACGATTGCATTCTTCCACTAATGGAGTTATAATGCTCCATAGTTGGAGACATAGGGAGGGTCATGTGGCAACACTCAATCGACTGCCCGCCGGCATTGCCTGGGAAAAACCGGCGGATCTTTCCGACAAGGACGTTTTGAAACGGCTGAGTCCGCCGGCAGTCAAAGCCTTTTTGAAGATCCGCGAGCTTTGGGAACTGCGAGATGAAGACGCCAGACGTGTGCTGGGCGGCATGTCCAATGGCGCATTTTACGAATGGAAACGCAAAGTGCGCGCCCCGCTTGACCAGGACCGCTTGACGAGGATTTCCGCGCTGACTGGGATTTTTAAGGCCTTAAACATCCTTTACAGTAAAAAACTCGCGGACCGCTGGGTGCAATTGCCAAATGAAAACCCCATGTTTGAAGGGGAAACGCCCCTGACCTACATGATGAAAGGCGGCTTGCCCGCCATGCTTCGAGTCAGGCAGCTTCTGGATTCACGCCGCGGAGGGTAATCGGTGCTTCCACACCTTTCCATCGTGTCCCGCGATGACACGCACCGCTTGATCCCTTCTCGCTACAGCGACAAAGACGACAGTGTTCTTGCGAGGCTAACCGATGATCTCGATGACCTGAACGCTTTATTCGAGCTGGAAGGAGCCACCAACGACCGCCTCCTCGGCGAAGCTGGACTTCTTCCCGGCATTTCCGTTCGAGAGCTCGTTTTTGGTCTCTCTTACTCACACATTGTCAACGCTGCGTTCACGCATACCCGTCCCCTCGGAAACCGTTTCAGCGGGCCGGAGCGGGGTGCTTGGTATGCGGGGTTCTCCCGTCAAACCTCGGAGATCGAAGTCGCCTACCACAAGACCAAGGAATTGCAGGAAATCAAGTGGGAGCAGGAGGAGATCTTTACCTATGTCGATTTCCTAGCTGACTTCCGCGGAAAGTTTCACGACATTCGCAATGATCGCGCCTTTGTAAATTGCTTGGACCCAGTCAGCTATACCGCCTCACAACGGTTGGCCAGGGAGCTTCTTGAAGCTGGCTCAGGCGGCGTCGTTTATCCCAGCGTCCGCCACAAAGCTGGCACCTGCATCGCGTGTTTCAGGCCAGCCTTGGTAAGTAATGTTCGTAAGGGTCCACGCGTCTCCATCACATTCAAAAACGCCCTGGCCCCACCTGCCATAAAGCGGTCGGAGTAGTACTCGCGAATCAGATAAACGCGACTCCTGTTCTACTTGTGTCCCGATGGGCCCGAAGTAAGGCGGCGGACCAGCCAGCCTAGCGTGAAGAGAACGGCACCGGTCAGAAAGACGGGAAGGCGCGGCGGATTAATCCAAGTGTAGTCGATATCCTTGCCGACATTCAGAAGAGGCCAGAGAAGCAGTGAGCCTGCCCCGAAATCCTGAACAATCTGAGCAGCTTGGTTGGGAATCGACGGTAGGCGCTTGCGATTGGAAGGGTGGGAAAGATCATCAAGTTCTGACTGGGTAAGGCCAAGTCCTTCGGATGACTTCCGGAGAAGAAAAATACCTTTCAGCATGAGCATAAGGCTGCCGAGGACGAATACCAGCGGGAGAGTAATGAATTTGGCCTCCGGCGGAGAGAATATCCAAAAACACAGGGCAGCCACCGAAAGGGTTAGATATAGCACTGCGCGGCGCGGATGGTATTCCAGATCGCCGGCAAAGTTCTCCAAGAAAAATTCGCGTGGCGTCACGGCCTGCAGTTTACCTCAAGACGGAAGCATTGGAGGCACGAGAAATGGCCAATTCCGAACTGAAATTTGCATGGATTTGAAATCGGCGCTATCCTTAGTGCAGAGCAAATCGATGTACGCCGCGTTTTATTAGCTAACTTCTCCAACCGCTCTAACACCAGAGCACCGCAATTCTTTTCATTTTCGATTTTCCAACTTCGATTTTCGCATTTCGTCCAAAGAGGATTTGCCATGGCCACATTAACGTTATCGGAAAAATTGGATCAGCTAGGCACTCGGTACGACGAGCTCACTCAGGAACTTTCCTCGGCGGAGATTGTCTCGGACTCCTCGCGCTTCCAGAAGGTCGCCAAGCAGCAGTCCGAACTCGGCGAAATCGTCGCCAAGCACCGCGAATTCAAGCAGATTGAAAAAGATCTCGCTGGGGCTCACCAGATGTTCGTCGAAGCGGAAGACGCCGAGATGAAGCAAATGGCGCAAGACGAGGAAAAGGAACTCACCGCGCGCAAGGAAATTATCGAGCGCGAGCTGAAGCTCCTGCTGCTCCCCAAAGATCCTCTCGACGAAAAGAGCGTCATCCTGGAAATCCGCGCCGGCACCGGCGGCGATGAAGCCGCTCTCTTTGCCGCGGAACTTTTCCGTATGTATTCCCGCTACGCGGAAACGCTGGGCTGGAAAGTGGAAATCCTCGAAAGCTCGCCGTCTTCGCTCGGCGGCTTGAAAGAAGTCGTTGCCGCCATCCAAGGCCAGAAGGTTTATTCAAAACTGAAATATGAAAGCGGCGTGCACCGCGTGCAGCGCGTTCCCGCCACGGAAACGCAAGGCCGCATTCACACTTCCGCCGCCACCGTAGCGGTTCTCCCCGAAGCCGACGAAATCGACATCAAGATCGAAGCCAAGGATTTGCGCATCGATACCTTCTGCTCTTCCGGTCCCGGCGGCCAGTCCGTCAACACGACTTACTCCGCCGTGCGCATCACGCATATTCCCAGCGGCCTGGTTGTTTCCCAGCAGGATGAAAAATCCCAAATTAAAAATCGCGCCAAGGCTATGCGCGTTCTCCGCGCGCGCCTCTACGAACAGGAACAGGAGAAGCGCCAAGCAGCGCTCTCCCTCGAACGCCGCGGACAAATCAAAACCGGCGACCGCTCCGAAAAAATCCGCACCTACAATTTCCCGCAGAACCGCGTCACCGATCACCGCATCGGCTTGACGCTCCATCAATTGACCGATGTCATGGACGGCAAGCTCGCCCCGCTCGTCGACGGCCTCGTCGAGCACTTTGAATCCGAGCGCCTCCAGCAAGAACTCGGCAGCGCGTGATGTCAGATGTTGACGTTCGCTCCGCACTGAAGCAAGGCCTCGCACAATTGCGTGCCGCGCAAGTCCCCTCTTTCACGCTCGCAGCGGAGTTGCTTCTTCTGCATGTGTTGGACCGCGACCGCACTTGGCTTTACGCCCATCCCGAAGCGCAACTCTCCGCCGCCGAATCCGAGCATTTCTTCGCACTGATCGCGCGGCGTGCGAATGGCGAGCCAACACAGCACCTCACCGGCAAGCAGGAATTCTGGGGCCTCGAATTTGAAGTCACTCCCGATGTGCTAATCCCCCGCCCTGAAACCGAACACCTCATCGAAGTCGCGCTCGACCGCCTCGCCCTCCGCGAACTCCGCGCCGGCCGCAAGCCAATCTTCGGCGGCGAAGGCCTCCAAATTGCCGATATCGGCACAGGCTCAGGCTGCATCGCCATCGCCCTAGCAAGAGATCTCCCCGCCGCTACCATTTATGCCACCGACATTTCTTCCGCGGCTCTGGCCGTGGCGAAACGCAACGCTGACCGCCATTCCGTCTCCGGTCACATCCATTTTGTCGAATGCAATCTACTGGACATTACAACGCCGGAATTCGACCTAATCGTGAGCAATCCACCGTACGTCGGACGACGGGAAGCGGAAACGCTCGCGCGCGAAGTCCGAGATCACGAACCAGAAATCGCTCTCTACGGCGGCGAAGAAGGCTACGAACTCTACGCCGATCTAATCACGCAAGCCGCCGCGCATCTCAAAACCGGCGGCCTCCTCGTCCTCGAACTCGGCCACAACAGCCTCCCCGCCGTCCAACCGCTGCTCGACGCTCCCACTTGGACCAATGTAGCGGTGACCAATGACCTCGCCGGAATTCCCCGCGTCATCGCCGCCGAACGCACTTGAGTTTGTTGGCTTTGGACGCTAGAATCGTGGCTGAACTAATTAATCAGTTCAAGGCAGCGATACCAAAATGGCAAAACGACGATTAACAGGACCGCGGTCTGTTGCGCAGATAGTGTCAGCTCTCACCGCGCGTACGCAATTTGGCCAGATACTCAAACGAGCCGGGCAGAACCAGGAAAGGTTCGTCGTCGGCAAACGCGGTGTGCCGCAAGTGGTAATCATGGGCATCGAGGAGTATTTGAGAAACTTTGCGAAGCCTCTCCCCGTCGTTGAAGAAATTCGTCGCGAAGCCAAAGGCAAGAGGCTGAACCGTTTAACAATGCGAGAAATAAACCGGGAGATCAAACGTTACCGCCGCGAGCGCAAGCAAAAGTTGAAGAATGCTTAGGGTAGTCTTGGACACAAACGTCGTGGTTTCGGGGCTTCTGCATCAAAAAGGTGCGCCGGCAGCCATCCTGGATGCAGCGACCTCGAAACAATATCGTTGTTATATTTCGGAATCTCTCCTCGATGAATACCAGGAAGTTCTGGCCCGCGACTACCTTGGGCTGGATCAGCGCAGGGCCACAAGATTCATTGGAGCCCTTCGAGAGGTTGCCATATTCGTTGTGCCCCGAAAAAAAGTAGTAATAGCGCGGGATCCAGATGACGATAGAGTGATGGAGTGCGCGCTCGAGGCTGGGGCTGATTATATCGTCACCGGAAATATTCGCGATTTTCCAGCGCAATTCCATGGCGTACGCGCGGTCACGCCGCGCGATTTTCTGTTCATACTGGGGACCTCACCGAATCCGTTCTAGTTCCACCGGCACTGCCAAGACGGAATTGTTGCAAGCTTGGCGGGAGAGTAGGCTAGGGGCATGCCGGATCTCGCGCGATTTCGAGCCAAGCATGGGCCGCTCGACGAGCGATCGGCGGAAGCGACGGCGTCCATTCTCCACGTGGACATGGACGCGTTTTTCGTGTCGGTGGAATTGCTCGACCGGCCGGAGCTTCGCGGCAAGCCTGTGGTGGTTGGCGGGAGGCCGGATCAACGCGGCGTCGTTTCTGCGGCAAGCTACGAAGCGCGGAAATACGGCATTCATTCCGCGATGCCGCTGCGAACCGCGAGCCGGCTGTGTCCGCACGCGATATTTCTGGATGGACACCACGAAAAATACGGGGAGTGGAGCGACCGCGTCGCGACGATTCTTGCGAAATTCTCTCCCATCGTGGAAATGGTTTCGATTGATGAAGCTTATCTCGATCTCACTGGAACCGAGCGATTGCACGGCCCGCCGCTTGCGGCTGCCGACAAATTGCTTCGAACAATCACGCGAACGACATCGCTTCCGTGTTCCGGCGGCCTGGCCGCGACGCGCCTGGTGGCCAAAGTCGCCTCTGACCAGGCCAAGCCGCGTGGGTTCGTGTGGGTGCCTGCGGGCAGCGAGCAACGATTTCTCGCCACCCTGCCGGTAAGAAAAATTCCCGGCATCGGCGAAGTTACGGAACGCGCGCTCCGAGCCCTCGGCATTGAGACTGTCGATCAGATCGCCGCCATGCCACAGGAAAAACTGGAAAGCATTTTCGGCCAGTGGGGCACGGCGCTCTACCGCAAGTCGCGCGGCGGCGATTCCTACGAATTCGTGATTGATGCGGAGCCAAAATCGATTTCGCACAATCACACTTTTGGCGAAGACACCGGCGACATGGAAGTTTTGTCCGCGATGCTCAGCCATCTTTCGCAGAAAGCCTGCAAGCGGCTGCGCGAGGCGGGCTTAGCCACCCGAACGCTTACACTGACAATTCGCTATGCCGGATTCGAAACTCATACGCGCTCCAAGACGCTTGGAGAACCCACGCGGCTCGATTCCGATATTTTCGCCGTGTTCCAGGAACTTTTTCGCATCCATCGCGATGCAAAACGAAAAATACGGCTGCTCGGCGTGGCCCTCAGCGGCCTCACGCACGGCAACGAACAGCTCGATTTGCTGGACGCCGAACGCCGCGCCAAACTGGAAAACCTCACTAACGCCGCGGACCGCCTCCGCGACCGTTTCGGTTTTGGCAAAGTGCAATTTGGCGGCTCCCTTCGCCGCGACGATTCCGGACCCGATCGCGGCGATTCGTGACTTCCAGCGAAACTTCTACGGAATGTCCTATACTTTATCTCCCGTGAGCGACCAACCATGAGCGCCCCTACCATTCCTGGTCCTCCTCCACTCCCTCGGCTTCATGGCGTGGATCGCGTGCGCCATTTCTGGCAGCGCATCAGTGAAGGCCGCCAGATTGATGAATTGTGGTCGCACTTCACCGCCGACGCGCGCGCCAGCTACGGCTTCTACATGAAGGAGTCGGACGCGGAGGAGTTGCAAGGCAGTCGCGGCGTCCGGCGATGGTTCCGGATCGCCAAGATTCTTTTCTGGTCGTTGTTGATGAAGTTGACTGCGGCTCGCCGAGTCCTGCTGCTTGTGTCACTGGTAATGCTCGTGATGTCGGGACCCAAGGTTCACTTCTCCAATAATTTTACCTTTGACATAAACCTCGAAACTGTGGCCGCCCTGTCCCTTCTGTTCCTGCTCTCGCTGGAATTGGCGGACAAAGTCACGATGAAGCGCGACCTGGAAATCGCGCGGGAGATTCAAACGTGGCTGGTTCCATCGCAACCGCCGGAAGTCACGGGAGCGAACATTGCGTTCGCGACACGACCGCAGAATTCCGTCGCGGGCGATTACTACGATGCGTTTTATCCCAATCCTGCAGATCGCGAGAAATTGATGGTCGTCATCGCCGATGTCGCCGGCAAGAGCGTTCCGGCGGCGTTGCTCATGGCAACTCTGCAAGCCAGCCTGCGTACCATCGCCGGAGAAAATGCGCCGCTTGCGGATCTCGTGGCGCGGCTGAACCGCTATGCCAGCGCGCACAGCCTAAACGGACTGCGCTTCACCACCGCGGTTCTCGGCGAATACAATCCGGTGTCACGAAAGCTCACCTATGTGAACGCGGGACACAATGCTCCGATTCTGCGCCGCGCGAATGGTTCCTTTGAAATTCTGGACGTCGGCGGCTTGCCCCTGGGAATCCAATCTGACGAGACGTATGAAACCGCTTCGCTCGAACTCAAACCGGGCGATGCGCTGATTTTTTTCACCGATGGAGTCGTCGAGGCGTTCAATGCCGCGGGAGAAGAATTCGGAAACGAACGGTGGATCAGCGCCATTCGCAATTTGCCGGATTGGGATGCGCAGCAGACTCTTCAATACCTGATGAAACAGGTGGATGAATTTGTCGGCGCCACGCGGCAGTCGGATGACATTACTTGTCTGGTTTTCCGCAGCAAATAGAAGCAAACGCATGATTCCTGTGAGAGAAGAACGGTCCGCCCGCCGCGGCGGGCGGACCCTACACTTTCGGAAATTCCAACCTCCCTTCACGGCTCCTTCTGTCGCATAATCACACCGTGACGGCGCGGGAAATGGCCAATTCGATTTGCGAGACGCTCCTCGGCAGAGGGTATCAGGCGCTGCTGGTAGGTGGATGTGTGCGCGACTTGCTGCTCGGGCGCGAGCCGGCCGATTACGATGTGTCGACCGATGCGACTCCCGAGCAGGTGATGGCGCTCTTTCCGGAAAGTGTGGCCGTGGGTGCGCAATTTGGCGTGATTCTGATTCCTCGCGATGGACTAAAGGTGGAGGTCGCCACATTTCGGTCGGATGTGGGCTACGGCGATGGGCGTCATCCGGACAGCGTGGTTTATTCGAAAACAGCGCAAGAAGATGTGCAGCGCCGCGACTTGACCATTAATGGTTTGCTGATGCGCCACGACAGGGGCGAAGTGCTCGATTACGTTGGCGGACAAGCCGACCTCCAAGCAAAAGTAATTCGAGCCATTGGCGAACCTGACCGCCGTTTTAAGGAAGATAAGCTCCGCATGATGCGTGCGGTGCGATTTGCCGCGCGATTCGGTTTCAAAATCGAAGAGGAAACCTTTCGGGCCATTCGCCGCCACGTAGCGGAGGTCCATCAAGTTTCCCCGGAGCGCTTGCGCGAGGAACTCACGAAAATGCTCACCGAGGGCGGGGCGAGGCAAGCGTTCGAACTGCTGGATGAAACCTGGCTGCTCCAGCAAGTCCTTCCCGAAATCGGAGCGATGAAAGGCGTCGAGCAGCCGGCGCAATTTCATCCCGAAGGCGACGTGTGGATTCATACGCTCATGATGCTCGAGGGCCTTCCTTCGGGCTCTCCAGCAACACTGGCCTGGGGCGTTCTACTCCACGATGTTGGCAAGCCACCGACGTTCCAATCCGCCGCGGAGACCGGCGACCGCATTCGCTTCAACAATCACGTCGAAGTCGGCGTGCGCATGGCCGAGGCCATCTGCCAGCGGTTGCGCTTTTCCAACGAGGACACCGAGCAGATTCTTGCGCTGGTGGACAACCATATGAAGTTCGGAGCCGTCGAAGGGATGCGCGCCTCTACGCTGAAGAAGTTTGTTCGGCAACCGCGCTTTGAAGAACATCTGGCGCTGCACCGGCTCGATTGTCTCTCGAGCCACCGAAACTTGGAATCTTACGAGTTCGTCCGGCGCTTCATGGAGGTGACACCTCCCGAGCAAGTCCGTCCGGAGCGCCTGCTGACGGGGGATGACCTCCAGGAGATGGGGTTTCGGCCCAGCCCCCTTTTTAGGCAAATCCTGCAGGCTCTTGAGGACGCTCAGCTGGAGGGCCAGATCCGGACCCGCGAGGAGGCAAAACAGTACGTTTTGCGGGAATATGGCGCGAAAAGGAGAGAAGCATCAAGTAGTTGAGCATCCGGCCGATAGGAGGAATGGGGTGTCCGGACCAGACGCTGACCGCTTGCCTTGCGATTAAAATATTGATTATAAATGACTTAACTTGCAATTTGCAATTCGGATGGATTCCTTGTAAGATATGAGCGTTGAATGCTAAGATTTTGTGCTAGCAACTTTAATACTTTTGTGCACCCTTTTCCTGATGTTTGCATCTAAAATCGTATCGCGCAGCTTTTTTTGGCTGCGCCGGTAACCAGGGGGCATCATGGCTGAGAAAAAATTTGTCGTGCCAGAGATTCTTCCGATCCTGCCGGTTCGTGACACCGTCCTGTTTCCGGGCGCTGTCCTGCCATTGACCGTGGGACGCGAGAGTTCTCTGGCCTTAGTAAATAGTCTGCAAGGCGACGAGAAGTATCTAGGAGTCGTCGCGCAGCTCGATCCGCGAGTCGAGGATCCCGCCGCCGCCGATCTCCACAAACTCGGAACGCTCGCCAAAGTCCATAAGACCGTAAAAATGCCGAACGGCAATGTGGTCATCTTTCTGGAAGGGCTGCAGCGCATCCAGGTGCTTGAACTGATCGGCTTGCGGCCATTTCTGCAGGCTCGCGTGCAGGCGGAGCCGGACATCATCGGCGAAGCGGATACGGAGCTCGAAGCGCTGCAGCGCAATGCGCAGGATCTTTTCCGCGACGTGGTCAGCCACTCGCCGCAGCTTTCCGACGATCTGCAGACCGCGGCAATGAACATCGACCATCCGGGACGCTTGACGGATTTCATCGCTGGGACGCTGCCATCGCTTTCGACGCTGCTGCGCCAGGAATTGATCGAAACCGCCAGCGTCCGCAAGCGGCTGGAAACACTGATCCGCGAACTCTCGAAGGAGCTCGAGGTCCTGGAGCTGCGCTCGAAAATTCACGAGCAAGTGCAGGAGCAGGTGAGCCAGAACCAGCGCGAATACCTGCTGCGCGAACAGATGAAGGCCATCCAGAAGGAACTCGGCGAATCCGACGACACGATGCAGGAGATCGACGAGCTTCGCAAAAAAGTGGAAGAAGCGGCCATGTCCGCCGAAGCCAAGAAGGAATGCGACCGCGAATTGAAGCGGCTGTCGAAGATGACGCCGGCTTCCGCGGAGTACATGGTTTCGCGGACGTATCTCGAATGGATGACTTCCCTGCCGTGGAGCAAGTCTTCGGGCAGCTCGGAAATCAACATCGCGAAAGCGCACGAGATCCTGGACGAAGACCACTACGATTTGCAAAAGGTCAAGGAACGCATCCTCGACTACCTGGCGGTGAAGAAGCTTCAGCCAGGGATGAAGGGGCCGATCCTTTGCTTCGTCGGGCCTCCAGGCGTGGGCAAGACTTCGCTTGGAAAATCCATTGCGCGCTCGCTGGGGCGCAAGTTTGTGCGCATCGCCCTAGGCGGCATGCACGATGAAGCGGAAATCCGCGGCCACCGGCGCACGTACATCGGCGCGCTGCCCGGACAGATTATCCAAGGACTGAAGCGCGGAGAAACCAACGATCCGGTGATGATGCTGGACGAAGTGGACAAGCTCGGGCGCGATTTCCGCGGCGACCCTTCCTCGGCGCTGATGGAAGTTCTCGACCCGGAGCAAAACAACGCGTTCCGCGATCACTATCTGGATGTGCCGTTCGATCTCTCGAAAGTGCTGTTTATCGCCACGGCCAACTGGATGGATCCCATCCCGGAGCCGCTGCGTGACCGCATGGAGATCATCGAGCTCCCGGGGTACACCGGCGAAGAAAAACTGCACATCGCGCATAAGTATTTGATCCCGAAGCAGGCCAAGGAGCACGGCCTGAAGGTGGGAGAGCAAATCGACTTCACCGACGAAGGGCTGCGAGAAATCATCCACAGCTTCACGCGGGAAGCCGGTGTGCGCAACCTGGAACGCGAGATTGCGACGATCACCCGCAAACAGGCGCGGCGCATCGCCGAAGACAAAATCGAAAAGATGACCGTGACGCCGGAAGTGGTCCGCGAATTCCTGGGCGTGCCGAAGTTCCGCACGGAAAAGGAAGTCGAGGAACGCGTCAAGAGGCCTGGCGTGGCTGTCGGACTCGTCTGGACACCGGTGGGCGGCGACATCATCTTCATCGAAGCCACGCGCATGCGCGGCGGCAAGCAGTTCACCATGACCGGGCATCTCGGCGAAGTCATGCAAGAGTCGATGACCGCCGCGTTGACGTGGACACGCGCGAATGGCGAGCGCTATGGCATCGATCCGGACTTCTTCCGCAAGCAGGACATTCACATTCACGTGCCATCGGGCGCGGTGCCGAAGGACGGCCCGTCCGCGGGTGCGGCGATGGTGACGGCGCTGGTGAGCTTGCTCAGCGGGCGCCCGATCAAAGACCGCTTGGCGATGACCGGAGAAATGACGCTGTCGGGAGTGGTTCTGCCCATCGGCGGCGTTAAGGAAAAAGTGCTGGGAGC
>Ga0137403_10005753_pt1 | contig 14324 bp, 16 predicted proteins | sample CZOMad2_1_16fung_FD_122057 | JGI IMG/M metagenome (GOLD analysis project Ga0137403, IMG submission 122057) | Vadose zone soil fungal communities from Angelo Coast Range Reserve, California, USA - CZOMad2_1_16fungal (Hybrid Assembly) | ecosystem: Environmental > Terrestrial > Soil > Vadose zone... | reverse complement strand
GCAGCACTTTTCGGTTCCCCGCTCAGCGGTGGTTACGCCGGAGCAAAGAAGATGAACGCCTTTATCGCGGAGTACGCCAGTGGCGTTGCGTCTCGTGCCAAGCGCCCGATTCGGTTCCACTGCTTGGTTCCTCCGATGAGTCCGCATACCGAATTTGGTGCAGCGGCCGCACGCGCATACGCCAAAATGGCGGGCCAGACCTTTGAAGACTTTGTGAAGCAGCTTCCGTCGCCTCCCTCGCCTGCCGACATCGGTGCGGCCGTAGTTGCACTTCACGAAGATCCAAAGAAATGGAATCAAGTGTCCTACGGCATCTCCGCAAAGGGATTAGCTCCAGTTGAGTAGTGTGTCTGGGGAGATGCCCATCGATTACTATTTACTAACGACTCCAACGATTAGAAATGCGAAAGCTATCGTGAGGAGCACAACACGCCAGCGGTGAAGCAGGTCCCATCTGCTCCGAAATGTCTTCCAATCGGCAGGCGGGGTGACCTTTGCCCACGATACAATACGGTTGTTGATCGGCACTAAAGTGGTGACCGAATACAGACTGGCCAACGCCCACAAAATGGCCGACGTAGCAATCCAGATCGGTAAACGACCGGATTGGTGCCATAGGATCAAGACTTCGGCTAAAGTAAGCAAGAAAACAAGGATGTACCAAAACGGCATGAATCTGCCCAGCACGCGAGCCAAGGCGCTTGCCGCGGGCAGATGGACAGCGTCCGGAAGCCGATCAAGAGTTGGGTGAACAAACGCGGCGATGGACAGTTCACTTCCCACCATCAATCCCGCCACGATAATAGCAATGACATTCAAGACTTCCATGATCATGACCTCCGTCACCTACAGAATGAGAATAGTTAGGGTTTCTTCCTTCTAAGAAGAAATGCGGCAACAATCATCATGTACAGCGCTGACTTTCTCCCTTTCTAGGTATACACCCCACGCCCCAGTCAGCGTGTTCAAGAGCTTGCTTCCCTTCAGAACTCGATCATGACCTTGAGCGCCTCGCGCTCATTCATCGCTCGGTAGCCGTCGGGCACTCCATCAAGATTCGTGGTTCGATCGAATACGCGGCCAGGTTCGATCCTGCCTTCGAGCACGTCGGGCAATAGGTCCTCGATGTACGCGCGAACGGGAGCGGGTCCACCTGAGATAGTGATGTTTTTATAGAACGTTTCGTCAGCCATCGGAATTTTTGCATCCTGAGGTACACCCACTCGGCCGACTGCGCCGCCAGCCCGCGCGATGTTCAATGCAGTGATCGTAGATTGCTCCAAGCCAACGCACTCAAGTACCGAGTGAGCGCCTAAGCCACCAGTGATCTCAAGCACGCGCTCAACTGCTTCGTCACCTCGTTCGCTTACCACGTTGGTCGCTCCAAACTCTCGCGCTAATGCAATGCGGTCGCGATGATGTCCCAGTATGATGATCTGCTCTGCGCCGAGCCGCTTTGCTGCAATCACACCGCACAGGCCGACCGCGCCGTCGCCGACAACAGCCACGATATTGCCAGGGGCAACCTTCGCAGAGACAGCAGCGTGATGACCTGTGCCCATCACATCGGACAGAGTGAGAAGCGATGGCAGCAACGCATCATCTTTTTCGACCGGGAGGGCGTAAAGCGTCCCGTCCGCGAGCGGGACGCGCACCGCTTCCGATTGCGCCCCTGGGATTTCCTCGTTCCCGAAGAACCCGCCGTGGACGCATGCCGTTTGTAATCCTTTGGCGCAGAACTCACACGTTCCGTCTGACCACGCGAACGGCATGATGACGAAGTCGCCGCGTTTTATGTTGCGAACGTCCTCGCCGACGTCTTCGACGATGCCGATGGCCTCATGTCCCATGACAATGCCGGTTTCGCTCGGTTCCATTGCTTTATATGGCCAGAGATCGCTGCCGCAAATGCAGGCACGAGTGACTCTGACGAGGGCGTCTTTCGGATTGATAACGCGTGCGTCGCGCACGTTGTCGATCCGAACATCACCGGCTTTATACATAACAGTTGCTTTCATGACTTAATTCCTTCTCATATTAATGTTGGTCAAACGCTTAGTCGGCCACTCAGGGTAATTCGGATAAGTCATACCCAGGTTTCTTGTACAGCGTTTTCGAGTTCTTAATGATGTCGGGTTTGTATACTTTCTCCGCCCAAGCTGCGGCGGGGATTTCTTCGATCGCGACGGACACGGACTCTTCTCCATAGTTCAAAACACTCATTACGTCTCTAGCTATTCGATCAGCCAGCTGTTGCTTCTGCTGTTCCGACTTTCCCGGCCATAGTTTTACGATCACGTGCGGCATATGAACTTGTCCTCAAGTTATCGAGAAATGAATGATCTCAGCATCCGGAAATGAAGGATCGCAGGTTACGTGTTGTTCCTTCGCGGGCATATACAGAAGACGAAGAGCGATTGGAACTGCGAGCAGCGCCGCGATCGCGCTGCCGATGAAAATGGAACCGAGCCCCGCCGCTCCGCCAAGCCATCCCAGCGCCGGACTTCCCAACCCGAGCGTCAGGTCCAGAAAAGCGTTGTAAGTTCCCATCGCAAGGCCGCGGCTTTCGGCAGGTGCGCGCCTTACAGCTTCAAGGCCGAGGCTGGGAAATACCAGTGAAAAACCGACGCCGCAAATGGCTGCTCCGACAATCGCCAGCGCGGGCGAGCCAGCGAGACCAATCATGGCCAAACCTATGGCCTGAATTACCAGACAATATAAAGCTACCTTTGCACCACCAAAGCGATCCGGCAGGCCGCTCCAGAATATCCGTGCGACGATCAGCGCCACCGCAAACGTAGTAAAGGCAAGAGCGCCATGGTTCCAGCCGCTTACCGCGAAATAAAGAGTAAGGAACGACGTGACAGCCCCGAAGGTAATCCCGCTTAGCGCGAAGCCCAAACCGGGCAGGGCGACAGCTCCCAGAACAGTTGAGACGCCCGCTGCTCGCGGAACTTTGGGGACCAAGGCGGGAAGGCGCCGAATCATGAGGAAAGCCGCAATTGGGACCACGACAGTTACGATCGCGATTCCCAGGAACGCCCACCGCTCAAACACGAAGCTGCCGAGCGGAGCACCCGCAGCCATCGCGGCAAACATCGCCATTCCTACCCAAGCAATGACCTTTGCCGAACTTTCGTTCGAGACGAGTCCGAGGCCCCACGTAATACCGCCCGTAATGATCAGGCTCTCCGCGCCCCCGAGCAGTGTCCGTCCGATCAGAATCAAGCTGACGGATAGCACCCTCTTCTCGAGAACAAGAAGCGAGGCCATATAAAACACTCCGCCAATCACTGAGGCGATGAGACCGAGCGCCACAGCATACTTAGCACCGCGACTATCCGAAAGGCGCCCTGCCCAAAGGCGAGAGATCAACGCCGCGGCGAACTGGCCACCCGCTACTACACCGACAACGAGGGGACCAAATCCCAGCACGTCGTGCACGTGCAGCGGCAGCACCGGCAGCGCCATGCCTATGATTATGAACGATAGAAAAACCACTGCCATGACCGGTAACGCAGGCATTACGGACGAAGCGCGGCTCGTAGCGTTGTTACGGGTGGTCAATTTTTCCGTTAAAGCAGACATTGTGCGAATAGCTCCTGCGAGGACTATCGACGACCTGGTCATTGCTCGCGAGCGTTGTATTCCTCGTCCGTGACGGGTTTGAGCCAAACCACACCGCCAGCCCCTTTATCATTGGTGATCGCGATGTGATTCATCTGGCTGTCGGGAGACGCACCGTGCCAGTGCTCAATGTTGGCAGGGCAAACGATCGTCTCGCCTTTATTGATCGTTTTCATCAGCTTTCCTTTTTCCTGATAAAGCCCTTTGCCGCTGATGACAATGAGAGTCTGCCCTGCCGGATGTGTGTGCCAGTTGCTTCTCGCACCCAGTTCGAACGTCACGCTGCCAACCGAATAATCATTGCTCTCTGTTTTCTGAGCGAGCATCTGGAGATACACCTTGCCTGTAAAATAATCGGCTGGTGCAGGTTCGCCTTTCGGGAAAATGCCTTCGCTTTTGGTTTCTGTTGGTTCCATTTTTGTTTTCTCCGATTGTTGACTGCTGCACGAGAGGGCCGTAAGGAGTGTGATTGCACAAAGTATTGATTTGATCGTTGATTTTCTCACCGCCATCGTTTCCTTCTTGGAACCTATTGATTGTTTCGCAGGGCACCAGCAACTTTCGCTAGCGCTCTTCGCGCCGTTTCAGCCTGTTTTTTGTTGACGGATTTTTCGATCAAATCAAACGCCTGGTTTAGTTCACGTTCGTTAAGCCCGGTGTTCATCCCCATCGAAATGTGAGATTCGAGTTGCGGCTCAACGCCCGTCATTGCAGCGAGCGCCGAAATGGTGGCGAGTTCGCGCTGCTGGTGGCTTAAGACGTCGCTGTCGAAAATGTCTGCGAATAAATGTTCTTTCAAATAGCGGTCAATAGCCGAAGAAAATTCGCCAAAGCCTTTGGCGGGTCTGGATTGCGGCTGCCGCGTGAGCGTCTCCAGAGTTTTTCTACCCCGCTCGTATTTATCGCCGCTGTTAGTAATCGGCGTCGCGGTTTTCCCCTCCACATCCTTGACCCCTCTTTGCTTCCGTTCTTGCAGCACGGTCATGAAAGTATTGATGCCGTTCAGACTGCGCGGAAAACCGCAGTACGCATACATTTGCACGAGAACGTCTTTGATCTCGTTCACGGTGAGGCCGCCATCGAGCCCGCTGTTCAGGGCCGTTCGCAAAGGTTCCAGATCGCCTGTGGCTGTCAAGCCGGAGATCATCACGATGTTTTGCTGCCGCGCATCCAGCGCGCGATCTTTAATTGTTTGTGCGTTCATATTAATTGAACCTAATAACGAAAGACCTAGAGCGATCGCTAATTGAACTCTTAACCGTTTCATATCGCCTGTTGCGTCTTCTTTTGATCTCACTCCGTTAACAGCACCTATGGAGAATTTCAACGAAACGAAACATCCGTAATCTCTCTACACAAGTTTAGAAATCTGTCCTGCAACTGCACATCATCGGCTTCGGGGTTGTGGCTGGTTTCTTTCTTATGATGGAAATAAAGCCCGCTTACCCTCGCCTTTTCATCGTTGCTGGCTGCAAGCCACACCTGCGTCTCGTATCCCTTTGTCAGATCATCGGGCGCGCCTGACCCACCCATCTTTGTAGGAACCCACCCCGGATCAACTGCATTCGAATAAACCTCTGGCCACTTTCGTGCTACCGCCATGCACAGCATCAACACATGCAACTTCGAATCAGAATAGGTGACGCGGCTGACGCTGGTTTCTAAACTCTCCAGCTTTGCGCTTCCATCGAGATGCATGCCAGAACTTAGGTAGATCAATCTTCGCGGTCTTTCGATGAGACATGTAAGAATGTAAGGCGCCAACGTGTTGACCGTAAAAATTTCTTCAGCCGATGCCTGGTAGACGCCGGCGTTATGAATCACTGCGTCGAAGGTCCCCAAAGCGTTCACTCTTGCAGCCAGCTGTTTTGTCTCCAGGATGTTGCCCAGGTCAGCTGCTAGAACAGTTTCTGCACCGGGCACTTTGTCCAGAGCCTCTTGGCCCCGCTTTTCATTGCGCGCATGAAGTACAACCTTATGCCCGTGGGCGACTAGTGCAGTTGCCGTCAACTGCCCCAGACCATCTGCCGAACCGGTGATGAAGATTCTTGCCATATGCGACTAATGTGAATCCTCCAACATGACTGCGATTCTAATCGCGTCTAACACTCACGTCGCAGGGGTTCTTGCTCGACCTATTGGGATATTGCTCAAAACGGAGGGGCTCTCAGCACATTGTTACAGTGCCGCTCGTCGGTTACGAAAGAGTGTATGATTCCTGCTAATTGTGAGGTTTTCTGAGAATTCGAAGAACCATTAACGTTGCCGGCGATACTTGCTCGGAGTCAAGACCAGTGAGAGATAAAGGTACGCAGCCGTATTGGCCAAAGTCTATCTATCGCGTTTACATCAAGCGAGCAGCGGACAGAATTGGCTTACGGAAGCGTATCGGCTGGCACACCTTCCGTCATACGTTTGGGACGATCTTGAATGCCAATGGAGAGAACCCCAAAGTCATTCAGGAGCTCATGCGTCATGCCAATCTCAAGGTCACAATGGACACCTACGTCCAAGCTGTGACGGACGACAAGCGAGAGGCGCAGAACAAGGTTGTGACGATGCTTCTACCAGGTCTTCGGCGGGCAGTGATTTAGTTAATGGACGTTTGTGGACGCGCGGCGAAATGGCAAGATCTCGTAAGTGATTGAAATTATTGGCGTCCCGTACGGGAGTCGAACCCGTGTCGCCGCCGTGAAAGGGCGGTGTCCTGGGCCACTAGACGAACGGGACGCATGGGGTTGAGCGCGGCCAGGATTGCGAAGTAGTTACGGTAACGTAGGGGAAAAGGTAGTGTCAAACCGCGAGGTTGCTAGCCTCGGCCGAGCTTCTCGATCAACTTAGTGAGCGAGCGCCGCTCAGCCTCAACAGCAAACGCAAACCGCATCGCAAAGCCCATCTCCGCGACGGTGTAAACCACCTGACCCCAAAGTGCGGCTAGTTCTTGCGGAGAGTTTATCTCCAGCCGAATGAGTTCACCGGGTTTGAGTTCCGCGCTGGTCAACACAAAACAGCCCCGTGAGCTGAGATCGCAAACCGCGCCCCGCCCTTCAGTCCGCAGGGCTTCCCAACGGGCATTCAGATCTATGCGCAGACGTTCTGCTGCTCGTCGCTCTTGCATCAGGCAAACTTCACTCTATAATCTTGAGCTTACTTCTCGAGTTGGTTCGAGACAAATACTTTAGCACATGGAGTTAGGCCCAATGATTATCTTTCGACCCCTATCAACTCTGGCCCTGGCGGGCGCGCTTTCGTTAATGGCCGGTGTCGCGACGGCACAACACGACGTTGGCGGTGGGAGCGTGAGCGGCGCTGCTACCAGCGGAGAGTCCAGCAGCCGAGGCGCCACCACCGTCAAACGTCCGCGAGCCACATCCGGCACGGTACGCAGGCCGCCGCGTCCGCCGGTCAAGAGAGGAATCACGGCGGAACAGTACAATCAACAGGGCGATGAACTGTTCGAAGCCAAGCAGTACGACGACGCGCTCGACCTTTATCTCAAGGCGGTGCAGCTCAAACCGATCGGTCTGGCCTACTATCACATCGGTTGGATCTACAACGATCGCGACGACTACGAACAGGCAGTCTCGGCGCTGCAACAGTCCGCGCGGCTTAATCCCAACGACGCGGTAATTCTTAACGAGTTGGGCTACTCATACCGCAATCTGAAACGATACGACGAGGCAATCGACAGTTACCGGCGCGCGATTTCCATCAAGCGCGATTACGCGTCGCCGTACTATCAAATTGGTTGGATCTATAACGAGCAGGGCCAGTACGCGCAGGCGGTCGAACCGCTGAAACAGGCGGGTGCGCTCAAAGATAATTACGCTGAGGCTTACGAAGAACTCGGTTATGCCTATTACAAACTCAGCAAATCGCAGGAAGCAATCGCCGCTTACCAGACCGCGGTGCGCATGAAGCCCGACTATGGCCTCGCCTATCTTGGATTAGGTGACACTTATTACAACCAGACCAAGCAATACGAACCAGCGATGGAAGCGTATCGACAGGGTGTGCGGTACAAGGACGACAACCCGACCGCTTTTTACAATCTGGCCTGGTGCTATAACGAGTTGAACAAGTATGCCGAGGCGGCCACGGCGGCAAAGCAGGCGATCGCGTTGAAGGCCAATTACCCGGAGGCGTACCTCGAGTTGGGTTTTGCCAGCCGCAAGCTTGGCGAAGCGCAGCGCAATTCGCCGCAGGGACAGCGACTGTTCAATGAGGCCTTGAACAATTATCGTGAGGCAATCACGTTAAAGCCGGGTTACGGCGCGGCATACACCGGGCTGGGCGATGTCTACTTCAGCGATCTGAAGCAGTACCAGGACGCGGTCACGGCCTACGAACAAACGATTCGGATTTCTCCAAACAATGTGAGGGTGCGATATAACCTCGGCTATTCCTACAACGATCTTGAGCGCTATGCGGAAGCGGCGAACCACCTGCGAGAGGCGGTACAGTTGAAGCCGGAAGCTTACGACGCGCACAGCGAGTTGGGTTTTGCCTACCTGAAGTTGGGGCGCCTGCCGGCGGCGGCCGACACGTTGCGGACCGCGATCCGGCTCAAGAGTGATTACGCCACCGCTCATTACTATATGGGCCTGGTGCACATCGCGCAGAAGAACAGGCAAGGCGCGCAGGCGGAATACGCGATTCTCCAGCGACTCGATAAAGCGTTGGCCCAGAAACTCTTTGATGCGGCTCCGGCGAACATGCGCAATTGAAGTTAGGCTCAAGTTCCCATTCGGCGGGTCTCAGAAGCCCGACCGTGAGGGGACTAACATGCTTGACTCATCAAATCATGTGATTGGCAGGTTGTTGTCTTGAGCGCCGAAGGCGCGAAAGGTAATAGCCCGGCCCAACGGGCCGGGAGCGGCGATTGTCGTTTGATTGAACGCTGAAAGCGCGAAATGCGTTGATCCCCGAAGGCACCTTTCTCGAAGTATTGGCGTCTTAGAGCATCCACATGTCGCGCTTTCAGCGCTTCTCCGTTAATGCGCGAATCATACCCGGGCCGTTGGCCCGGGCTATTACATCCTGCGCCTTTGGCGCTTCGGAACACGCGTCCGAGTTGATTGATGAGTCAAGTATGTTGGTGCCACCGTGAGGGAGGGCCAGGCTCGAGTGGTCGCCCTCCCTCACGGTCGGGCTTCTGACGCGGATACTCAAGAAAATGACCACAGCTATCGTCCATCATCCGGTTTTCGAAAAACACGACACCGGGCCCGATCATCCGGAGAAGCCCGAGCGCTACCGCGTGGTAATCGATGCCTTGCGCGGCGACGCCGCGCTCTGGAAAGACGTGGTCGAGATCGAAGCCGGCGAAGCGCGACGCAGCGACATCCAGGCCTGCCACACGCCCCAGCACTACAAACATGTCGAGGAAGCAGTACGCGAAGGCAAAGGCTACCTTGATAACGACACCCTGGTTTCGGGCGATTCGCTCGAGGCGGCGTTGCGTGCGGCGGGCGCGCCGTGCCAGGCGATCGATGCAGTGATGGAAGGCGCGGCGAAGAACGCTTTCGTGCCGGTGCGTCCTCCCGGACATCACGCCACGCCTGATCGAGCGATGGGCTTTTGCCTCTTCAATAACGTAGCTGTCGCTGCGCGCTATGCGCAGAAGCGATACAAGGAAATTGAGCGGGTGGCGATTCTTGATTGGGACGTGCATCACGGCAACGGGACTCAGGGCATTTTTTATGAAGACGCTTCAGTGTTCTATTTTTCGATGCACCAGTACCCGTGGTATCCAGGCACAGGCACGCGCGGCGAAACCGGCCGCGGCCGCGGCCGCGGCTTCACGCTGAATGTTCCTCTGCGCGCGATGACGCCGACAAAGGACCAGCGCGGCGCTTTCGAATCGGCGATCGAAGAGATCGCGACCGACTTCACTCCGGATCTGGTAATCATTTCGGCGGGGTTCGACGCGCACAAAGGTGATCCGCTGGGACAGTTGCTCCTGACCGACGAAGACTTTGTGCAGATGACCAGCGTCGTAAAGGAGTGGGCAGATGAAGCTTGCGCCGGACGGGTAATCTCGTGCATGGAAGGCGGATATAACCTCGATACTTTGGGCGAGACGGTGCGGGCGCACGTCAGAGAGCTACAGAGAACTTGAGTGGAGACAAAACTTTGGAGTGCGGTGGCAAGCGCAGCGCGACACCGCTTTCGATGTCCGACAAAACTCCTAACAAGCGTCTTCGGCGCGTAGCGTCGATCTGAGTTTAGCCCGGCGTTTCAACGCCGGGATCATGTGGTTAGCCAGTCTCGTCGCGTAGCGACGAATGGATTCGCACCAATTTCACTCGTCGCTACGCGACGCGAATACCTTTGGCCTTTCCCGGCCTTTAAAGGCCCGGCTAAATTCATATCGACGCTACGCGTCGAAAATACTTGTTCAGACGACCTGGAGTTTGTCGGACATTCAAAGCGGGGTCGCGCTTCGCTTGCCACCGCACTGCAAACTCCACGGACATTTGCTGTACAGGCACGCACTGGTGGAGTAAACTCTGCGAAAGCTTACACAACTAAATCTCAAGATGTCCGTCGGGAGATAGCGATGCCAGATCTTGAAATCACTTGCACCGAATGCGGAAATGCCTTCCCTTTTAGTGAACGAGAACAGGAATACTATCGCGAGCGCAACCTGAGCCATCCGAAGCGCTGCAAACCCTGTCGCGATGAGCGCCGCGCGAACTTTGGACCGCGCCAGGGATCCGGAGGAGCGGAACGCGAGAAGTTTGAGATCATCTGCGACCAGTGCGGCAAGCCGGACAGCGTGCCCTTCAAACCGGCGCCGGGAAGACCCGTGCTCTGTAGTGATTGTTTCAGTGCGAGCCGGGCGCAGAACCGCGGGGCGTAAGAGCTATTCGAAGCCGCCGATGAAGCTATTCAGCAAAGCACGCAAGGCGACTCCTAAGTGCATGCCGTTGCTTAGCACCGTAGGTGCGAAATGTTTATAGCCTGACGCGACTGTTTGAGGTTGTCTGCTCTGGAGGAGCGAAATCAGATTTCGCTCCTCCAGAGCAGGAGGGCTCATTCAACGCCTACGCGCTATAAACATTTCGCTCCTCTGGAGCTTTGATGGCTAACGACATCTGGCGATCTCTTCTGCTTGCGTCTACTCAAATAATTCATTGATCTTCCACTCTTCCTCGTGTTACAAAAACGGCAAAGCAGTTGAAGATTTTCCATAGTTGATAATCCGCCCATGGACAATGCTCGTACGTGATCTATCTCTAGATCCTCAAGTGCCTGACATTCTTTACAAAACCAGCCATCCCGTTTTTTCAGAGCAGTGCGGAATTCCTCGCGCCTTGAATCAATAATCCTGCTTTCAGCTCTCTTATGCTTAAGAATCTCCACCTTTTGCAAATGATACGTCTCGTGTTCACAGATAATATCCATCGCTACAGAGCAAAGCTTCAAATCACTTGCAGCATCCAGTAGCCTGTCCTTGAATTTAACTACGCTCGGTAGCTGACGATTGAGGCGAACTTCGAAAAGATTCTGGACAACGGTCTTAACCTGCCAGTCTTCTTTATCGTTGCGAAGGGCACTTAGTAGCCACTGTTGCCCTCTTACATAAGCTTCAAGTAACTCTTTTGCCGAGCGCACTGGAAGATCTTTGAATCCGTAACCGGGTACCCATTGGTCACCTTGGGTTCTTCTCCAGGATTCGACTCTGTCTATGTACTGGTTTTTCGTTATGGTCGGCCGCGCGCGAGTTGGGAATAATGATTTCCGTTCGAGGAGGTGCATCTCCATAATCATCTCGGAGCCGTCCAAGACTAGGCCGAGCTCGATTTCAGACATCGCCCCGAACTTTTGCAATTTCCACCGCAAACGATGAAGTGGCTGTCTTAGCGATTTTCGATAAGTATGTTTCGAGATCCCAAAACTCTTCGAAGCCGCCTCTAAGCTCCCGTAATAAGCCCATGCCGAGTGAAGTTGTAGATCACCGAGTGAGCTTAGTTCGGATAATGCCTCTAAGGCTCGCAGCAGAAGGCTGTCATCCAGTCGCACGCCAAACGTTACGAAATCGACTTCCAATGTTGTCACATCTTCGCGAGGAGGGCCTGCCCAGCCCTCACGCAGCGGCCGTAATAATCACCGCCTGAATCCCCAGCAACTCTGAAAAGTCTTTCGTATAGATCGCGTCGATCTTGCGGGCGTTTCCCACGCATTCAACCAGCTCGTCGGTCGAAACAAAACCGTCGCTGACCGCTTCGATCGCCCACAGTGGCAGATGCGCTGCGGTGTGCAGCAGGTCTTCGATTAACCCCAGGTATTGTTCTTTGGTTTCGACGTAAGCATCCAGCTTTCCCGTCCGGTCCTTCGCCAACTCGCTCCAGAAACTCTTGCCCATCCGCATCCATTCTTCGCGCCAGGTCAAAACGCGCGCATTGCGGCTGTCACTGGCGCGGGTGGGGCGGGGAAGTCTTAAGAACAGCAGGTCGGTGTCCTGCGTATCGGCGAGAAAACTCCGGGCCGAATGGTTCGAGCTCGTGTTCCGACGCTGATTATTAAATGGCGGCAAGGCCGTGTGCCAGACGCGCCGAAAGACGTTTGAGAGCGACAGCGGCTGCCGCAGGTCGCGCGTATCCAGATTGAACGAGAAGACGTAATCGCCCACCGCCATGCCGAGGGCCAGCGCCAGCGCGCGCTTGTGAGGCGAGGTCAACCGATCGGCATTCGCGCGCACGTTGTCGAACCACCAGGCATCCGTTTCATTGAACCACGTCAACAACGTCGGGTTGCGAAAGTAGCTCCGCGGCACATAGGCGTCATCCAGGAGCGCGTCAAGATCCTGCTCAGTTAGAGTTTCAGAATTGTTTTCAACGAAGGCCTGTGACTTGGTCCAGGCCCATTGCGCCGGATCGTTGGCGGCGACTCGAGCGTTCCAACGCTTGAGATAGAGCCCGAGGTTAGGCTCGCCCGCCAGAGGCAGAGCCACCGAACGAAACTTCAAACGGCGAAGCACGCTCAGCTCAAACCCGAGCCACCCAATGCTGCCGGCATTCAGACCATTTTGTGTTTGCATGAGCTGTTAGTTCCACGCGCTACCGCACGTGGTACTGACTGATAGTCCCTAGCCCAGTTGCTCCAGACGAGCCATCATTTCGTCGGCGATGGCAGGCAAGTCTGGTTTTGCTACGGGCTGTGGAGCATAACCCTTGAGTTCCTTGAAAGGCTCAAGCGACAATAGGGCGCGCACGACGCGCGGATCGAATTCCAACCCAGTCCATTCGAGCAGGTGTTCGCGCGCTTGTCCTTCAGTGAAGGCGGTGCGAAACGGACGAGCATCCGTCAAAGATGCATAGGCGTCGGCGACCCGCAGGATACGCGCGCCCAGCGGAATCTGCTCAAAGCGCAAGCCATCAGGATAACCGTTGCCGTTCCACCATTCATGATGCCAACGCACCAGCAGTTGCGCGCCGCGGTCCGCGCCGGCCGTCGCCGCTTCACCTTCTCCAATCAACGGATGACGAGCCAGGTCGATCCTTTCATCATCACTCAAAGCCGCGGACCGCCTGATATAGTCGCGATTCATTAGGACTTCGCCCAGATCGTGAGCCAGTGCCGCAATGCGGAGCGAGAAGCGATCGCGTGACCCCAGGTTGAACGATCTGCCAATCTGGTCGGCAATCACCGCGATTCTGCTCGCATGCGGATTCGCATAGCCTTCAAACTCGTCCGCGCTCGAGCTCAGATCTCTGAAGACCTCGATCGCGGTAAGCTGGTCGCTTTCGATAACATCGATTGGCATAAAGATCTAAATGGATCGATTCAGATTCAACTTTTCTGACTCTTGCTTCTAAATGTCTGGAGCAGCGAGCGCGCCGCTTCGTTTTTCGGATCGATAGCCAAAGCACGCTCTAACTCGCCCTCGGCCCGTTTTTGCAATCCTAACTGCTTATACAATTCGGCCAGCATAACGCGGAAAGCGGGATTGTCAGGCTCGAGGGCCAGCGCCGCCTGCAACTCTGTCTCGGCAATCCGCCGGGTGTTCGATTGCTGGATGAGCGCCTGACCATAGTGAGCACGATAGCGGGCTTCGCGCGGCGACAGCATTGCGGCTTCGGCCAAAAAACGGACGGCTTCGTCGCGTCGATTTTGTTTGAGCGCAGCCAGACCATGTTGGAACCTATTTTCAGCGCGTTCCGCATTCGCTCGCCGCGGTGGTTGCTTCGCGCCATTCACCTTCTTCGCGTCGGGCGCCGGCTTGGGCGACCCGGTTGTGACTGGTTTGGGGGATCGCTTGGCGTCGTAATCGGCGCGCACCGATTGATCACTCAAAGTCTCGTACGCGTTGGCAATGCGCGCGAAAGCAGACTCGATCCGGCTAAGTAATTCGGCCCCGGATTGATGAAAGCGATCGGGGTGAAAGCGACGGGCCAGGTCGTGGTAAGCCACTTTAATCTCTTCAGTGGTCGCCAGTCGCGCTACGTCAAGCACTTCATAGTGATCCGTGGCGTTTTTGAGTCGCGCAAACAGACCGTCGATGTCGGCGAGTTCGTCAACCTTGAAGACATCGGCGGCGCGGCTCGGGACACTCCGCGGCGCCCGGGCGGATATCACATTCAAGGCGACCGGCCAATCATCGCGCTGCAAGAGACCCGATAACGACAGGGCATAGACTGCTCGATAGGTCTCCTCTTCGCCGGCGATGCCGAGCTCCGCCAGCTCGCTCA
>Ga0137403_10000777_pt2 | contig 14326 bp, 8 predicted proteins | sample CZOMad2_1_16fung_FD_122057 | JGI IMG/M metagenome (GOLD analysis project Ga0137403, IMG submission 122057) | Vadose zone soil fungal communities from Angelo Coast Range Reserve, California, USA - CZOMad2_1_16fungal (Hybrid Assembly) | ecosystem: Environmental > Terrestrial > Soil > Vadose zone... | reverse complement strand
GTTCATCGCGGTAAAAGGCGCGAGCTGCGGTTTCGTTCCCGCAAAGCGTTCTCTCCTCATTCACAACACACCAATCGTTAGGCTAAGTTGCCAGTGCCACGAATCGCAGGCTCGTGAACAAAGGAGCGCCATGAAACGAGAATCAGATGAGGAGCGAGAGTTTCGACGACTGGTCGAACACGCTGCGCGGCTCTCCCACAGCGACGCGAGCGGCGTCTGGCGTTCTGATATTTGGCGCGAGGGCATTGAGCACCTGGGCCGGATGAAGACTGGCACTGGACCAGTTCAATTTTCAGGCTTTGGCGGCGGTGGTCCCGGCACCGCCAGCCTGGTCGGCGCCCAATGGACTCAGATTGGTCCGGCCCCATTGCGCCAGACTCTTCCTTCGGGACCGGTTCCGATGGCGGGGCGTGTTTATGACATCGCGATTGATCCCAGCGGGGCCAGCGATCAGAAAATATATCTCGCCACCGTGGGCGGGATCTGGAAGAGTACGGATGCCGGCGCAACCTGGGCGCCCAAGACCGACCGATTACCCTGGAACCAGATGGGCGCAGTCGTCATCGATCCTACCAACCCGTTCACGATTTATGCGGGTGCTATGTTTAGTCCGGGCCCGTCCCTGTTCCGGTCGATTGATGGCGGAGAGACGTGGAGCACGATTGGCGGCTCGGCCATGAATGCGCGCATCGTGACCCGGATCGTGATCCCGGGCCCTGGTGTTGTTTTGGTCGCGACTTATGACGGCCTCTATCGCTCAGTCGATGGCGGCTTGAGCTTCGGCAACAACGCGCCACTCTATAATAACAACAGCGCCGTGATCTTCGGCCAGGCATGGGATCTGCACCTGGATACCGCCATTCCGACAAAGATATACGCTTGCATTGGTGGACAGGGAATCTTTGTTTCCACCGACACTGGCGTGACCTTTCCGACCAACTTGTTTGCCAATCCCGGCGCGCCCGCGCCCGGTATGTTTAGCTGCGTCACCATGACGCAGTCGACTCAACCGGACGGGAAAACACTCTACGCCAGCGTCGCTGACTCGGGACTCGCCACATATCTCGGTCTCTACAAATCCGTTGATACGGGGTCAAACTGGAACATACAGCCAGGAGCCGCGCCCGCAGCAGCGCCCCCCAGCGGTCAGTTCGGCTTCAACCAGACGATCGGCGTCGATCCACAAGATGCGTCGCGCCTCTATCTTGGATTCGAAGATTTGTGGCTCTCGACTAACGGTGCCGGCAGCTTCGGCGTGATCCCGGTCACCCAGGGTAAAGTCCATCAAGATCATCACGCGATTGCGTTCAGCCCGAAAAGCCATTGGGGACCGGCGCCGACTCATCTCTACGTGGGTACCGACGGAGGCTTCGCTACTAGTAACAATGCCGGTTCTACCTGGAAAAACTTAAACGAAGGCGGCATGGCCACGTTAATGGTGCTCGGTTTCGACATTGGACGTCGCTCTACCGCGAACAGTCGTTACAGCTACACCGGTTCACAGGACAACGGCACCAGTGTACGTCGTCCCGGTCTGCCCGCAACTGACTGGGCCTTCGGCCTCGGCACTGATGGTGCGAACGTGGCCGTGGATCCGTCGAACCCGCTCAACGCCTACGGCTCCGCCAATCATGGCTATGCGCATACTGGCGACGCCGGCATGAGTTGGGCGCCTGGTGCTAATCTGCCGCCTTCCGTCGGTGCGCTCGCCGTTGATCCCCACAATGGCAAAAGGGTCTACGCCGCCGGTGGTCCCAAGGGCGCCTGGCCGCCGCAGTTGCTTCAGAGCACCGACACTGGCGGCAGCTTTTCACTCATCCATACCTTTGCGTCGGGGATCATGTGCATCGCGATTGATCCTTCAGCCTCGAACACAGTATGGGTAGGCCTTTTTGATGGAACAGTTTGGCGCACGGACAATGCGCTCCTCGGCGTTGCATCTACTTGGAACTCTTACTCGACCGGTCTGCCAAACGGCCGCGGCGTTACCTCGCTCGCGGTTGATCCATTCAATTCGAAGCGGGTAGTGGCGGGTTACTGGGGATTCTCTGGAGTCGGGCCGCCGAACCGCTCACAGCATGTCTACCTGACCAGTGACAAAGGGGCGAAGTGGATCGACGCCAGCGGAACTGACGGCGGATCGATCCAAACCAACTTGCCGGATCGCCCCGTCTACGCAGTCGCCCTCGATCCCGGATCGACTAACGGGCTGTTCGGCGTGACCTGGTCCGGAGGTTTACTAGTCGTCGTGGGATTGGATGGAACCGTTCTTACTTCTGCCGATGGCGTGAATTACACAGCGCAAGCGCCCAATGCCTACAACACGTTGGTTGACGTGACCTGGACCGGCAAGCGATTCGTCGCGTCCGGCTTGGGCGGAACAATTATGACGTCGCCGGACGGTGTCGGCTGGACTGAGCGAAAGACCGATCCATCCTGGGAGGCGCTGCAAGGCGTGGCGTGGTCCGGCTCGAAAGTGGTCGCCACCTCCGCCTCCCAGCCCTCAGTCTACACCTCGCCCGACGGTGTGATGTGGATGCAAGTGAACGGAGTGGCATCGCACGCGCTCCTCGACATTGGCTGGGGCGCGAGCAAGTTTGTCGCGGTCGGTTACAAAGGGACCATCGTTACCTCGCCGGATGGCGCAATCTGGACGCCGCGCGTCTCGCCCAGCGTCGATGATCTGGTATCAGTTGCCTGGTCGGGAAGCCAGTTCGTCGTGACCGGGCTGAAGGGTACGATTCTTACTTCGCCGAACGGTGTGACCTGGACGGCCCGTGTTTCGCCCACGACTAACGAAATCAACGCCGTGGCGTGGTCCGGCAGCCGTTTCGTCGGCGTCGTCAACACCGGCGAGGTGGTGACTTCTCCTGACGGCGTGACCTGGAAGATCCAGGCCTCAGCGACTTCCAAAAGATTGATCGATATCACGTGGAAGGGAAACATGTTCGTCGCGGTCGGTGATTCGGGAACGATCATCACTTCACCTGACGGAACTGTCTGGACAAACCACAGCTTCGGAACGGTACCCTTCGCGCTGATTGCCAGCACTGACACAACTGTGCTGCGCAGCATTGATTCAGGCGCTACCTGGCAGGTGCTGGGCGTTGGTCTGCCCACCGCAACCTGCATCGCTCTGGCGCTGGATTGGAAACGCACGCCGTCTTTGCTTCGCGTCGCCACCCCCGGGCGCAGTGTGTTTGAATTGACCACAACGCCGACCGCGAGAGTAGCAGTGATTTCAAACCTGGCTTTCGGCCGCGTCAACGCAGGTTCTTCGGCATCGATCGCCGCAAGAGTATTCAATGTGGGTTCGGCGCCGTTGACCGTTACTAACTTTGCTCACCTTTCGGGCAGCAACACTTTCACTGCACCCGGATTAGCGTTACCGATAAATATTGCGCCGGGCGCTGAAGTGGGGATAACCCTTAAGTTTCAGCCGGCCGCGTTGGGCGACGCCATCGCCCTGTTCCAGCTCACGAGCAATGACGCAGTCACGCCGACCGTGGCTGTGCCCATGAGCGGCACCGGATCTTAACGCGTGTGGGACGCGCGCCCTCCGTCACAACTAGGATGTGGAAAGACCGCGCTGTCGCGCGGTCTTTCGCATCTTATTCGTTTCTCGCGCGGTTCTGATTTACAGTGTCTACGCGGCGGTCAGAAATAAGCACTTGGCCCCTGTCATGTGTGACTTAGTTGTGACAGGCTAGGTTCGCCCCCGCGAGCAACTTTACTCATTTCACCAATTGGACTGTTGTATTTGGTGCCGAGGGTGGGAGTCGAACCCACACGACCTTACGGTCAACGGATTTTAAGTCCGTAGCGTCTGCCATTCCGCCACCCCGGCATTTCGACAAAAGATAACATAGAGCGGTTGGCAGAAGGCAATAGGAAGTTATCTCTACTGGGAGCGCGGACGGCCCGTCCTCAATTCGCGAAATCCAAACGAAGCGATTGGTTTGTCACTCTTCTTTCTTTGATCCGATGATGGCGCTCCCATCAGCCAGGTGAATCACGCGGATGTGCGAGCCTTTCCAAGCCAAAGCTCATTTCTTTGAAGGTTAAGCAGGGTGTAGAATGCAGACGTCTTCTCAACGAGTCTACTGCCTGACGAATATTGATGACCGAAGAGCAGGAAGTTTTCCTCCAACACATTCAGAAACAGGGTCTGAAGCGCACGGCGCAGCGTGATCTTATTCTGGATGTCTTTCTGCGCACGGAAGGCCATGTCTCTGGCGAGGACCTTTACCGTCTGGTGCGCGAGCAGGATCCCACGGTGGGCCAGACAACCGTGTACCGCACGCTGAGACTTCTGACTGACGCGGGCCTGGCGCGCGAAGTCCGTTTCGGCGATGGGCGCGCCCACTATGAACACAATTACAAGCACGAGCATCACGATCACATGATCTGCAAGGACTGCGGAAAGATAATTGAGTTTTACTCGCCGGAGCTGGAAGCTATTCAGGACGCGATGGCCGCGAAACATAAGTTTGAGCTGACTTCTCATTTGTTGCGGATGATTGGAATTTGCGCCGATTGCCGACGGCAGGAGCGCGAGAAAAAACGTGAAGGAACGAAACCGCCCGAGGCGCGCGCCGCTGCCCGCGGATCGCGCCGCTGACCGAAAAGGAAATAGCCATGAGTATTGAGATAAGATTTGAACCCGATGGACCCAACGGCCTGGTGGCCGAAGGAACTTCGGTGTTGGATGCCGCCCGGCAACTGGGTTTTCATATTCCGGACTGCGGCGTGTGCGATGGCGCCTGTGCTATTCGAATCGTTACCGGCAGTACTTTGCTGTCGGACTTAACCGACATCGAACGCAAGCGGTTGAGCCCCGAACGCCTGGCCGCCGGCGAACGGCTTGCTTGCCAGTGCACGGCGGAGCGCGGCGGCGAACTCGTAATCAGGCTGGTCGCGGAATCCAAGCGCACCCGCAGCGCCGAAGAAAAGACGCGCGACCTCAGTCAGGAATTCCGCGATCTGCCTTTCGACCGCAAGATTGCAACCCTGATGCAGATGGAAACCATCGCAGTGACCGAGGCCTTCGACAAAATCGCGGATGCCTCAGTTTCACTGAGTAAGAAAATTTTCGACAGCGTGCGGCCCGATGAAGCAGCCGAGTCAGGCGCGCCGGAAAAGGAAAAGAGAGTTTGATTTCGGATTCACAGACTATGACTAATTACGCTTCATTAAGTGAGCAGCTAAAGAACCTATCGCGCTTTTTGGCTCTGGCAGTCGTGGTGATCGTTCCGCTTCTATTGCTCGGCTGTCCGGGCAACACTAGCAAGCCTGCCGACAATTCAGCGACGACGCCGGTCGTTCCGGCAAAGTCTGACTTTGACGGCGACCGCGCCTTTGAGCAGGTGCGCAAACAGGTGGAGTTCGGCCCGCGGCCGGCCGGATCGGCTGAACTCGAGCAGACTCGTAACTACATGATCGATCAGTTGAAGTCGTATGGCTTGAAAGTGACGACCGATGAGTTTCATGCGATGACGCCGATCGGGGATCGCCGGATGGTCAACGTAACTGCTGAACTGCCCGGCGAGTCGAACGATGTGATCATGATCGGCAGCCACTATGACACCAAGTATTTCAAGGAGATCAAGTTTGTCGGCGCCAACGACGCCGGCTCTTCCACCGGCGCGCTGATGGAAATGGCGCGCGTGCTGGCCGGCAAAAAGCCGAAACTTACCTACTGGTTTGTTTTCTTTGATGGTGAAGAGGCGTTTTGTTTCGATTGGGATGAATGTCACAACCCGAACCCGGCTGATCCGAAGACTCCACTGCCCGATCACACTTACGGCAGTCGCCGCTACGTCGCGCAACTGACTGAGAAGAACGAACTGAAACGCGTGCGCGCCATGATCTTGCTGGACATGATGGGTTATAAGAACCTGCGTCTCGGCCGCGCCGATCTAGGCACGACATGGCTGACGGACATTGTCTGGCAGACGGGGAAGCAGCTCGGTTACGGCAACGTGTTCATTGATTCGCAGGAGGGGGTTGGCGACGACGATCACGGACCGTTTCTGCGGGCTGGCGTCGAAGCGCTCGACATCATTCAGTTGAGCACATATGGGCGAACTGATTCAGAGTATTGGCACACCAAGGAAGACACGCTGGATAAGATTTCGCCTAAGAGTTTGAAGATCGTCGGCGATGCGGTAATTGTCAGCCTGCCGAAGATTGAAGAGCGGCTGGCGAATAACCGGTGACAACCGGGCTTCTGATCATCTTCAAGCAATCATTCGCAGCTTTTCTTCCACTGCCGCACCTACTTCGCTACAGTGGGCCGCCTTCGCCTCGCCAACCAGGTCATAGGTCAGCGTTTTACCTTCACTGAGGAGTGCCGCCACTGCGGCTTCGATTTGCTGTGCGGCGCGAAGCAATCGCTCGTCTGCGGATCGCGTGCCGAGCCAGTCCAACATCATTTGCACTGACAGAATTGCCGCCAGCGGGTTCGCCTTGTCCTTGCCGGCGTGCTTTGGCGCACTGCCATGAATCGGCTCGAACATCGCATGTTCATCACCGATGTTGCCGCCGACTGCCAGCCCTAATCCACCCGCTGTCGTGGCGCCGTTGTCGCTGATGATGTCACCCACCAGATTCGGACCGACAACCACGTCGTACCATTCGGGGTTGCGAATCTGCCACTGACAGAAAGCATCCACATAAGCGTAGTCGAGTTTCAGATCAGGGAACTCGTTCTGACCAACTTCGCGAAACACGTCGCGGAAGAAGCGGTGCGCGCCGATGATGTTTGACTTGTCCACGCAAGTCACTTTGAGCTGTTTGTTGCGCCGTCGCGCCAGATTGAAAGCGTAACGTGTGACGCGTTCAGTCGCTCGTCGCGTGATGCGAATCGGAGTCACCTGGCCATCGGCGATTAGATTGGTCTCGCCTGTGTAAGCGTCTTCGGTGTTCTCGCGGATCACGACATAGTCAACTTTGTCCGCGTCCCACACCTGCTTTAGCGTCCCATGAATCTTGTGCTTGACGCCTGGGTACAGTTTCACCGGACGGACATTGGCAAAGAGGTCGAGCTGGCGCCGGTTGAGAATTACCTGAGCATAACCTGCCAATTGGGGCTCGGGATATGGCTTGCCCGGCTTGGTGAAAACCGTTTTTCCGTCAACTTCATGTCCGACTGCGCCGAGCAGGATCGCGTCGGCCGCTTCGCACTTTTCAAAAGAGCCGTCTGGCCATTCGGTTTCGTGTTCAGCGTAGTAGTGACCACCACAGGGAATCTCTTCGATACGGAAATCAATTTGAAAGAGCTCGCCGGCCGTGCGCAAAACGCGCAGGGCAGACGACAAGACCTCAGGCCCGATGCCATCACCGGGCAGCGCTACGATGGAATAGGATTGTTTCGGCATTGTTATTTTTGCGAAGGGTGACTATAAGCGACTCGGAGAAGATTCAACAAACGCAGTCTCGCCGCCAACGCGACAACTTGTTGAGTAGTATCTTTTGGATTTGGTGATTTATTCTACGCTTGGACAAGAACGATTCACGAAGACACACGAAGCGCACGAACAGAACCATTTCGGCGTCGTGTGACTTCGTGGATCGTTTTATCTGGACTGCCGCAATCTCTCAAAATAGGACACAACGGTTTCTCCCTCTGTGCCCGCTGTGGTAATAATTGTCGCTCATGCTTTCCGCAGAAATCATCGCTATCGGTTCCGAGCTCCTCGCCTCGGATCGCACCGACACCAACAGTCTCTGGCTGACTGAGCAACTCAATCGCCGCGGGATCGATGTGAAGCTCAAGACGATTGTCGGAGATGATGATGGGAGTCTTGGGTCGCAATCTATCTACGAAAGAGGTTGGAGAGGCTATTCGTAAATGTGTTAGCTAGCTGCTAGCGGATCCTTGTCCTTCTCTTGTGAGGCCTGTGCACCACATTCGTGAGCAAACCGATAATTTCATTCTGCTCTGAATTGGGAAAGTCTTTCTTTAATCGCCTAACGATGGCCAGAGCTGTCTCACCCTTCAGATTGCGTGCGTTTACATCAGCGCCGGCGGCGAGCAAGAACTTGATCATGCTCGGATCACTAACGAGCGCGAGCACGGCGACCATGAGAGCCGTGTCGCCGTCGGAGTTTGGAAAGTTAATCTTGGCTCCCCTGGCCAGCAAACCCTTGATCATTTCCTTATCTCGTTTCTCAATGGCATAAAACAAGGGAGAGCGTCCGAATGGTTGCATCGGGTTAAGCTCGGCCCCGCCGGCGATCATCGCATCAATAATCTCGAATCTGTTTTTGATATCGGGGTTCATGGCAAACATCAATGCCTGGCCGTCACCCCAATGAAAGCTCATCGTTCTTGCATTGGGATCGGCGCCGGCAGCTAAAAGCAACTTGACGATTTCGAGATGTCCTCGGCGCGCTGCGAGCATGAGTGGCGTAGTCCATCCCTTATTCACATCCGCGCCCATCTTTAGCAATTCGCGCACTCTTTCCAGGTGGCCGTTTTCGGACGCGCGCATGAGGGCGGTGCACCCTCTCTTGTCTGCGGAATTAATGCTTGCGGCGCCGTCAGGAGAAGTTTGTATCTTCGTCGCACCTTCTTCCTCTGCCGGGCAAAACAGACCGTTCTCATCGTCCTCAGTCTGCGGACTCAACAGTGGCTCAAAAATCTTCCTCAACCTGCCTTCGCCGAGCTCGTCCCTAAACTTCTCTGCTTTCAGCTCTCCAGCCGAGTAAAAATCCTCGAGCGTCAACAGTATCTGCCCCGATTCGCCCCTATCGTACAAGCTCAAGAAGCCGGCGTAGCCGGAAGTTCCACCGCGAGTTGTTCTCTTTCGACGTAAAGGTTCAGACTGCGGCAAGGCGATGATTTTTTTAAAGGTGTCATCATAGAGTCTTAAGCGAATTTCATAGCCCAACGGCTTGGAGGGTTTGCCATTGACGAATCCCTTGAGGTAAACCTTTCCTTGCGTGCGCACAAGCCATAGAGTTACGCGCTCCTGCCCTTGGACTCCTGCCTTTTCCATCAAGATCGAAGAGATAATCGGCTCATCTTTCCATTTCAACAGAATATCTTCAACCGGGGATCGCGGACTCTTAGCTAACCACTTCCATAAGAATTCATCACGCGAGACCTTGTTTTTTTCAAGCAGCGATGTATACGATAAGTCCCAACCCAGAGGTTTCGAGCCGTTCGCCTCCATCTGAACATTGTGAGCGGGAATGCTGATAGATGTGGCTAAGATCAGAAGGATGCTTGTTAATGTCATTATGATGTCACGAATCAATTGATCTGGTACAAACGAACCGGTCTTACCCGCCGGCAACTAATTTGATTTTGGTTTCTGCTGATCGCAAAGTCAAGAAAAAAGGAAGCTTCGAAGTCAAAAATTAGTCTTGACTTTTTCGTGAGGTCAGGCTTATCGTTCGTCCACTTTAACTCGCCTGACTCGCGTTGGCTCAGGGATGAGCCATAACTCCGGATCGCCGCTATTTCTAGCCTTCGAGTTAAGGCCCGGACCCGACACTCATTTCAGTCTCAAACTCTGTAAGGAGAAAAATCAATGCGCCCCGCCTCGATCATCACTCTTCGCCAAACAGCTACTCTGGTCATTGTTGTCGCCTTGATTATTACGATGCTTCCGCTGCGAGTCCAAGGGTTTATGCCCACACAGAGTGCAACCGAGTGGACACACTCCGAAGGGAGTTCAACTCACGAATCCATCACCTTCGACGCAATAGAAGACTATGACAAGGATATCTTTGGTCTTCGCGCTCGCAGCAAACCTCTTACTCAGACGATGAAGGATGCGCGCCAGGAAATTATTGATGCGAACGCCTCTGTCGATGATCGTGGTGGATCGCAATTTTTGCAATCAGCCGCTCATTTTGATGGCGAGGCATTTCAACAGAGTCAGCAACGGCTAATTGATTTCAAATTGAAAGTGAAAGAGTTAGTTGATCCTCCCGTTCCTCTGTTACCCGTGTTTAAGCCAAAGCCAGATTTCAATAAAGCGCGGCGGGTGCTGGGGCAAGCTTTACATACGCTTCAGGATTTTTATTCGCACAGCAACTGGGTTGAACTGGGAAACACCAGCCCGTATGCGATTCTAGGCGTGCCCGGAAATCCTCTGATTGATCCATTGCCGACAATCAACACCTGCACCGACTGCACCAGAAACTTCTGCACCGATTGTTACAACCCGGCTACCAATCTGACGAATTTGACCGGGTCAACACTCACCAGCGGCTATTACCTTTACGAGGAATGTATTCTTGGGAGTTGCAGTACGACCCCTGAGGATCATCTTAAACCGAATGATTTGAAATGCAGCCACGGTGGAAAAGTCACGGTGGGACCACTAAATGTAGCTTCGGGCAGGGACGTGTCCGGCAAAGGCACGATAAGCTCTGGTATCAACAAGGACACGAAGGTTTGTAAGATTTCGCCGCATAACGATAAGCACGTCGCAGCGGCAGAAATGGCCAAGAAGGCGACCAAACTGTATCTCGATGATCTGAAGAAACGACTAGGGATCAGAAAAATGAGAGTTCTGCTGGGGGGCGGGCCGACCCTGGCGATGTCAATCGATACGACGGGCAGCATGGCGTTCGCTATAGCCGAAGTGAAGGAACAGGTCATTCAGATGGTTGATTCACGGCTCAATACGGATGACGAGGCCAGTCAATACATACTTGTACCCTTCAACGATCCGAATATAGGACCGGTAACGGTTACAGATGATCCTACCGAGTTCAAGGAAGCGGTCCGCGCGCTATCAGCCAGCGGCGGTGGCGATTGTCCGGAGTTCTCCAATACGGGAATGCTTCAGGCCCTGGACAACATGGATGAGGGCGATGAACTGTTCCTATTCACTGATGCCAGTTCGAAGGATCGTGAGTTGGCTGGCGCGGTCGAAGGCGAAGCCTTGTCTAAGGGCATTCGGATTTCTCCAATCACTTTTGGCAGTTGTTCTCCGATTGATCCCGCTTATGTTCGAGTTGCCGGCGACACCGGCGGTCAGCTATTTCAACTCGGCCGCGAAGAGGCAGGAAACATCGCGCGACTCGCAGACTTTCTCGTGCGCTCGAACTCAGTCGACCTGCTGCACATCAACGACACGCTTACGGATTCGAAAAACTATCTTGTTCCAGTCGATTCGACAATCACCCGAGTAATTTTCTCCGTGAGCGCTGCGGCTAGCGTAGTAGTGACTCGGCCGGACGGTACAGATGTACAGCCATGGGATCCAGACGTCCAAAACGTGTCCCTCAGCACCGGCAGCATCTATTCGATCTCAAATCCGGCGCGAGGATCGTGGACCGTTAGGATCCAAGGAGCGGGAGACTTCTCTCTGAGAGTAACCGGCGAAAGTTCGTTGGACTTCTCATACTTCAGGTTTGTCCGACCGAGCGATGCTGCTCCGCATCCAGGTTTTTTCCCCCGCGTCGGCTTTCCGCAGGTTAACGAGACTGCCACTATAGAGTCTCAATTGTCTGCCGAAGCTGCTACGGTGAACTTGGATTTGCGTACCCCAAGCGGAGCGACCCTCCAGCAAGTCTCCGCTACCGAGATAGGCTGGGCCAACGACAATCCGAGCGAAGAGTCGTTCACGATAGGTCCAGTCAGGCGGTTCATCGCCGATATCTCGACTCCGGCCACGCCGTTCCGGGCATATGCAACGGGGCACGATGCCAACGGATTCTTGTACCAGCGCGTTATCTCCGGAACCACCAGACCGCAGAGTATTAAAGTAACTGCGCCGCCTCCGCAGGACTTGGTGCCGGGACAAACCACAGCGTATTCCTTCGCGGTAACAAACCTCGGATCACCAGACACTTTCGACATTAGGGGCGTCGACGATAACGGGTTTCTCACCGGCATTAGTCCAACAACCGTAACGCTGGGCACCAATGAAACGCAGAACGTTGTCGCGAGTCTGACTGCTCCAGTTGAAGCGAGCTATCGGGCTCTCGACACCCTCACCGTAACGGCCCAAAGCGCTGGCACTTTCGAAGCGTTTAATTATGCGAGAGTCCAGTCAGTTGTCACGTCAAACGTGAATCTGGCAGTCGACAGTTTCAATGTCACGGAAGTGGGCGGAAACAACAATGCGATTATAGAGGCTGGGGAAAACGGATTGATCAGCGTTCATTTGGTGAATATCGGAAACACCACGGTAACGGGCATTCAGGCAGCCCTGACCACCGCTGCACATGGAGTAACGGTTCACAATGGATCATCAACAGTCCCTGACATAATACCATCGGATCTCGGAGCCAATACCACGCCTTTTACGTTTAGTCTTGCGAGCGAGGTGACTTTCGGACTCTCCGTCGATTTCACTTTGACTGTCACCTACGCAGGAGCCGTGCAACCATTGACAGTCAAATTGTCTGTTCCTATCGGCGGAGTGGCGCCGAGACCTCTAGATCAAATTGTGTTCACCACCTTCAGAGATGGCAATCGAGAAATTTACGGGACGAACGCCACGGGGAGCGAGTTGGTGAATCTGACGAAGAACCCGGCTGAGGATTTTTCAGCCGTGCCCTCACCAGACTCGAGCAAGATCGCATTCATGAGTAACAGGAGTGGCAGTCTGCGGCTTTACGTTATGAATTCAAACGGCTCTAACCCAATGCCTCTCAGTGAAGAGACCAATGATCTGCCAGATAATGGCAAGATTTCATGGTCGCCGGATGGTAGCAAAATCGCCTTCGTTCGTTACGTTGACTTCACAAGACAAATTTCCGTGGTTAATGTCGACGGCAGCAATGGAGGCGTACTCACAAGTAACACTGAGGACAGTAATTCACCAACGTGGAGCCCGGATGGCACGAAGATAGCGTTCACCCGAGGATCCTTTTTCAGCCGAAACCTTAATGTAATAGACGTCGGCGGCAGCAATCAAATTGCACTCACGACTGGTCGTGATATCAGCGAACCGACCTGGTCCCCAGATGGCTCGAGGATAGCTTTCATCTTTCGCGGACCCCGTAGCTTTTACATCGAGGGAGACACTTTGGAACTTGCGGTAATTAATCCCAACGGCAGTGATTTTCGCCAACTGACAACTACGACAAGAAGTCAGAATCCGAAGTGGTCGCCAAATGGAACGAAGATCGCGTTCGCCAGTTACCGACCTACTAATGGCAACTTTGATATCTATGTCATGAATGCCGACGGTAGCGCTGAGCTTAATGTCACTAACGATCAGAGCGACTTTTTCTTTGGCTTTCCGCCCAGTGATCTGGAGCCTGCATGGTCACCTGACGGTTCTCAAATTGTCTACACGAGGTTCGGAACCGATATCGGCGTAGCAAGCGCCGATGGCACAAATAAGCTATTGGTTCACGAGGGTCAGTTCACGGTTCTATCACCTTTGTGGTTGCGGCCCACGTTGTCTTTGGCGCCGCCAGGCAAGGGGGACACGACGACAAGCATCAGTTCAGACAAGACGAATTCTGGGTACGGTGAGCCACTCACCTTTAAGGCCATAGTGAGTAGTGCTAGTGGCACGCCGAGCGGCAGTGTTCAGTTTTTCGATGGTTCAGTTTTACTTGGCAATGTACCGCTTAATAACGGTGTCGCCTTACTTAGTAGCACAAATCTGTCGCTGGGACCGCACTCGCTAAAAGCTGTATATGCTGAAACTGACAACTTTCTCCCGAGTGAGTCACCGACACTCACTGCTCTAATCTTCGCCTATATTTCTGCGGGAAATAAAAGTTTTGTAGTTGGCGACGTGAACGCGCAGGTCGGTAATTCAATAACCTTTTGGGATTCACAGTGGGCCAATTTGAATGAGTTAAGCGATGGTCCAGTTTCGTCAGCTTTCAAAGGATTTGCGAGTAGCACCAATACAAGCCCCATGAGATGCGGAGGGGCGTGGAGTTCAAGTGGTGGAAATAGCTCGATCCCCCCGAACTCTGTCCCTTCTTATATGGCTGTGATTGTTTCGAGCTTGATCGTTAAATCGGGATCCATCATCTCGGGCAACATACCGCGCGTTGTAATTGTCAAAACTGCCCTGGGCTATGATGGGAGTCCCGGCCATGCGGGGACGGGCGTCATCGTTGGAACTCTCTGTCAGCAGTAAGTCGAAACGAGGCACAAGCCGCGCCTTTGTTTCGAGAGTTTACTCGTTCAGAATAGGACGGGTCAGCCGTGTTTGATACCCCTTTCCGGCCGGCCGGCCGAGAGACATTGATATATAGCCACAGTGGACAGCCGAATGCTTTCCGCAGAAATCATCGCTATCGGTTCCGAGCTCCTCGCCTCGGATCGCACCGACACCAACAGTCTCTGGCTGACTGAGCAACTCAATCGCCGCGGGATCGATGTGAAGCT
>Ga0137403_10005752_pt1 | contig 14327 bp, 18 predicted proteins | sample CZOMad2_1_16fung_FD_122057 | JGI IMG/M metagenome (GOLD analysis project Ga0137403, IMG submission 122057) | Vadose zone soil fungal communities from Angelo Coast Range Reserve, California, USA - CZOMad2_1_16fungal (Hybrid Assembly) | ecosystem: Environmental > Terrestrial > Soil > Vadose zone... | reverse complement strand
CGAATGGCATTCAGTTAGGCTGTAACGCTTTTTCTACCAGGTCGTGATGACGACTGGCACACGCGGCTCGCTGCTGGCAGGAGAGGGGCTCCCCCCCGATTCTTTCGAGGCGAGCTCTCAGGCGACCCCGTGTCACGCCTGTCCTCCACCGCTTCACAACCGATTGGGCGGCCCCACTGGCACCCGAGGTGAGCCACGCCGCGTGTGCAGCCGTCGGGTATAGCGCGTGGCGTGACCGCCTCCTGAATCCGGTGCTCACCGTACCGGTGTGCCGGTTGCCGCTGCTCCATGGCCACACGGCCTGTCGCCCTCGCCCCCCGCGCTCCGGCGTCTCTTGCAGGGCCTCTGCGTACGGTCAAGCCCGCGCCAGGCGCCCCATCCGCGTGCTCGCACACCGCTGGGAGCGCCGGGGTCAGTCTGCCCAGGCCACCGTCGCCGCGGCAGGTCGCGGGCATGGCCATCGGACGTGTGTTGTCGATGGTTCGGGCGGCTCCCTGCCGGCTACCCCGGTCTGGCCGGCAGCGTGTGGTCCGCCCGCCGAGCCACGCCCCGGCGGTGGCGTCCCCGTCGCCCGCCTGGTGGCCCTGTTTCCTGCCGGTCCTGGACGCTTCACCCCGCGGGTCAGCGCGCCCGTGCTGACCCACGATCTCGCTCTCGGGCACAACGTCCATCCTGCCTTCGCCGCCGAGGATGTGCTGGTCGCCGACCGGGGGGTGTGGGCATCGGCCCCTATCGCCCGGCTCGTCCGGCTGGGGATGCCTGCGGTGTGCCGGGTCGGCGCACGGCAGCTGGTGGACTGCACGCCGCCCCGCCCCTGTGTCATGGCGGCGACCAGGCGCTCGGCATCCCTCAACGGGCGACCACGGTCCCGCTGGATCCGCGCCTGTGGCACAGACGACCCACGGGTGGACTGGTTCACGCCCCGCACCTGTCCGCCCTGGCTCCGTCCCGACACCCTGGAGGCCCTGCCGCCGTCGGTGGTGGGGCGCGCGCGCCGCGATCTCGTGACCCAGCGCGGGTTGCGCTCACGCCAGCTCACGAGAGTACCCCCCTGGATCGAGGCGGAGCGCTACCCAGGTGCGGACTGAGCCGCGCGCTACCAGCCGCGTTGGGCAGCCGAAACCCCTCTGGCACCACTCCAGACCACGATGACGATGGCCGTGCTCCCTGGTCAACCCGTGTGGGGGTCCACCAGGCACGCCTCGTTTGTGCCATCCTCTAGAATCTCGTGCGCCTCGGCATCCTGCCATCGGCTACACCACCACAGGTCGGCGTGAAACGGCTCAGCTGTCTGGACGCGTGGCGATGGCTCGGGGCCCCGGCCACCGGTGTGCCGTGGGAGGCCGTATGCGTCAATCCCACGCGGCCCACCCGTGTCGAGCCTCGGGTCACAAAGCGGCGGCCCACAGCCTTCCCCTTCATGACTCAATCTCGTCGTGCATGGCGTCAAGCCGTGCTGCAGCAACGACTTGGAGCCTACCTGAATGCCATTCGCTTCCGACCCATAGATACACCGATAGCGCTTACGTGGGGGCATTGGTCCTCCTCTCCTCCCACTCACCCCTTGTCTCATGGGTGAGGCGCCTAAGCCTGGGCGAACTGCTTGACCCGTGCGCTGATTTCCTCGATTGAGGGGATTGGATGGAAGACTGTGCGCGTCCTTAGGGGTGCCATTCGGTTCGCCACGATGATGTAGGCCTGCGGCGGGAGAGGGATGGGAAGCAGCGGCCGTGTCATGGACTCGGCAAACCGCACGAGCGCGATGAACGCTTGCTCCAGATAGAGGAGCGCGTGCACCGGTGGATGACCATAGATCAGCTCTGTCGGACTCCCCGCATCTGGGTTGCTGGGCAGAAGCATATGCAGGACCACTGTGCCGGCATCCGAACGGGCGAGGAAGGCCTCGCGTGCCACGAGCGTCCGGTGTTCCATCAAGACTCGATAGGCTCGAAGGCGCTGACCGTCGGCCTGCCAGTACGCTTCAAGCATCGGCGCAAAGATTTCTAACACGGGATACTTGCGCAGATCAGTTTGACCCTGTTTGGTGAAGACGTCTGAGAGGCGGGCTGGGAGGGATTGCCGTAATGCACTCGAGAGATAGGGGAGTACGGCATTCTGGGCCCGCCGACCGGCATTCATGAACGCGTCGATCGAGTAGGCGAGGACGTCTCGATCTGCATCTGACAGAAAAAAATACTCCGGATGGATCGGAATATCCTCGTCCAGTTTTGCGGCCATACGGTGTGTTGCGCCGATGAACGAGGTGACGGCATGCCACATTTCGGACACCGCATACGGAAGTAGTTCAAGCTTCACATGGGTCGGGGAGTCTAGATGAACCATGGGTTCGTTTGCCCGAGCAGCCCATTGTTCATCAAGGGCTGAGCGCAAAGCGATAAGATGCGTAAGCAGCCCAAGGGGTGGCTGAATCATGACTTACACCTCCTCCGCTAGCCACCGTGCTAGGGCTTTTTGCACCAACAGGCTCGGATTCTGCCCGAGGGCAGCCGCACGGCGCTGCAGCGCCTCCTTCATGGCTTGAGGCACAGAGACGGTCCACCGGACGGAGTGCTTCAGCTGTCGCAGCTCCCAGGTATGAGGGTCCACGGTGGATGGTGGACGATGGATGGGTGGACCGTCTACGGTACCAGGGTGGACGGTGGACGGTGGACGGTCATCAGGGCGTGGTCGAGCCAGTCCGGTTTCTAGGGCTTCGAGGCGAGCAACCACGGGTTGCAGGGCAATGGTCAGGGCAGCCTGGAGGTCCTCACGAACATGATCGACCGTGGACGGTTGAGGGTGGATGGTAGATGGTGGACGGTCCACGGTGGACAGTGGACGGTGTGCCGGATCACGGTGGACGGTGGATGGTGGACCATCAGCCTCCGATCGTGCCAGCGCTTTCCTCCGCGGATAGGCCCCACCCTTGGGCCGGGGCTGAATTTTCCCTTGGCGGACGAGCGTATGGGCACGTGAGGCCACGGTGCCGCGCGGGATGCCGAGCTGGCGGCCAATCTCGGCCGTCTCCGTGCCGGCCTGCCACAGGGCGATGACGGTGGCCTCGTCGGTGGGGGTCATGGCGCCTGCTTCCGCAACCGCCAACCATGCGTCTCCAAGCACTGGGTCAAGGTCTGCAGCCGGGCGACCTCTACGTCCGCGCCCGACCCGGTTTGTGCCGCTGCTGCCTGCCGTGCGTCCTCCTCACACGCGTCCTGGTCGCTGGCTTGTGCCGCGGGCGACATGTCAGCCGGGGCCTGCCAGGTTGGGGCGCAGCCCGCCAGCAGCAGAACCGCCAGCACACGGGCGAACCGATGAATATCCATGAGCAGATATCCTTATTCATAACTTGCCGTCAGCGGGGCGACCCGGTGTCGCCCCGCGGCGGTCAGGTCCACCGCCTCAGCCCGCCCGCCGGGCGTCCGGGCGATCCGGATGAACCCCTTTGCCGCCAGGCCCTTGAGCGAGGTGGAGACGTGGCCCTTGTCGAACCCCAGCGCCACCAGGGCCTGCACCAGGCAGGGCCTGATGATCGGCCGCCATGGTGCCCCGGATGCGCCGGTCCTCGGCCACCAGCCAGACCAGGATGCGGCGCTGCAGCCGTGAGAGGCGTTCAGCCGCCATGGCCACCCCTTCGCATCTGACGGATGCGGGCAACGGTTAACTCGTGCATGCATCCCAATTGATGTGCTCGTGGATGGCGGCCAGCTCCTGATCGATCACCAGCCGGATCGGCGCTTGTCGTTGATCGTGGGCGAGGTCAACGTGGCTATCCAGATAACGTATCCAGACCTCTTCCCACATCGGAGAGTCGTCCCCATCAACCGGGCCGTGATAGACGCCCAACTTGACAAGGGCTGCCTGCGCACATTGGCGAAAGCCATGGGCATCCTGCACCTGGACTGGAGCCGTCGGCGGCGGAGCCTCTTCTCCTGGGGCGAGAGCCGTACCCTGATACCAGCCGCGGCTCTGGAGGCACAACGCCATATAGTGACCGCGGGCGTCCTCAAGGACGGCGGCCCGCGTGGCCCGATCCCTCGCCCCTGACGCGAGACTCCGGGCGGCTTGACTGGCCCGTGCGAGGCATTCCACGAAATCCTGCCGACGCGCTTCAAATGGCTTATCGGCCGTCCACTGCGGTGGCGTAGACCCGCTGTCCGGTTCTGCAGGCATCTTGGTGCGACTCCGAGTGACACCCGTGCATCCCGCCAGTGCGAGGGCGATCACTCCGAGCGCGACGAGGCGGTGAAGGCTCATCTCTCCTCCGAATCTGCGCTCCCTCTCCTACTGACTGGTACGGTTCGCTCGCTGGCTTGACCGCCTCAACAGCTCCCACCACGAATAGAGCCCTTGGCACACCAGCGGCGTGGGCTGACGCTCTTGCAAGATGTCGGCTTGGATCAGACGCACCCGCTCGGCTTCGCACGCCTCTCAGCGATCATCCAGCGGCGTCCATCCCTGCGACGTGGGCGCTCGTGGCACCGCAGGGACACCGGGCGGCTGGATCAGCAGCCGCCACTCCTGTCGCTGATGCATCACTGTGATGGTGGCGATCGGCAACCCTACCATGCCCCCGATGATCAGTATCCACAGGAGGCCGTGAGCTATACGCTCGATGACCGTCGAGCCCGTCGCTTGGGCGATCATCGCAAGTGCGAAGCAGATAATGATGAGTCCCAGCCCCACGCCGGCCAGCTGTTTCCGGAGGGACGGTGGGGCTGGCCCTCCGAATAGCCCCAACACCAAGATCACGACAAGGATGAGGAGCATGAGGCACGTGAGGATTCTCTGAGTCCAGAGGGCAATACCCTTCATGACCATCGCGTGCCTCCGAATCTTCCGGTCATCGACTTCTGTTCTATAACATGGATCAGGCCTCCGGCCAGAAGTCCTCATCTAGCACCTGGTCCACCGCCCGCGGGCAGGGGTCGGGGAACGTCGCCAGGGGCAGGCCCGTATCCTTGGCCGCCTCGCGACGGGCGCGGGGATAGGCCCACGCGAACAAGGCGGGAAGCTCACGGGTCAGGCTGCCATTCTCCTCCAGCCCGTCGGCTACCAGACGCCGGGCATCGAGGATGGTCGTCTGCCAGCTCTCTCCGCGCCGCGTCGGTTGATAGGCCCACTTCAGCAGAGGGCTGGTCAGCCGGCGCAGTTGACTCCGCACGGCCTTGCGTTCCGTCTTGCGCAAGTCCTCCACCTCCTCGGCCAGGTGCTCGACATCGAGCGCCGCCCAGTCCTTGGCCCACAGCGCCTCGGCCTGGGCCTGCGCCCAGGCGTAGAAATCGGTCTCATAGGTCGGGGTGGTCATGCGTGATCCTCCGGCACCAGGTCATCGGTGCCCGGCTTGGCGGCAAACCGCAGCCCGTGGTCCCCCGGATACGGCCGCCGGTGGTCGTGCGCCATCAACAGAATGGGCTTGGGAATGCCCTCGGGGAAGGCGTCGCAGACCGTCTGGTCGCGCACCGCGGGCCGAAAGCGCGTACACCAGGCACACAGATTGGCGATCGTGGTCATACGTCCTCCGGCGGCGGGGTCGACGGGCGGCCCTGCGGCGCTTTCCGTGTCCTGGCATGAACAGGCGGGCGTCGCGGCCCCCCTTTCCCGCGATAGGGGGTCGGGGGCGTCGGCTCGACCTCGATCAATCGCGCCAGCGGAATGCCCGTCTGCTGGGCAATGCGTTTGGCCAGGTTGAGCCCTAAGGTGGCCCGCCCGTGCCAGAGATTCCAGGCGTGGGACATCGACAGCTGCGCCCGCTGCGCGAATGCCGTCAGCGTGGTCATGCCGTATTCGGCTAGGAGCTCGCGTAGGATCATGGCTGCTAGTCTAGGGCCCATCTCCTCTCCTCGTCCACAAATTTATGCACTCTAGTTCATAATTTTATTGACTTATGGATATGGTTCATTATATTATGAACTATGGGAAAAGTCAAGAGGTCAGGTGCCCGACGGGTGATCGGCAGCGGCAAACCTCGCCTCGAGAGGCGTGCGAAACCGGTAGGCATCACCTGCGCCACGGCAGGAAGGGAGGTGACGATGGCGCGCCGCGTAGGGTAGGGAGCCGGCCCGGGTGCTGACACACCCAGGCGCGGCCAGGTTCAATCCGTGGTGAGCCCACCACGAACCCTTTGGAACCCGGCGTTATGATGCGCCAGAAGGAGTCGCCATGTCAACTCGTCATCTCCCTTATCCCTGTGATGCGCAAAAATCGGATCTTCCTATTTTCCCACGTGATGAGCTGACCGACCGAGGTCGGTTCCTCAGACCCTATGAGGGTAAATTCGCACTGGACACTGGCCTTCTGAGCGAGGAGAATAGGCAGAGAGGAGAGCCCACGACACGCAGGAGCCTCACAACGATGGCACGCCTCTCATGCATGATCCGTCAGCTGTGGCAGTCTGCGGGCATGCGATACACATGTATGAGCGATCAGCTTTGTCTGCACTCAACGACTGCTCTGGCAGCGGAAAACCTCTTCCTGCGTAAACAGTTAGTCCTCTATCAAGGGCGCCATGTCATACCGAGATGTCCCACCAATGCCACCCGTTTCACCCTGGTCTGGCTGTCGCAGTGGTTTGCCTGGCGACCAGCTCTGGCGGTGGTACAACCGGAGACGTTTCAGCGGTGGCGTCGCCAAAGGTGCAAACAATTCTGGCGCTGCACATCTGGCCCTGGACGACCCCCGATTCCGGGAGAGCTGCAAGCACTCATCCGGCAGATGGCACGCGACAACCTCACGTGGGGTCAGCGGCGCATTGCCAACGAACTGCAGCTCAAGCTGGGCCTGCGGGTCTCGCCGCGTACCGTGCACACGTATATCCCCAGGCATCTGCACCCTGGTCCAGGCCAACGCACGACGTCCCAGCGCTGGCGTATGTTCGTTCGCCATCACGCGTGGGACCTCATCGCCCGTGGCGTGGCCTCCGATCTCACCCGAGGTATGCAGGCCTTCGCTGCATGGATGCGATGGCTACTTCAGCGGTGGCGAAGACCAACCGTCGCGAGCGCGTTGCGGGGAACCCCACGGCATGACGCCACGTGCCTTTCCCGGCTGAGTGCTACACCGTCGGGACTGGCTGTGTGGTCGCCAGTCACCGTGGAGGTGATCAGCGTGGACGAGCGGAGTCCGCCCGATTTCGGGCCGTCATGCACCCATGATCCTTAGTATCGCCACCCGAACCACATCGGTAGACAGGCTCGGCGTGTGTCCTACTGGTGCTGCTCTGTATTGGTGGAACAGGGCCAACCCCCACACGCAGGGCGCCAGGCTCCTCAGTATGGGTGGAAGCCGGGCGGTTCCATGGCGTCGAGCGGCATGACGAAGCGGTCGGACGGAATAATTGCGCATCACAGGCCATTTTTTACAAATTGATGCGCATCGCGAGGAGGTGTCGCTGGTCTACCCCAGGGTCATCGACCGCGAGGAGAGGCGGTATGCCCGCGTCACCTCGCGGCGGTCTGATACTAGACGATGGAGGAGCGTGTGCTCTACAGACCATCTCCCGGATGATCTCTATTGCACCACATGTGTCGCGTGAGCCCTACGAGTGCTGGCCGTGAGGGATTCAGGCAGCGCACGGGAGCGGACCACGAGGACGGTGCCGGTGGCGATGCCGAAGGCGCCACCACTTCCCTCCGCCGCTCCAGGGTCTAGAGCCTTGTTGCGCTTTCCCCTTGACACACGTCCGCGCGTGGAGTACTAACACAGCATCCAAGACCTATCTATGAGAACCGTCGGTGGGGACGCTTATCCATCCACGCCCCGGCCGCTCGCACGACCGTGCAGGAGAGCTCATCGATGCGCTGCCCGCACTGCGAGGCTGACACTCTCGACGGGGCCAGGTTCTGCATTGAGTGTGGCACCCCTCTGCAGCCCCGCTGCCCCCAGTGTGGCGCGGACACGCTCCCACGGGCCAAGTTCTGCGGTGCGTGCGGCACCCCGCTCACGGCGCAGAGCCCGGCGCCGCCTGCGGCGCCTCCCCACGCACCGCGGCAGTATACCCCTGGGTATTTGGCCGAGAAAATCCTCACCTCCAAGGCCGCCATCGAAGGCGAGCGCAAGCAGGTGACGGTGCTGTTCGCCGATCTGAAAGGCTCCATGGAGCTGTTGGCCGACCGCGATCCCGAAGACGCACGGGCAATTCTCGACCCGGTGCTGGAACGCATGATGGACGCGGTGCACCGCTATGAGGGCACCGTGAACCAAGTCATGGGCGACGGCATCATGGCGCTGTTCGGGGCGCCGCTCGCGCATGAAGACCATGCGGTACGGGCGTGTTATGCGGCAGTGCGGATGCAGGAGTCGGTGAAACACTATGCTGTGGAAGTGCAGCGAACCAAAGGGGTGCCCCTGCACATCCGCGTCGGGTTGAACGCCGGCGAGGTCGTGGTGCGATCGATCGGCAGCGACCTCCACATGGACTACACGGCGGTGGGACAAACGACGCAGCTGGACGCCCGCATAGAACAGATGGCGATGCCGGGCTCGATCCTGATTACGGCCGAGGTGTTACGGTTGGCGGAAGGTCACATCCAGGTGAACGCACTCAGGCCTGTACCGATCGACGGGTTGCATGCGCCGGTGGAGATCTTCGGAGACCGGACAGAAGAGGCTTGGGTGCACACCCGCCGAAGTATACAAGCCCCATCTGGGGCTGAGGTGGCGGCGGAGGGGGTCGTCGCCAATTTGTCGCGGGGACCCAGGTGTACGCGCAGGACACGCATACGGGGGCGTTCCCAGGCCGCGTGTTGCGCAGTCACACGTAGCCACGGCGGGCGACATCGCAGCGGTGGGAGAACGGCCGTGCGGCCGCGGAGGGAGGAGAGGGCCTCCCTGCAGCGCGGTCCTATGACGCGATCTACAGGAGGAAACGGAGATGGCTACGGTAGGGTCGGGACAATTCACTTACGAATTCGTGGAAGACTGGGGACAATTGCCTGCCGGCTGGACCCTGGGCCAGACCGGCATTGTGACGGATGCCCACGATCGGGTCTATTTGTTTAATCGCAGTGCGCATCCCTTGATGGTGCTCGAGCAGGATGGCACCTTTCTCACCTCCTGGGGCGAAGGGATCCTATCATCCGCGCACGGCATGTGCATTGATCAGCAAGGCAATCTCTATCTGCCGGTCATCAACTCGCACGTGGTGTTGAAGTACAGTCCCACTGGGAATCTGCTGCTGACCCTGGGCACCTGGAACCAGCCCTCAGCGACCGGCTGGTCCGGCAATTACCGCGATCCAGTCAAACAGGCCGCCGGTCCCTTCCATCGCCCGTCCGATGTCGCCATCGCGCCGACGGGCGAGATCTATATCTCGGATGGCTACGGCAACGCCCGCATCCACCGGTTCGCCGCGGATGGTACGCTGCGAAAGTCGTGGGGAGCGCCGGGGAAGTCGGCCCCGAGCGAGTTCCACGTCCCGCACGGGGTCTGGGTGCATACCGATGGCCGCGTGTTGGTGGCCGACCGCGAGAACAACCGCATCCAGATCTTTTCTCCCGAGGGCGAGTTTCTGACGCAGTGGAGGGACTTGGCTCGCCCCTGCGATATCTACATCGATCAGGATGAAGTGGTGTATGTGCCGGAGCTGGATGGCTTGATTAGCCTGCTGACGCTTGATGGGCAGGTGCTGACGCGCTGGACGAGCCCGACCACAACGGGCGCTGGGGACGGAGGGCATGCCGTCTGGGTCGACTCACACGGCGACATCTACATTAACCAGAATCAGGAGGGTCGGCGATTGTTGAAGTATCGGCGCTGTGGCGACACGGCAGGGCGTCACGGTGTACGTGGCGCGTGAAGTGGGAGACGGCCACGCTCCAGGGCTCCAGCGGGTGATCGAACACTGGGGGCAGGGGCAAGGGTGCCCTGATCTAGTACATGGCGGCGATGACCGCGGCCAGGGGCACACACCACCTGGTACTTGCCCACCCGTACCTCTGAGGGAGGACAGACCATGAAGTTTGGACTCATGTATGAGATTCAGATCCCGGAACCCCACTATGACGGGATCGAGCAGGAGCGCTATCAACAGGTGATGGCCCAGGTCGAGCTGGCGGACGCAGTCGGCTTCGAGTACTTCTGGACTGTGGAACATCACTTTCTGCGGGAGTTTTCCCACTGCTCGGCCCCGGAAGTCCTCTATGGCGCGATCTCCCAACGCACGAAACGGATTCGCATCGGCCATGCGGTCGCCCTGCTTCCGGGCCAGTATAACCACCCGGTGCGGGTCGCCGAGCGGGCCGCGGTGCTTGATATCGTGAGCGATGGCCGCATGGACCTGGGGACCGGGCGTTCCACCACGCTCATCGAGATGGACGGCTTTCAAGTCGACCCCGAGGAGACCCGCGCCCAATGGGAAGAAGCCATTGCCATGATCCCCCGGATGTGGACTCAAGATCCCTTCTCCCATGATGGGCGCTTCTACCAGATCCCACCCCGCTCGGTCATTCCCAAGCCGGTGCAGAAGCCCCATCCCCCCCTCTGGGTCGCGTGCAGTCAACCCGATAGCTTCCGGGCAGCCGGGGAGATGGGCCTGGGGGCGCTCTGCTTCAACCTGGGAGGCTATGAGCAAATGGTCGAGCGCGTCGGCCTGTACCGCGAGGGGATCACGCACGCCAAGCCGGTGGGAGGCTTTATCAACAACCAGATCGCGGCGTTGTGCGTGACCCACTGCGCCGAGAACGACGAAGAAGCCCGCGCCGTCGCGGGGCCGGAAGGCGCGTGGTTCGTCCATATGGCCGAAAACCTCTACGCCCCCTGGCAGGGGCGCAAGGTGCCCGATTCCTACCAGTTCGCGGTATCAGCCATCCAGCACGAGCGAGCCGGTAAAACCTTCGCCGACCATATCCAGTCAGGCGCATTTGCCATGGGCAACCCGGATACGGTCATCAAGGTCCTCACGAAGTACCAGGAGGCCGGGGTGGACCAGATCCTCTGCTTCATGCAGATGGGCAACCTGGCCCATACACGGATCATGGACTCGATCAGGCTATTTGGCCGTTACGTTATTCCCGCGTTCACTGAGCGAGCTCACGATGAATAATAGGCCTGAAAGGGGCAAAGAATAAGGCCGTGTCGCTGACCCAGCGAGGTGGTTTTGCATGGCTTCGCTGCTGCCTGGGCGGTAGAGTGCAGGGGCACGCCGGCTTCCGCCGTGTCGATCAGCCGACGCTTCCTCAGGCTTTGGCCTGGAAGTGGGGGATGATGTACTTTCCAAACAGGCGCAGTGCCTCCATGACCTCCTCATGGCTGATTGGGCCCACCTGGAACAGGGGCATGATCTCGTCCAGGCCCATCGCCTCGTACATCTCCAGGTATCGGATGCAGTCGTCGGGGTCACCGATGCAGAACCGACCGCCCTGCTGGATCAGGTCCTGGGATGAGGTATCATCCTGCCGGGCCGCATCGGCAAGCGTCCGCTGGTAATGCCAGCGATAGGTATCGGGGAGCTTCGAGATCTCGTAGCCCTGCCAGACGATCGCATCGCGGAGCCGTTGCTGGTGGCGGTACCAATCGATGAGGTCGGCACCGCGCGCGAACGCCTTGCGACGGTCCTCAGCACAATACGCCACCGTACTGCCGGTCACTTGATTATTCACGAACTTCCCCACTGGTACAGCTGCACGGATAGCGTCCCGGTAGATCTGGATGAGCCGCTCAGTCCGCTGCGGACCCACGCTCGCCTGGGTGATGCAGCCGAGCCCTTGCTGGCCTGCTTTGCGAAACGTCTCCTCCTGGGTGCAGGCTTGCCAGAGGGGCGGGTGGGGCCGCTGGACTGGCTTGGGGATGACCTGACGGGGAGGAATCCGGAAATAGCGGCCCTGGTACGAGATGGTGTCCTCGGTCCAGGCGCGGGGGATGATCTCTAAGGTTTCCTCGACGATGCCGGTGGCATCCGCCAGGTCTGTGCCGAAGGGCACCATCTGGTACGGGTAGCCGGAGCGTCCCACGCCTAGTTCCACCCGGCCCCTACTCAGGATATCGAGCGTCGCCAGACGCACGGCCGTATGCACGGGGTGATGCAGCGGCGGGAGCACCACAGCAACCCCCAAGCGCATGCGGGAGGTCCGCTGGCTGAGGGCACCCAGCGTCACATCCGGTGCGCTGGAATGGGACCACTCGGCGCGGAAGTGGTGTTCGACGAACCAGACACTCTCGAAGCCCATCTCCTCGGCATACTCTACCTGCTCGAGCATCTCCCAGTAGCGTTGCATCTCGCTCTCAGCGGTCCACGGTTTGGGAATCTGAATCTGATAGAACATTCCGATGCGCATGACGGTCGTCCCTTTTCACTTAAGACTAGCAGCCCCCCTTCACCTGGATCATGCCTGCTGCTCGTGGCCCAATAATATGAGGCCTCCCATCATACATCACCCGCTGAGGTTCGTCGAGGCATCGCATAGCCGCTCGAGCGGAGACGACAGCATACGACTGCCAAGCGGCCCTTGCGAACTGATGTCCAACCCCGGCTAGATTTGGGACGGCCAGGTGCCGCGGCCGGGCGAGGTGTGGCTGGCGCACCATGGCGTGCTCTTCCTGGATGAACGGCCGGCGTTCCACCACTACATGCTGGAGGTGCGGCGCCAGCCCCTGGAAGATGGCCTCCTCTAATAACCATTGCGCACATATCGCGGACATCATGGCGCTGGCCGTACTAGCGATGAGGGTTGCTGACTGATCCTTGACGGTCTCAGGATGGTACTAAACCGATCAGATCTCTCGCCAGTCGGCTGGCCGCTCAGTGCATCTATTGCCCCTGAGCCATGACGCCCTCACAATCGCGGGTGTCCAAGCAACCACCCCCGCCATTGGTACCGCTTATCCTCCGCCGAAACCGACGGCACCATTCCGCAGGCGGCTCACGAAGGGGGCACTCGTGGGGACTCTGTCGCAAATTTTCATTTGAGGCAATTTGTGGTATGGTCTCTCCCTGTGCTCCACGGTGAAACGAGAGGGAGAGAGACGATGGCGGTGAGCTTCAAGGGGGCCCATTTCCCCAAGGATATCATTCTCAGGGGCGTTCGCTGGTGTGTGGCGTATCCACTGAGCACGCGCCATGTTGAAGCACTCATGCAGGAACGCGGCGTGTCGGTCGATGACGCGACGATCAACTGGTGGGTCGTGAAATAGAGTCCGCAGCTGCAGGAGGCCTTTCACCCCCGCAAGCGACCCCTATGGCTCAGCTGGCGCATGGACGAAGCATATATCCGCGTCAAGGGCCACTGGTATTATCGCTATCGTGCCATGGATACGAGCGGGCAAGCCATCGATTTTCTCCTCACGGCACACCGGGACGAACCGGCGGCCAAGCGCTTCCTCACCAAGGCGACCCGCCGACACGGCGGGCCTGAAAAGGTCACGATTGACGGCAGTGAGGCCAATGCCGCCGCTATTGGGAACTATAATGTCGAGTACGGCACTGCAATCGTCATCCGGCAGGTCAAATATTTGAACAATATCATCGAACAGGATCACCGAGGAGTGCAGCGGGTGACACGGCCCAGGTTAGGGTGCAAATCGTGCGACGCCGTCCAGGGTATGCTGGCCAGTATTGAGCTCATGCACATGATTCAGAAGAGACAGAGGGTGGTCAAGGCCGGAGAAGAGGACCGCACTGCGGCCGAACAGTTCTACGCCTTGGCTGCCTAATCGCCCCACCGACAAGGGCAACTACACCGCCACGCAAAGCTTGCGACAGAACCAACGAGGACGTCGATGATCAATGACCTCTGGTACAAGAATGCGGTGATCTACTGCTTGTCTGTCAGCACCTACATGGATGCCAATGGGGACGGGATCGGCGACTTCCAGGGGCTGATGCGCCGCCTGGATTACCTGCACGGACTCGGCGTCACCGCCATTTGGCAGATGCCGGTCCAGACCTCCCCCCATCGCGACGACGGCTATGACGTGTCTGATTATTACGACGTCGATCGACGCTACGGCACGCTCGGCGACTTCGTCGAGTTCACGCACGGGGCAAAGCAGCGTGGCATCCGCGTCATCATCGATCTCGTGGTGAACCACACCTCGAACGAGCACGATTGGTTCAGGGAGGCGCGGCGCGACCCCAATTCGAAGTACCGGGCTTGGTATGTCTGGTCGAAGAAGAAACCGCCGCGCGCGACAGAAGGCACGGTGTTTCCCGGCGTGCAGAAGTCGACATGGAGCTACGACGAGCAGGCGAAAGCGTGGTACTTCCACCGCTTCTACGACTTCCAGCCGGACCTCAACACGTCAAACCCGGAGGTGCAGGCCGAGATTCTCAAGATCATGGGCTTTTGGATCCAGCTCGGCGTCTCCGGTTTCCGCATGGATGCGGTGCCGTTCAT
>Ga0137403_10005751_pt1 | contig 14330 bp, 9 predicted proteins | sample CZOMad2_1_16fung_FD_122057 | JGI IMG/M metagenome (GOLD analysis project Ga0137403, IMG submission 122057) | Vadose zone soil fungal communities from Angelo Coast Range Reserve, California, USA - CZOMad2_1_16fungal (Hybrid Assembly) | ecosystem: Environmental > Terrestrial > Soil > Vadose zone... | reverse complement strand
AGGATCGCGTCGGCGCCGCCGGCGATCAGCCCGGCGCATTGAATGGCGAGCGCGTCCTCGAGTGGCTGATAGGCGATATGGCCGAGCGAGGGAAGGCGAGTCCCCGGCCCGACCGAGCCGAGAACGAAGCGGGTGCGGCCGTCATGGACGAATTCGGCCACCGTTTCGCGCGCGAGCTCGGCGGCGCGGCGGTTGAGCGCGAACGCCCGGTCGGCGAGACCGAATTCGCCGAGGGTAATCGGCGAGCCGCCAAAGGTGTTGGTCTCGACCGCATCGCAGCCAGCCTCGAGATATCCTCGGTGGATCTCGCGGACCAGATCCGGTCGGCTCTCGCAGACGATTTCGGGGCAGTTCTCAAGGCCGAGAAAGTCGCGCTCAACATCGAGATTGCGCCCCAGTACCTGGGTCCCCATCGCGCCGTCACAGAGCACGACGCGGTCGGCGAGGTAGTCGAGAAAATGGGTCATCGGACTGCGGGTCGATCAGGCCACCGCGGCGGCGGGCTTCTTTGCGCGCACGCCGAGCATGTGGCAGATCGCAACGGTGAGGTCGGCCCGATTCAAGGTGTAGAAGTGGAACTCATGCACGCCGTTGGCGTGCAGGCGGCGGCACTGCTCGGCGGCGATCGAGGCGGCGACGAGGCGTCTGGTGTCGGGGTCGTCGTCGAGGCCGTCGAAATGCCCGGCCATCCACTCCGGGATCGAGGCGCCGCAGGTCGCTGCCATTTTCTTGAGCTGGGCGAAATTGGTGACCGGGAGGATCCCTGGCACGATCGATACGCGGATGCCGGCGGCGTGTGCACGATCGCGGAAGCGCAGGAACAGATCGACATCGAAGAAGAACTGAGTGATCGCGCGGCTGGCGCCGGCGTCGAGCTTGCCCTTCAGGTTGTCGAGGTCGTGCTCGGCGCTCTGCGCCTCCGGGTGGGTCTCGGGATAGGCGGCGACGCTGATCTCGAAATCGGCGATGCGCTTCAATCCCCTGACGAGATCGGTGGCATAAGCGTATCCGCCGGGATACGGCGTGTAATGCTCGACGCCGCCAGGCGGATCACCGCGCAACGCAACAACATGGCGGATCCCGGCCTGCCAGTAACTATGCGCGACGGCATCGATCTCGGCTCTGGTCGCGGCAACGCAGGTGAGATGGGCGGCCGGTTCGAGCGCGGTCTCGTGGCGGATGCGCCGGACCGTCGCATGCGTGCGCTCACGGGTCGAGCCGCCCGCCCCATAGGTCACCGACACAAAACGCGGGGCCAACGGTTCGAGGCGCCTCACCACCTCCCACAGCCGCGGCTCCATTTCCGCCGTCTTCGGCGGAAAGAACTCGAAAGAGACGCGCGGCGGGCCGGCGTCGAAATCGCTGCCCGGATCGGCGGCGAGCAGGCCGCGCGATCGGTCATCGGAAGCTCTCTGGCCGAGGTTCTGGGGCATCAGTGGAGTTCCCTTTCGAGCACCGCGCCCGCCACTGTCTCGCGCAAATCTCCTACTAACAGCGGCGGTGCCGAGGCCGGTCGCTGCGCAGTCCAGATGACGACGGTCAACGGCTCGCCGGCCAGTCGGCGCGGCGGCGCCGGATCGAGGCCGGCGGCTTCGCACCACTCGGCCACCTCGCCATCGGCAAAACCGAGGCGGCGGTGGGCGTGCTCGTCGCGGAGAAATTCGAGTGAATGGGGCGCAAAATCGACCAGCACCAGAACCCCATTCGGCCGTAAAACCCGGGCCGCCTCGGCGATGGCCTCCGCCGGCCGGTCGGCATAATGCAGCACCTGATGGATCACCACCGCGTCGAACGACGCGTCGGGCAGCGCCAGCCGATACATGTCGCCGAGCCGAACCGAGCCGTTTTCCAGCCCTGCCCGTTCGAGATTGACCCGCGCGACGGCGAGCATCTCGCGCGACTGGTCGACCCCGAGCGCGAGTTCGACCCGCGGCGCCAGAATTTCGAGCATGCGGCCGGTGCCGGTCCCGATGTCGAGCAGATCACGAGGGCCGGCCGCATCGACGATCTCGACGAGTGCCGCTTCAACTTCGCGCTCATCGATATAGAGCGAGCGGATGCGGTGCCACTGAGGGGCATTATCGCGAAAATAGGCGCTGGCGAAGTCGGAGCGCTGCCGTTTGATTGCACCCAATCGCTGAAGATCCAGAGCGATTGTCGCATCAGTCCCGCCGCAGGTCGCGACGAGCTGGCGGGCCAGCGCGCCCGCCGGGCTCGAACGGCTTAGGCGGTAAAAGACCCAGCTCCCTTCGCGAAAGCGGTCGAGCAGGCCAGCCTCACACAAAAGTTTCAGATGTCGCGACACCCGCGGCTGGCTCTGCCCCAGTATTTGGGTAAGCTCGCTCACGGTAAGCTCGCCGCGGGCACACAGAACGACCAGCCGCAACCGGGTCGGTTCGGCGACCGCACGCAACGCGGCTAAAAGATGCTCCATGTAACAGGGCGCCTCGCGATGAGAGGGAGCAACATATACACATATCTTTATATAGGCAAGAGGTTTATGATTGGAGGGTCGTAACGGGCCCGCGACCTTCAGTCCTCTGAAGCGCCACTTGCCGATAAGGCTAATTTGCCGCAATTATCCTGTCCAAGCGGAAGACGATAGCTAAACGCGAGAGCAGCCATGAATTTTCGCCCGCCACGTCTCGTCTTCTCGAACCTCTTGCTCGTCGTAACCCTCACCCTTGCCGGATGCGCCACCCCGTCGAACAACCCGCAGGCCGAGGCTGCCGAGGTAGAGGATTTCAACGACCCGCTGGAAGATACCAACCGGGCCATCTTCGACTTCAACCAAGTGATCGATCGCAACGTGCTGGTGCCGGTCGCCAAAGCCTACCGTACGGTGCTGCCCGACCCGGTGCGCGACTCGCTACGCGACTTTCTCCGCAATCTGCGTGAGCCCCTGATTTTCGCGAACGACGCGCTGCAAGGCGAGTTCGAGCGCGCCGGACAGACGTTTGCGCGCTTTACCCTGAACTCGACCCTCGGCGTGGGCGGCCTTATCGATGTCGCCGGGCGGTGGGGGGAGCTTCCTTATCACGAGGACGATCTCGGCCTCACCTTCGGCGTCTGGGGGCTTCCCGAGGGGCCTTACCTTGTCGTGCCGGTTCTCGGTCCCTCAACCCCGCGCGACCTCGGCGGCCAGGTCGCCGAGGGGTTCGGTGATCCATTCAACAGGCTCGTCACTGGCAATCCATACACCCTCTATTGGATTCCGTTCGTGCGCGGCGGGGTCGCCGGCATCGATCAGCGGTCCCGCTACATCGAGACCCTGGCCGACATCGAGCGCACATCGCTCGACTACTACGCCACCATCCGCTCGCTTTATCGACAGCGCCGGGCGGCGTTGATCCGCCACGAGAAGGAGCAGAATCTGCCACCGCCATCCTCGTTCAGCCGGAACGACAGCCCGGCGGCGCCCGCTTCGGCCAAGAGCCTAGCCGCCCGGCCGGTCTTTGTTTCTGAAACACCAAACGTTCCTGAGGTATCACGGTAATGACGCGACGCTCCGTTCTGACCGCCGCTTTCGTCTTGATCGCAGCGGCGCTGGCCCCGGCCGCTCTCGCCGCCGCAGATCCGGCCGCCGTGATCAACAATCTCGGTAACCGCGCGCTTGAAGTGCTCGGCAAGAATGCGACTCCGGCACAAAGGGCGGCGCGGTTTCAGGACCTGTTCCGAGAAGATTTCGACGTGCCAGGGATCGCGCGCTTCGTGCTCGGGCGGTACTGGAAGACTGCCACTCCCGAGCAGCAGCAGGAATTCATCAAGCTGTTCGAGGATTACATCGCGCTCGTCTATAGCGCTCAGCTGGCGGCCTATAGCGGCGAGACACTCAAGGTGACGGGCAGCCGGCCAGGTCCCGAGGGAGCGATCGTCGCAAGCGAAATCGTCCGCCCGACGGGCGGCCAGCCGGTCAAGGTGGAGTGGCATCTGACGGATCGCAACGGCACCTACAAGATCAATGATGTCGCCGTCGACGGCATCAGCATGGCCGTGACACAGCGCTCCGAGTTCGCCGCGGTCATCCAGCGCAATGGCGGACAGGTGCAAGGCCTCATCACCCAATTGCGCGAGAAGACCGGAAACTCCGCGCCGCGCTGAACTCAGTTGCGCACCAGCGGCTTGTAGCAGATGCGGTGTGGCTGATCGGCCTCGGCGCCGAGGCGCCGGCGGCGGTCGGCTTCGTAATCGGCATAGTTGCCTTCGAACCAAACGACTTGGCTGTCGCCCTCGAAGGCGAGGATGTGGGTGGCCACGCGATCGAGGAACCAGCGATCGTGTGTGATGATGACCGCGCAACCAGGAAAGTCGAGCAGCGCCTCTTCGAGTGCCCGCAATGTGTCGACATCCAGATCGTTGGTCGGCTCGTCGAGCAGCAACACGTTGGCGCCGGTCTTCAGCATTTTCGCGAGGTGGACACGGTTGCGCTCACCGCCCGACAGCTGCCCCACTTTCTTTTGCTGGTCGGCGCCGCGGAAATTGAATAACGCGCAATAGGCGCGGCTCGCCATCTTACGGCGGCCGAGGTCGATTTCGTCCTGGCCCTCCGAGATCTCCTGCCATACCGTGCTGGACGCGACGAGGGCGTCGCGGGACTGATCGACATAGCCGAGCTTGACGGTGTCGCCGATCCGGAACCGGCCGTCGTCGGGCGCATCCTGGCCGGTGACCATGCGAAAGAGCGTTGTCTTACCGGCCCCGTTCGGGCCGATCACCCCGACGATGCCGCCCGCAGGCAAGCGGAAATCGAGCGCCTCGATCAACAGCATGTCGCCAAAGCCTTTGGCAACGTGCTGTGCCTCGATCACCAGATCGCCGAGCCGTGGCCCTGGGGGCAGCACGATCTGGGCTGTCTCTGGGGCTTTTTCCTGGCTCTGGGCGACCAGGGTCTCATATGCAGAAAGACGGGCCTTGCTCTTGGCTTGCCGCGCACGCGGGCTCTGCCTTACCCATTCGAGCTCACGTTCGAGGGTTCGCCGGCGCGCCGCCTCCAGCCGGCCTTCCTGCTCGAGACGTTTCTGCTTTTGCTCCAGCCAGCCCGAATAATTGCCCTCGTAGGGGATACCCCGGCCGCGATCGAGTTCGAGGATCCAGCCGGCGACCTCGTCAAGGAAATAGCGGTCGTGGGTGACGGTCACAACCGTTCCCGGGTAATCCTCGAGAAAGCGCTGCAACCAAGCGACCGACTCGGCGTCGAGATGATTGGTCGGCTCGTCGAGCAATAGAAGGTCCGGGCGTTGAAGCAGCAGCCGGCATAGGGCCACGCGCCGCCGTTCGCCGCCCGACAGGGTGGCGACGTCCGCATCCCCCGGCGGGCAGCGCAACGCGTCCATCGCGATCTCGATGGTGCGGTCGAGTTCCCATGCATTGGCCTGGTCGATCTTCTCTTGGAGTTCGCCTTGCTCGGCGATCAGCGCATCCATCTCTGCTTCCGAGAGGTCTTCGGCAAAGCGGGCGCTGACTGCCTCGAAGCGATCGAGCAAAGCCTTGGTCTCGGCGAGCCCCGCGATGATATTGCCGAAGATGTCCTTTGTCGTATCGAGCGCAGGCTCCTGCGGCAGGTAACCCACCCGCGCCCCCTCAGCCGCCCAGGCCTCGCCGGCGAAATCCCGCTCGTCACCCGCCATGATCCGCAGCAGGGTCGATTTGCCGGCGCCGTTTGCGCCCAGCACCCCGATCTTGGCGCCGGGCAGGAAGGACAGCCAGATGTCCTTTAGAACCTCGCGGCCGCCCGGATAGGTCTTGCTAAGGCCCTTCATCACGTAGATGTACTGGTACGCTGGCATGGAGACCTCTTAATGCCGCAGTGAGAGCGAACGAGCCAGGACGCGATCATTCGCATCGTCAAGGCTGGGCAGATCGCCGGCCTGCTGCTCCCTACGGACCCATATTTACGACGAGAGTGGCCCTGACGAAACCGGTCGATCGGACTTGTTGGCGGGCCTGCGCGCTTGACAGGCCTGTTAGTAAGTGCTTACTTGCGGCCCGCCATGGCGATGACTCGACTGGATAGCGACGAGCGCCGCAAAGCGATCGTCGCGGCGGGGGTGCCGCTTTTTGCCCGCAAAGGATTTGCGGGGACTACAACGAAGGAACTGGCGGAGGCGGCGGGGATCTCGGAGGCGCTGCTGTTTCGCCACTTCCCAAGCAAGAAGCAGCTTTACAGCGAGATTTTACGACTGGGCTGTGAGGGCGATCCAGCTCTCGAACGTCTCGCCGCTCTCGAGCCCTCGACGGCTACGCTCGTCCAGATGACCCACTTCATGGTGCGGTACTTCCTGCTCGGAGGCGGAGCCGACCGGAGCGAGCTTGATACGCGGCTTCGCCTCGTCCTCCACAGCCTGCTCGAGGACGGGGATTACGCACGCGAGGCGTTCGAGCGGATCTTCGAGCAGGTTCATCCGCTCTTTGCGGCGTCGCTCGAGGCAGCGGCAACAGCAGGTGATCTGGCCCTCGACACGATAGCCTCGGCGAACCGCTTTTGGTTCGGCCATCATGTTGCTGCGATGGTGGCGTTCGGCTTTCTTCCTGGCCGAGCTTCGATCCTATACCAGGGAGCGCTCGCAGCATTAGTCGAAGAGGCAAGCTGGTTCATCCTTCGCGGAATGGGGATGAAAGACGCGGTGATCGCATCCGCGCTCGCCACCTGCGCCCAGAGCCCTCTCGAGTTCCCTTCAGCCTAGCGGTAGAGGACGGCCTCATGGACGGCGAATGGACAGCCGGTACGACCGCCGAGGCGCTGAGCCCTAATCAGCCCTTGCATGAGCGCGCGGAGATCGGCAACGCGACTGCAAGGCGACCGAACACGGTCCGCTGGTTTGCCATCATGGCGGTGCTACTTGCAGTCGTGCTCGGCGGACTTTACGGCTTCAACCGGTTTCGCGAGCAAGCGATCGCGACCTATTTCGCCAATAACAAGCCACCACCAGCGCAAATCAGTGCGGTCGAGGCAGAAACCGAAGCGGTGCCGCGGTTTGCCGCCGGCATCGGGTCGGTTGCCGCAGTGCATCAGGTCACGATCAACCCCGAGGTGGGAGGCCGCGTCACCAAAATCTTCTTCGAGCCGGGAGCGGTAGTGAAGGCGGGTGACCCGCTCGTCCAGCTCAACGACGCGCCGGATCGCGGGGACCTCGCCAATTACCAGGCACAGGCTCGCTGGGCCGAAACCACCCTTCAGCGCTCCAGCGAGTTGGCCAAGCATCAATACGAAGCACGTGAGACAGTCGATCAGAAACAGAGCCAACTCGACCAAGCCAGGGCGCAAATCATCAAGACCCAGGCGCTGATCGAGCAAAAGCTGATTCGCGCCCCCTTTTCCGGTCAGCTAGGCACGCGACAGATCGAAGTCGGGCAATACCTCACGCCGGGCGCCCGGATCGCCACGCTGACCGATCTGTCGACGCTATACGTAAATTTCACGCTGCCGTCGCAGATGCGCGCCCAGATCTCCGTCGGTCAGCGGGTGAACGTCACCGTCGACGCGTTCCCCGGCCGCACTTTTAGCGCGGAGATCACGACGATCGAACCGCAGATCAGCGCCGATACCCGGACGATGGCGATCCAGGCAACGATGCCGAATCCCGACAACGCTCTGATGCCTGGCATGTTCGTCAATGCAGCCGTGGTGCTGCCGCCCCAACCCGATATGACGGTACTGCCCGAGACCGCCGTTGACTACACGCTCTACGGCGACAGCGTTTACGTGATCCGCGAGGACGGTAAGGACGCCAAGGGCGATCCGATTTTCAAGGCGGTGCGCACGCCGATAAAAACCGGGGCGCGGTGGGGCAATAAGGTGGCGATCCTCGACGGGCTCAAACCCGGCGACCGTGTCGTCGCTGCGGGTCAGGTCAAAGTCCAGAACGGGGCGCAGGTCGCGATCAGCAACTCGCCCGCGCCGCAACCGCCGCCGGCGCTGACTCGGAACTAAGACATGTCCTTCACCGACATCTTCATCCGCCGGCCGGTGCTGGCGCTGGTGGTGAGTCTGCTGATCCTGCTGATCGGTCTGAAGGCAATGACTGGGCTGCAGATCCGCCAGTATCCCAAGCTGTCGAACACGACGATCACGGTCACGACGATCTACCCCGGCGCCTCGCCCGATTTGATGCAGGGCTTCATCACGACGCCGATCTCGCAAGCGGTGTCGACCGCCGAGGGCATCGATTACCTGACCGCCTCCTCGATCCAGGGAACCAGCACGGTCACTGCCTATATCCGGCTCAATTACGATCCGAGCCAAGCGCTGACCGATATCATGGCCAAGGTCCAGCAGGTCAAATTCCAGCTTCCGAAAGAGTCGCAAGACCCGATCATCATCAAATCGACCGGGCAGACCACGGCAGTCATGTATATCGGCTTCGCCAGCCCGGAATTGTCAAGTGCAGCGATCTCCGATTATCTGACCCGCGTCGTACAACCGCTGCTCGCCACTGTCGATGGTGTCGCTTCGGCCGACATTCTCGGCGGGCAGACTTTTGCGATGCGGCTCTGGCTCGACCCGGCACGGATGGCGGCACGCGGGATTTCAGCCAGTGACGTCGCCGCCGCGATCCGCGCCAATAACTTCCAGTCGGCGCCGGGCCAGGCAAAAGGCTACTTCACTGTCACCAACGTCAACGCCGATACCGGACTCGCCGACGTCCAGCAATTCACCAAGATGGTGGTAAAGGCGAAGGACGGGGCCGTGGTGCGTATGGAAGACATCGCCGGCGTCGATCTCAATGCCCAGAGCTGGACCTCGAGCATCGAGATGAATGGCCAGCATGCCGTGTTCATCGGCGTCCAGGCAACACCCACCGGCAATCCCTTGTCGCTGGTGGCGGGTATTCGGGCGCTGTTGCCCGAGATCGAGCGCAACCTGCCGGCCTCGGTCAAAATGCAGGTCGCCTACGATTCGACCAAATTCATTCAGGCCTCGATCAACGAGGTCAAGTCGACCCTCGCTGCCGCAGTTGTCATCGTCATCGGCGTGATCTTCTTGTTCCTCGGCAGCCTGCGCGCGGTGCTGATCCCGGTCGTGACAATCCCGCTGTCGCTGGTCGGCGCCGGGATCATCATGGCGGCGCTCGGGTTCAGCCTGAACCTGTTGACGCTCCTCGCAATGGTGCTGGCGATTGGGCTCGTCGTCGACGATGCGATCGTCGTCCTCGAGAACGTCTATCGCCACATCGAAGAGGGCCGCGCCCCGGCACAGGCGGCGCTGATCGGAGCCCGCGAGATCGCCGGCCCGGTGATCTCGATGACCCTGACATTGGCGGCGGTCTACGCCCCGATCGGCTTTCTCGGCGGCGTCACTGGAGCCTTGTTCCGCGAATTCGCATTCACCCTGGCCGGCGCCGTGATCATTTCAGGTGTGGTCGCGGTGACCTTGTCGCCGATGATGTGCTCGCTGCTGCTGTCCCGCGAGATGTTGCACGGCGGTTTTGTGCACCTGATCGACCGCGTCTTCTCTCGTTTGACCGAGTGGTATGGCCGCAAGCTGGAACGATCGCTGGACTATCGTCCGGTGACCGCACTATTCGCCGCCGCCGTCTTCGCCAGCCTCGTCTTCATGTACATGAACCTGAAATCCGAACTGGCTCCCGAAGAGGATCAGGGAGTCCTCTTCGCACTGACCAAGGCCCCGCAATATTCAAATCTCGATTACCAGGAATCCTACACCGACAAGCTCGACCAAGCCTTCAGCTCGTTCCCAGAGACCGATCTTCGTTTCATCGTCAACGGCCGGTTCGGGCCCAGCCAGGGCATTGCCGGCGCGATCCTCAAACCGTGGGGCGAGCGCTCGCGCTCGTCCCAGCAATTGAAACCGTTGATGCAGCAAAAGGCGGCCGCCGTCGAAGGGATGAACGCTTTCGTCTTTTCACTGCCGCCACTGCCTGGATCGATCGGCGGCCTGCCGGTCCAGATGGTGATTTATTCGACCGGAGGGTACAAAGACATCTACCTGGCAATGGACAAGATCAAGGCGGCAGCACGCAAGAGCGGGCTGTTCATGGTCACCGACAGCGATCTCGATTTCAACCAGCCGACAATCCAGGTCAGGGTTGACCGCTCGAAAGTCAACGAGCTGGGGCTGACCATGCAGTCGATCGGCGATACATTGGCGCTGCTGGTCGGCGAGAATTACGTCAACTGGTTCAATCTCGATGGCCGATCTTACAAGGTAATACCGCAAGCGTCGCGGGCCGATCGGCTGACGGCCGACACATTGACGCACTATTACGTTACTACCCCGTCGGGCGGTGGAGGGGGCAGCGGAGGGGCCGGCCAACCGGTGCCGCTGTCCAACCTCGTGTCTCTCGAGATGGATACGCAGGCCAATTCGCTGACCCAATACAACCAGCTGAACTCGGCCACCTTTCAAGCCGTGCCGATGCCGGGTGTGACAATGGGCCAGGCAGTCGATTTTCTCGAGCAACAGACCAAGAACCTGCCCGCCGGCTTCAGCCACGACTACCTGTCCGACACCCGTCAATACGTGCGGGAAGGCAATCAGCTGACCATCACCTTCATTTTTGCACTGATCGTGATCTTTCTGGTGCTGGCAGCGCAATTCGAAAGCCTGCGCGATCCGCTAGTGATCCTTGTGAGCGTACCGATGTCGATGTGCGGCGCCCTGATGCCGCTGTTCTTCGGCTTGGCGACGATGAACATCTATACCCAGGTCGGGCTCGTGACCCTGATCGGGCTCATCAGCAAGCACGGCATTCTGATGGTCGAGTTCGCCAATGTGCTGCAGGTGCGCGAGAACCTCGACCGCCGGCGCGCGATCGAGCAGGCTGCCCGGGTCCGGCTGCGGCCGATCCTGATGACGACGGCGGCAATGGTTGTCGGACTGGTCCCGTTGCTGATCGCGACCGGGGCAGGTGCGGCGAGCCGTTTCTCGATCGGTGTCGTCGTGGTCGCCGGCATGTCGGTCGGTACGCTGTTCACCCTGTTCGTGCTGCCCGCGGTCTACACGGTGCTGGCCAAGGACCACCTCGCGGCCGCCCATTCGACCCGGGTGCGCGAGCTCGCCCAGGTCTCGTGACGTTTCGGCAGTTGACGGCGTGCTCGCTTCGCGCATTACGTGATAGCCGCCTTCTCCCCCGCCTGATAATTCAGATGGAATTCAGGCAAGAGCCCAACTCATAGTTTCCCTCGGTCCAAACCGGCAGGCGCCAGCCATCGGCAACCTAGTGTTCACGACCTCATCCCAATCGATTAAATGTACACGCAGCGTATCACATTATTGTGATATTGTCAACATCGCGGCCCTTTCCTTCCCAGCCGCACCTTTTCAGAACTTGGACGACGATGGTAGGCCCGGCAGGATTCGAACCTGCGACTACACCGTTATGAGCGGCGTGTTCTAACCAGCTGAACTACGGGCCCCCGGCGGCGCTGTCGTCCCGGCGAAGGTCCGGGACCCATGGCTGCCGTCATACCGGCCCTCGCCGGTATGACGACGAAGAGTGGCTGACTTCTGCCCTCACGTATCCAAGAAGCTGCGCAATTTCCGCGAGCGGCTGGGATGCTTCAGCTTTCTCAACGCCTTCGCCTCGATTTGGCGGATGCGCTCGCGGGTCACCGAGAATTGCTGGCCGACCTCTTCGAGGGTGTGATCGGTGTTCATGCCGATACCAAAGCGCATACGCAAGACGCGCTCCTCGCGCGCCGTCAGCGAAGCCAAGACACGCGTCGTCGTCTCACGCAGATTGGCCTGAATCGCCGCATCGAGCGGCAATACCGCGTTCTTGTCTTCGATGAAATCGCCGAGATGCGAATCCTCCTCGTCACCGATCGGCGTCTCGAGGCTGATCGGCTCCTTGGCAATCTTTAGGACCTTGCGCACCTTTTCGAGCGGCATCGCGAGCTTTTCGGCGAGCTCCTCCGGTGTCGGCTCGCGGCCGATCTCGTGCAGCATCTGCCGCGAAGTGCGCACCAGCTTGTTGATCGTCTCGATCATGTGCACCGGGATGCGGATGGTGCGCGCCTGATCGGCGATCGACCGGGTGATCGCCTGGCGGATCCACCAAGTTGCATAGGTGGAGAACTTGTAGCCGCGGCGATACTCGAATTTGTCGACGGCTTTCATCAAACCGATATTGCCCTCCTGGATCAGATCCAGAAATTGCAGCCCACGGTTGGTGTATTTCTTGGCGATCGAGATCACGAGCCGCAGATTGGCCTCGACCATCTCCTTCTTGGCTCGGCTCGCCTCGCGTTCACCTCGCTGAACCGTCTGCACTACCCGGCGGAACTCATTGATCGGTAGCTTCGTCTCGGCGGCGATCTGAACGATGGCGCCGCGCAGCTTTGCGACGTCGCCTGCATGCCTTTCGTCCAGTTTTGCCCAACCGCGGGCGGGCAGTACTCGGGCACGATCGAGCCAATCGGCAGCGAGCTCGCTGCCGATGTAGTGCTGAAGAAATTCCGAGCGCTTGATCCCGCTGCTCTCGGCCATTCGCAACAATTTTCCTTCTTCGGCGACCAGCCGGCGATTCACGTCGTAGAGCTGCTCGACGAGATGTTCGATGCGCGTATTGTTGAGGCGCACCCGCTTGATGTTCTCGATCATTGCCGCCTTGAGCTTTTCGTAGCGGCGTTCCGTCGCCCGCGGCAAATCTTCGCCCTTGTACAGGGCATTGATCCGCTGATCCTGGAGCCTCTGCAGCTTCTTGTGGATCTCGGCGATGGCATCAAACGTCGCGAGTACACTCGGCTTTAACTGAGCTTCCATAGTGGCAAGCGAGATCGAACTCTCCTCGCCATCCCCTTCTTCGACGGCGATGTCACCCTCGATCCCCGCAAGTTCAGCCGGGGCGTCTTCCTCAGCCGCGGCATCCTCCTCATTGCCAGCCTCGCCATTGACCTGCGAGCCAGCTTCGGGGGGCGGGGGGCCGACCGCCTCTGCCGGTACTTGCTCAAACCCGCCGCTGCCGTATGTGGCGTCGAGATCGATAATGTCGCGCAGCAACATTTTTTCTTCGTTGAGGGCGTCGCGCCAACCGATGATGGCGCGGATCGTCAATGGATTCTCGCAGATGCCGCCGATCATCATCTCGCGGCCGGCCTCGATGCGCTTGGCGATCGCGATTTCGCCCTCGCGTGACAGCAGCTCGACGGACCCCATCTCGCGCAGATACATGCGAACGGGATCGTCGGTGCGGCCGATGTCGTCGTCATCGAGGTTACCGCGGACTTCGCTGTCGGCCTCGTCTCCCTCGACGGCAGTTGGCTCGTCGCTCTCCTCGCTCTCGATAACATTGACCCCGAGCTCGGACAGCATCGTCATTGTGTCCTCGATCTGCTCCGAGGACACTTGATCTTGCGGCAGAGCCGCGTTCAACTCGTCATAGGTCAGGTAGCCTCGCTCCTTGCCGCGGGCGAGCATCTTCTTGATCGCAGCGGCAAGTGTGTCGAGCAACGGAGCCTCCGCTGCCTCCTCACGGGTTTCTGTCACCTCAGCCGTATTCGCCGCCTTGCTAACCATCCCACCATCCCTAGGCAATCAGTGTTGACCCGCGTTCGGGCAGAGCCCGGCGCACGAGAGCGTTTTCCTCAAAACGGGTCTCGCGACAAACTTCGATCAAGGGCTGCAAGGGGTCACATCTGGTCGTCACCGATCAGATCCTGCTGCACCACCCACTCCCTGGCGGCCTGAAACCGCTCCCACATCTCTGCCGATACGTCGCGCTTGAGATCGTTTCCTGCCTGGACCACAGTTGCTCGATCACCGCCCATCAGCATTCTGACCACATGCGTCCATTCCCTGCGGGCGGAGGTCGGATCAGGGCACCGGACAAGAAAACCCGTGTCGACGGATGGCGATAGAAGGCCCACCACGGTCGCCGCGCACCCGGTTTTTACAAGGTGTTGTTGCAGCGCCTCAGCGTCAAGCCCCGGCTGCTGGGCTGTGAGCCCTAAAATCTCTCGGCGCAGCGTATTCAGCTCGGCCTCGGGCATGTTGAGAGCATCGAACTCTTGCGCCACTTCGTCAATCACCTCAGGGAAATGAAGAAGAATTCTAAACAAGATCTCGCGCTGCAGGCGCTGAGGCGGGCGCGGCGGCGGAGGCGGTCCTTCGCGCCCGAGCGCGCTGGCGGCCGAGGGAACTGTCCCTCTTCTCAATCTCCGCGGATCGCATCGCGATTTGAAGAGTGTCTCGTATTCAAAGCGAACCATGCGATCGGAAATTGACTGCGCATGGAACAACAGCCTGCTCCGGACGTCAGCAAGCCGCTCCGGCGTGTCGCGACGCTTTGCACCTACTTCGAACTCCCAAAGGGTGTCGGCCAGAGATCGGGCTGCACCCAAGACTGCCTCAAAGGCGGCGCGGCCGCCCA
>Ga0137403_10005750_pt1 | contig 14330 bp, 11 predicted proteins | sample CZOMad2_1_16fung_FD_122057 | JGI IMG/M metagenome (GOLD analysis project Ga0137403, IMG submission 122057) | Vadose zone soil fungal communities from Angelo Coast Range Reserve, California, USA - CZOMad2_1_16fungal (Hybrid Assembly) | ecosystem: Environmental > Terrestrial > Soil > Vadose zone... | reverse complement strand
GACGACACCCCGCACGGCAAAGCCAATCTCCGGGTGATGCAGGGGCTGAACCGCTGGATGCGGGAGCACGCAAGCGAGATTGCTCGGCTCGACCCGTCCGCGCCGCTCCTGCCGCAGCTTCCGCTACTGACCGACGCGCAGCTCAAGGCTGCCTTTGCCTCGCTGGATCCGCTGGCTCACGAGGCGGAGCACTAGTCGCCGCGCCGGCGCTCAGGGCGTCATGACCTGCTTGATCGCGTCCCGCAAGCTGAACCAGAGAAAGGGAAAGAGGTCGTCGGGCGGGAGCCGCCGCCGGCTGATTCGTCCCACCGCCAGCTTCTCGGGGTCGCCATCCTCCGGGTTGTCCCTTCGCAGCTTGAAGTTGTTGGCGAAGAAGCTGCCCACGTGCCGTTTCACCGCGCCCACGATGCCGCCACCCCGCTCGGTAAGGCCGAGCTTGAGGTCCCGGTACTGGGGGATGACGCGACCGGTCGCGTAGTCGTCGATCACCCGTGCGTCGAAGCTGAGGCCGAGCACCTCGCCGCTCCGGAGCCGTGCGCCGGTGTTGATCGCGGCGAATCGGTTGAAATCGGTGAGCGGCATGGGTCCAACCGTGCCTCGGTACCGCACGCGGAAGCTGTCGGCCAGGAGGGGGATCTCGAGCACCGTTGCCAAATGGCCGCTGCCCATGAGTTTCGTCGACGCGGTCAGGACCATGGGATGGTCGGTCGACATGCGGGCAGGATCGTTCGAAAGGTTCCGGATGCTGCCTTCGAGCCGCTCGAACGTGACCACGCCCGGTCGCGGCTTCCCTGGGTTGAGCTCGCCGTAGGAGATGGTGCCGCCCTGCGCTCGGATGCTGTCCACTGTGAGCCGGAAGCGAAGCTGCCGCATGACGCGGTGGGGCAGGGGCGCCGGCGGAGCTTTGGGATTGGGGCTCAGGTTCTTTTCCAGGAGCAGATCGAGGTTGGGCTTCCCGACCTCGATGGTCCGTATCGCGACGCCGCCGTTGCCCAGCAGCTTCGCGTAATCGACCCCGTGTGCCTCGACCCGGGCCGCCTGCACCGCGATCCGGGTGCGCCGCCAGCGCGAGCGCCGCCGGAGCTCCGCATCGCTCACGGTCGGCCGTACCTCGAGCCCGTCCACCCGGAACAGCGAGTCACGGAGACTCGCCTCGACCTTCGCCGCCGTCGCTTTGGCCAGCCAGCTCCACACGCCCACATAGTGCTCGGCTCGGAGCCGGATGTCACCCGCGTAGATGGGAGTGCGACTGCTGTTCCTGGTATCCACAAAGACACGGTCGAGCTCCAGCGCGACTCCGCTCAACCTCTGGACCTGGCCCTGGGCGCTGTTCGCCGGGTGGACCGCGATGCCGATGCGGGGCAACTCGATCCGGCCCACCCGAATGTTGGGCGCGCCGGTGGGCACCGCCCCCGGGCCCAGCTCCAACACCCTGACACCGGACGAGCCCGACGCCGGCGCAGCTGGCGCGCGCGCGGCAGTCGGTGCCCGGGTCGAGTCTTTCGCCGGCGGAGGCAGCTTGACGTCGGCCTCGATGCTGTCGAACCGGATCGCGGCGACCACGACGGTCTTATACCGATGGCTGAGCAGAATCTGGACGTCCACGCCCTCCACGTGTCCGCCGCGCAGCACCAGGGAGATGTTCGGAAGTGGACGAGGACGACGCGCGTTCCGCGCGCTGTCGGTCTCGAGCGCCAAGGAGTCGATGCCGATGCCGGCTGTTTGGAACCTGAGCCGGCCCAGTGTCAGCCGATAGACGCTGTCGGACAGCGCGAGGGCGCGAGCCGCGGCCCACTGGCGGACCGCCCGATCGACGCGAGCGGGGGTGGGGCGGTGAAGCCATCGCCACCCCATCGCCAGCGCGACGGCGGCGGCAACGGCGAGCGCGACGCCGGCGACCAGCCGGGAGCGGAGCCGATGGTCCACCTTTGCATGATAGGAGAGAGGGGATCCACTCAGCGAGAGCGCCGACCCTGCCCGCGCGCGTGACCGTTCTCACGGCGCCGGCTTGGAGCGACTCGGCCGATCGGGTCAAGCGGCTGCGGCAGACCTTAGTTGGAGAGGAGCGGCTCTCCACCGTCCAGCCGGCGAACGACTTCGGCCGCCGGCAACGTGCCGACCTCGAGAATGCCGTGCAGGCTCCGGGCGACGGGCTGCGCTACGAACACGCGGAACCGGCGTGCGCTCCGGTACAGCTCGTCGGCCACCGTGGGCAAGCCAAGCTGGCCCGCTCGGCCCGCGTCGGTGAGACGATCGACCGCGCCGCCCCGCAGTCGGAGTGGCAGGTCCACGCCTAGCATCGAGGAACGGGTGGGGAAGTCGAGCAGGAGACAGCCCTCGGACAGACCCAGCTCTCGCGCGAGCGCATCCTCCACCCGGGTGGTCAGGTCGGTGTCATCGGTGAGCCAGGGTTGGGTGGCGGCGGGGGCGTCGCTGGCGGGAAGGTCGAGGGCCCGCTTATAGAGCCGCCGCGCGCGAATGGCGGCAGCGAGCTCGCTCCAGTCGCACCCCTCGCGCTCTGTGGCCTGGTCACCTCCACGCCGGAGCAGCAGCTCCATCAACCCGTCGTCGGTCGCCTCGGCGATGGTGCCCACCGCGATTGCGCCGCGGCCCACCGCGGTCCGCACGGCGCGCTTGAACATGCAGGTCGCGGCCCGCACCGCGTGATGCCAGTAGACGTTCCGATACATCTGGTACTTGGCGAACAGCAGCGACTCGAGCGCGCTGACGCCCTTCTCGTGCACTCCGACCTCGCGGCGGCCCCCGGTCTCCACCAGCGTGAGCGAGGCGAGCAGCCGCTCCACGTCCACCGTCCCGTACGGCACGCCGCACATGAACGCGTCGCGGCTGAGATAATCGATCTTGTCGAGGTCGAGCGAGCCGGAGATCAGGCCTTGGAGCGGGCTCGGGCTGTGCTTGGTGATGAGCGCGCCGACCCGGGCCGGAAAATCCGGCCCGCCGATCTCGCGGAGCCGCAAGCCCAGCTCGCCCCGGTCGAGCTTGGCGACGCCCAGGCCTTCGTGCGAGGGGAAGCCGGCCTCCTCGAGCGAGTGGGAAAAGGGATAGTGACCGATGTCGTGCAGCAGCGCCGCCATCCGCACCGCGAGCCGGTCCTCGTCGGCCACGCAAGCGAGCTCGCCCCGTTCTTCCAGCGAGCCGAGCGCCTTGCGAGTGAGGTGATAGGCGCCGAGCGCGTGCTCGAAGCGGGTGTGGGTGGCGCCGGGATAGACCAGGAACGCGTGGCCCAGCTGGCGGACGTAGCGGAGCCGCTGAACGGTGGGGGTGTCGAGCGCCGCGAGCGCGGCGCGGTCGAGCCGGATGTTGTCCCAGAGGGGGTCGCGGATGACGTCGAAGTCGGGCGCGCTTGCCATCGGCTGACCGGCCTTGGAGCGGGCCATCACGCCCGCGGTCCTGCCTCCGCGACCGACGCAGGCACCTGCGAGCGGAACTGCTCGAAGTTCTCCCGGAACATCGCCGCGAGCTTGCGGGCCTGGACATCATACGCGGCCGGGTCGTTCCAGGTGCGCCGGGGATCGAGCAGATTGGCCGGGACGTCCGGCACCGCCACCGGGATCTCGAGGCCGAACACCGGATCCACCTGATAGCGCGCGCGATCCAGCGCGCCGCACAGCGCGGCACGCACCATCGCGCGGGTGTAGGGCAGCTTCATCCGCGCCCCGGTCCCGAACGCGCCCCCGCTCCAGCCGGTGTTCACCAGCCAGACCCGGGCGCCGTGCCGCGCGATCCGCTCGCCCAGCATCCCGGCATACACACTCGGATGCAACGGGAGAAACGGCGCGCCGAAGCAGGCGCTGAACGTGGCGGTCGGCTCGGTCACGCCCGCTTCGGTGCCGGCGACTTTGGCGGTGTATCCCGAGAGGAAGTGATACATCGCCTGGTCGGGCGTGAGCCGGGCGACCGGCGGCATGACCCCGAACGCGTCCGCCGTGAGAAACACGATGTTGATCGGATGCCCGCCGACCCCGCCGGGCAGATGGTTGCTGATGTAGTGAATCGGATAGCAGGCGCGGGTGTTCTCGGTGATGCGGTCGCAGTCGTAGTCCACCGCGCGGGTGGCGGGGTCCAGCACCACGTTCTCGAGCACGGTGCCGAACGTCCTGGTCGCGTTGAAGATCTCCGGCTCGGTCTCGGCCCGGAGCCGGATCACCTTGGCGTAGCAGCCGCCCTCGAAGTTGAAGACGCCGGTATCGCTCCAGCCGTGCTCGTCGTCGCCGATGAGACTGCGCGACGGATCGGCCGAGAGCGTGGTCTTGCCGGTGCCCGAAAGCCCGAAGAAGATCGCGGTGTCGTGGTCCGCCCCCACGTTGGCCGAGCAGTGCATGGGGAGCACGCCCTGGTGAGGGAGCAGGTAGTTGAGGACCGTGAAGATCGACTTCTTCATCTCGCCGGCGTATCGCGTGCCTCCGATCAGCACGATGCGCCGGGCAAAACTGAGGGCGACGAAGGTTCCGCCCCGGGTGCCGTGCCGCGCCGGATCGGCGTGGAACTCCGGGGCGTGGAGCACGGTAAAGCCGGGCTGAAAATGGGCCAGATCGGCGGGCTGCGGCCGGATGAACATGTGCCGCACGAACAGCGCGTGCCACGCGCTCGGCGTGATGAAGCGGACCGACAGCCGGTACGCGTGCTCCGCCCCGGCGAACAGGTCCTGCACGAAGAGCTCGCGGGTGTCGAGAAAGGCCCGCACGTCGGAGTGCAGCCGGTCGAACGCCTTCGAGTCCATCCGCGCGTTCTTGTCCCACCAGATGCGCGACTCGGAATCCGGCTCGGCGACGACGAACTTGTCCTTGGGGGAGCGGCCGGTCTTGGGGGTGGTCACCGCCGCGAACGCGCCGTGGTCGGTGACGACGCCTTCCTCTCGGCGCAGCGCGTATTCGATCAGCCGGGGAACGGTAAGGTTAGGGAGGATCCGCTCGGGATTGAGCCCGTGCTCTTCGAGGGTAAGCGTTTCCCGCTGGACGAATCTCGCCTGAACCGTCATATCTCCCACTGCGCGCGGGCGCGCGATCGAGGTCGCCGGGGCGGCGCAGGCGCCGCGGAGTCTGGTAAGATCGGCACGCCGCCGCGCCTAGGCAACCGACCGGGCCGTGCCGGGGTCCGGGCGTAGCCCCTGAGCCGCCGCAGCATCTTACGATCCATCCTATTGTCGTCGTTTCCCTTCGGCGTCTCGATGACTTTGATCACCCGGGCGAACCGGGGGTCGGTCATGAGCCGCCGGAACGGCTCCGGCCCGAGACTGCCCTCGCCGATCAGCTCGTGCCGGTCACGGCGGGAGGCGAAGGGGGTCTTGGAGTCGTTGAGGTGGATGCAGCGGAGCCGGCGGAGCCCAATGGCGCGCTCCCAGTGAGCCCAGACGCCATCGAAATCGCGCACCAGGTCGTAACCGCTGGAATAGAGATGGCAGGTGTCGGCGCAGAACCCGATCCGACGCCGCAGCGGGGCGGGGATCCGCGCCCGCAGCTCGGCCAGCTCCTCGAAGCTGCTGCCGAGCGCCGTGCCGGTGCCGGCCGTGGTCTCCAGCAGCACCATGAGCCGGCCCGGCACCGCCTGAAGGCAATGGGCATACGCGGCGGCGTTCCGAGCAAGACCCAAGTTGCGGTCATCAATGTAGTTGCCCGGGTGCGACACCAGATAGCGGATTCCCAGCGCGGTGCAGCGCTCGAGCTCGGCCCTGAAAGCACCTATGGAACGCAGACTTACCAATGGGTCTGGCGAGGCCAGATTGATGAGGTATGAATCGTGCGAAACGACCCCCCGCAACCCCGATTCCGCAACCGCACGCCGAAACGCGGCGCAGGTCTCGGCCGAGAGGGCCGGCTCGCGCCACTGGTTCGGCGTCTTCGTGAAGACCTGGATCGCGGTGGCGCCGATGGCGACACCGCGCGCCGGCGCTGTATCCACGCCACCCCGGACGGAGACATGAGCGCCCAGCAGTTCCGGTGTGGCAGACCGATGCATCTCGACTCCTGGCGATTGTGACCGACATCGAGCCGAATAATGGCGGTGAACGGCCCCGGGTCCTCCTGGTTGGGGACGTTTCCGCGCGCCCCTACGGGATGGAGCGGGCGTTGAGCCGCGCCGGCTTTCATGTGATCGAGGCCGCGGGCCCGGCGCAAGGTCAGAGCGACACCGGTGTGAAGCCCGACGTCACCGTAGTGACTGCCGCCGAGGCTGACGCCTCCCTGGGGATGCTGGTCCAGGCGCTCCAGGCCGCGTGGGGCGGGCAGGTGCCGCTGATCGCGGTGCTGGGCTCGCCCGATCGCGAAGGCCCGGCGCGCGCTTTGACCCTCGGCGCCGACGACGCGCTGGCTTCGCCGGTGCACCTGCCGGAGCTCTGCGCGCGGGTCGAGGCCAGGGCCCGCCGCCGCGTGGGCGATCGAGCGGGCGGAAACGGGCGAGTGCAGGAGCTGCTGCTCGATATGATCGAGCACGCCCGGATCGATCGCCGGCCGGCGGACGTACTCGAGGTCCTGGCGGAACGGATGGGTCGAACCCTCCCGCGCTGGGACGCCGCGTTCGTGCTCGCCGATGAACCGGAAGGCGGAGCCCGCATCCTGGCGGGCACCCGAGGGGTAGCATCAGGCGAGCTCCGAATCGACATCGAGCGCTACCCCGAGCTGGCGGAGTCACTCCGCACCGGACGCGCTGTCGTCGTGACCGACGTGGAGACCGATCCGCTGTTCGAGGCGGCCCGCCGGCGCTGGAGCTACGAGGGCACCGAGCTGCCGGTGCGCAGCGTCGCGGCGCTCCCGATGACGGCCGCCGATCGGATGGTGGGCGTGCTGCTCCTTCGGACCCGCGAGGCGGGCGCCAGTCTGAGCGCGAGCGAGGAGATGTTCGCGATGCAGGTCGCCCGCGCCGCGGCCCGCGTGGTGGACGCGGACCGCCGGGCGCCGGCCACAGCCAACGCCGCAGCGACCAGCGATCTCCTGACCGGGCTCCCGACCACCGACGCGCTGGACCGGCGGATCCTCGAAGAATCGGAACGGGCCAAGCGCTACTCGCTCGCTTTCAGTCTGGTCCTGCTCGACGTGGACCAGCAGGACGCGCTCAATACCCGGCTGGGTCGGCCCACCGGCGACCGGCTCCTGTCCGAGCTGGGGCGAATGCTGCAGCGTGAGGTCCGCGCGTCGGACTTCGTGGCCCGCTACGGCGGCGACGAGTTTGCGCTGGTGCTGGCCGAGACCGGGGCGCATGGCGCGCGCGAGCTGGTGCACCGGGTCCGGGCTCGGCTCGGCGTCGAATCGTTTGCCGGCTTGCCGGCGGGTGAGCGGCCGCGGGTCGCCGCCGGGATCGTGGCCTTTCCCCATCCGGCGGTGGAGGAGACGGGCGACCTGCTGGTGCTGCTCGAGGCCGCGCTGCGGCGTGGGAAGGGGCAGGCGGAGGAGCGGATCGGGGTGGCGGAGTAGCCTGACTTGATTTCCGGCCGGTGGCCAACGGGGACATGAACCGCCCTTTTCCGAAGCTCCAGGACAACCGGCTCGCTCCTCCCCGGGTCGCCGACCACGTCGTATTGATGCTGGTCGTGGTGATCTATGTAGGAGCGCGGCTCTGGCACATCAACAGCTACAGCCTGTGGGGCGGTGAAAGCTGGGGCCTGGCTCTCATTCGCCAGGACTGGCGCTCCATGATGAAAGACGTCGTGATGGACGTTGCTCATCCGCCGTTGTTCTACTTCCTCCTCAGGATATGGATCGCTATCGGCGGGGAGGGCCTCCTCTGGCTCAAGCTGCTGCCGGTGCTCTTCTCCATCGCGACCATCGTCCCGTTCGTCCTGCTCTGCCGCGAGCTGCGCCTCTCGCGCGGGGCGACCAGCCTCGCCCTCCTCCTGGCGGCCTGCGACGGCTACCTGATCCACTATGCCCAGGAGGTCAGGAGCTACTCGTTGCTCCTGTGTCTCGCGGTCACATCCGCCTGGTTGTTCGTTCGGTTTTTCAACGCGGATGACCACGTGCTACGGAAAGCAGCGATCCTATCCGTCGTCAATCTGCTCTTGGTCTACACCCACTATCACGGATGGTTCGTTGTCGCGAGCGAAGGCCTCTTTCTGCTGATCTGGGGCCGTCATCGCCTCGCCGCATTCGCCGTGTCGGTTGCGGGCCTGCTCGTCGCGTTCAGCCCCTGGGCATTCCTGGTGACTCGGGCAGCGCTCGCCCGAATAAAGATCGGTAGCGAATGGGTCCCGCGACCGGATCTGACCGAACTGAAGCTTCTCTACGAGAACCTGAACGGCCCGGCTCTCCCGTCAGTGCCCGGGGTGGCGTCCGCCGGGCTTCTGTTGTTTGCGGCGCCGGTGCTGCTCTGGCTTTGGCGGAGCCTCTCCCGGAGTCCGGCCGCCCCACGTGATCACCCCATCGTCCTGTGGTGGCTCATGTTCATGGGCCTCCTCCCGGTCGCTGCGCTCTTCCTCACGAGCCAGGTGGGTCGGCAATCGCTCTTTCTTGATCGCTATCTGATCTTCACGGCGCTGGCGTATTACGCGCTGATCGGCGCGGCCGTTCATCGCCTGCAGCCCGCTGGGCTCCGCGTCGCCTACGTTTGCCTCGTGGTGGCCTGGACCCTCACCGCGGGCCTCGGAGACCTCCGCACCAACCGGATGGCATGGGAAGGAGTGCAGCTGGGGAGCAGAGTGGATTATCGCTCCCTGACCGAGCGCCTGGTCGAGGCGGAAGGTGCGTCTACCGGTGACGTGCCCCTATACCTGCTTTCGGGCAGCTCTAACGGGGTAGTTGCGGGGGGGTGGGCCATCTCGACTTCCGTGGGCTTCTACCTGGGCGAGCTCGCCCACGAGCCCTGGAAGCCGGAGTTCGGGCCCCGCGGGACCCTCTGGTCTGGCCGGCGGGGAAGGTTTCTCACGGTCTCCGAAACAGACCTGCTCAAGATCATCCGGACCTCCCAGGGCGAGCACTTCTGGTTGGGATACATGCAATCCGATCCCGCGCCCGGTCGGCAACCCCGGCAGGTGCTCATCGAGCACGGGCTCGAGGTCGGTCCAGCCATCGAGCAGGTCGAAAACGCGAACCGAGTCGTTCTGCTGCCGGTCCAGCCTCCTCACTACCGTCAGTCACTAACCGAGGTCGCCCCGACCGGCCGCGCGGTGGCTGTTGCGGCAACGCGACCGCATTTGCAGCAATGTTTCCCCGGCTTTCCCGCCTCCAAGCCTGTCTCGTCTCGGTCCATAATTTGCACACCTGTTGCGGTAACACCACAGTAGCTCACTAGGGCGCAGAGATCCAACGCTCGCGTAGCGTTTCGGTGCATGGCCGAGCTCATACCCCTTGCGTCGAGCGTCTCAGCGCCGTACAAGGGCGTTCGGACACTTGTCACTGGTGCATCGGGGTTCATCGGACGCTGGGTCGCCCGGCTGCTGTCGCGTGCGGGTGCGGATCTGGTGATGGCGACCCGCGACCCGAGTGGGTTACGCAGCGTCGTCAACCAGCTCGAGATCGATGGCGAGGCACTCCGGGCCGACCTGGGCGACGAAGCCGCGGTGGACGCCCTGGTTCGGCGGGTTCGCCCCGCGGTGACGTTTCATCTCGCGGGCTACGGGGTGGACCGCGACGAGACCGATGAACAGGAAGCCCGCCGAATCAATGTCCTGGCGGTGCGGTCGATTGCCGACGCGGTCGCTCGCTGGGGAAGTCGGGACTGGCCGGGTCCCCAGCTGCTCCACGCGGGCTCGGCCCAGGAGTACGGCGTCTCGGGAGCCAACCTCGACGAGGGCGCTCCCGCGCGGCCGACGACGGTTTACGGGAAGACGAAGCTCGAGGGCAACGTGCTGCTGATGGAGCGGGGCGGGCACCCGAATCTGCGAGCGCTGGCGGTGAGGCTCTTCACGGTGTATGGACCCGGTGAACGCGCGAGTCGCCTGCTCCCCTCGCTTATGCGAGCGGCCGAGAGGGGCGAGCCCATCGAGCTCACGGCGGGCACGCAGCGCCGGGACTTCACCTATGTAGGCGATGTGGCCGAAGGATTTCTGCGGCTCGGGGTCTGCGAAGCGCCCGGCCGGCGCATCGTGAATCTCGCGACCGGACGCCTCACGTCGGTGCGGGAGTTCGTCGAGATCGCGGCGCCGATCCTTGGGCTGCCGCCGGAGCGACTCAACTTCGGGGCTCTGCCCACGCGCCCGGAGGAGATGGAGCACGATGCGGTCACTCTCGTCCGGCTCCGGCAGTTGACGGCGGGGTGGCAGCCCGGCACGAGCATCGGTGAAGGCGTGAGATCGACGGTGGCCCGACCAATCTCGGGGATGACATGAGCACGGTGCCTGGTCTCTCGCTCGTGATGCCCTGCTATAACGAGGAAGCCATCGTGGGTCAGACGGTGCGGCGCATCCTGGCCGCGTTCGAGCGGGCGGAAATTTCCCTGGAAGTGGTCGCGGTCAATAACGGCTCGACCGACCGAACCGGGGAGATCCTCGAGACGCTGTCGCAAAAGCATCCCGCGGTGAAGCCGGTTCGGGTCGAGACGAACATCGGATATGGCTTCGGCGTCCTGACTGGGTTGGCAGCCTGCCGGGCGCCATGGGTCGGTGTGGTCGCGGCCGACGGGCAGGTGGACCCGGAGGACGTGGTCCGTCTCTACGAGGGCGCCGTCTCGGCCGGAGTGCCGGTGCTGGCGAAGGCGCGCCGGCGCTTTCGACTGGACGGCTTTGGTCGCAAGGTCGTCTCCATTGCATACAATCTCTTGTTCCGGATGTTCTGGCCCAAGGTTCATTCCCTCGACGTCAACGGCCTTCCCAAGATCCTGCCGCGCGACATGGTGCAGCAGATGACGCTGACCAACCGGGGGTGGTGCCTCGATCCCGAGATCGTGATCAAGGCGCACTATCTCGGCTTGCCAATTCTGGAGTACAACGTCTTCGGGCGCATGCGTGGCAGCGGGTTGTCCCATGTGCGGGCGTCGACCTGCCGGGAATTTCTCCTGTGGATGCTTCAGTATCGGTTCTCGGGTGACCTGAAAGCATGGCGTCGTCGGGTCCCGCCACCGCGTTCCGGATCGCCGAGCGTCGGGCGGGAGGTTGCGTGACGAGCGACCCGCAGGTGCGATCCTCGCTTGCGTTCGCGTCGCTCGACCGGCCGCGCACGTCAGGCGCAGTGATGCACCGGCTCCGGACCCGCTGTCGCGCCTGCGACGGGACCGCGCTGCGCGCTTTTCTCTCCCTGGGCCCGCAACCCCTGGCGAACGCGTTTCTCTCCGGCGAGGCCGAGTTCGGCGACGAGCGCTTCTTTCCGCTGGACGTGTACTGCTGTGACGGCTGTGGGCTGGTCCAGCTCCTCGACGTGATCGATCCCGAGGCGCTGTTTGGTCACTACCTCTATGTCAGCGGCGTTTCCGAGACGATGGCCGCGCACTTCCGCGGCTACGCGTGGTCGGTGACGGAGACGCTCTCGTTGAGTCCCGCCGATCTGGTGGTCGAGATTGCGAGCAACGATGGGAGCCTGCTCGCGTGCTTCGCGGAATTGGGCGTCCGGACTCTCGGCGTCGAGCCGGCCCGCAACATCGCCGCGATGGCGCGGGCGCGCGGCATCGACACGGTGAGCCGGTTCTTCGATTACCAAGTGGGTCGGGAGCTCGCCGCTGCGTATGGGACCGCGCGGGCAGTGGTGGCCAACAATGTGCTGGCGCACGTCGACGACCCGCGCAGCTTCCTCGCCGGCTGCGCCCAGCTGATCGCCGACGACGGCCAGATCGTGGTGGAGGTCCCCTATGCGGCGGACCTGCTGGCGCGCTGCGAGTACGACACCATCTATCACGAGCATCTCTGCTACTTCACCGTAGGTCCCCTCGCCCGGATTGGCGAGAGCGCGGGGCTCGCCATAGCCCGGGTGGACCGGATGCCGGTGCACGGCGGCACGATTCGGGTCTGGTTCCGGAAGGGCTCCGAGCATGCACCCGGAGCTCAGTCGATGATGCAGGAGGAGCGTGACGCGCGCCTGACGGACTTTGCAACCTGGGCCGACTTCGGACGCGCGGCAGCGGCAAACCGGGAGGCGCTACGCTCGCTGCTGCAGGGGCTGCGCGAGGATGGGCGGTGCATCGCCGCCTACGGCGCCCCCGCGAAGGGCAACACGCTCCTGAATTACTGTGGCATCGACACCAGCTGGCTGCCCTTCACCGTCGACCGAAGTCCCCTCAAGGTCGGGAAGCTCACGCCGGGGATGCACATTCCGGTACGCCCGGTCGACACGGTGCTGGAGCGGCAGCCGGACTATCTGCTCATACTGGCCTGGAACTTCGCCGAGGAGATCATGGCGCAGCAGGCCGCGTACCGGGAGGCAGGCGGCCGCTTCATCTTGCCACTTCCGTCCCCGAGAGTAGTATGAGCATGCAGGTCGTGATTCTCGCGGGCGGCCGCGGGACGAGGATTTCGGAGGAGACCGGCAGCCGCCCCAAGCCCATGGTCGAGATCGGCGGAAAGCCGCTTCTCTGGCACATCATGGCGCTCTACGCGAGCTACAGCTACAAGCAGTTTCTGGTCGCCTGCGGCTACAAAGGCGAGATGATCAAGGAGTACTTCCGGAACATCGTCCTGCACGAGAGTGATTTCATTCTCGACCTGCGCGATGGCGCGGTGACGGTGGTGAACGGGTGCCGGCTCGATTGGCGGGTTGGAATCATCGACACGGGTCTGGACACGATGACGGGCGGCCGGCTGCGGCGGCTTCAGCCGTTGATCGGTCGGGAAACGTTCATGTGCACGTATGGGGACGGACTCTCAGACGTCGACCTTCGCGCGCTGCTCGACTTCCACCGGGGCCACGGCCGCCTGGCAACGGTGACTGCGGTGCGCCCGCCGGCGCGCTTCGGGGGCCTCTCGCTCGACGGCGATCGGGTCAGCGAGTTCACCGAGAAGCCCCAGGTGGGAGCGGGATGGATCAACGGCGGCTTCTTCATCTTTGAGCCCGGCGTGTTCGATTACATCGCAAGTGATGACACGATCCTGGAACGCGACCCGCTCGAGCGGCTGGCCGCCGATGGCCAGCTGATGGCATTCCGGCATCTCGGGTTCTTCCAGCCGATGGACACCCTGCGCGAGCGCACGGTGCTGGAAACGCTCTGGGCGACCGGGGCGGCACCTTGGAGGACCAGGGTATGAGCTTCTGGACCGGTCGAAACGTCTTCGTCACCGGCGCCACCGGGTTGCTCGGATCGTGGCTCACGGCTGAGCTGCTGCGGCGGGACGCCACCGTCATCTGCCTCGTCCGGGACTGGGTGCCGGACAGCGAGGCCTTCCGGGCTGGCACCCTCGCCCGCTGCCGCCTCGTTCGGGGAAAGCTGGAGGATTTCGCGACGCTGCTGCGCGCGCTGAATGAGTACGAGGTCGACTCGATCTTCCATCTCGGCGCGCAGACCATCGTCGGCACCGCCAGCCGGTCGGCGCTCTCCACGTTCGAGTCGAATGTTCGAGGGACCTGGACGCTGCTCGAGGCGGCCCGCCAATGCGCTTCCCGCATCGAGCGCGTCATCGTGGCGTCCAGCGACAAGGCCTACGGCCAGCACCAGCGGTTGCCGTACACCGAAGAGACCCCGCTCCTCGGTCGCTACCCTTACGACGTATCCAAGACCTGCGCGGATCTCATCGCGCAGTCGTACTTCCATAGCTACGGGCTCCCTATCGCCGTCACCCGTTGCGGCAATCTTTATGGCGGCGGCGATCTCAACTTCAACCGCCTCATTCCGGGAACCATCCGCTCCGCCCTGCTGGACCAATCGCCGGTGATCCGCAGTGATGGCACCTGCGTGCGCGACTACTTTTTCGTGGGCGATGCGGTGGATGCGTACTTGAGGCTGGCCGAACATGTGCCCGGCCCGGGGTTCACGGGCGAGGCATACAACTTCGGCACCGAGCAGCCGCTGTGCGTGGTCGAGATGGCCAGCAAGGTCCTGGAGGTCATGGACAAGCCGTCCCTCCAGCTCAAGATTCTGAACCAGGCGACCAACGAGATCCCGCACCAGTACCTCGACTGCACCAAGGCACGCCAGCAGCTCGGCTGGCGGCCGCAACACACCCTCGAGTCGTCGCTGGCTGAGACCGTGGAGTGGTACTCTGGGTGGCTGGCACGTTCGAGAGGACACGGGTCCGGGGTAGTGCTTCAGGCCGCCCCCGCCATTGTTCGCCCGACGGTGAGACTTACTGCCCGCCGCGCGGCCTCGCAGACTGTCCTGCCTTCCTCAGCCAGTCTGCCGGATCCAGCGCGATCTGGTTCTCTCCCCTGATCTCGAAGTGCAGATGCGGCCCGTAGTCCGAGCTGAGCCCTCCTACCGTGCCGATCGCCTGGGCCTTCACGACCGCTTCGTTCAGCTTCACC